>Ga0265338_10009776_pt1 | contig 11379 bp, 5 predicted proteins | sample 42126metaG_FD_193579 | JGI IMG/M metagenome (GOLD analysis project Ga0265338, IMG submission 193579) | Rhizosphere microbial communities from Carex aquatilis grown in University of Washington, Seatle, WA, United States - 4-21-26 metaG | ecosystem: Host-associated > Plants > Roots > Rhizosphere >... | reverse complement strand
GCATCCCGGTGATTTCCGCCGATGGCAAAGCTTATGAGGTTCGGAATCAAGTGACCCTGTGTCGCTGCGGCCTGTCGAACAACAAACCTTTCTGCGACGGCTCGCACGCAGCCTGAATCCCGTCATCTTCGATCCAGCGCGGTGGACTTTTGCGCAGGAAACCTTTCTCCGCGCTTTTCATTCGCGCGATTGCGGTCTTTAATGCCGATGTGGCGAACTTGCGGATCCAACCGGTTCAATCTCTCGACGCGCCGGAACTGGCGTTGTACCTGACTCTCCGCCGGGTCGAGGAACATGAGCGGGCCGGCGTACTGGTGGCCACCAACATCAAAGTGGTCAAGCGGCTGCTGGCAAGCCGGTACACCGTTGTGTCTGCGCTGCTCACACCGGCGTGGCTGGAACAGCTCGAGCCGCAATTGCGCGCCCGGCCGGAAGCAGAGATTTGCGTCTATGTCGGCGAACGGAAGCTGCTGGAAACCATCACCGGCTACCAATTGCATCAGGGCGCGCTGGCCGTGGCCAAAATTCCGCCGCAACCGGATTTTGAAACGCTGCTAAACAATTCGCCACGTCCGTTGCTACTGGCCGCTGTCGAAGGCATTGCCAGCGCGGAAAACCTGGGGGCGGTGGTCCGGAATTGCGCGGCGTTTGGCGCGCATTTTCTGATCGTGGGCGAGACGTGCGGCAGTCCGTTCCAGCGCCGCGCGGTTTCCGGTTCCATGGGCACCACCTTCGAGCAACCGCTGGTGCGGGTGGATAATCTGGTGGAAAAACTGATGTCGTTGCGGGCGCGCGGCGTGCGATGTCTGGCGGCACATCCGCGACCCGGGGCAAAAAAGCTGTCCGTTGTGGATTTGCGGGGTGACTGCTGTCTGGTGTTTGGCGCGGAAGGACCGGGCCTCACACCGGCCGTGTTGTCGGTGTGCGACGACACGGTGGAAATCCCGATGCCCTCCCACATGAATTCACTGAACGTGGCTGTGGCCACCGGGGTGTTTCTTTACGAAGCCACCCGGCAGCGTGGTGAAATGCCAAAAGGCTGAAGGCTAAATGCCGAAGTGGGACGTGAACATCCGATATTCAATGTTCAACATTGAAAATTTTGCAATTAGTGATGGCCACCGTGCCAGCCGCCGCCTCCGCCGTGCCAACCACCACCCCCATGCCAGCCGCCGCCCCAACCACCGCCCCAACGGCCACCCCAGCCAAATGACAGCGATACCGCCGGATAAGGCCAGCCGTAATAGCCGTAATATGGATAGTAATATGGGTCGTAATAATACGTGGCCGGCGCGGTTTGGACGTAAGTCACGGTCGGGGCCACTGTGGCCGTCGAAACTTCCGCGGAACTCGTGGAGGCCGCTGAATAGGCCGGCTGGGGCGCAGGTGTTGACGGCGTGGAAACCGTGGCCGTGGCGACGGCACCCTTCGGCTGGTTCAGCATGGCCGTGATAACGGCCTCGGAAACGCCCTGTTGTTTCAACGAAATGATTTGCGCCGAATCCAGGTTAAAGCCGGCTCCAGAGTTTTTGATGTAGGCAATGATGGTGCTGTCGCTGATTTTTGCCTGTTCGAGCTGCAGAACCTGTGCGGTAGGATCAGGGGCATTTTGTGCCGTTGCACTCATCGCCAGCACCACCAGTCCTCCGGCGGTCACTGCGGCGAGCATTTTTTGAAATTTCTGTGTCTTCATAGTTCACCTATACCATAACACATTTGACAGGAAGCAGAAGAAAAAGTTCAACGGCTAAAAACCCGTTTTGCCGCAGCCAGTTCATCTCTCCGGCCATCCCGGCCTCACGACGCGGGATGGAAGGTGCGCAAATATTCCGCCAGCGCCTCAATCTCCGCTGCGGACAATTTTTTCTCAAAAGCCGGCATTGATTTGGGTCCGGTTTTAATTGCATGGATGATTTCGTCATCCGAAGTGTTCAACTGCCAGTGGGCGTCGGTAAAATCCTGCGCGCCCAAAATCCAGCCGTGGAATGTCCGGGCCCGGCCATCCCGGCTGTGACAGGTGGCGCAATTTTCCGTGAACAGTCCCCGGGCTTCCACCTTTTCCTTTGGATAAGCGGCTTGTTGCACGGCCAGGGTGTTGGTTGACGAGCAGCCGGCGACCAGCAATGAAAGCCCGAAAAGGGCAGCCAGCAGGCACGATGGAAAGATTCGATTTTTCATATTGATTCTTCAAGGCACGAATGATCATGCCCATCGTCACTTCCCAGTAATCAATCTTCGAGCACCTGGCAAGCGGAATGATATTGCATCCGGCCTCGTTTCCGTTCGGGTGGGACGAGGCGGCTATCGGGCGGATTTCAGATAAATGGCGGGCTGGACCAGCCGGAGCGAATGTTTGATGCCACTTAGGCTCTCGGAATGGCCGACCATCAAATAGCCGCCGGGAACCAGCCGTTCCGCGAGATAACCGACCAAAGCCTCCTGCGTGGGCCGGTCGAAATAAATCATCACATTGCGACAGAATATGACATCGAACGGCTGGGCAAACGGGTAATCGTCTTCGAGCAGGTTAAGATGGTGAAAATCCACCCGCTGGCGGAGTCCTTCCTTGATGCGAAAGTGTCCCTGCCAGTTGCCGGTCCCCTTTTGAAAATAGCGATGCAACAATTCCTGGCTGACGCCGCCCAGTTTGTCTCCGTCGTAAATCCCCTGCTCCGCCATTTCCAGGACGCGGGTGGAAATATCACTGGCCTCAATCCGCCAGGAGTCCGACGCAGCGGGCGCGAGATGTTCGGCCAGATGAATCGCCAAAGAATACGGTTCCTCGCCGGAAGAACAGGCGGCACTCCAAACGCGAAATATCTCCTGCTTAACGCCAGACCCGGCGCGCCATTGCGGCCCCACTTTTTCCCGGAGAAAGTCAAAGTGCTTCATCTCGCGGAAAAAATGGGTGTGGTTGGTGGAGATCCGGTCAATGAGAAAGCGCAGTTCCTCGTCGCCGGCGGGAGAACGGAGCAGCTCGCAATACTCGTGGTAGTCCGGCAATTGAAGCTGGCGCAACCGCTTGGCCAGCCGGGAAGAAACCAGGTTCCGTTTGTCGGGTCCGAGGCGGATGCGGCTTTGCTCGTAAATCAGACGGCAGAGAAAGTCGAAGTCCCTGTCCGCAAGTTGAATGGCATCGGTTTTAAGTTCCATGTCCAGCGCATATATCCGCAGGCTTTTATCGGTCATTGCCGGCCGGGCTTTAATTAAAAGCAGAAGAGGGCCGGAATTTGGGAATACTTTGCCGGAAAAGCCACATTCCGGCAAAAATTGCTTCAGTGGGGAAAGTTTTCCGCCGATGAATTCTCGCGTGGACCGATTGCGCCTCATGATTTAAGGCACGACGTGGAAATGAAGAATATTCCAGTCATTGCCGCTGCTGCCTGCCGCCTGATGGTTCTGGTTGGGTTGGGCGTGGGATTTCTGCCGGACACTCCGGCGTTGGCGCTGGATCCCGCCCGCCGGGCGGACAGCTATTCGGTCCAAGGCTGGGCCGTCGAGCAGGGACTGCCATCCTCCAAAATCCGCGCCATCACCGAAACCCACGACGGTTATCTCTGGATTGCCACGGCCCAGGGCATGGCGCGTTTTGACGGCATGCATTTTACGGTGTTTTCCCGGATCACCAACCCGGAACTGGGCGGGGGCGGGTTTTTTGCGGTGGTCGAAGCGCCGGACGGCACGGTCTGGTTCGGCGGTGATGGCGGCCTCTTCTGCTGGCGGGCCGGCCACTTCGAGCATTTTACGACCAAGGATGGCCTGAAGGACGATTATGTGCGGGTACTCTTCCTCGGCCGGGACGGAACGGTCATCGTCTGCACGCGCACCGGGTTTTCGTTCATCCGGGACGGACACCTCACCACCCCTGGCGGGGTGTGGAAGCAGGTCTCCACCGGCGCCCGTTATTATCTCGAACGGGCCGACGGCAGCATCCTGCTGGGCACCAGTGAAAAAGTGTGGCGGGTTTCCGGTGGACAGATTGAAGTGTACTCCGCCGCCGAAGGACTGGCGGGAGAAGGGTTCTCCAGTCTGGCCGAAACCGCCGACGGCTCGGTCTGGATCGGGCACAGCCGTGGCCTGCGCCGCGTGTTTCCGGATGGCAGGACGGAGGACTACGGTGAAACGCAAGGGCTTGGTTCCCAAGTCGTCGCATTGCAAACCGACCGGGACGGAAATTTGTGGATCGGTACCATCGAAGGAGGACTTTACCGTCTGGCCCATGGCCGGATCGAGGCGGCCACTTACAGTGAACAATTTGGCACCACCCCCATCCGGCAGATTTTCGAGGACCGGGAGGGCGGACTGTGGATCGCCACCGCCACGGGTTTGTTTCGCCTCAAGGACAATATCAGTGCCAGCATCGGCATAGCGCAAGGGTTGACGCGAACATCGGTCAGCGCCGTTCTCGAAACCCAGGATGGTTCCTGGTGGATCGGCCTCATGAGTGGTGGCGTCTATCGTTACAACGGGACGCAAGCCGTACCGATGGCCGTGCCAACGAAAACCCGGCTCGATGAAGTTACCTCGCTGGCCGAAGCGCCGGCCGGCACGGTCTGGATCGGAGCCTTGTCTGGTCTATATCGCAATGCCGGCGGAGTGACCACCAACTTGTACCAGCACAATCAGGAAACCGCCTGGCAGAAGCAAATCGAGAAACAGCCCGGGGCAATTTTACCCGGCCTGGCGCATCGCCGGGTAAGCGCGATCGCCCCGGATGGCGAAGGCGCGATTTGGGTCGCAACCGAAGGAGCGCTCTACCATGGTCGCGAAGGCGGATTCCTCGTTTACACCAAAGCCAACGGCCTGCCCGGCAACACTTTCAAATCCGTGATTCGTACGCACAACGGCGACATCTGGGTCACGGCTCCCCCGGAAGGTGTGGCCTGCCTCCATGAGGGCCGGTGGACAAATTATCTGTGCGGCAAAATCATCTCCAGTGTTCCACCGCGCATGGTGTATGAGGACACGCGGGGAACGATTTGGATAACCACGGACGGCGGCGGCATCAACCGCTTCAAGAACGGGCATTGGCGGACCTTCACGACCCGCGATGGACTCGACGATGACTTTATTTCCGGCATCACAGAGGACAACCTGAATAATTTATGGATTGCGTGCCCGAACGGAATCATGCGCATCCCGCTCCAGCAATTTGACGAACTGGATGCCGGCCGGCGGGCCATGTTGCAACCCCGGATTGTCAATCAATCCGATGGCCTGCCGTCAGCCGAAGTCAATCAAATAGGCTCCCCCAACACTTACCGCACCCGCGATGGCCGCCTGCTCTTCGCCACGGACCGGGGCGTGGCCGTCATCCAACCCGGCGATTTGAAAATTAACGGCACCCTGCTGCCGATGCATATTGAACGGTTTGTGATCAACGGCACCGACGTCAATCCTTCCGGTCCGCTGGTCATCCCGCCCGGCAACAACGACGTGCAGATTCACTACACCGCCATCAGTCTGCTCGCCGCCGAAAAAATCCGCTTCAAAATCCGCCTGTCACCCCTCGACCGCGACTGGGTGGACACTGGTGACCGGCGTGATGTGCGATACGCCAAGCTGCCGCCTGGGAACTATACCTTCCAGGTCACCGCCTGCAACAGCGACGGGGTTTGGAATGAAGTGTTCATTGCACTGGGCTTCACCGTACAGCCCCATTTTTACCAGACGGCCTGGTTCCTGGGACTAATGGTGGTAACGGTGGGTGGTGCCGGCTTCGGAATTTATCGGGCACGGGTGCTCCAGTCCCGGCGGCGGACGGCAAAATTGGAGGGACTGGTCAAGGAACGAACACGGGAACTGCAATCCGCCAAGGAGGTTGCCGAAAAGGCGGTATGCGCCAAGAACGAGGTTATCACCAATCTTAAGCAGGCCGAGACCACGCTGGCCAAATCACTTTCATTGCTCAATGCCACGCTGGAATCCACCACGGACGGGATACTGGTGACGGATGGACATGGAAAAGTGACCAACTTCAATGAACAATTCATCGTGATGTGGCACTTTCCGCACGAGCTTGCGGAAGCGAAAAATGAACAGCAATTGCTGACCTTTGCCGGCGGACGACTCAAGGATCCCGAACAGTTTGCTTCCGGGGTTGGCGAACTGTACGCACATCCGGAAAGAGAAAGCTTTGACGTGCTGGAATGCAACGACGGAAGAATTTTCGAACGCTTTTCAAAACCACAGCGCATGGGTGAAAAGATTGTTGGCCGGGTCTGGAGCTTCCGGGACGTCACCGAACGAATAAAGACGGAAAGACAAATCGCCGAATCCCGGAATTTCCTGGATCGGATCATCAACTCCATCAGCGATCCGATTTTTGTCAAAGACCAGCAGTATCGCAGCGTCCTGGTGAACGACGCTTTTTGCACCCTGATCGGGTGCAAGCGCGAAGATCTGTTGGGCCAATCCACTGACGATCACGCTCGTATTTCCGAGAGCGAGGCGAATACCTTCAAAGCCAAGGATCAATTCGTGCTTGAAACCGGCCGGGAAAACGTCAACGAGGAAAACCTCACGGCCGCCGACGGAACGACCCATTACCTCGTCACCAAAAAATCGCTATACGTTGACGAAAAGGGCGAAAAATTTATCGTCGGTGTCACCCGGGACGTCACCGAGCTGAAGAAAATCGAGCGCGAAATCATCGAATCGAGAAATTTTCTGGATCGGATCATCAACTCCATCAGCGACCCCATTTTTGTCAAGGATCGGCAGCACCGCTGGGTGCTGATCAACGATGAGGGTTGTAAATTTGCCGGTTTGAGCCGCCCGGCCATTCTCGGAAAAACCGTGCATGACATTTTTCCCAAGGCCGAGGCCGGCGTTTTTTGGGCCAAGGACGAACTGGTCTTCAGCACGGGCCATGAGAATGTCAACGAGGAAAGTTTTACCGACGCCAGCGGCAACCGGCATACCATCATCACCAAGAAAAATCTTTACGTTGATGAAAACGGGGAACAGTTCGTCGTTGGTGTCATCCGGGATATAACGGAACGGCAGCAGGCCGAGGAGGCGTTGCGGAAGTCGGAGGCGAATTATTATTCGTTGGTGGACCAGATGCCGGCCGGCATTTTCCGCAAGGACAAGGAAGGGCGGTATGTTTTTGTCAATTCCTGGTTCTGCCGGTTCAAAGGCGCCAAGCCGGAGGATATTCTTGGAAAACTGCCGCAGGAGCTGCCCGCGGAAACCTTGAGCGGACCAGACAGTCAAACCCCCGAGACTGCGGGTTTGGTGGCGGCAGGACTACAGCATCATGCCGCGATCCTTCAACACGGTCGGCAAATCCAGGTCGAGGAAGAATATCGTCTGGCCGACGGCAAAATCGCGCATCACCATGTCATCAAATCCCCGGTGTTCGGCCCGGACGGCACCGTGGTCGGCTCGCAGGGCATACTGCTGGACATCACGCAGCGCAAGCAGGTGGAAGAACAACTCTCTTATGAACGGGATTTGTTGCGGGCCCTGCTGGAAAATTCTCCGGACCACATCTATTTCAAGGATGCCCAGTCCCGCTTCATCAAATCCAGCAGTGCCCAAGCGAGGCAGTTCGGCCTGGTTGCCGCGGATGAAATGGTGGGCAAAAGTGATTTTGATTTCTTCACGGAAGATCACGCCCGTCCCGCCTTCGAGGACGAACAGAAAATCATCCGCACCGGCGAGCCGATGATCGGCAAAGTTGAAAAGGAATCATGGAAGGATGGCCGCGGCGAATCCTGGGTGCTCACCACCAAGATGCCGCTTCGCAACCAGGACGGTGAAATCATCGGCACTTTCGGAATCTCGAAGGACATCACCGCCATAAAACAAACCGAAGCCAAGTTGGAAACCGTCCACCGGGAACTGGTGAACGCTTCGCGGCAAGCCGGGATGGCGGAGGTGGCCACCAGCGTCCTGCACAACGTCGGCAATGTGCTCAACAGCGTCAATGTTTCCACCACCCTGATCCTCGAGACCCTCCGCAAATCCAGGCTCGGCAACCTGGGTCGCCTCGCCGCCATGATCCGCGAGCATCAGGACGATCTGGCAGCCTTTTTCACCACCGACCCCAAAGGCATCCAGTTGCCCGGCTATTTTTCACGCCTTGCTGAACACCTCACCGCCGAACAAACGGAGATGCTCAAGGAGGTCGAACTGACCCGCCAGCATGTCGAACACATCAAGGACATCGTCACCATGCAGCAAAGCTACGCCAAGGTTTCCGGCGTCGTGGAAAAAGTGGCGGTGGTGGACCTGGTCGAGGACGCCCTGCGCCTGAACGGCAGCGCACTGGTGCGTCACGACGTGCAGGTCCTTCGCGACTTTCCCGACCAACCCATCGAAATCAACGTCGAACGCCAAAAAGTCCTGCAAATCCTGGTCAACCTCATCCGCAACGCCAAATACGCCTGTGATGATTCCGGCCGCAAGGAAAAACGGCTGACCATGCAGGTGCGCCACGGCGACGGCCGGGTCCACATAGCCGTGATGGACAACGGCGTGGGCATCCCCGCGGAAAACCTGACGCGCATATTCAATCACGGATTTACGACCCGCAAAAAGGGCCATGGCTTTGGGTTGCACAGCGGGGCGCTGGCCGCCAAGGAACTGGGAGGCACACTCAGCGTGCACAGCGACGGTCCGGACTGCGGCGCAACTTTCACCCTGGAATTGCCGGTCCAGCCAAAATCACCACCCGCATGAGTGTGAAATTGAATCATCTCAATCAAATGAACGATTGCCGGTGGCAGTGGATCTGGCTGACGCTGGCCTGCTTTCTTGCCAGCACAGCGCCACGGGCATTTGCCCTTGATCCAGGCAAGTCCATTTTCCAGTTCAACTGCCAAAACTGGACCCGCCAGAACGGATTGCCGGCAGACAAGATCAACACCGTAACCCAATCCAAGGACGGCTATCTGTGGCTGGGCACGCTGAACGGGCTGGTCCGCTTCGATGGCTTGGAGTTCAAGGTGGTTCCCATTGATCTGCCACAAGCACGGGGTCAGGACGTCAGCAAAGTCGTCGCGGCCGCAGACGGGCAAATCCGGTTTGCGATTTGCCACGGAGGGTTTGGCAGCTATGACGGACACAAGTTTTCCGCGATCGGCGACGAACGCTGGTCACAGCCGGACATCAGTGGCCAGACCATTCTGGAGACTCGTGACGGCGCCGTCTGGACGGGTGAAGACACTGGGACGGGCCGCTGGCTCAAAGACAAGCCGGGAGAAAGTTTCCTGGATCAAACCAACGCCATGGTCGTATCGCTTTGCGAAGATGCCGCCAGGCGCATCTGGTTGGGAACCTCGGAGCATGGATTGTTTTACTGGGCGAACAGCCAGTTTGTTCAGGTTCCCGATGAACTGCTGAAGAAACGGGTTATTTTTAGCCTGGCGGCGGATTCCGAAAACCGGATCTGGGTGGGGACGCAATTCGGATTGTGTTGTTATGTCAACGGGACGATTCGGGAGATTCCGGCCCTCACCCCAGAAATCAAGGCTTTGCTGGTGGATCGTCACGGGGTGTTGTGGATTGGAACCACCGGCATGGGGCTGGCCCGCTTTGAAAATGGCAAGTTGGATTTTCTAAGAAAAACGGACGGCTTGGCGAGCGATTATATCACTTCCTTGTTTGAAGATGCGGAAGGCAGCTTGTGGGTGGGCACGCGGGATGGATTAAGCCAGTTGTCGGACGTAAAATTTCCGATCTATTCGGACAAAGAAGGACTCGGCGAGGGCGCGAGCCATTCGGTGGCCGCCTCCAAAAACGGCGGGCTGTGGAGCGCCACCGGCGCCGGCGTCACTTACTTTGACGGCCAGAATGCCACCAATTATGCCGGGGAATCGCTGTTTGCCAACCGCTACGTCAAACTCGCTTTTGAGGCCAGAAACAGTTCTGTTTATGCCGAAGACGCTCGGAAAAAAATCAACGTCTTTTCCGGCAACCGGCTGCTGGCGAGAATCACCAACCAGGTTTGGACGACCGCCTTCGCGGAAGACGCCACCAGTGTGCTCGCGGCCATGGGCGGGGGCGATTACTTGGTTCGCATTCAAGACGGGAAACTGAACCCCTACCAATACAAGGATGGCGCGAAGCCGGATTATTATTGGGTCAACAATTTGTGGGTCGCCAAGGATGGTGCCATCTGGGTAGCCTGCAAGAACGGCATCTTCCGGCTGCAGGACGGCGGGGTCAAACATTGGGGGGCCGCTGACGGCCTCTCCGGGGACACGGTCCAATGGGTTTGCGACGATGTGGACGGAACCATCTGGGTTGGGCTGACCACGGGGCTAGCCCGCATAAAGGACGGAAAAATCAGGAATATCAGATCGGAGAACGGGCTTGCCGATAATTGGATTTACGCCATCGTGCCTGATGATTGCGGTTATTTTTGGTTCGACTCCAGCCGTGGCATTTTCCGGGCGAGCCGCCAGGGCCTGAACGATTTCGCCGACGGCAAGACGCCGAAGGTAGAATGCGAATTGTTTAACGGCCTGGAAGCGGTAAAGTCCATCGGGCGGACCGATCAGGAAGATTCCGGCTGCAAGACATTGGATGGCCGCATCTGGTTTCCCTGTCCCTGGGGCGTCGTGATGATTGACCCGATGCACATCCCGACCAATCAGATTCCCCCGCCCGTCCACATTGACCAGGTGCTCGCCAACGGTCATGAATTTAGCCAGAGCAGACAAATAATCGTGCCGCCCGGCCGAGGCGAACTGGAGTTTCATTTCACCGGCTTGAGTTTCATTGCGCCGCAAAAAATCCGGTTCCGTTACCAACTGGAGGGTTATGACAAGAAATGGATGAATATCGAAGGCCGGCGCCTGGCATTTTACACCAACCTCAAGCCTGGCCGCTACGTCTTTCGCGTAAGTGCCGCCAACGCCGACGGGGTTTGGAATCAAGCTGGCGACGCGCTCAAAATCGAATTGCGCCCGCGCTTTTATCAGACCACCTGGTTCGATCTGCTCGAAGCCGGCCTGGCGGGAGCCGCGCTGGTTGGCATCTATGCGTGGCGCATCCGGCACCTGCGAAGCCGGCAACGGGCGTTGCAGCAAGCCCGTGACCGGCTGGAAATGGAAGTTCAACATCGCACAGCCGAACTGGCCACGGCCAACACTTCATTGAAGCTCGAAGTGCGGGAACGCAAACGCATGATGGGTGAACTGGCGTATCGGACGGAATCACTTGAACATGAAATCGAGGAACGCAAACAGATGCAACTCGAACTGGAGAGGGTGCACCAACGGCTGCTGGATATTTCCCGCCAAGCCGGGATGGCGGAGGTGGCCACCAGCGTCCTGCACAACGTCGGCAATGTGCTCAACAGCGTCAATGTTTCCACCACCCTGATCCTCGAGACCCTCCGCAAATCCAGGCTCGGCAACCTGGGTC
>Ga0265338_10009775_pt1 | contig 11380 bp, 12 predicted proteins | sample 42126metaG_FD_193579 | JGI IMG/M metagenome (GOLD analysis project Ga0265338, IMG submission 193579) | Rhizosphere microbial communities from Carex aquatilis grown in University of Washington, Seatle, WA, United States - 4-21-26 metaG | ecosystem: Host-associated > Plants > Roots > Rhizosphere... | reverse complement strand
GGGGTGTTCGCCGGCGAGAGCGTGATGCGCCGGCTGGACCGCCTGGCTCAGGCCGTGGGGCTCGATGCCGCAACCGAGGCCGCGACCGCGCGGGCGGCTTAGAATTACTTCTTGTAATGATTCTACACCTCGGATAATATCCCCCGCGCTTGCGCCGTGGGCCCGTCAGGGAATCTCCACGTCCTGACGGCAACTTCCTGAAACGCGAATTCGCACGCCGATCCGTTCGTCAGCGGTCCGGCTGGTGCCACCAGCGCGCATTGGTGGCGCATTGAGACCGCTTTCACCTGCGGTGTGTTCCCGCGCATCGGGATGCTGCGTTCTGTCCCTTCGGCGACAATGCGAAACAAGAAACCGCGGAACAGGGGACTTGCATGGAATCGCAACACTTCTACCGCCGGCTGTCAGCCGTTCGACCTTGGGTGGCGCTGCCGCCATGCGTGGCCCTGGCCCTGGTCAGTCAAACAGCACTGGCCGACGTCGTCACCGATAACGCGGTCTTCTCAACCAGCAACCAGAGCATGTGGTCCACCGGACCGGCGACCAACGGCAGCAGCGAGCCGGCTTCGACGACCTGCATCTGCTTCAATTGGAATGGCGACACCTACAGCCCCCCGTTCCCGCTGCCGGTGGCGGCCGGGCTGATCAACTTCACTGCCTCGGTGAGCCCGGGTCTCGCCGGCCTCCAACTCAGTCAGCAAGACACCAACGGTGCGGTGAACGTTGCGTTTCCCGTGAACATCACCTACAGCGCGCCGGATGAAGCACTTGCCGGCGAGCAAATCACGCTGACCACAAGCGGGGTGCCGCAGACCGGTGGCACATTGGCAACGCTGGGTCCGGCACAACAGGCAGCGCTGTCCCTGGTTGCCAACATCAATGCGAATATCGATGTCGATTACACCTCGTTGATCTCACCCGACATCAGCGACAATGTGAACATCTCCACCGGCGGCCAGGTGACTGTTCCGCTGGTCTCGATCGGCTCTGGCGCCACCGGGATCACCATCCCGACACCGCTGCCGGGATTCTCGTTCGGCGCGCAGGTACCCAATCCTTTGAACCTGACAAGCAATGACCTGGTCAACGGCAACCAGTACACGGTGAGCGGCTCGGCGTCGCCGCCCTTTCTGTCGCTGAACGTGCAACTCGTCGATGTCATCACCGCGGCCCTGAACGCGCTTGGCGTGCCGATCCCGCCACTGAACGGCTCGACCGGCATCGACTCGCTCGGCACGTCGGCGTCGTACAGCATACTTTCGGATTTGATTCAGCTCGGCCCCAAGTTCAACCAGAACTTTGTCTTCAGCGAGACCGGCCTGCCAGTGACCATTACGTGCTCTAACGGTCAAAGCGCCAGCGGCATGCTCGGTCAATCGTTCCAGTTCACCATGCCGGCGAACGTGCCACTGGCATGTGACGCGGTTGCCGACATCACCAACACGTTCCAGAATCAAACCGGATTTGCCATCGGCGGCGACCAGACCTACTCGGTGTTGAGCGGCGCGCTGTCGATCGCGGGTATCGATTTGTTCAATTTCGGGCCGTTGCTGTCCAGCACCCAGGCGCTGCCGGAGACATCACCGGTCTACCTGTACGATTCGACCTTCCCGCTGGCCGGGTTCAACTCGGTCGAGGACCGGATCGTTATCGATCCGATCGCCGAGCCATCCGGCACGCTGCCATTGCTGACCGGCCTGCTGGCGATGACGTTGCTGTATTGTCCGCGCCAGTTGCGGCCGCAACCGCGTCGCCCGTGGACCAGTCGGGCGTGAGCATTATTGCTGGCCCACACCGCGTCGGGCCGCCCGGCCGTGTCGCGAGGACCGGCAACGCTTAGTGCCCGCGCGCGCCGCTGGTAGACTACCGGCATCGCCAAGCAGGAGGCCGCCGCTGATCAGACGCGCGCATGAAGGGGAGGCCGGAGAACTGCGGGAGATCGTGCATGCCGCTTACGCCCACTACGTGGCACGGATCGGCAAGCCGCCCGGGCCGATGCTGGACGATTACGCCGCCCGGATTGCGCATGGCCAAGCCTGGGTGCTGGAGGAGGCCGGCCGTATCCTCGGCATGCTGGTATTGGAAGCGCAGACCGACGGCTTTTTGCTCGACAATATTGCCGTGCGGCCCGAGTGCCAGGGCGGCGGCCACGGGCGCACTCTGATGGCGTTCGCCGAAACCGAAGCGCGGCGGCGCGGTTGGCGCGAGATACGGCTCTACACTCACGTGCTGATGACCGAGAACCAGGCGCTGTACCAAAGGCTCGGCTATGTCGAAACCGGCCGCGTGACCGAGAAGGGCTTCGAGCGAGTCTACATGGCAAAGCAGTTGACGCCCTGATACCCATCCAGGCTTGCGGCGGAGGTGCTGACTGTTTCTGGTATATTTATAAGAAAAGGCAGCCAAGACGCAGAGATAGATGAGAAAAAATTGCTGATCCGTGCTGTTGGGCCATTCGGGGACATCACGCGATGCAACCGCTTTGCCGCATCGCTCGGACAATGCCAGGGTCCGGTCGTCGACAAACCCTGCTTTGCTGCCTTTGAGTCTCCTCTGCCTTTTCTTATAAATATGCCAGAAACAGTCAGCACCTCCGGACCCGTTGCATCCGTGAGCGCGGACTCCCGGCACCGGCATTGCACCGAGCCGTTGATCTCAGGGGCCGCACTGCTCTGGCCGGCCGTATTCGGCTCGCTTACCGCCTCACCGCAGCAGCACCGCAGAATCAATGACCGGCAGCACCAGTGTCCGGACATCGAACGAATCGTTGTTGAGGTGCCCATTTTCAAATTGGGAAACCGGCGGAGGCAATTGGATTACAGCCTCCTCCGCCGGCATGACGGTGCAGCCTCGGTCCGTGGGTCAGTCGCAAGGGCGGTCGGTATAAGGCTGCTCCCGGTCACGCGCCAAGGCTGGTTCGAACATACACCCGCTTGCCCGTTGCCGGCTGGAAATACACCGTGACCGGCACATCGCTGTTCGGGTCGAGGAACCGCTCGCCGGTGGGCTGCCAGTCCGGCCCGGGCACGCTATCGACAATCCGCTTGTAGCCCCGTCGCTCGAACACGACCGCCAGCAGCATGACCGCACCGAACACGGCGGGACCCAGCCCGGCCGGCGAATGGTAGATCACGGCGATGCCCACACCGCCCAACACCAGTAACGCTCCGGCCCACAACACACCCTTGCGCAGCATCAGGCCGCCACCTTCTCCAGCACCACCGCGGTGCCGTAGGCGACGATCTCGCTCATCGTCTGACCGATCTCGGAGGAGTCAAAGCGCATCATGATGATACCGTTGGCGCCCATCACCGTGGCGTTCTGCACCAGGCGATCCACTGCGTGGCGCCGCGCCTCTTCCAGCATTTGCGTGTATTCGGTGATCTCGCCGCCGGCGATGCTGCGCAGCCCGGCCATGATGTTGCCGCCCAGACCACGGCTGCGCACCACGACGCCGAAGCATTGCCCCAGCGTCTGGCACACCCGGTGTCCCGCCACTTGCTCTGTCGTCACCACCAGCATTGTCAGCCTCCCTGTCGTCCGGTTTGCGTCCGTGGGCACGCTTATTGCCACTCTGTTTGCATCCGGCGCGTTACGTTGCGGCCCGAAATCGCAGCAGAGCATGCAAACCTGTCCTGCTGGCGCGGCGCAGCACAAGTGTGGCGATTCAATCTGCCGCGCGCCGCGTAGCATGGCGCGCGGCCGGTGGTTTGCTCGGACGGCTGGCGGCTGCGGTAAAGCCCGCACGGACCCGACAGCGTCACTCCTCTCACCCGGCCGCCGCCATGCCGAGGTTCATACCCACACGTCGTTCTGCGCGGTGCGCTCGCCGCCGGCGCCGCCGGTGTTCGGAACGCCGCGTGGCCCGATCAGCAGCATCCTGACCTCCTTCGCGGCGAACGGCTTATGCTCCACGCCTTTGGGCACGACGAACATCTCGCCGGCGCCCAGCGTCACCGATCCGTCGCGGAAGTCGATCCGCAACTCGCCTTCGAGCACGATGAACGCCTCGTCGGTATCCTGATGATCGTGCCAGACGAAATCGTCCTCGATCCGCGCGAGCTTGAACTGGTAGTCGTTCAGTTCGGCGACCACCTTCGGTTGCCACTGTTCGCGAAACAACGCGAACTTGCTGGCGAAATTGATCGGGTCGTAGTGCTTCGCAGCGTTGTCTTGCATCGGACCACTCCATGTCGCCGGACCATCTATAGTCCGTGCGATCTTACAATGTGCGCCACACCACAACCCGCTGTCGCCAACGCGCGAATCATGCAGCCCTCCTATGTCATTGCGAGCAGCGAAGCGACGCAGCAATCTCCTGCCTGACGCGCGTTCCTCGGCTCGTCAGGCAGGAGAGTGCGTCGTCGCCCTGCTCCTCGCAATGACACTGGGCAGCAGCCCAAGCCGCTGCGCCCAGACTTGCCGTTTGTCACGCCACGGCGTTAGGCTCGGCGTAACCGAGCCAATCGAAACGTCCCACCGGAGCACGACAACCATGCTGATGAGCCGCGAAACCATCCGCCAGGACAAGGCTTTCGACGCGCTGACCGACGCCATCCTGCAACGCGACCAGCCGCGCACCACCGATCTGTTCTTCGGCATGGTGGCACGCGAGGGGCGCTCGGTCGGCGAGGCGCTCAGCGTGGTAACCGCGGCCGAGGCGCCGTTCGTACAGGTTCCGAACCACATCAACGTGCGCGACGGGCAGCTCGTGCTGGTCAACAACGATCATACGATCCTTGGCCTGCGCACCTCGACCGCCCTGATGCCATATCTGCCGGAGAGCCATCGCTTGCTGCCGCTGTTGCAGAGCGTCTGGTACATCCCGGCCGGGCTGGATATCTGGAACCAGTTGCTGGGGAAATATCCCGGCCGCTACGCCACGATGAAGGGCCTGAACGTGCCGCCGCCGGAGCATGGGCCGGTGGTGTGGAACCAGGACCAGGCGCCGATCCGTGAAGGCGGCACCATCGAGGAACGGCTGAACGCGCATACGCTCGCGACCATGGGTGGCGAGGTGCAGCGTTCCTACGGTATGTTCCTCGACCTCGCGGCCGACGAGGAAGCGCGACCGAAGCTACGCGATCAGTTGCTGTTCCTTGGGCTGATCGACATGCAGGACACCATCGTGGGCCGCAAGGCGCGCAATACCGGGCACAAGGCACTCCGGGCACGCGCCATCGCCGACCTGGCGGAGTTCGTCGGCTGGGAACGGGCACATGGCGTGTTCTATACCGGCGTGCCGGACATGGCGGTGGGACCGCTGTATTACTCCACATACGATGCGGTTTGCGTGCACCTGGCTGCGAACTTTGCCGACACCGGCAACAAGCTGCGCGAGACCAACGAAACCCCACTGACCGCGGCCGAGGTGGAATCATTTGTCGATCTGCTGATGACGGGCGAGCCGCAGGCCGTCTGGGATCAGCTCACCGCGCATTTGAAGGCAGGGAAATCGCTCCGCAGCCTGGGCGACACGATCCAGATCGGCGCGGCGGAATTGATCCTGCGCAACACCGTGCCACGGGCGTTCACCGACGGGCAGCATCCGTTCGATTATTGCAACGCGGCGAATTATTGGATGCGCACCAGCGATAGCCCGTATCAGCCTCGGGTGGTGTACCTGATGGCACACTTCGTGAATGACGCGGCGCGCGCCAACAAGTGGCAGACGCCGGTGATGGACCAGGAACTGGCAGGGTTCGACGCCAGCGGCCGTGCGCCCGAGGCACTATTGCGCGAGCTGGACGATGCGATTCTGGCGTTCGACGTCCCACGCAGCACGGCGATCGCACATGCGTATTTGCAGTCGGGCGCCGATCGCAAGCCGTATCAGGCGGCGGTGGCGGTCACTGCGTGCAAGTTCCAGGACGATCCGCATAACCAGAAGATCACGCATTCCTCGTTCGAGGAGTACGAGAACAATACCACGCATCTGCGCGACCGGCTGCTGATGGCGAGCGTGCGGCAGCTCGCGGGCTGGCCGAAGATGCCGGGCGAGCGCGACTGCTACGCGCGGTTCGAAAAGGACTGGATCAGGCAGTAACCTGCCTTACCGGTGGAGGGTTAGTCACGCCGTACTTCCTGGCATTGCGAGGCGCGCAGCCGTACTCGCTCCCATGGCGATGCGCGTACCCGTGCCTCCTGTCATTGCGAGGCGCCCAGCGCCGAAGCAATCCCCCGCCTGACGAGTCTGCAACGGCTCGTCAGGCTGGAGATTGCTTCGGCGCTGCGCGCCTCGCAATGACAGGGCGACATTCCGCGCCACCGTTTTGCTTTTCACCGGCGCTTGGTTCGTGCCTCCCAAACAGGAGTTTGTCATGGACGTAACCCCCGCATCTCCCGGCTGCCTTTCCGGCATTCGCGTGCTCGACCTGACGCAATTCGAGGCCGGTCCGACCTGCACCGAGGCGCTCGCCTGGATGGGCGCCGACATTGCCAAGGTGGAGAACCCGAAGGGCGGCGAGGCCGGCCGCACCGGCTTCGGCGACGCGCACTATTTCATGATCTACAACGCCAACAAGCGCTCGATCACCGTCAATTTGAAGTCGGAACGCGGGCTGGCGCTGGTCAAGGAGATGGTCAAGCACGCTGACGTCTTTGCCGAGAACTTCGCACCCGGCGCGGTCGAGCGGCTCGGGCTCGGCTACGATGTCGTCAGCGCGATCAACCCAAGCATCATCTACGCCCAGATCAAGGGTTTCGGCGCCGGCAGCCCATACGAGAATGGCCTGGCGTTCGACCCGATCGCGCAGGCCGCCGGCGGCTCGATGAGCATCACCGGCGAACTCGGCGGCAAGCCGATCAAGCCTGGCCCGACGATCGGCGATACCGGCACCGGCATGCTGATGGCATTCAGCATCGTCAGCGCGCTGTTCGATCGCACGCGCACCGGCAAGGGGCGGAAGCTGCAGGTGGCGATGCAGGACTCGGTCATGCATTACAGCCGCGGCATGTTCGTCAGCCAGGCGCGCACCGGTGCCGCGGCGCCGCGGCGGCCGCCCGGTGGCAACCCGCCCAGTGGCATCTTTCCGTGCAGCCCCGGCGGGGCGAACGATTACGTCTACATCCTGACCAGCCGCGCCAACCCGGAACATTGGCCTCGGCTGTTGAAGCTGATCGGGCGTGAGGAGTTGATCGGCGACGCGCGGTATGGCACGCCCGAGTCCCGCTTGCAGCACGAGGCGGAGGTGGACGAGATCGTCAGCAGTTGGACCCGGCAGCGCACGAAACACGAGGCGATGGCGCAGTTGAGCGGGGTCGGTGTCCCCGCCGGCGCGGTATTGGATTCGATGGAGCTGACCAACGAGCCGAGTTTTCGCGCCCGCGGCATCCTGCAAACGATGACGCATGGCGATCGCAAGATGACGATGCCGACCTGGCCGGTGCGGTTCGACGGCGTGCCGACCGAGGTAAAGCCCGCGCCATTGCTGGGGGAACACACCGCCGAGGTGCTGGCCGACTGGCTGGGGCTCGATACTGCTGCGGTCGCGGACTTGCGGCGGGATGGGATTGTCTGAGCAGGGGCCGGCAGGTCTGTAAGCAGTTGCCAGCTTGCCTGCGGTACGGGAGTGCAGGAACAGGGTCGCCGATCAGCGGCCGGCCTTCGGAATGAACGTCACCCCGCGCAAACCGTTGAAATGCGCGTCGCACGTCAACAGATCGGCGCCATGCTGCAACGCCGTTGCGTAGACGATCGCATCTGCCGTCGCGAGCTTGTGGCTATTGCACAATGCAGCCGCCGCAAGCGCGATCCTCGTATCGAGCGGCACCACAAAGCACATCTCGGTAAACGCGGTGACTTGATCCGCCTTGTCCTCGCCAGCCTCGCGGGCGAGCCATTTGCCGAGTTCCAGCTGCACGATGGTCGGGACCAACCATTCCTGGCGCGCCGGAATCGCCGCGGCAACGGCCTTTCCTGTCGGCGAGGCAACCAGCCACTCAATCCACGCCGAAGTATCGACGACCCGCATCAGTATCGGTCCTGACGATCGCGGTAATCTTCTGTTTTCGCGCCTTTGGCGATGCCGAACAGCTCCTTTTGCGACGGAACCGGAACCAGCAGCACGCCGCTTCCTTTGGGAATGAACGCGAACTGCTGGCCGGGTTTCCAATGTTGAGCGTTACGCACCGCCTTCGGGATTGAAATCTGGAATTTGGCAGAGAGCGTGGCGGTATCCGGCATCGTCATACGCCTTTGTTATCGATCGGGTGTCCGTAGGAATTAGCACGGATGAGGTTCCAGCGGAACACACCGGTGCCCAGGGGCTTCCAGCACGCTACACTCCCCCACCGAACAACCAGTCCAACATCGGGCCACCCCGCGGCCCGAGGGAGCGAAAACCATGCAGGCGGATTACGTCATCATCGGCGCCGGCTCGGCCGGCTGCGTGCTGGCCAACCGGCTGACAGAGGATCCCGCGATCAAAGTCCTGCTGATCGAGGCGGGCGGGCGCGACTGGAACCCGCTCATCCATATCCCCGCCGGCTTCTTCAAGATGCTCGACCACAACACGCTGACCTGGAAATACCGCGCCGAGCCCGACCCCGGCACCAACGGCCGCGCAATTGTCTACACGCGGGGCAAGGTGATCGGCGGCTCGTCCTCGATCAACGGGCTGATCTACATCCGCGGCCAACCCGAGGACTACGACCACTGGGCGCAGCTCGGCAATCGCGGCTGGTCGTGGGACGACTGCCTGCCGTTCTTCCGCAAGGCCGAGCGCTGGGAAGGCGAAGGCAATGCGGTGCGTGGCAAGGACGGGCCACTGTTCACCTCGAAGATCGACCGGTCGCCAATCTGCGAAACGGTGATCGAGGCCGGCAAGCAGCTCGGCCTGGCCTACCAGGAGGACGTCAACGACCTGCAGCCAGGCTCAACCGACAGCATCGGCTGGTGTCAGCAGACCCGCGGGGGCCACCGCCGCGCCAGCGCCGCGCGCACCTATCTGCATCCGGCGTTGAAGCGGCCCAACCTCCAGCTCGTCACAGGCGCGCTGGTCCACCGCGTGCTGTTCGATGACGCCGAAGCGGGCACTGGGAGCAAGCGCGCCACCGGCGTCGAGTTCTCGCGCAACGGGGTGGTGGAACGTGCCGAGGCCGTGCGCGAGGTGATCCTGTCGGCCGGCGCGGTCGGCTCGCCGCACATCCTGCAGCTATCGGGCGTCGGCGATCCAGAGCATTTGGGGAAGATCGGCGTGCCGGTGGTGCACGAATTGCGCGGGGTCGGCCGAAACATGCAGGACCACTATGTGGCGCGCGTTTCCCATCCGGTCAGCGGCATGCCGACCGCCAATGAGAAGTCATACGGTCTGCCGCTCGCGATGGAGGCGATGCGCTGGCTGTTCACCGGCAAGGGCATGTTGAGCTACAGCCCGTCGCTCGTTGCGGCATCGGTCAAGGTGCTGGAGACGTCGGCGACGCCCGATATGCAGGTCACCTTCGCGCCAGGCAGCTTCAAGGACGGCCAGATCGGCGAGTTGGAACGGACCCCCGGGCTCAGCGCCGGCGCATGGCAGATGCGGCCCCAGTCGCGCGGCTATGTCGAGGCCAAGACGAACCGGCCCGGCGACGCACCGGCGATCAACCCGCGCTATCTGTCGGACGAAGCCGACCGGCGCGCCATCATCGGCGGCTTGCGATTCGCCCGGCGGCTATTCGCTGCTGCTCCGTTGAACAAGTACGTGCGCGAAGAGACGCTGCCCGGACGCGATGTGCAGACCGACGACGAATTGCTCGACTATGCGCGGCGCAATGGCGGCACCTGCTATCACGCCAGTTGCACCTGCATGATGGGCTCGCATGCAATGAGCGTCGTCGACAGCCAGTTACGCGTGCACGGCATCGATGGTCTGCGGGTGATCGACGCGTCGGTGATGCCGGCGGTCACTTCCACCAACACCAACGCGCCGACCATCATGATCGCGGAGCAAGGGGCGGCGATGATCAAGGGTGCGGCACGACAAAGACTGGCGGCGTAGCGTCGCCTCAGCGCGCCAGGCCGGCCGCCCCGTCCGGTACGTCGTAGAACGCCAGGGTCATCGCGACGCTGCTGTAGTGGCCCATCAAGGTGATCACGTCGGTGATGCCGACATGGCCGAGTGCCTTGACCGCGCGGTCGTACAGGCCGCGCGGCACCCAGCGCGCGTTCGCCAGCACCATCGCCATTTCATACACCACTTGCTCGCGCTCGTCGGTGAATGATGCCGGCAGGCCGGCTATCATGGCCTCGACCTTGTCGTCCGGCAGGCCGACTTCCTTGCCGCGCCGCTCATGCGCGGCGGTGGGATAGGCCGAGTGGAATTTGCTGGTGATGATGCAGACGGCGATCTCGCGCTCACGCTCGGTGAGGGAGTAACGGCCGGCATGGAAATGCGCGCCGAACGGCCCCACGACTTTCGCCAGCTTCGGATTGTGAATCCAGATCTTGCTCGGGCCGGGGAGGCGGCCACGGGCCTCGATCATGGCCTTATAGCCTTCCTGTTGCTCCGGCGTCATCTGGTCATAGGGGATCTCGGCGTAACGGCCGAAGGTTGGCGTGTCGGTCATTTCTGGGTTCCTTCCCGGGCTTGATTCCACGCGCATCCTGCGACGAGCGTGCGGCCCTGTCGACCGTGCGAGCGCCTCAGCGGAGCGTGTTGGGATAATCGCAACGGAAGCACCGGGCGCGCGTGCGGGGTCGACCGAAACAAAGCAGCGTGTCGACCCGCTCACCCTCACCCTCGGCGCTTCGCGCCATCGACCTCTCCCGCGCAGCGGGGGAGGTTATTTCTCCAGCACGTAGCGTCCCGGTGCAGCGTCCAATGGGGGAAAACCTTGCGACGCCGCACCCATTTCCGGGGGTGCCACCGGCGGCCCGGAATGCGCGGCCAGCCAGCTCGCCCACACCGGCCACCACGAACCGATTTCAGCATCTGCCAGCTCCGCCCACTCGTCAGGGCCGATATAGTGGCCGCCGCGCAGGCGCTCGCGGATGCGGAAATGCCGGCGCGGATGACCGGGCTCGCTGACGATCCCTGCGTTGTGGCCACCCGACGTCAGTACGAACGTGACATCGCCTTCGTTCTGCAATTGCAACTTGTAAACCGATCGCCACGGCGCCACGTGATCCGTCTCGGTGGCGACGACGAAGAACGGCCCGGAGATGTCGGCGAGCGACACCGGCCGGCCCGCAACCTCGAACCGCCCCTCGGCGAGATCGTTGTGCAGGAACAGCGAGCGCAGATATTCCGAATGCATGTGATACGGCATGCGGGTCGCATCGGCATTCCACGCCATCAGGTCGTTCGGGATCTCGCGCTGGCCTAACAAGTAGCTCTTCACCATGCGCGACCAGATCAGGTCGTTGGAGCGGAGCAGTTGGAACGCGCCGACATCTGGC
>Ga0265338_10009774_pt1 | contig 11380 bp, 13 predicted proteins | sample 42126metaG_FD_193579 | JGI IMG/M metagenome (GOLD analysis project Ga0265338, IMG submission 193579) | Rhizosphere microbial communities from Carex aquatilis grown in University of Washington, Seatle, WA, United States - 4-21-26 metaG | ecosystem: Host-associated > Plants > Roots > Rhizosphere... | reverse complement strand
CTCGCCGAGGTACCAGAGGATCGCGTTCGACTCCGCGAGCGGCCGGCCGTCGTCGAGGACGAGCGTCGGCGCGCGCCGCACGGGGTTGAGTCCCGCGAGCTCGTCGCGTGGGTCGCTGCGGTCGATCACATCGACCTCGCGCAGCTCGAGCGGGATCCCGAGGTGGGCGGCGAGGAGCCGCACCTTGTAACAGTTGCCCGAGATCGCGCTGTTGTAGAGGATCACGCAGCCGAGACTACGCGGACCGAGAGCGAGTACGACTAGTCCAGCCAGCCGCCGTACTGCACGGACTTCTTCGCTCGCGGCAGATCCGCGTACGCCTCGAGCGGATCGCCGGTCTCCCGCCCGACCGAGACGCCGTGCCGGGCGGCGAGCTCGGAGACGGGGTAGACGACGCCCTGCGAGACGCCCTTGCCGTTGCCGCGCGCCCCGACCGCGAGGACGACCGACGGCCCGTCGCCGGCCCCGACGATCATGTGCGCGACGCCGGGCGGGCAGTGGAAGAAGTCCCAGCGGCCGAGCCGGCGCTCCTGCTCCTCGACGATGAGGATGCACTCGCCTTCGAGGACGAGGAAGTCCTCTTCGTGGCCCGGCTCGAGGTGGTAGCGGCCGAGGCTCTGGCCGGGCTGGAGGACGTTGAGGTTGATGCCGAGCTGGAGGAACGGCAGCTTCCCCTCGAACGGGCAGTAGACGCCGAGCGACCCCCACTCCTTCCAGCGTGCCTCGGTCGCGTTGACGACGAACCAGCCGCGCTCGGCCGGAATCAAGCCGCCGTTCGCCTCGACGAGCCGCGCCTCCCCGGCATCAACCATCTAGGCGGCCGAGACCGCTTCCCCGGCGCCGCCTCTAGGCGGCGCGGTCCCCCGGCCGTGTGTCGCCGGCTCAGCTGGCGACACTTACAGCCTCGTCCTCGCGCGGCAGCCGGCGGGAGACGACCTGCGAGACACCGTCGCCGCCCATCGTTACGCCGTACAGCACGTCGGCGGCTTCCATCGTCCGCTTCTGGTGCGTGATGACGACGAACTGCGCGCGGTCGGAGTAGCGGCGGAGGAGCTCGACGAAACGCCCGATGTTCGTGTCGTCGAGCGCGGCCTCGACCTCGTCGAGGAGGTAGAACGGGCACGGCCGCGCGAGGAAGAGCGCGAAGAGGAACGAGATCGCGCCGAGCGCCTTCTCGCCGCCGGAGAGGAGCGAGAGCCGCTGCACGCGCTTTCCAACCGGCCGGAGCTCAACCTCGACGCCCTGGCTGGAAGCGTCGTCGGCGGAGCCGCCGACGCCCGGCCGGCGGGCACGGCCACCGTCGGCGGCCGGGGCCTCTTCGTCCTCGTTGTCGGGATCGGTGAGCCGGAGGCGGCCCTCGCCGCCGGGGAAGAGCGTTCCGGCGACCTCGGCGAAGTTCTTCTGCACGGCGTCGAACGTCTCGGTGAAGCGGCGCTCGACCGTGTCGGCGAGCTCCTTGCTGAGCTTTTCGAGCTCGGCGAGGCTGTCCTCGAGGTCGGCGCGCTGCGCGGCGAGCTCCTCGAGACGCACCTTCTCGGCTTCGTACTCCTCCTTCGCGAGCGGATTGACCGCGCCGAGCGCTTCGCGCCTGCGCTCGAGGCGCTCGACCGTCGCGGCGAGCGCGTCGCGGTCGTCTCCCTCGGCCGCCTCGTCGGCACCGGCGGCCTCGCGGCGGCGGCGCGCCTCGTCGGCCTCGGCGCCGAGACGCGCGGCCTCGATCTCGACGGCGGAGGCGGACTCCGTCACCGCAGCAAGCTCCTGCCGCAGCTCGACCTCGGCCGCGCCGAGCTTGCGGAGCTCCGCGCCGAGCTCGCCGGCGCCGGCGGCTCCCGTGTCGCCGTCCGCGCGCAGCGGCGCCTCGAAGCGCGCGGCGGAGACGTCGATGGCATGCACAAGCCGTTCGGTCAACGCGATGACGCGGACGGTGCGCGGATCGTCCGCGAGCGCGTACGCGCTGTCGGGGATCCGGGCGTCGCGGCGGGCCGTGATGTCGTCGAGCTCCGCGGCGAGCTTGCGGCGCCGCGCCTGCATCTCGAGGAGCAGCGCCTCGGCCGTCTCGCCGGCGAACCAGAGCTCGCCGCTGGCCGGGTCGTAGCCGAAACCCTCGACCGTGACGGCCGCGACCGGCGAGGCGAGCAGTTCCTCCTTCGCCACGACGGGAAGCTCGGCTTCGCGCTTGCCGATGACGACCGTGAGGGAACCGAGGCCCGCGTCACGCGCGCGCTCGAGCAGCGCGAAAGCAGCGTGCGCGTCGTCGGCGACGAGGGCCGAGGCGCGCTGGCGGAGCGAGGCGACGACGGCGCGCTCCATGCCCGGCTCGACCTCGAGCAGCGAGAACGCGATGCGCTCTCCTTCTTCCGCGAGCGCCCGGGCGGCCGGAGGAAGCCCCTCGCCTTCGGCGAGCGCGCGATCGAGCGCCCGGAGCCGTTCCTCGAGGAGCCGAGCCTGCTCGCCGAGAGCCTCGCGCTCGCTGCGCACCCGGTCGTCGAGGACGCGGCGCGGCTGCTCGGCGGCGGCACGGAGCCGTGTGAGCCGCGCCTCGGCCGACTCGCGGCGCAGCGCGAGCCTCTCAGCCGCGCTGCGCAGCCGGTAGAGAGCCTGGAGCGCCTGCTCGCGCGAGCCCGCGGCGTCCGCGAGCTTCTCCTCCGCCGCGGTGCGCTCGGCGAGAACCTCCGCGAGACGCGTCTCGACACCTTTCTTCGCGGCGGCCGCCGTCACGCGGCGCGCGTCGATCTCGTGGAGACGGACGTCGAGCGCCGCGAGGTCGAGCTCGGCGATGCGCGCGTGGATCCGCGCGATCTCGTCGCGGAGCTTCTCGGCGCGCTCCGCCGCCGTCGCCTGCAGTGCGAGCGGCCGGAGCCGCTTCCGCACCTCCGCCTCGACGTCGCGGGCACGCTCGACCTCGATCGCGACGCGGGCGAGCTTGAGCTCGGCGCGGTGGCGGCGCGCCTTGAACCGCCCGAGTCCCGCGGCCTCCTCGACGAGCGCGCGCCGCTCGGCCGGACGCGACGCGAGGATCGCCTCGACCTTCCCCTGGCTGATGATCGAGTGCATCCCTTGCCCGAGCCCGAGGTCGGCGAGCAGCTCGACGAGATCGAGCCGCCGCACGGGAGCCTTGTTGACGAGGTACTGGCCCTCGCCGCCGCGATGGAGCCGCCGCGCGACCGAGAGCTCCGCGAAGTCGACGGGCAGCGTGCCGTCGGCGTTGTCGAAGAGGAGCTCGACCTCGCAGAAGTCCACGGGCCCGCGCGCGCTGCCGCCCCCGAAGAGGACGTCGTCGGGCTTCTCCGCACGCAGCTCGTTCGGGCTCAGCGAGCCGGCCGCCCAGCGGATCGCGTCAGAGACGTTCGACTTGCCGGAGCCGTTCGGCCCGACGATGACGCCGACGCCCGGCTCGAGCCGGATCTCGACGGGCTCCGGGAAGGACTTGAAGCCACGCAGCTTTACCGCGCGAAGGTGCACGGAAGGAACCTAATGAGCCGAACGGACGGCGCTACGCGGCGGGGTCGTCGCCCTCACGGGCGAGCGGAGCGTCCTCGTCGGCCTGCTCCGGCTCCTCCTCGTGGAAGAGCTCGAAGATGCCGCGGCGACCCTGCTCGGGCTCCTCGGCAGTGAGGCGCCGCAGGCGCAGCTCGGACTTCGTCGGACGCCGCTCTTTGCTGCGCCTTAGCTCGGGCATGGGCGGCCCAGAGTGCCAGAGATCAGGCGGACTTGCTGCTGTCTGTGACGAGCAGGTAATCGCGGTCGACTACAAGCTCGCCTCGACCCTTGCGAGCGCCTGGCTGGCGGCTTCCTGCTCGGCTTCCTTCTTCGTCCGGCCCTCGCCGCGGCCGAACTCCTCTCCGTCCACGACGGCCGCGCACGTGAAGCGGCGGTCGTGTGCCGGGCCTTCGGTCGCGATCTCGGTGTACGTCACGCGCCGGCCCGTTCGCGCGAGGAGCTCCTGGAGGTCTGACTTCGGATCGACGCGGGAGGAGACCGCGGTCTCGATGTGCTCCGAGAAGGCGCCGACGATCGCGCCCTCGATCGCCGCGAAGCCGTGCTCGACGAAGAGCGCTCCGAGCGCCGCTTCGAGGACGGCACCGACGACGCTCGGTGTCGCGCCGAGCCGCTTCGCATCGTCCTGCAACCCGGCGGGCGCATGCGCGACCAGCCGCTCCCCGAGCCCAAGCTCCTCGCCCACGACGGCGCAGGTCGCGCGCGAGACGACGTGTGCCCGCGCCTTTGTCAGCTGTCCCTCCGGGAAGTCGGGATAGCGCTGGTAAAGCGCGCTGGCGACCGCGAGCTCGAGCACGCTGTCGCCGAGGAACTCCAGGCGCTCGTACGACACTGCGCGGTCGTCCGCCCACGAGGCATGCATGAAGACAACCTCCGCCAGCGCGGGCGGCAGGTCGTCGATCAGCCGCGCGAGGAGTGGTGCGTCCAGTGGTCGTCACGCGTCCCTGGCGCGCGAAAATCAAGCGATGGGAGGACGCAGGGAGCGTCGATAGTCGGGACTATCGACGCGACCGAGGACGATGCAGCGCGCCGATTTGCAGCCGCCAGGGACGCCCTGACGACTGCTGGACGCGCCACCAGGTCGCTACTGGTGGCTGGTGACGTAGTCGACCGCCTGGCCGACAGTCGTGATCTTCTGCGCGTCCTCGTCCGAGATCTTGATCCCGAACTGATCCTCGAGCTCCATGATCAACTCGACGAGGTCGAGCGAGTCGGCGTCGAGATCCTCCTGGAAGGAGGCCCCGTCGGTGATTTCCGCCTCGTCGATGCCGAGCTGCTCGGTGAGGACTTCCTTGACCCGTTCGTAGACTTCCTCGCGCGAAGCTGCCATGTCACCTCATTTGAGTTGGGGAGCCGGAAAGCGCGCCGATCATACAGGGTCGGACTGGACGGAGTCCGGCGGGACGGTGCTCGTCGCAGGAGCGCGATGGGCGTCGCGAGGCAAGGACGCACGGCGCGCCGATAGATCTCCTATCGGCGCGCCCGAGGACGGCGCAGCCGGCCGACGAGCGAAGCGAGGAGTCGCGGCGCTCAGCGCGTCTCCGGCGACACAGCCACTGTCCCACCGGACTCCGTACCGGACAGGCGCGCAGCGAGCCGTCCGACGACGTCGTGCTCGACGCCGCGGGCGGCGAGGCGGATCGCGTTCGCGATCGCGGTCGACGACGAGTTGCCGTGCGCGATCACGACGAGCCCCTTGAGGCCGAGGAGGTAGGCGCCGCCGTACGTGTCCGGATCGAGCCTCGCGCGAAGCCGCCGCGCGGCCGGCCGGATGAGCAGACCGCCGAGCTTTGTGGTCGGGGACGCCTCGATCTCGGCGCGGAGGCCGCCGAGCACCGAGCGGATCGTTCCCTCGAGGGTCTTGAGCGCGACGTTGCCTGTGAAGCCGTCGGTGACGAGGACGTCGGCGGCGCCTTCGAGGATGTCGCGGCCCTCGGCGTTGCCGCGGAAGTCGAGGTCGGACGCGGCGAGCAGCGCGTGCGCCTCGAGCGTGAGCTGGTTGCCTTTCTCCGCCTCCTCGCCGATCGAGAGGAGCCGGACGGTCGGCTTCGCGATGCCGAGGATTTCCTCCGCGAAGACGGCGCCCATCGTCGCGAACTGCAGGAGATGCTCGGGCCGGCAGTCGGCGTTTGCGCCCGCGTCGACGAGGACGCACGGGCCGTTCTTCGCCGGGATCGGGACGGCGATCGCCGGGCGGCGCACGCCCTTCAGGCGGCGGATCTGGACGAGCCCCGCGGCGAGCATCGCTCCGGTGTTCCCCGGCGAGACGACGGCGCTGGCCTCTCCGTCGGCGACCGCCTTGACGGCGCGGACGAGCGAGCTGTCCTCCTTCGTGCGGAGCACGTCGGCCGGCTTCTCGTCCATGCCGACGACCTGCGTCGTCGCGACGAGCTCGAGGCCGGCGGTCTCGAGCCCCGCCGAGCCGAAGATGACCGGCTCGATGCCGTCGGCGCGCGCGGCGAGCGCGCCTTCGACCACGGCCTCCGGGCCGCGATCTCCTCCCATCGCATCGACGGCGACGCGGGTCATGCGGGAGAGACTACGGAGCCTGGGTGCGGAGCGGTTCGACCTCGCGGCCCTTGTACGTGCCGCAGGTCGGGCAGACGCGGTGCGGGCGCTTCGGCTGGTGACACGTCGGACAGACGTTGACCTTCGGCGCCTCGATCTTGTGCGTCGCGCGCCGCTTGTCGCGACGTGACTTGGAGGTTTTCCGCTTCGGAACAGCCATGATGCGAGCGGCATGGTAGCCGAGGGCATTCTCCAGCTGTTCGACGATCAGATGCGGCGCAAGGCGTCCGGTTCCGACGGGATGCTCATCGGCGACGGCTGGAGCGCGGTCCTCTGGCCTCCGGCCGACGGCAACGTCGAGCCGCTCGTCGCGCGGATGGGCGAGCTTCCCGGCCGGGTCGAGTGGAAGTACTACTCCCACGACGGGCCTGAGCTTCGGGACAAGCTGCTTGCCGCGGGGCTGGAGCCGGAGGACGAAGAGATGGTCCTCGTCGCCGAGGCCGGCTCGATCGCGCCGCCGCCGCCCGACGTCGACCTGAGGGAGGACGCCGAGGCGTTCGTCGAGCTGGCCGCGGCGGTCTTCGGGCGTGGTTCAGGCCCGGGGTTTCTCCCCAACCCCAACCCCGTCGTCGCCTACGTGGACGATCAACCCGTCTCCGGCGGGCGCGTCGATCTCGAGCCGGACGTGGAATTCGCGGGCCTGTTCGGCGGCGTCACGTTGCCCGAATATCGCGGGCGCGGCCTGTACCGCGCGACGGTCGCGCGCCGCGCCGAGATCGCGCGCGAACGCGGCTACCGCTACCTCTACGTCGACGCGCTGCCGACGAGCAGGCCGATCCTCGAGCGGCTCGGCTTCGTCCGCCTCACGACGACGACGCCGTTCGTCATTCCGAGCTAGTCGGCTTCGCGCAGCTCGCTGAGCGCGGCCCAGCGCGGGTCGACCGTCTCCTCGACGTGCTCGTGCGGCTCGACGTTGAGGTCCTTGCCGCAGACGGGACAGAGGCCGGCGCAGTCGGGGTCGTGGAGGATCTGCTCGGGCAGCGCGAGCGCGATCGCGTCGCGTGCCCACGCGGAGAGGTCGAGCTGGTCGTCGACGAGATACTCCGTCGAGTCCTCCTCGCTCTCGGGCTTCGTGGCCTGGTACTCGCGGAGGCGGAGCGACAGCGCCAGCTCGGCGTCCTCTAGGCAGCGGAAGCACGGGCCGTGCAGCGAGACAGCGAACGCAATCTCGAGGACGGTGCCGCTCGAGGCGCGCGTCACGACGAGATCGGCCGTGACGGGATTCGGGCTCGGCTCGTACACCTGGCCGGCGAGGTGGAGCGGCTCGAGCTCGACCTCGACCTTCTCCCGTATCTGGTCGCCGGCGCGGAGCCGGAGCTTGCGGACGTCGAACGTGGTCATGCGACCAACGTAGCGGCGGCGATCTAGCCTCTCGGCGTTAGCCGCCGAAGGAGCCCTCTCCGTCGAGGCCCCCCATTCCACGGCAGCTAAACGGGGTTGGGCGGACCTCGGGATCAAATGCGCGGTCGCTGACACTCCAGTCCAGGGCAATCTCGTAGTCGCCGCTCCGGCAGCCACCGACCCAGTCCGTCGGGGAGAGGATGTGAGACCAGATTCGGCCGCCAGATGTGTCGGCTGCGAAAACCTGCGTCCGGTAAACGACCGGGTAAGGCGAGAGGTAGTGCCCTTGAGGCCCCAGGTAGCGCACCTCGAGCCTGAAGCCCTTTCCGAAGTTCGTGACCGTGACGGTCAGCGACTTGAGCGATCCGCCACCGCGGTTGAAACGGACGCCTAACCCACGCGGGCCGCCCACATCACCCGTCGGACCAACCGCAGCGGTCGGCCCGAGGAAGCCCAAGCCCGTAACCCCTTGCGGTCCAGTAGGGCCAGTCCTGCCCGTAGGGCCGTCGCCGGGGCCATCCGCGCCCGTTGGGCCGGTCATGCCGGTCGCGCCGTACGCGCCGGTCGGTCCGTGAAGGCCGTGAGGCAATCCAACGGCGAAGCCGCCGCCGCCTCGACCGGAATTAGAGCCGTTGAACGCGAACACGCCGACCAGCGCAGCTGCGACGACCGTGGGGATCGCAACTGCAAGGCCGAGCTGACGGTGCTGCAGACGGCGAGCGGCAAAACGGTCGGGAAGCTCGAGCGGCGTTAGGTCGTCCGCGTGAAACGGATTTGCCCGAGCCAGCTGTGTCATCACGTCGAATTCGTTCATTCCATACCTCCAACAACTGAATGTCCGGCTGCGGGCTCTTCTTTCGCGAACTGCTCTTCGAGGCGCTTGCGGGCGCGGTGAAGGCGGATCGTGGCGGCGTTCTCCGTGCAGTCCAGGGCGACTGCGAGCTCCGCTGCGGTTAGTCCCTCCCACGCGGCGAGGCGGAGGATCTCCTGGTCGTCCCTTCGCAGCCGCTTCAGCGCCGCGACGAGCTCTGGCAAATCGGAGCGCTCGTCAGCTGCCGGAGCCGGGAGCTCACGCAGCTGCGAGCGCAGCGCGACGAGCCGGCGCAGCGAGCGACGTTGGTTCGCGAGCACCCGTGCGGCGATCGCGTAGAGCCACGGGAGCTCGAACTCCGCCGACGGCTTGTCGCCGAGCCGCCGCCACGCCACCGTGAATGTCGACGAGACGACGTCCTCGGCATCCGCGCGCTGCCCGGTGCGGCGCAGCGCGTACGCGAGGACGTGGCGGTGATGCTCGGCCCACAGGCGTCGGAAGTCCTCCTCCACGGGCCTCACTCTGAACCTATGTCCGGCTCAGGCGGAAGCTTTCGCTCAGCGCGGCGGAACCGGCGGCGCGAGAGCGGGCCGTCTCCGTGGCTCCACCGGCTGCCGCACGCGCCGCACGCGCTCCTTCGGCGCGCGGGCGAGGACGAGCAACCCGACCGAGGCGAGGATCACGGCGCCGGCGGCTACCTCCCGCCCGCCGACCGCTTCGCCGGCGAACAGCCAGCCGAGGACGACGGCGATCGCGGGGTTGACGTACGCGTACGTCGAGACGACCACGCTCGACGTACCGCTCTGCAGCAGCCAGCCGTATGCGGTGTACGCGACGATCGAGCCGACCACGATCAGATAGGCGAACGCTCCGAGCGACTCGGCCGAGACGGCGGCGAGATGCACCTGGCCGAGCTCGCCCGAGGCGACTCCCGCGATCGCGAGCAAGGCGGCGCCGCAGAGCATCTGCATCGCCGTGGAGAGGAACGAGGCGCGCGGCAGCGGCGCGACGCGGGCGTACGCGGAGCCCGCAGCCCACGCGAACGCGCCCGCGAGCAGCACGGCCGCGCCGACCGGATCGATGTGCGCGCTCGGGCCGACGAGGAGCGCGACTCCGAACAGCCCGGTCGCGATCCCGGCGAGCGCGCCGAGCGAGAGCCGCACGCCGAAGACCGTGCGGTCAAGCAACGCGCTGAAGAGCGGGACGCTCGCCACGAGGAGCGCCGTCAATCCGGAGGCGACGCGCTGCTCTGCCCACGCAACCGAGCCGGTCTCGACGAAAAGGAGCAGCGCGCCGACGATCGCGGCCGCCGTCCACTCCCGCCTGCCCGGGCGCGTCCTCCGGACGTCGCCGCGCCACCACGACCAGCCGTAGAGGAGAGCGCCCGCCACGCCGAAGCGCACCGCGAGCATGAGCAGCGGCGGCAGCGTCCGGTCGGCGACGGCGATCGCGAGGTAGGTCGATCCCCAGACGACGTAGACGGTGGCGAGTGCGATGGCGACCTTCGTGCGCATGTCTCCAGCGTGCCCACGCCGACCGATCAGCACAAGTCACGTTATCGTTCATAACGATCATGAGTGCTAATGAATGGCTGGGCGTCGAGTTGCGCCATCTCGCCGCGCTGGAGGCGGTCGCGCGCACGCGGTCGTTCGGCGCCGCGGCGCGCGAGCTCGGCTACACGCAGTCGGCCGTGAGCCAACAGATCGCGCAGCTCGAGCGCGTCGTCGGGCAGCGGCTGTTCGACCGGCCGGGCGGCCCGAGGAAGGTCGAGCCGACCGAGGCGGGGCTCCTCCTGCTCCGTCACGCCGACGCGATCGTGGCGCGCCTCGACGCGGCCCGCGCGGACATGGCCGCTCTCGGCGAAGGAGCGGCGGGGACGCTGCGCGTCGGCGTCTTCCAGAGCGTTGGCGCGAACCTCCTCCCCGCGCTCGTTCGCCGCTTCCGCGCGCAATGGCCACGCGTTGGCGTCCGGGTGCGGGAGGAGAGCGACTCGACCGAACTCCTCCACCTGCTCGAGCACGGCGAGCTCGACCTCGCCTTCGCCGAGCTGCCGCTCGCCGACGGGCCGTTCGAGTGGACGGAGCTGCTGCACGATCCCTACGTCCTGCTCGTGTCCGCGCAGTCGGAGCTCGCGGCGCGCGACTCGGCGCCGTCGTTGCGCGAGGTCGGGAAGCTGCCGCTACTCGGTCGCCGCAGCACCGACGAGCCCGAAAGACATCTCGCGGGACGCGTTCCCGACCTCAACGTCGTCTTCCGCACCGACGACAACGGCACGCTGCAGGCGCTCGTCGCGGAAGGGCTCGGCGTCGCGATCGAACCGCTCCTCGTCGTCGACCGGAAGGATCGCTCCGTGAAGGCGCTGCCGTTCGGAACGCGCATCCCGCCGAGGACTATCGTCCTCGCATGGCACCGCGATCGCTACCGCTCGCAGGCCGCGCAGGCGTTCGTCGAGCTTGCACAGGAGCTTGCCTCCTAGCGCTGCTGGCGGGCTGCGGCGGCGGCGGCAGGAGACCGGCCGCGCACCATGGGAAATCGGGACGCCTGTACGGCACGGTCACGCGCGGCCCGACCACGCCTGTCTGCCGAACGGGGGAACCCTGCACCGAGCCGGCAGGCGGGACGCAGCTCGCGTTCATGCAGGGCGTCCGGGTCGCCGCGAGCGTGGCCGTCGCAAAATCGGGGAGCTATTCCGTCTCGCTGGCGCCGGGCACGTACACCGTCGTCGTTTCGAGGCAACAGCCGGGGATCGGCCCGTGGCTCGAGCCGGGGACGGTACGCCTCACCAGCGGGTCTGCCCGGAAGGTCGACTTCCGGATCGATACAGGGATCCGCTAGAAGCTAGTAGCCGGCGTTGTCGTCGGCGAAGTCGCCGTTCGCCGGGCCACCGAGGCCCGCGACGACGGACTCCTGCGAGCGCTCGTGCAGCCGCTCCCGGCCACGGCGAACCGCGACGAGGAAGCGCTCGAGATTGACCTCGAGAGAGGCGAGCTGGTTGTCGGCCCAGTCCTCCATCTCCATCTTCATCTCGTGGGCGCTGCGCCGCGCGTCCTGGAGGATCTCGTCGGCCTGCCGCTCGGCGATCTTGACGATCTCCGTCTGCGACGCCTCGCGCACAGCCTGCTCGCGCGCCTCGGCGAGGAGCCGGTCGACCTCGCGCTTCGC
>Ga0265338_10009772_pt1 | contig 11381 bp, 10 predicted proteins | sample 42126metaG_FD_193579 | JGI IMG/M metagenome (GOLD analysis project Ga0265338, IMG submission 193579) | Rhizosphere microbial communities from Carex aquatilis grown in University of Washington, Seatle, WA, United States - 4-21-26 metaG | ecosystem: Host-associated > Plants > Roots > Rhizosphere... | reverse complement strand
GGGCGAAGCCGATGAAGGCGCCCGCCAGCGCCACACACTCCGCGCGAAGGCCGGAGGGGACAGGCGGGTCGGGCGTGCGCGCCGGCATCGGCCCTAAACCTTTGGCCGGCCGCGAGACACCAACGGCATGCTCGCTGACAGGAGGACTGCGCCTTGACCACCCCCATCCGGATCGCCGCCGTGCTGGCCGTCGCCCTGATCGCCGCCGCGCCATTTACTTTCGCGTCTGACGCGTTCGCCCAGCCCGGCGACGCGTCCAAGGGACACGAATACACGGTGACCTTGGGCGCCATGGACTACTCCGCCCTGCCGTCGGCGGCGAAGGTCGGCGACACCATCGTCTGGGTGAACCACGACACGGTGATCCATTCGGTGACCGCGCGCGATCACAGCTTCGACCTGCGCATCATGCCTGGCAAAAGCGCCAGGTTGACCCTCGCCCAGGCCGGCAAGATCCCGTTCTATTGCCTGTTCCATCCGACCATGCGCGGGACTCTGAACGTCGCGCCGAAGTAGTGGCCGGAGGGTGGGCGCCGGGGCGGTCGGGCGCATGGCGGACGTCTTTCGGATGATGGGACGGGCGCGACATCAGTTCCGGCCAGCGCCCTTCCGGTTCACGCCAGCCGGCGCGGCCGCCGCGGCCCTGCCCGTTTTGAACTTTAGCGCCGAGGCCCGGAACTGACCGAGGACCGCCGGATGGCGTCTTAGGGCAGCGTTCATGACCTCGGGTTTTCCACGGGCTACGCCATGACCGTGCTCAGCGCGCAGAAGGGCTACGGGCTGTGGGCGGCGTCCTATGCCGACGAGACCGCCATCTCCTTCCTGGAAGCCGAACTGACGGCGGACCTGACGCCGCCGCTGGGCGGCCTGCGGCTGCTGGACGCCGGATGCGGCACCGGGCGCCGCCTGCACGGAACGGGCGCCAGGTCGGCCGTGGGCGTCGACATCAGCCCTGAAATGCTGGCCGCCGGCGCCGAGCCCGATCCGGCCGTGACGACCCTGGTCGCGGACGTCCGCGCCCTGCCCCTGCCCGACCGCGCCTTCGACGTGATCTGGAACCGGCTGGTGATCGGCCATCTGCCCGACTGCGCGCCGGTCTATGCCGAACTGGCCCGCGTGGCCGACGCCGACGCCCGGCTGGTGGTCACCGACTTCCATCCGCAGGCCCACGCCGCCGGCCACCGGCGGACCTTCCGGCTTGGCGAAAAGGTCCACGAGATCGAGCACTACGTCCACGACCTCGACCGGCATCGGGCCGCGGCCAAGGCCGTCGGCTGGCGGCTGGTGGACATGCACGAGGCGGCGATCGGGCCGGCGGCGCGGCCCTTCTACGAGAAGGCCGGGCGCGGCGCCCTTTATGCCGAGCATGAAGGCCTGCCGGTGGTGCTCGCCCTCGCGTTCGAGCGCGAGGGCTGAGCATGCGGCTGCTGATCCAGGCCCGCAACCGCGAGGTGGTCGTCGAGGGCGGCCGCATCGTCGAGCCTGACGGCGGCGGCTTCGACCTGGTCCTGACCTTCCCGGAAGCCGACGTCGCGCCGGGCCTGATCAACGCCCACGACCATCTGCACCGCAACCACTACGGCCGGCTCGGTCGCCCGCCCTACGCCAACGCCTATGCCTGGGCGGCGGACATCCAGGCGCGGGACGCGGACCGCATCGGTGAAGGCCGCGCGCGCCGACGCCGCGAGGCCCTGCTCGAGGGCGCGTGGAAGAACCTGTTCTGCGGCGTCACCACCGTGGTGCACCACGATCCTTGGGAGCCCGATTTCGAGGACGGCTTCCCGCTGAAGGTCGCCCCGGTGCGCAGCGCCGACTCGCTCGGCATGGCGCAGGGCCTCGATCGGCTGGCCGGGTGCGGCCCCTTCTGCCTGCACCTGGCCGAAGGCGTCGACGACCGCGCTGCCGGCGAGGTCCACGCCCTGGCCGAGCTCGGGCTTTTGGGACCGGACCTGATCGCCGTGCATGGCGTGGGCATGGGCGCGGACGCCGTGGACCGCTTCCGCGCCTCCGGCGCGGCCCTGGTCTGGTGCCCCACCTCCAACCGCTACCTGTTCGGCCGAACCGCCCCGCACTCCCTGCTGGCCGAGGGGACCGACGTGCTGCTCGGCAGCGATTCCCGCCTGACCGGCGACGGCGACCTGCTGGACGAGATCCGCTGCGCCCGGGCGCTGGGGGGGCTCGGCGACGACCGGCTGGCCGACGCGGTGGGCGCGGTCGCCGCGCGGCGCTTGCGCCTGCCAGAGCCCTCGCTGGAGGCCGGGTCGGCGGCCGACCTGATCATCGTGCGCGAGTCGGTCCTGGAAGCCCGCGCCGAGGACGTGCTGCTGGTGCTGGTGGACGGCTCGCCCCGGGTGGCCGACCCGCAGCTGGGACCGGCGCTGAGCCCGTTCGTCCGTCACGCCGAAGACAAAACCGTGGGCGGGGTCGTCCGCTGGACGGCCGCCGCCGCCGCATTGGGGAACTCGCTGCCATGACCACGCCAATCGTCAAGCGACGCCATCTCGCCATAGGCGCTGTCCTGATCGGCGCCCTGACGGGCGCGGCGCCTGCCTTCGCCGAGGATGCGCAGCCGGCGCAGGTCCAACCACTGACCCAGGGCGCGCCCGCGGCTCCCGCCGACGCATCCGCACCGCCCCCGGCTGCGGCGTCGCCGGCTTCAGCGCCGTCCGGGGCCGACACCGGCGGCATGGACCTGTTTTCGAAGGACACCCTGTCGGTGATGCTGGACGTGCGCCTGGCGGCGGCCAACGGCGCGACCTCCTTCGTCAACGGCGGCTTCGGCAAGACCCGTTTCCAAGGCAACGGCAGCGGCGGCTACAGCGCGACGGTGGCGCCGATGGAGGCGGACATCGTCTGGATGCCGCGCTTCAGCAATGCCCTGAGCGCCAACGTCTCGGCCGCCTGGCAGCGCGACCACACCGACAGTCTCGACCTGATGGAAGCCTTCGTGAACTACCTGCCAGCCTCGACCGGCCCGGTGCGCTTTTCCGCGCGCGCGGGCTTCATGTGGCCGGAAATCTCGCTGGAACACGCCACCGGCGGGGCCTGGAGCGTGGTCAATACCATCACGCCCTCGGCCATCAACTCCTGGGTCGGCGAGGAGACGAAGGTGGTCGGCGCCGAGGCCACGCTGCGCACCAGCCTCGGCGAACAAGATTTCGGCTTCACCGGCGGCGTGTTTGGCTGGAACGACACCTCCGGCACCCTGCTGTCATACCGGGGCTGGGCGCTGCAGGACATCAAGGCCACGGCCTTCGGCGCCTTCCGCCTGCCGCCGCTCGACCACTTCATCTCGCTCGTCCAGCAGAACAAGACCGACAACACCGTCGAGATCGACCATCGCCCCGGCTTCTACGGGCGGATCGACTGGCATCCGCCGCAACCCTTCGGCGTGGCGCTGTTCTACTACGACAACGAGGGCGATCCGGAGGCCGAGACCGCCGCCGAGCAATGGGGCTGGCGCACGCGGTTCTGGAACCTGGGCCTCAACGCCACCGTGGCGCCGGGGACCAAGATCCTGGCCCAGGCGATGACCGGCTCGACGATCATGGGCTTCCCCAGGAACGGGCAGTATTGGGTCCATACCGACTTCTCGTCAGCCTATGTGCTGGCGATCCATGACTTCGGCAAGTTCGCCCTGACCGGCCGGGTCGAGAGCTTCCATACCCGCGAGCACGGCGATCAGATGTCGCCGCTCAATTCCGAGGACGGCTGGGCGGCGACGGCGGCGGTGCGCGTGCCGATCGACAACCACTTCACCGTGTTCGGCGAGATCCTGAACGTCGAGAGCAACCGCGGGACCCGCGTGACCCAGGGCGGCCTGTCCTCGCCCACGGAAACCCAGACGGTGTTCCAGCTGGCCGTGCGGGCGAAGCTTTGAGCCGGGAGAACGTCAGATGAACAGCATTTCGCCGCAGATGCTGGGCCTCGTCGCCGGCAATGTGAGCCTCGTGAAGACCTCCGCCTTGGAGGGACGGCCCCCCGAGGCGACACTCAAGCGGCTCCTGCGCGCGGCGGTGCGATGGCGCTGGATCCTGATCGGCGGCATCGCCGCCGGCGCCGCGGTCGGCGTGGTCATCACCCTGGCCGCGACTCGCCAGTATGCCTCGACCGAGCGGCTGCAGATTTCGCGCGAGACGGCGCAGGTCGTGAACGTCGGCGCTCTTTCGCGCGACGTCGCCATCGGCGACCAGGAATTCTACCAGACCCAGTACGGCTTGCTGCGGGCGCAGGCGCTGGCCGAGCACGTGGCCCGCGACCTGGGCGTGGTCGACGATCCGGCCTTCTTCCGCATGTTCAACAAGAGCGAAGCCTTCGCGGCGAACGCGGGATCCGCCGGCCGCGCCAAACGCAACGAGATCGCCGGTGAAATCCTTCTCGCCCGGGTCGAAATCGCCCCCGTGCACGGCTCCAGCCTGGTGGATGTCCAGGCCACCACGCCCTCGCCGGACCTGTCGCAGAAGATCGCCCAGACCTGGGGACGGGACTTCATCGCCAGCAATCTGGAGCGCCGCCAGGCCCCCGCCAGCTACGCCAGCCAGTTCCTGGAGACCCGGCTCGAACAGCTTCGCGGTCGGCTGGAGGCCTCCGAGCGCCGGGCCATGGACTACGCGGCGAGCCATGGAATCATCGACCTGCCCGCGGGTGGAGGCGGCCCAAGGGCGTCCAGCAACGAGGCCATCCAGGGCCGGTCCCTGGTCAGCGACGACATCGTCTCCTTCAACGCCGCCCTCGAAGGCGCGACAACCGCCCGCATCGAGGCCAACAGCCGCCTGGCGGCGGCCAACAACCAGCCCGACGCCGGCTACGGCGCCCTCGAATACAGGGCGATCGGCGTCCTGCGCGAGCAACGCGCCGACGCGGCGTCCGAATACGCCAAGCTGGCGGCGCAGTTCGCGCCGGACGATCCCTCGGCCAAGGCGGCTCACGCCCAGGTCGACGCGCTGGACGCCGCCATCAAGAGCGAGGAGAACCGGATCCACGCCTCGCTGCAGCAGACCTATCAGGCCGCGCTGGCGCGCGAACAGGCCCTGACCCAGCGGGTGAATACGCTCAAGGGAGCCCTGGCCGATCTGCGTCAACGATCGATCCAGTACAACATCTACCAGCGCGACGCGGAGACGAACCGCGAACTCTACGACGCCCTGCTCCAGCGCTTTAAAGAGATCGGCGTCGCCGGCGCGGTGGAGAACAACAACGTCGCCGTGATCGATGCGGCCAGGCGGCCCGACCAGCCGTCCTCTCCCCGCCTGGGCATCAATCTCCTGCTGTTCACCCTGGCCGGCGCCGTGATCGGCATGATTGTCGCCGGCGCCCTGCAGCAGATCGGCGAAGGCGCGCTGGAGGATGAACCCTCCCCTGGCGGCGGCGCCACTAACGATGCGGGGGTAGGTTCCACGCGTTCTGCGTAGGGCGCCTCCTGTCGAAGAACGGGATAGGCGGGCTTTCCCCTTGCGCGTGCTCTATCTGACCCAGTGGTTCGAGCCTGAAACCCACGTCATCAAGGGGCTGAAGTTCGTGCGGGCGCTGCAGGCGGCGGGCCACGAGGTGACGGTGGTGACCGGCTTTCCCAACTATCCCTCGGGCCGGCTCCATCCCGGTTACAAGCTGAAGCCGATCCAGCGCGAGCGGATCGAGGGCGTCGATGTCATCCGCCTGCCGCTCTATCCCAGCCACGACAATTCCTCGGTCCGCAGATCGTTGAACTACCTGTCGTTCTTCGTCTCGGCGCTGGTCTATCTGCTGTTCCGGCGCGAGCGCTTCGACATCGCCTACGTCTATCACCCGCCAATCACCGTCGGCCTGGCCGCGGCCGTGGCCGGCCTCGTGCGCCGCCTGCCGTTCATCCTGGACGTGCAGGACCTGTGGCCCGACTCCCTCGCCGCCACGGGCATGGGGGGCGGGCGGCGGCTGACGCCGCTGATCGGCAGGCTGTGCGCCTTCGTCTACTGGCGCGCCAACGCCATCGTGGCTCAGTCCGAGGGTATCCGAACAGTGCTCGCCGGCCGCCGCGTGCCGGCCGAGAAGTTGATCACCATCCACAACTGGGCCGAGAGCGAACCGCCCGGCGAGAGCCAGCCGGCGCCGCTGGCGCCGCACCGGTTCGTGGTGGTCTACGGCGGCAACCTCGGTCGGGCCCAGGGCCTGAAGACGGTGCTGGAAGCCGCGGCGCGGCTTCAGCACCTGCGCCCGCACATCCTGATCCGACTCTACGGCGACGGCGTCGAGGCGGCTTCTCTGCGAGCGCAGGCGCGGGCGCTGGATCTGAACAACCTCGAGATCCATCCCCAGATCGGCAAGGAGGAGATCAACGCGGTGTTCTCCCGCGCCGACGCGCTGCTGGTGCATCTGACCGACCACCCGCTGTTCACCATCACCGTGCCGTCCAAGATCCAGGCCTACCTGGCGAGCGGGCGCCCGATCGCGGCGGGCATCGCGGGCGAGGCCGCGCGGCTGCTGATGGAATCCGAAGCGGCGCTGGTGGCGCCGCCCGGTGATGCGGCCGCCCTGGCCACGGCCATCATCACCCTCGCCGACACGCCCGCCGAGGCCCGGCGGCGCATGGGGCTGAAGGGCCGAAGCTACTATCTGCGCCACATGGCGTTCCAGCGGGGGCTGCACCGAACCTTGGGGCTGCTGGACGGGACTTTCGTGGCGTGATGAGCCCGCCCGGCGCCTTGCAGATCCTGCCGGTAGTGACCCCGGCGGGCGTGCCGCGCCTGCCCCTGCTGCTGGCGCTCAGCTGGATCGCCGCCACCTTCCTGATGTTCCTGATCTGGCCGATCAACTGGCCGATCTACTACCCCGAGGACTGGGCGCGGCTGATCGCCTATGTGGCGCTCTGCCTGCTGATGATCGGCGGCGCGGGCTGGGTCGGCTCGGCGGGGACCACGCGCGTGACCGCCCCCCTGCCCTTCGTCTCGCTTCTGATGGTGCTGGGCGCGACCGCGGCGCTGCTGCTGCTGGCGCCGACCAGCTACACCTACACCGGCCGCCCGCCCTGGGCGGTGCTGGACGCCCTGCGCGATCAGGGCGCGGCCTACAGGCGGCTGCAGCAGCAGCTGGCGGCCACCGCCGGCCAGCATCTGGGCATGGCGCTGCTGCGCGGCGCCCTGGCGCCCCTGATCTATCCGGTGCTGCCGCTGGGCATCCTGCGCTGGCGCACCATCGGCTGGACCGGCCGCATCGCCGTGATCGTCACGGCCGCGTGCTCGGTGGTGTTCTCGATCATGCGCGGCACCGACAAGGAGATCGCCGACCTGTTCGTGGTGGGCGTCTCGGCCGCCCTGGTGTCCTACGGCCGCGCCTGGGCGGCCGGCCGGCGCGGCGCGGGGCTGGCGGGCCGCTACTGGCGCTGGGGACTGGCGGCGCTGGTGTTCGTCTACCTGGCCCAGGGTCTCTACACCGAGCGCAAGGACGCCCGCCTGAACGCCGGCCGCGTCATCGCCCGCACGACCGTGTGCGCCAACGCCACCCATATCTGCGCCGACCTGGACAACCCCTGGATCGCCTGGCTGCCGGAGCGCCAGCGCTTCGGCGTGACCCTGTTCATCCTGTCGACCTGCTCGGGCTACTACGGCCTGGACCTGGCGCTGGACAAGCCGTTCGAGTCCGCGTTCGGCGTCGGCCACTCGCCAGTGACCCTCAGCCTCTATGAGGCGGCCACCAGGGACCGGACTCCACACGAGCGCACCTACACCTGGCGCAACGGCGAGAACGAATGGTCGGAGGAGTACTACTGGTCGACCCTGCCGACCTGGATCGCCAACGACGTCGGCTTTCCGGGCGCGCTGCTGGTGCTGGCCGTGATCGGCTATCTGTGGGGCCGGTGGTGGCGCGAGGCGGCGGCCGGCATGAGCGACCCGGCGGCGGTGCTGTTCGCCCTGGCCACCACCATGATGGTCTATTTCCCCGCCAACAATCAGGTGTTCCTGACCGCCGACGGCTATCTGGTGTCGGCCGTGTGGATCGCGATCTGGCTCTGGCATCGCGCGCGCCAGACCCTGTCGGCAGCCGTGACCGCGGACCTGGAGGCGCAGACCTAGTGGGCAAGCTCGCCTGGGTTCCGGCCTTCTTCGGCCTGAGGATCATCTCGGCCCTGTGCCTGCTGAAGCTGTCCGCCAGCTTCCTGCCGGTCAGCGGCTTCACGGTGTTCTCCCAGTTGATGCTGTTCGCCTCGCTGCTGGGCGTGCTGGCGCTGTGCGGCGCCCAGAACGGCGTGATCCGCCAGGCTGCCGCCGCCAAGGACGTCGAGGAGTTGATGCGCACCCAGAGCGCCGGTTTCGCCATCTGGCTGGCGGCGGCGCCGGCGGCCTTGTTGCCCGTGCTGCTGGGCGGCGCCGCGATCTCCAACATCCTGGTCGGCTCGCCGAACGAATGGCCGATGGTTCTGGCCATCACCGCGATCGTGCTGGTGGGCGCGCCGAGCGGGATATGGTGCGCCCTGCTGACGGGCCGCAAGCGCGTGGCGCAGAGCCTTTCGGCCCAGGCCGTCGGCCTGGTCGCCGGAGCCCTGGGGGCGGCCTGGCGGATCACGGCGCATGACGCCTCCGGCGCGGCCCTGGCCTTCGCCGCCGGCCCCCTGGTGACGACCTGCGTGGCCACGCCCTTCGCGCTGCAGCTCGGGCTTCCGCTCATCGCCCGCCCGTCGACCTGGGCGTCGGTCAAGACCTTGCTGCACTATTCAACCGCCATCGCCGCCACCACCGGCTATGCGGCGCTCGTGGCCTTCGGCCTGCGGTGGATCTACCGCGAGCATTTCGGCGTCACCCAGCTGGGCTACTGGCTGGCCGCCAGCCGCATCTCGGACATGTCGACCCAGCTGCTCGGCCTGTTCATGATCCAGGTGTTCGTGCCGCACGTGGCCATGACCCACGACGAGGGCGCCCGGCGCGCGTTCCTGGTGCGCTGCTGGATGGTGGCCGCCGGAGTCATGACCTGCTTCCTGGCGGTGTTCTCCCTGGCCTCGGGGCTCCTGATCCACCTGTTCCTGTCGGACGCCTATTTGCCCGCCGCCCCCATCATCCGAGCCTATATGATCGGCGACGTGCTCCGGGTCTGGCCGTCGCTGGCCATGCACACGGCCTTCGCCAACGGCCAGCCGCTGCGCTACGCCGGCATGGAGATGGGCGCGCTCACGGTGATGGCGGCGATCGCCGTCACCCTGACGCTGGCCGGCGATCCGGCGGCGGTCCAGACCGGCTATGTCGCCGCCTACGCCGTCGCCGCGATCGCGGTCAGCGCCGCCTTCCTGATCCGGCGGCGGCCTCACGTGGCCTAGATTTCAGATCCAGGTCTGGGTGCCGTCGGGCGCGTCCAGGCGGTAGCGGCCCGGCTTGGACGGGTCGTGGGCGAAATCGCCGGCGTTGACCCCAGAGGCGAAGCCGCCCACCTCGTTCAGCTCCAGAGCCTGGCAGGCCATCCAGTGGAACTCGATGTCGGTGTCATTGGGCCCAACCAGAATCTTGAACAGCTCCTCCAGCGAAGCCTTGCGCTTGACCGTGATCAGGCGGCAGTCCTTGTCGTTGCGCAGGGCAAGCTTCTTGCGGGCAGTCTGGGTCCAGTCCGCCGGTTGAGGGTGGAGCACCATGTTCGGCGTCAACTTGAACTCTTCGACGGTCCGCTCGACCTTGTTGTAGGTCCCCGCCAGAATCTGGTGCTCCGCGCCGGTCATCAGGCACTTGGCGAAATCGGTGTAGAACACCACCGTGCAGCCCTTCGGCACGGTGGTGTAGCCGTCTTTCGGCTCCCAGCCGCCGTGGCCGCTCAAGAAGTACTTCTTCGTCATCGTCGCCAAGCCTCCCATCGCCCGCGCCCGCTAGCGCCGCGGTCAAGCTAACCTGAGTTCGCGCCGCCGCACAGCCTTCCAGCGTGAAGATCTCGTTTCATCAGACCGGCTGCGTGAGCACCGCCGCGACGGCGTGGCGGACGTGGAACAGCTCGTCCAGGCAAGTCTGCGTGGCGACGTCCATGCCCGGCGAGGCGGCGAGCGCCTCCGCCGCGGCGAGGAATCCTGAGGCATCGCCGAACGCCACTGACCGTCCGACGCCATGCCGTTCCAGCAGGGCCGCGAAGTCGCTGCCGGGCTCCACGGCGGCCACCACCGGCAGGCCGGCGCGCAGATAGTCGAGGGTCTTGCTGGGGAAGCTGAACGAGCTCACGCCCGGCACGGTGGCGACCATGCCGACGTCGCAGGCGCCGAGCAGCCGCAGATAGGCCTCGCGCGACATGGCCGGCCGCCAGAGCACATTGTCCCGCGCTTCGGCCCGAAGCCTGGGCGCCAGACGGCCGTCGCCCACGAACAGGAACAGCAGCGGCGAGCCCGTCTCGCGGCCGACAGCGGCCGCCGCCAGCATCTGGTCGAAGCCCCGGCCCTCGACCAATTGGCCGCCGAACACCGCGATGGGCCGATCCTGGGGCAGGTCATGCAGCCGCCTGACCATCGAGCGGTCCATCCGGGGGACCGGGGCCATGTCGGTCCAGACCGGCGTGACCCTCACCGCCTGATCCGGCCGAACGCGAAATTTGCGGCGCAGGTAGTCGGCGTTCTGCGGCAGGGTGCAGAGGAAGGCGGTGAACTGGTCCATGAGCCGCTGCTCCCAGGCGCGGGCGAGCCAGAAGGCCGGGCCGGCCGGAATGCGGCCGATCTCGCGGTAGTGGTCGGGGAAGAAGTCCCAGATGAACAGCAGGCGGCGCGGGATGCCGGCCCGGCGGGCCAGGCCGACCAGCGGCGCGGCGGTCAGGGCCGGGGTCCAGGCGATGAAGGCGTCGAAGCGGGAAAGGTCGAACGCCTGACGCGCCAGGCGCCCGGCATGGCGGCTGGTCAGCACGAACTTGCTGGCGTGGCGCACCAGGGCGCCGAGGCCGTCGATCAGCCTGGGCGTACAGCGCACCACACGCACGCCGTTCCAGGCGAATGAGGGTCCATAGGCCTTCGCCGGCTCGGCGTTCCAGTCGATCAGCAGCACCTCGACCTCGTGGCCGTCGGCGACCAGGGCCTGGGCCAGCTCGGTGGTCATGGACGAGCTTCCCGGCTCGGTCGGGAACTGCAGACAGGCCATCAGGAAGCGCACGACGGAGCTCCTCCGGGCGGCCTGGAATCAGGCCTCTTTCCAGACATTTCGGCGGACATAGTCGGTATAGCTCAGGATGATGCGCACCACCTTGTGCGAGACGTCGGGCGTGGCGTAGTCGGCCGGCAGGCGCACGCGGCGGCCGGCCTGCTGCTCCAGAACGGCCAGGCCCTGCAGCACGCGCTCCAGCCCCACGCCCGTCATCATCACCGCCGCCTCCTCCATGGCCTCGGGCCGCTCGTGGGCTTCGCGCAGATTGAGCGCCGGGAAGCCGAGGATCGAGGATTCCTCGCTGATGGTGCCGCTGTC
>Ga0265338_10009771_pt1 | contig 11381 bp, 7 predicted proteins | sample 42126metaG_FD_193579 | JGI IMG/M metagenome (GOLD analysis project Ga0265338, IMG submission 193579) | Rhizosphere microbial communities from Carex aquatilis grown in University of Washington, Seatle, WA, United States - 4-21-26 metaG | ecosystem: Host-associated > Plants > Roots > Rhizosphere >... | reverse complement strand
CGTCACGATCTCCGCCGAGCTCGGCAAGCGCGAGCACGACGGCACGATCCTCTTCAAGGTGAAGGACACCGGCCGCGGCATCCCGGCCGAGGACCTCGACAAGATCTTCGACATGTTCATGTGCTGCTCTAACGTGAAGGAGACGGAAGGCACGGGCCTCGGCCTGACCCTCGCCAAGCAGATGGTGCAGCTGCACGGCGGACGCATCTGGGTCGACAGCTGGCGCGGCGTGGGCGCCACGTTCCTGTTCACGATCCCGATCGCCGCCGAGGACTTGGGCCGCGAGGTGAAGGTCTATCCGCGCGAGCGCGAGTTCTCCGGCCTCCTCGTCAATCTCGCCAAGCATCTGAATGCGTTCCTCGCGCTCTTCGTCTGAGCGCAGTTTAGACCGCGGCTCGTCCTGACGCCGCGACGAAGGTCCCAGGCGCCCTCCGCCAGAAGCCCCGACGAAAAGCGGGACCGTCGACCTAGACGTTTGCTAGAGTCGGGCCATGAAACGCGCTCTCCTGCTCGTCGCCGTGCTTTCGACGTTCGCCGCCGCCGCCGCCAAACGCGAGGCGTCCCAGGCCCCGGACCCCGAGGCCATGACGAAGGCCTGGCAGGCGTTCGCCTCGCCCAACGCCAATCACGAGAAGCTGGCCAAGATGGCGGGCAACTGGACGACGAAGACCACGTTCTGGGCGGCGCCCGGCGCGCCGCCGCAGGAAAGCGAGGGCACGGCCGAGCTGCAGATGATCCTGGGGGGCCGCTATCTCGAGCAGCGCCACCACGGCTCGCTCATGGGCCAGCCGTTCGAAGGCTTGGGCTACACCGGCTACGACAACTTGAAGCGCAAGTACGTGACGACCTGGATGGACAACTTCGGCACCTCGATCCTGGTCATGACGGGCAGCCTGGACGCCTCAGGCAAGGTCCTGCGCTCTCAGGGCACGATGGACGAGATCATGACCGGCAAGCCCCAGAAGCTCAAGGACGCCGTCACCCTCGTCGACGACGACCACTTCACGTACGACCTATGGACGGCCGACCCGAAGGGCCGGCTGGCGAAGACGATGGAGATCGCCTACACCCGAGCGAAATAGCGGGCCGTCCGCTAGGCGCCGATCGGCGCCCGCGTGGCCGCGATGAGCTTGTGGCGCCCGTCCAAGTAGTGGCGCTGCGCCATCAAGCCCAGCGTGATCTGCTGGACGTCGTAGCGCGCGTCGTGGACGATCTCCCAGTAGAGGCCTTCGGCGTCGGCGGCGGGCCGCACCGTCAGGACGCCGGGCACGCGCGACGCCTCCAGGACCGCCTCCAACTGCGCGCCGGCGAACTTTTGCAGGTCCTCGGCGGTCGCGGTCTTCGGTCCCTCGATCTTGGCGCGGAACGCCGCGTCGCTGGGCTCGCGGCCCAGGAAGGCGCGCAGCGAGTCGCTCTCCGGGCGCGATGAGCCCTTCTCGAGGACTTCCTTGCGCCATGACAGGCCCACGGCCGGGTTGAAGAGCCCTTCCTTCTTGAAGCGGGTGAAGATGTCGTCGGCGAACACCTCCGACCACAGATAGGCGTAGTAGCCGGCGCCGTAGCCGCCGATGAGATGGCCGAAGCTCGCCTCGAAGCGCGTCTGCGGGTTGATCGTGACCATCCAGAGCTGCTCCATGAACTGGTTGAACAGGCGGCTGGTGCTTCGCGGCACCGCGGTGTGGAAGGTCATGTCGATCATCGCGAACGCCAGCTGGCGCAGGTAGAACAAGGCGCCGCCGTAGGATTTGAAGCGCCGCACGGCCGTCAGCTTCTGATACAGGTCGTCCGGGATCTTGCGGGAAGGGTCGTCGACGTGGCCGGAGATCTCGTCGAGCACCTCGCGCTCCCAGACGAAGTTCTCGAGCATCTGGGACGGCGCCTCGACGAAGTCCAGCGCCACGGACGTGCCGGACTGGGAAGCGTAGCGCGCCTTGGTCAGCGTCTGGTGCATGAGGTGGCCGAACTCGTGGAAGAAGGTCTCCACGTCCTCGATCGGGACGAGCGTGGGCTCGCCGTTCTTGCCCTGCTCGAAGTTGACGACCATGGCCGACACCGGCTTGCGGTAGCCGCCGGTCTCGAGCTCGCGGCCGTTGACGATAGTGAAGGCCGCGCCGTGCGTGTACTTGCCGTCGCGCGGGTAGAGGTCGAGGTAGAAGTAGCCGATCTCCTCGCCGGTCTTCGGGTCGTCGATCCGGAAGAGGCGCACGTCCTGGTGCCACTTCTCCGGAGAGGGGACTTCCGTGAAATTCACGCCGAGGATGCGCTGATACACGCGCATGGTGCCGGCGACGACCGTGTCCATGGGGAAGTACTTCTTGAGCTCCTGGCTGTCGACGCCGTAGCGCTCCTGGCGGATCTTCTCGCCGAGATATCGCAGGTCCCAGGAATGGACGCGGGTGGCGTCCGGCTCATAGCGCCGCTTGACGGCCAGCAGGTCCGAGAGCTCCTTGATGCCGCGCTCGCGCAAGATGGGCAGCAGGCCGTTGAGGAAGTCCCAGACGTTCTGCGGCTTGGCCGCCATGCGGTCCTCGAGAGCCAGATCGGGATAGGAGTCGGCGCCCAGGATGCGCGCCTGCTCGTCGCGCAAGCGCAGCGCCTCGGAAAGCAGGGCTTCGTTCTTGCCGGCCGCGCGACGGTTGTACGCCAGCTCGTATCGTCGGCGGACCTCGCCGTCGTCGGCGAAGCGCACGACCTGCATCATGTCGGGCTCCGTAATCGGGATCGACAGCTTGCCGTCGGCGGTCTTCTCGAGCGTCTTCACGTAGGATTGCGGGACGCCCTTGAGCTCCTCGGGCGCGGCCAGGAAGCGGGTGTTGTCGTCGTTGATGTTCTTCTCGAACTCGGGGCCGAGGTTGGCCAGCCGCTCCTGGATCGCCTTCAGGCGCGCCTTGGCCTCGGCAGAGAGGCCGTGGCCGGCGGACTTGAAGCCTTCCATCGTGCGCTTGAGCAGCAGCGAGTCCTCGTAGGAGAGGCCGGAGGAGCGCTCCGCGGCCGTCTTCATGGCCGCGTACAAGTCCTCGCGCAGCATGACGGAAACGGAGTACTCGCCGACCTCGGCCTCGACGGCATGGGCGGCCTCGCGCGCCTTTTCGTCCGGCGACACCGAAGAGAGGAAGACGAGCGGGCTGACGCGCTCGCCGAACCGGGCGTTGGCCAGCTCGAACGCCTTCACCGTATTCTCGAACGTGCGCTGACCCGGCGGGATCGCGGCGATCGCGCTCAGATCGGTCTCGAAAGACGCCTTCGCCTGCGCGTAGCCGTCCGCGATCTGCGCCGCGTCGTAGCGGAACTCCACGCCGGAGACGGGAGCGACGGCCGGAGTGACGGCGGCATGCGCGTCGATGCCGACTTGGACGGCGCGCGCGGGCGCGATCCAGAAGGCGACGAGAAGAAGGGCCAGCGGCGCGGCGGAGAGGTTTCTCACTTTTTTCGACTCCTTATTGCACGGGGGCGCCCGGGACGATCATCCAGCGGCCCGGAAGGGCCGGCTCGATCTCCTTGATGCGGCGCTCGACCGACTGGGCGTTGGCGTCCGGCATGACCTCGATGATCCACAACGGCTGCTCGCCCCGGATGTCGGCGGTGAAGCTGATGACTTCCGGGATGTCCATGAGCTGATCGAGGGCGTCGGCGTTGGCGACGTAGAGCGCGTTCCGCTTGTCATCCACCGTGTCGGGCTTCTTGCCTTCCATGTTGTCCATGAAGGCCTTGTCGCTCGGGTCGCGGCCGAGGAAGGCCTTGAGCGACTCCTCTTCCGGGCGCGCGCCGCCCCAAGCGAGCACCTCGTCGCGCCAGGCGCGGCCCACCTTCGGATTGAAGAGGCCTTCCTTGGCGAAGCGCGTCCAGGCGTCGTCGGCGAACACCAGCGACCACAGGTAGCCGTAGTAGCCGGACGCGTAGCCCATGAGGTGGCCGAAGCTCGCCTCGGGATGGCTGCCGCGCTGCACGGGGATGAGACCGACCGACTCCATGATCTGCCGGAACAGCTCGGTGGTCTGAGCCGGGATGGCCGTGTTGTAGATCATGTCGATCATTCCGAGCGCCATCTGGCGCAGGTAGAAGAGGCCCATGCCGTAGTCCATGTAGGCGCGCGCGCCGACCATCTTCTGGAACAGCTCGTCGGGCAGCTTCTCGCCCGTCTCATGATGCCCTGAGATGATGTCGAGCACCTCGCGCTCCCAGACGAAGTTCTCGAGCATCTGGGAGGGGAGCTCCACGAAGTCGCGCTTGACGCTCGTGCCGGCGAAGGAGGCGTACTTGGCCTTCGTCAGCGTCTGGTGCATCAGGTGGCCGAACTCGTGGAAGAACGTCTCCACGTTGTCGTGCGTGAGCAAGGCCGGCTTGCCCGGCGCCGGCTTGGCGAGGTTGGCGATCATCGCCGCCACCGGCTTGCGGTAGCTGCCGTCGGGCAGCCGGCGGCCGGGGATCACGCCGAACGCGGCGGCGTGCTTGTACTTGCCCTCGCGCGGGAACAGATCCAGATAGATGTAGCCGATCTCCGCGCCGGTCTGGGCGTCGTCGATGCGGTAGAGCTTGACCTCCTGGTGCCAGACGTCGGCGCCGGGGACCTCGCTGAACTTGATGCCGAGGACGCGCTCGTAGACCTTCATGGTGCCCGGCACGACGCGGTCGACGGGGAAGTACTCCTTGATCTTCTCGGCGTCGACGTCGAAGCGCTCCTTGATGACCTTCTGCCCCAAGAAGTCGCGCTCCCAGGACTCGACGCGCGTGGCCGCCGGATCGACGTGCCTGCGCTTGGCCTGGAGCAGCGTCTCCAGCTCCTGCACGCCGCGCTTGACCAGGACGGGCCGAAGCCGGCTGAAGAAGTCCCAGACCCGCTCGGGCGTCTTGGCCATGCGGTTCTCGAGCACGAGCTCCGGATACGAGGAGTAGCCCCTCACCTGGGACAGCTCCTGGCGCAGCTTGAGGACCTCCGGCAGGATCGCGAGGTTCTTGTCGGCGGCGCGGTTGTTGAACTGCAGCTCCAGCTGGCGGCGCAGCTCGCCGTCTTCGGCGTACTTCATGAACGGCCGGTAATCGGTGTAATCGACGGAAACGTGGACCTTGCCGTCGGCGCGCCCGGCTGCCTCGGCCTCCTTCTGCAGGCGCTCGATCATGTCGGCCGGCAAGCCCTTGAGCTGCTCGACCGAGAGGTCGAGACCGCCCTGGGACTCGTTGATGTTGTTGCCGAACTTGTTGGAGAGCTTGCTCAGCTGCTTGCTGAGGTCGGTGAGCTTGGCCTTCGCCTCCGGCGCCAGGCCGTGGCCGGCGCTCTTGAAGCCGCGCAGCGTGGCCTCGAGCAGCAGCGCGTCCTCGCCGGACAGCGCCTCGTTCTTCTGCGCGTAGGCTTGGACGGCGCGGTACAGGTCGTCGCGGCCCATCGTCTCGATGCCGACCCTGGAAAGCTCTTGCTCGAGCTCCTGCGCGCGCTTGCGCGTGGCCTCGTCCGGCGCCACGTTGGCGAGCAGCCCGATGCGGTTGCCCGACTCGCTGAAGGCCGCGTCCGCCTGCTCCATGGCGACGATGGTGTTCTCGAAGGTCCTCTGGTCGGCGGGGATGGCGGCGATCTTCTGCAGCTCGGCGAGATAGGCCGTCTTCGCCTGCTCGAAGCTCCGCGTCAGCCCGGCGGCGTCGACTTGGAAGGAGAGGCCCGGTCCGGCGGACGGGGCGCCGATCTCCAGGCGCGGCGCGTCGATGCCGACTTGGACGGCGCGGGCGGGGACCGCGACCAGGACAGCGAGCAGCAGCCAGAGGGGGGTTCTCATGGCGCCATCCTATCGCATCGCCCCTCCTTCCTTAATGAAACGAAAGGCCCATCGCCGCTCGGGCAATGGGCCTACGTTGGAACGGACCGTCGGGAACCGGCGCTAGAAGTGCTTGCCGCGGAACATGTCGAGCGCGGCCATCATGGAGAGGGCCTGCTGCGGCGTGGGGTGGGGCAGGCGCTCCATGGCCTCGAGCAGCTCGGACCAGCGCCGGCGCGCCTCTTTATATTCGGCGCGGTAGTGGGCGGCCTTCTCCTGCCATTGCCGGCGCATGTCCTCGGTCCAGAGGTCGCGCTGGCGGCGGCGCTCGACCATGGCGAGCTGATACTGGCTGTAGGCGTGCTCCAGGCGCAGCCGGCCGTTCTCGAGGCGGGCGCCGACCTTCTGCCACATGCGCTCGGGCGCGTTGGCGGCGTGCAGGCGCTTGCCGACGTGCGCCATCTGGACTTGGAGCTTGGCGCGCAGGATCAGGGATTCCGGCGTGCGCTTGAGCCTCCAGGCTTGGCCCAGCCAGCGCATGGCGTGCAGCCACCACTTCGTCATGTCGAACTGGTACCAGCGGATGCCGTTGCGGTAGTCGGCCTGGAACTTGTGGTGGAAGTTGTGATAGCCCTCGCCGAAGGTGAAGATGCCGAGCCACCAGGAGTCCCGGGCCGTGTTCTCCTCCGTGTAAGGCCGGTCGCCCCAGATATGGGCGGCCGAGTTGATGAGGAACGTGGCATGCTGCACGGCCACGACGCGCAGGAAGCCGCCCCAGAGCAAGCCGCCGAGCGGCCGGCCGACCAGGGCGCCGATCAGGGCCGGCAGGACGAAGCCCACGCCGACGACGAGGAGGAGATAGTACTTCTCCTGCCAGCGCACCAGAGGGTCCTTCATCAAGTCGGGGATGTTGGCGTACGTCGCTTCCTTGGGCCGCGTGTCCTTGTAGAAGATCCAGCCCATGTGGGCGTAGAGGCCGCCGCGCAAGACGTTGTAAGGATCCTCGTTTTGGTCGACGTAGCGGTGATGGTAGCGGTGGTCGGAGCACCAGTGGACGACGGAGTTCTCGACCGCGGCCGCGCCGAAGAGGAGGTAGAACAGCTGCAGCGCGCGGCTGCACTCGTAGGTCTTGTGCGAGTAGTAGCGGTGATAGCCGCCGGTGATCGCCATGCCGGTGGCGAGGTACATGGCCACGAAGAGGCCAAGCTCGAGGGTGGTCACGCCGTAATGCCAGGCGTACCAAGCGGTGCCGAAGACGGCGATGAGAGGGCTCAAGACCAGGAAGGCAATGTTGACCGGATCGAAAGGCCGGCTCTCGGCGGTCTGGGCGGCGGCACGGGCGTCGGGCATCTAGCTCCTCCTGTAAAAGACCCCTCATTTTACCGCGAAAAGGCGCGGGGAACAAGGGGTGTCACAGGACCGTCAAACAACCGTCACAACCGAGCGTTTTTGATTTGCTCGTTCCATTAGTGGTATCCTGAGCCTGTGCTCACCAAGCCGCTGACGACGGCGCGCAAGACGTCCTACGCCCTTTTCGCGGCGCTGGTCGTCGCCGCCTGCTGGATGCAGCTCGGGCCGGTCGTCCTGGCCGGCCTGTTCTCGTATATGCTGCTCGACCTCATCGACCGCCGCCTGGGCACGTTCATGCCGCCCTTCGCGGCCCGGACGGTCTCCGTGGTCGTGTTCACGCTGACGGCGCTGTCGCTGGCCTGGCTCTTCGGCCAGTTCGTGCGGCTGAGCCTGCAGCGGCTGCCCGTCATCATCGGCTCGGTCCTGCCGACGCTCGACGCCTTCGCCGAGCGCCACGGCTTCACCCTGCCGTTCGACGACCTGCAAGGCCTGCGCGCCACGTTCCTGCGGACGCTGACCGAGAACGCGCGCTCGGTCACGCAGTTCAGCGGCCTGCTCACCCGGGACTTCTTCCAGGTCGTGGTCGGGATCTTCATCGCCGTCGCCAACTTCCTCTCCAGCCACGAGTCCGACAGCGTGGGCACGTTCTACGACGAGCTGGGCCTGGAGTTCGATCGCCGCATGCAGCTCTTCATGGCCTGCTACGAGAAGGTCCTCGGCGCCCAGGTCGTCATCTCGCTGATCAACACGGCGATCACGGCCCTGTTCGTCGCCATCGTCGACATCCCGTACCTGCACTTCCTGACGCTGTCGACGTTCATCCTGGGCGTCGTCCCGCTGGTGGGCAACGTGGCCACCAACGCCATCATCGTGGGCGCCGCGCTGACCGTCTCGCCGCAGAAGGGCCTGGCGGCCTTCATCTTCCTGATCGTCAGCCACAAGGCCCAGTACTTCCTGAACAGCCGCATCATCGGCTCGACCCTCAAGACGCCGATGTGGATGACCTTGCTGGGCCTCTTGATCGGAGAGGTCGTGCTCGGCATCCCCGGGCTGATCCTCGCTCCGGCGGTGCTCGCCTACGTCCGCGAGGAGCTGGCGCTGCTGCCCGTCAAGCCCTCCTCGAAGGCCGCCTAACTTAATTGTTAGGGCGTCCCGCTCTTTAGTTTCACCTTGACGCGATTGCGGTAGACGCCGGCCGCCGTGCCGAACGCGGGATCGTTGCTCGGCGCCTGCTCCAGCAGGTCCAGGAACTGCGGCTCGAGGTCGCGGCCGGTCGCCTGGGCGGCCAGCTCGATGGCGCGCGCGGCGTACTTGAGGTTCTGGACGGCCTCGAGGCCCGAGACGTCCGCGAAGAACCAAGCGCAGCTCGTGAACATGTACATCCCGAATTTCTGCATCTCGAGCAGCCGGCGGGCGTCTCCGGCGCGCCCCGAGGCCGAGCTCTTGAGGTGGCGGCGCCAGAACGCCTCCTCGTTGGCCGGCGACGGGTCGAGGAGGAGGGAGACGTAGTCGTTGCGCGCTTCCCACGGGCCCTTGAGCAAGGCGGCGCCCTCGCCCTCGAAGACGTTCGCCAGCCGCCGGCGCAGCCAATCGAGCGCCTCGCGCAGGGGCCGCCGCCAGCGCGTGTGGCCGCCGTTCTCCGCGCCGCAGGGGCAGTCGGAGCACCAGCGCGCCACGCCGTGGGCGCAGCTCCAGGCGGTGCCCAGGCCCTGCGGTCCGGGCTTGATCTGCGCCTCCCAGGTGGGCGAGACGCGGGAAAGGTACCAGCCGAAGTTGACCGGCTGCAGGCCGTGGGCGGGCGCGGCCTCATGGAGGAGATAGGCCAGGCCCATGTCCGCGAACTTCTCGTGATGGCCGTAGGTCTCGCCATCGGTGCAGAGCGAGACCAGCTCCGGCGCGGGGGGCTCGTCCGAGAAGCGGCGCGCCAGCTGCTCCGCGGCGCGACCGGCGTCCGCCATCAAGCGGCCGAACGCCACCGCCTGCGAGAGCGCCCCGTCGTAGAAGAATAGATCGAGGTGCGGCGAGCGGCCGGCGGCTCCGCTCCACCACCGGTACGCCTGGCGGGTGTCGATGCCGCCGCCGGACACGTCGTTCCACGCGCGCGCGCCTATCGGCCGAGCCCGGCGCGCCTGGGAGGGGGCGAGGATGGCGTACTTCATGCCGTGCTCGATGAGCAAGCGCAGCACCCGGTCGTCGCAGGCGCACTCCGGCAGCCACATCGCCTCCGCCTTGCGCCCGAAGCGGTGGGCGAAGTCGGCCAGGCCCCAGCGGATCTGCGTCACCTGATCGGCCGGCTCGGCCAGCGGCAGGATGACGTGGTTGAACGCCTGGGCGATGGCGTTGCCGTGGCCGTCGAGCCGGCGGACGCTGTCCGCGTCGGCCTCGAGGAGCTTGGCGTAGTCGTCCGGCCGCTCGCGCTCCAGCCAGCTCAGCAGCGTCGGCCCGAAGTTGAAGCTGATGCGGGCGTAATTGTTCACGACGCGCAGCGTCTCGTTTCGGTCGTTGACGATGCGCGCGCGGCCGTTGGGCCCGTAGCACTCGCGCGCGATGCGGACGTTCCAGTCGTGGTCGTCGCCGGCGGACAACTGGCGCTCGACGGCTCCCGTCCACGGGTTCTCCCGGGGAGGTTGGTAGAAATGGCCATGCACGCAGAACCAGCGGGAGCTCACGGACATATTTTGCACGATGTCGAGGCGTTTGCCAACCTTGACAGCCATATCCCGGCCCGTTAAACTCGCGGCATGCGAAAAACGACCGCCCTCCTGGCCGCCCTCACCCTCCTGTCGTCGCTGTCCCCGCTGTCCCTGCGCGCGGACCCGGGAGTCACCGATCATGAGATCAAGTTCGGTTCCTGCGTCCCTTTGAGCGGCGGCAACAAGATCAACGGCATCGGCTACTCCAACGGCGCCAAGGCGTATTTCGCCTACCTCAACGCCGAGAAAGGAGGCGTCAACGGCCGCAAGATCGTGCTCGACCTGAAGGACGACGGCTATGACGTGGATAAAGCCATCGCCTGCTACAAGGAGCTCCTGGCGGACGGCGTCTTCGCCACCGGACTGGCCATCGGCACGCCGACGGGAGCGAAGTACGTCCTGCTCGCCGAGAACAACAAGGTGCCGTTCATCGCCAACGCGGGCGGGCCGAGCTTCATGGCCGAGCCGCTGAAGAAATACGTGTTCGCCGTGCGCACGACCTATGCGCAGGAGATCAACGTCGGCGTGCAGCACGTCTGGAAGGACCTCGGGCTCCACCGCATCGGCGTCATCTACCAGAACGACGCCCTCGGCGCCGCCGTCCTCGACGGCCTGCGCAAGGCGCTCGAGCCTCTCGGCGGCAGCATCGTCGCCGAGGGCGCCTACCCTCGCAACACCACGGACATCGAGGCGGGCTACAACGCCGTCCGGGCCGCCAATCCCGACGTGGTCTACATCGGCGGCGTGACGGTGCCGATGGGAGCGATCCTGAAGAAGGCCAAGGAGGACGGCTGGAAGCCCCTGTTCGTGCCCGTGCCGGCGCGCGACAAGGAGCTCATGAAGGTGGCCGGAGCCGCCACCGAAGGCATCGTCATCGGCAACGCCATCCCGCTCGAGAGCGAGGAGAAGCTGCCGACCGCCGCGCTCTTTCGCCGCGTGATGAAGAAGTACCTGCCCGAAGCCGAGCCGAGCGGCCTGAGCTTCCTGGGTTTTGTCGACGCCATGGTCCTGACGGAAGGGCTCAAGCGGGCCGGCAAGGACCTGACGCGCGACGGGCTCGTCGCGGCGATGGAGACCATGAGCGACCTCGACGTCGGCCTCGGCCCCGAATTCCACGTGACCTACGGCCCCAAGGACCACGAAGCGTTCCACACGGTCGCCTTCTCCACCATCAAGGGCGGCAAGGTCATCCCGATCAAGAGCTGGCGAAGCGACCTGGGCCGGTGAGCGATCCCGCGGCCGTCCTGGGAGCGATCCTCGTCACCCTGGCCGCGGAGTGGGGCTATGCCGCCGCCTTCGGCGGCGCCTTCGAGCGGCAACTGGGCGTCGTCCGAAGCCGCCCCTGGCTGAGCCTGGGCGTGGGCTTCGCCGCGGCGGCGGCGTGGACCCTGCTCGGCAAGGCGCTGTTGAGCGGCGGCCACGGCGGCGCGCTGCTGACGCGGGCGCTGACCGTGCCGATCTTCCTGGCCGCCGCCGCCGGGGGGGCGGTCAGCCTCGGCGCCGCGGCGGGCCGGGTCCTCGGCGCGGACCCGGCCGAGAAGCCGTACGCCTGCATCGCCGCGGGCCAGCTCGCGGCCGCGCTGTTGGGGCTGGT
>Ga0265338_10009770_pt1 | contig 11381 bp, 7 predicted proteins | sample 42126metaG_FD_193579 | JGI IMG/M metagenome (GOLD analysis project Ga0265338, IMG submission 193579) | Rhizosphere microbial communities from Carex aquatilis grown in University of Washington, Seatle, WA, United States - 4-21-26 metaG | ecosystem: Host-associated > Plants > Roots > Rhizosphere >... | reverse complement strand
TGAATCGATGGAAGTGGATCGAGGACTGGTTGGCCCCGGTTACCTTGCGACGTTGCGTACGCCGCTATTGGCGGGACGCGAATTTACGCTTGCCGACGATGCAAAATCCGAGAGTGTCGCCATTGTGAACAAGGCGCTCGTCGACCGCTACTGGCCGGGCCAGAACGCAATTGGCAAACGCATCAAGATTGCCGGCGGTTGGTGCACAGTTGTTGGAGTTGCAGCGAACGGAAAGTACAGGCGCATGGTTTACGAACAGGCTCCATTGGTGCTTGTTCCAATGCTGCAGCGGAATTCCGGTCAACAGATAGTGCACGTGCGCACCAACGGCGACCCGTTGGCGCTGGCATCGGCGGTTGAACGCGCCATTCACGATTTGAATGCCGACCTGCCGGTATACAACACAACGTCGATGCGCGAGAGCATGATGATCGGCAACGTATTTGAACGCATCGCTGTCGCCTTCGCAGGAACATTCGGACTGTTGGCCCTGTTGTTATCCGCGGTTGGAATTTACGGCGTAGTTGCCTACAGCACAAAACAGCGCACCCACGAAATCGGAATTCGCATGGCGCTTGGTGCAGCGCAGTCTGATGTATTCCGCGAGGTGCTGGGCCAGGGAATACGTCTTGCATTGATCGGGCTCGGCATTGGACTCGCCGTCTCCGTCGCATTCACGCGTCTGCTCCGTGGAATGCTCTTTGGCGTGGGCGCAAACGATTGGCTCACATTCGCCGTTGTTCCTTTGGTCCTGTTGCTGGTGACGATGTGCGCCTGTTATCTGCCGGCGCGGCGTGCTGCCATGGTGGAACCCATGCGCGCGCTCAGAACTGAATAGTTAGTCATTCCCCTTTGGAGTAGAAGCTCATGAATCGCCTGTGGCAGGACCTTCGCTACGCTTTGCGACAGTTGCGCAAGTCACCTGGATTCACGCTGACTGCCGTGATTACGCTCGCGCTTGGCATTGGCGCCAATACGGCAATTTTCACCCTGGTGCATGCCATCATGCTGCGCTCGCTTCCCGTGGCAAATCCTGCGCAACTCTATCGCATTGGTGATACCGGCCAGTGCTGCGTCGATGGTGGATTCCCTGAGGATGCATCGACCACCGGCGACTTCTCCATCTTCTCGACTGACCTTTATGAGTACCTCAAAAACTCCGCGCCAGAATTCGAAGAGCTGGCTGCGGCCCAGGCGGGCCAGTGGGCGTGGTCTGTGCGGCGCAGCAACAATTTGCCCAAACATTTGCGTGGCGAAATCGTCACTGGGAATTATTTTTCCACCTTCGGCGTCAGCTCTTACGCCGGCCGCGTGTTCCAGAACAGCGACGATACTCCGTCCGCTTCGCCTACCGTTGTATTGGCATACAACGCATGGCAAGGCGAGTACAACGCCGATACCTCCATCGTCGGCTCCACCATCTACATTCAAGCGCGGCCCTTTACAGTAATCGGCATTGCGCCGCCGGGCTTTTTTGGCGACCGGATTACAGACAACGCGCCCGACTTCTGGATTCCTGTCAACACTGAGCCGTACGTGCGCGGCGACAGTTCCATCCTTCATCATCAGGAGTCGCATTGGCTTTATCCGATAGGCCGCGTAAGGCAGGGAACAGACATAGCAGCTCTGCAGGCCAAGCTCTCAGGCGCGCTGCGTCAATGGATCCTCTCGCGCCCGCAAATGATTTCGAACGGCGGCAATTTGCTGGTTCCCAAAATGCACGTTGTACTCACGCCAGCCGGCGGCGGCATCCAGAATCTGCAGCAGGAAACAGGCAAGGGCCTCAACCTGCTGATGATTCTTTCGTCCGTGGTGTTGCTGATTGCGTGCGCCAATATTGCCAATCTACTGCTTGCCCGTGCAACGTCTAACCGCTCCGCGATTGCGCTGCGCATGGCCCTCGGCGCCGGACGTTACCGCGTCATTGCGCAAACCCTCACTGAGAGCGTGCTGCTGGCCTGCATCGGCGGTCTTGCTGGTCTTGGAGTCGCGTTCCTCGGTAGCCGAACCATCCTTGCGCTCGCCTTTCCCGATGCGCAGAATCTGGCCATCGATCCAAATCTATCGCTGCCGATTCTCGGCTTTACTTTTTTGGTTTCGCTCGCCACTGGAATTTTGTTTGGCGTGGGCCCTGCTTTACTGTCGTCTCACGCGCAGCCGGCAGAAGCGTTGCGCGGCATGGCGCGCGGCGACGGCGCACATCGCGACCGTATCTCGTTTTCGCAGAGATCGTTGGTTGTATTTCAGGCGGCATTGTCGGTGGTCCTGTTGGCTGCCGCCATTCTTACCACTGAATCTCTGGCCAAAAAGGAACATCAGGACTTTGGCATCGTCACAACCAATCGCTACGTTCTACATTTCGATCCGGCCGGCGCTGGTTACACCGCAGATCGCTTGCCGGCGCTGTATCGGTCAATGCAGGATCGCTTCTCGGCGCTGCCGGGAGTTACAAGCTTCAGCCTCTCAATGTACAGCCCTCTCGAAGGCGATAACTGGGGAGAATGCGTAATCCAGCAGGGCCACGGTGCGCCGACCCACAATATGCCATGCGGTTCCACGTGGGATCGCGTCAGCACGCATTTCCTTGAGTCAATTGGCGTGCCCATCATTCGCGGCCGGAATTTTACGGAACAGGACACCGCCGCAACACCGCTGGTTGCGATTGTCAACCAGGCGTTTGTCAAAAGGTTCTATCCAAACCAGGACCCAATCGGCCAGCACTTCGGCATCGATAAACCTCAGTACTCCGGTAGTTTTGAAATTGTTGGCGTCTTCAAGGATTTCAAAATCAACAATCCCTCGCGCGATGTGCGTCCCGTTTTCTTGCGTTCGTTATCGCAGACCTACACAGGTTACAAAGAGCCGGAGATGATCTCGACAGAAACACAGTCGATGATGATGAACGCAATGATCATCGGCTTTAATTCGCCGCAGCAGGACGTGGAGTCGTTGATCCGCCACACTCTCGCCGGCATCGATCCGAATCTTACCGTGAATGACCTGCGCACGTTCCAGGCACAAGTATCCGGCAACTTCAATCAGGATCGGCTCGTTGCGCGCCTCAGCAGCCTGTTCGGAGTGTTGGCCCTCATCCTCGCTTCAGTAGGACTCTACGGCGTGATGTCGTATTTCGTTGTGCGGCGGAGAGGGGAGATCGGCGTGCGCATGGCGCTTGGTGCTACACGGTCAAGCGTGGTCGGCATGGTCATGCGTGGCGCAATGTGGCAAATCCTCATCGGACTGCTGCTCGGAATTCCAGCGTCGCTTTACGCAGGCTATCTGATGAAAGTGCTTTTATGGGGCGTAGACAGCTACGATCCGCTGGCCATCGCCGGTGCACCATTGATGCTGATTATCTGCGCCGCAGCGGCAGGCTTCATCCCCGCGCGCCGTGCAGCATCGATTGAACCCATGCAGGCATTAAGAACCGAATAGCTCACGTCGCAGCCACCCTAAAAGATTGGAGTGAGACAAAAATATGATCGAACTCAAAAACATTGAACGCAGTTACAAGGCCGGGCACACGGAAACGTGGGTGTTGCGCCGTGTTGGACTCACCATTCGTGAGGGCGAGTTCGTCACCATCATGGGGCCGTCGGGAGCAGGCAAGTCGTCGTTGCTCAACGTGCTCGCGCTGCTCGATGACGGATGGCTGGGCGAATACTGGTTTTCGAATACACCAGTGCACAGCTACAGCCGCAAGCAGCGTGCCGACCTGGCACGGCAGCGCATCGGCATGGTGTTCCAGAGTTATCACCTGCTCGACGATCTCACTGTTGCGGAAAATATTGATCTGCCGCTGTCCTATAAAAACCTGCCAAGCAAGGAGCGCCAGGGCATGGTGGCAGACATTCTTGACCGCTTTCAGATCGTGGCTAAGAAAGATCTGTTTCCATCGCAGTTGTCCGGTGGGCAGCAGCAACTGGTAGGGATCGCGCGCGCGGTTGTTCACGCCCCCGACCTGCTGCTGGCCGACGAACCAACCGGCAATCTGCACTCCACGCAGGCACGCGAGATCATGGAACTCTTCCGCCAATTAAACAAGGCAGGAACGACGATCGTGCAGGTAACGCACTCTGAAGAGAATGCCCGCTATGGCAGACGAATCGTCGAACTGCGCGACGGCTGGATTACACGCGATGAAGTCCTGGATGCAGATCCAGCGGAGGTAGGCTCCAAGTGAGAGTTTCTCGATACAGGTTTTATCCATCGAATTTAAGTAAGCACGTGCAGGTGATGGCGGCCATTGTGCTCCTCCAATTGAATCTGGCGCAGGCGGCGGTGGGGCAGCAAGGGCCGGCCGTGTCCACGGTGTCGGCACAGCAGCCAGCTGTCGCAGATGCGCCGCAACAGTCGTCGAAGGACAACATTCCATTTAACGTGTTGGGGCATGCTTCGCTGAACCCATTCGATGCGTATCGCGGCAAGAGCGTGTCGCCGCCAAGCCTTGATAACTCCACGCGTCTTGATTCGCTCATTCGCGACGGAAAGCTGTATCTGCATTTGCAGGATGCAATCGATCTCGCCCTCGAAAATAATCTCGACTTGGTGATCGCGCGATACAACATACCCATCGCGCAAATGGATGTGCTGCGTACTTCAGCCGGTGGTACGCCACGCGGCGTAAATACGGGCGTAGTATCAGGAACTCCCGGAGGAGCGGGTGGCGCGTTTGCCGGCAGCTCCGGTGCAGGCGCCGGCGGTACTTCGGGCGGTGCTGGCGGTGCCGGAGCGGGTGCTTCGGGCTTGGTTCAATCAACCTTGGGCACCGGATCCACCGTCAATTTTTATGACCCTTTGATCACCGCAAAAACCTACGTCGATCACACCACGCAATTGCTGCCCAACCAGGTGCTTTATGGCGTGCCGGTCATTCACCAAAACACGTTGCTTGGGAATTTTACTTATCAACAGGCGTTCTCCACCGGCGGCACTGTTCAGGTAGCGTGGAACAACAACCGCCAGACCACGAACAGTCCGAACAATACGCTCAATCCGGCGTTGAATTCGTATTTTGAGTTCTACGCCAATCAGCAATTGCTGGCCGGCTTCGGGCGCGACACCAACCTGCGCTATCTGCGCATTGCAAAGACCAATCAGAAAGTGTCCGACATCGCGTTTCGCGCGCAGCTCATCTCAACTGTGACTCAGATCTGCGACCTGTACTGGGACCTGGTGAACGCCTATGATAACGAGCAAGTGGGTGAGCGCTCAGTGGCGTTTGCGACCACAACTTTGGATACGAGCCGCAAGCAACTGGCCCTGCAGGCGATCCCTGAGATGGATGTTTTGAAAGCCGAATCGGACCTGGCTACGCGGCAGCAGGACCTGACAATTGCGCGCACCAACCTGGAACTGCAGGAACTCTATATGAAGAACGCCATTTCGCGTTCGCTCGACGATCCCGTTCTGCAGGACATGCCCGTGATTCCGCTCGACCACACCAGCGCGCAAGTCCAGCCGGGAAATGATTCGGTGCAGGACATGATGAATTACGCGCTCAAGAATCGCACTGAAGTGCAGGAGTCGAGCCTGGTGCTTGAGAACAGTGCGCTGAGCCGCAAGACAGCCCGCAACGCTTTGTTGCCTCAACTTTCCGTTTACGGGTTTTATGCAGGCACGGGCTATGCGGGCATCGCAAATCCGCTCAGCCACCCTTCGACCAATCTGCCTTCGGGATTCGGCGGCGCAGTTTCCAACGCATTCAATTATTCCTCGCCGGAATACCAGGTCGGTCTCCAATTGAACGTTCCGTTGCGCAATCGCATTGCCAAGGCCGATCAGTACCGCACCGAGCTTGAGTACCGGCAGTCGCAGGTCTATCTGGAGGAACTCAAAAAGCGAATCCGCATTGAGGTGCGTAATGCGCGCTTTGCTCTTGAGCAGGGTGTAGGCCGCGTGAGCGCGGCTCGGCAGGCTCGCGACCTTTCCCAGAGAACTCTGAATATAATGCAGCAGGAGCAGAAACTGGGCGCGGGCTCAAATCAACAGACGCTGGCTGCTGAACACGACCTGGCTCTGGCCGAGTCCGCGCTGGTTGCGGCAGAGACCGATTACGAAAAAGCGCGCGTAGAGATGCGTCGCGCAGCCGGCTCCGTGCTTGAGGATTACGGCATCTCGATCGCCGCGGCAAAGACCGGTGTTGTGGAGGAAGACCATTCCCACTAAGCAAGACAAAATCCGTGTTCTGGTTGCCGACGATCAGCCTCACATCCTTGAAGCCGTCGAACTGCTCTTATCGCCCAACGGCATCGACGTGGATTGCGTGCGCTCGCCGCAGTTACTCATGCAGTCCCTCAGTGAACGCGACTACGATGTCCTGCTCATCGATTTGAATTACACCCGCGATACGACCTCTGGCCAGGAGGGTCTTGACCTGCTCACGCGCATTCAGGAATACGATTCGCGTCTGCCTGTAATCGTGATGACGGCCTGGGGCAACATCGGGTTGGCAGTCGAAAGCATCAAGCGTGGCGCGCGAGATTTTGTGCAGAAGCCATGGGAGAATGAACGGCTGCTCTCGCTGGTTCGCGTGCACGCCGAACTGCGCCAGGCGCTGCGGCGTGCTCGCCAACTGGAGCTTGAGAATCGGCTTCTGCGCGCCGAAGGAATGCCGGATTTCATTGCATCGGCGCCTGCAATGCAACCGGTGCTTGAACTGATTGCGCAAGTAGGGCCGTCCGATGCCAACGTACTGGTGACAGGCGAGCACGGCACTGGCAAAGAAATTGTGGCGCGCTTGCTCCATGCCGCTTCACCGCGCGCCCGCATGCCGCTTGTGTCGGTCAATGCCGGTGGAATGCCGGAAGGCACATTCGAGAGTGAGTTCTTTGGTCACGTGAAAGGTGCGTTTACCGACGCGCGTACAGATCGCATCGGGCGCTTTGAATTGGCGCATGGAGGCACGCTTTTTCTGGATGAAATTGCCAATGTACCGCTTCGCCAGCAGGCCAAGTTGTTGCGCGTACTTGAAACCGGCGAGCTTGAGCGCGTTGGGTCATCCCAGACCAGGCGTGTGGATGTGCGTCTGCTTTGCGCCACGAATGCGCAGCTTGCGGAAGAGGCCAAGGCCGGCAATTTCCGCGAAGACCTCCTGTTCCGCATCAATACTGTAGAAATACATTTGCCGGCGCTGCGCGACCGGCGCGAAGATATTCCGCTGCTGGCGACACATTTCCTCAATCGCAATCGCGCTCGATATCGCAAGCAGGTTACGGGCTTTTCTTCGGCGGCTATGATGCAGCTCATGCAATACGCGTGGCCGGGAAATGTACGCGAGCTCGAACACGCCATGGAGCGAGCAGTGTTGCTTTGCCGCGGCGAAGAGATAGAACCCTCAAACCTGGCATTCGGTTCTTCGCGGCCGGTGGGTGCATCGCTTGAGAACATGAGCGAGAATATGAGCATCGACGAAGTGGAGTCGCTGCTCATCAAAAAAGTGCTTCGCCGCTGCGATGGAAATATCTCGCAGGCTGCCGAGGCGCTCGGGCTTAGTCGAGCAGCGCTTTATCGCCGTATCGAAAAATATGGCATCTGATCGCAGGGCGCACCGCAGGCCGCGTTCGGCAACAAGCCGAGCGTGGCTTTTCTGCGGGCTTTTGTCGCTTCCGGCAATTGTTGCCGCCGGCCTGCTCCTCTATCAAAACCACGCCGGTGCGGCGCCTGCCGCGGCGTTGATCACTTGCTTGTTGCTCTATCTGGTGCTCGTTGCGGCGGCACTCGTAGAAGCGTGGATCAGGCCCCTGCAGACGCTTTCGAATGTGGTTGCATCGTTGCGTGAGGGCGACTACTCGTTTCGAGCGCGCGGTGCTTCTGCCCAGGATGCGCTCGGGGAACTTGCTGCGGAAGTCAACCTGCTTGCCGATCTGTTGCAGAGGCAGCGCGTGCGCTCGCTCGAAGCAACGGCACTTCTGGCGCGCATTCTTGAGGTCATGCACGCGCCGCTGTTTGCGTTCGATCGCGAAGACACGTTGCAGTTGGTCAACGAAGCGGGCCTGAAACTGCTGGGCTTGCCGCACGCGCGCAGCTTTGGCAGGACCGCGAAGGAGCTTGGTTTGGAATTTCTGCTGAACGCGCCCGATCAATCGACTCATATTATTAATTTCACCCAGAAGGCGCAGGCCGCCCAGACAAGCTGGCTGTTGCGTAAGGCATCGTTCCGCCAGGAAGGCGCGCCTCATACAATTCTTTTGCTTGCCGACGTCAGCGTTCCGTTGCGTGAAGAAGAGCAGGTTGCGTGGAAGCGGTTGATTCGCGTGCTGGGGCACGAATTGTCAAACTCCCTAGCGCCCATCAAATCCATCGCAGGCAGTTTGCTCACACGAGTCGACACCTTGCAGGCCGACGCGGTCACTCTCAATGATTTTCGTCGCGGACTCGGCGTGGTTGAAGGTCGAGCCGACGCGCTGCACAGATTTGTGCAGTCGTACAGGCAGCTCGCGCAATTGCCGCCGCCTACTCTCAGGCCAGTCGAGTTTGCACCGCTGCTCGAAAGAATTGCGGCACTCGAACAGCGTTTGCCAGTGCAGGTTGATCCTGGCCCGAAGGTGGTGCTGAACGCGGACCCGGACCAGTTGGAGCAGATGTTGATCAACGTTTTGCGCAACGCCGTTGACGCGTCGGAGGCAAAAGATGGACGCCCCGTCCGCGCTACGTGGAAGCTCGCTGGAACTTCGGTTCTGGTTTCGATTGAAGATCGCGGGCTCGGAATCGCCAACGCCGAGAACTTGTTTGTGCCGTTCTATACAACCAAGCCAACCGGCAGCGGCGTAGGCCTTGTGCTGGCGCAGCAAATTGCGCGCGCGCATGGCGGCGAAATTCGACTTGCAAACCGCGAAGACGGCGAAGGCGCTCGAGCCACGATTCGCTTGCCGCTGAATGGCGGGCGTGAGGAATAGCTTCAGCCGCGCCGATTAGAAACTAGTCGCAGACAAGCGCAGTCTCAGGGAACGCCGAGGCGCCGTCGTCCTGCACGACCTCAGTTTCAAGTGCTTCGCCGGCCTCGAGCTTCGGTATAAAGAAGCGTTCAACTTCGCTCAACACCCCGGCCCCAGTGCGCGCATGATAGATTGCGCCGCGCAACTTGGCTCCGCCCGGAACTCCGTGCGTGAACCATGTCGCGAACTGCTTCATCTTGCCTTCTGGGTCACCCAGGCGAGCATCGCGCGGCATGTCTTTCGTCGCTTCCGTCTCCGCCAAAAGCATTTCAAAATAGGCCCGGATCATGTGATAGCGATCTTCCATCGTGGCTCGCTCGTATTGGCCGGTCGCGGTATACTGCGCAATCTGCCGAAAGATCCAGGGATTCGCCGGCGCGGCGCGCCCAATCATCACCGCATCGCATTTGGTTTCCGCAACCATTGCTGCCGCATCTTCCGGCGTGCGGATATCCCCGTTGCCAATCACCGGAATCCTGACGGCATCTTTAACGGCGGCAATCCACTGCCATTGCGCCTGGCCGCTGTAGCCCTGCTCGCGGGTGCGGGCGTGCAGCGCCACGGCATTCAGGCCTTCTGATTCAGCCATGCGCGCAAGTTCCACGCAGACAATCTGCTTATCGTTCCATCCCAAGCGGAACTTGACGGTGAAGGGAATCGCGACTGCTTTGCGCACTGCGCGAAAAATCTCGCCGATCTTGGGCAGATCGCGCAGCAAGCCCGAACCGCCATTGCAGCCGACCACGCGCTTTGCCGGGCAGCCCAGGTTCAAGTCAACCGTATCAAAGCCGGTTTCTTCAACAATGCGTGCCGCCTCTGCAAGTGTCTCCGCATTGGAGCCGAAAAGCTGTGCGCCGATAGGGTGCTCGTCGTCGTAGAAAGTCAGGTAGCGGCGGCGTTTGGTTTCGCGCATGCGTGACAGACCGTCCGCGGACGTAAACTCCGTCATCAGCAGCCCGCAGCCAGACTGGGCGTTACTCACTTCTGTGTCGATGAACTCACCCGCCTGTGCTGACGCAGAGAACATGCTGGCATGGCGAATAAAGCGACGGAATACGGTATCCGTAACGCCCGCCATGGGAGCCAGCACGGTAGCAGGCCTCACCTGAACAGAGCCAATCTGCACTTCAGCAGGCACACGGGCAGCATCGGGCATCGCATGCTCGATGGGATCATCCCAGTCCTTATTAACAGTGAAACCTTTGCCGGCCATAAAAGCAGCTTCTAGCTTTTAGCTCCTAGCTCTCAGTTCTGCCAGACGTCAGCAAATTCGCCTTGAACGAACTGGGCCTCCGCCGTAGCGGAGGCCCAATCGCGCTAACCGTCTGCACAGGCGCCTACTTGGCTGCCTTTGCTTCATCTGACTTGGCATACTTGCGACGGAAACGCTCAACGCGTCCCGCGGTATCGACCAGGCGCTGCTTGCCCGTAAAGAACGGGTGGCAGGCTGAGCAAATTTCTACGTGGATGTCGCCCTTGTGGGTCGACCGGGTTTCAAAATGATTGCCGCACGCGCACTTAACTTGAACTGCGGCGTAGTTGGGGTGAATCTTTTCCTTAGGCATCGCTTTGGAGACAAACCTTTCCTGCTGTTATTCCTCTTCTATTCTAAGGCGATTCGCTCGCTGGCGCAATTCGGAGGACTCTCCCGAGGCATTTCAGCCCCGAAATCAGCCAATAACCTCTTTCAGTCGCGACTTTCAACGACAACAGACGGTTTGAGGCACAGTTTCTCTTCAATCAACTGGGCGGCTAGCGCAGCCCCATCCACATCGCCGATCGACTCTTTTAGCCCGGTCGCAGCCCGGCGATATCGATCGTCTTCAAGCACCGTGCGCACCGCTTTTTCCACCTTGTCCGCTGTCAACCCTTTGCGTGGCAACACGATGGCTGCACCCTTGGCCGCCAGCCTTGCTGCAATTCCGGGCTGATCGTTGCCAATCGGAATGGCCACCATCGGCTTGCCTTCCGCGATGGACTCCAAAACCGTATTAAGGCCTGCGTGGGTAATCACAACTGTAGCGTGCTTGAGCAATTCAAGCTGAGGCGCAAACTCCACCACGATGGGCTGACCCGGCAATTCACCCAGGCTGTCGATGCTGAATCCGCCGCCGAGGGACATCACTAGTTGAACATCCAGTTTTGCGCACCCTCTTGCGATGATCTCGAAGGCCTCTTTCGAACCGTTTTGCAGCGTTCCCATTGAGGCGTAGACAAGCGGGCGCCCATCCAGCCGATTCCACGGAAAATCCACGCGGGGCCGCTTCTTGTCGAACCGGAAGTGACCCGTATAGTGCAGCGGCAAGGGATGCGGGCAGTCATCGAATTCAAGCTCACGCGGCATTTGCGTTATCTGCACAATGGGAGAAAGTGCATCCCCTCTGCGCTTATGCCTCCCCAGGCCCCATGAGTCGCGTTGTCGATTCACGACTCGAAAAATCGGAT
>Ga0265338_10009769_pt1 | contig 11382 bp, 15 predicted proteins | sample 42126metaG_FD_193579 | JGI IMG/M metagenome (GOLD analysis project Ga0265338, IMG submission 193579) | Rhizosphere microbial communities from Carex aquatilis grown in University of Washington, Seatle, WA, United States - 4-21-26 metaG | ecosystem: Host-associated > Plants > Roots > Rhizosphere... | reverse complement strand
CGGGAGCCCGAGCGGTACGGGCCTCGCAGGCTCCCCACTCCTACACTCGTCGAACCCGCCATCGTACTCGGCACTCGTTCTCACGATTTGTCTATACGTAGCGGTTGCCCGAGGAAGGTTTTCTCGGCTCAGACGAGACCAGAGCTCTTGCGCTCTTTGGATTCGCGAGACGCCGCCGCCCTTGGTCCGCAGCCGCCGGCGAAGATGGACCAAAAGGAAGGTCCCTCACGCTTGATGCCGGGAGGCTCGGCGACGGGGTTGCGCGTCGTCTGGGCGGCAGATGGCGCGGGGTCACTTCGTGTCCTCGCCACAGGTAAGTGTGCGAGTATTTGGGCCTGTTGTACCAAGATCGCGCTCACCTGGTCCATTTGCAACCTCGAGAGCTGCGCCAGTTCGGTGCGCGCGCTGTCGCGACATTGCACGAGGAATTCCAGCTGCTGGTTGCGTCTGGCCACGAGGAGCTCGGCAAAGACCGACAAGACCTTGAGCGGGCTGCACGAGGAGCAGCGCGAACCTCGGATCCTGCCCAGGTAGCGAATGCCACGGCGGAGGATGCACGCGCACACGGCGAGGGAACAGCTCTGGCAGCTGCACCGTCAGCGCCCGGACGAGAGCGCAGTCGAGGGGGTCGCACAGGAACCAGCACGAATCGCGGCGCGCTCCTTCGAGAAACCAATGCGACCGCAAGGGGATCGTTCTCCCACACCTCGGTCCGACGCGTGTCGTGGACAAAGAAACAGGCGTGGTCTGGGCAGAGCTCGACAGCCTCGCTCCACGTCCCGGCGGCGGCATCGCCGTGCTCCCACTCTCCGAAGAGTCTTGCGTTTTTGCTGTCGTACCGGAGAGTCGCGACGGGGCACTCTTCCAGGCCCAAGGCAATCCACGAGCTCGCGAGAACATCGACAACACAACCTGCAGCAACGCGAACGGCGGCCGCCTCCTCTCTGGCGTCCAGAATGCCGCAGAGCAGATCGGGTGCTTGGTCCGGGGAAAACCGGAGGCCTCCTGGCGGATTCGCCTCGTCGCGCACAGTGAAGAGATCGCCAGAGGACATCGACCCCGGCTCCCTGTGGTTTTTGTTTGTTTCTTCACGATTTTTGTGCGGCAGCAGCTGCTCTCAGAGTTGCTGGAGACCATATGCGGCCCCGTGCTCAATCTTGTATCTTTTGCGAGTATCATACCAGACCACCGGCTACATGCGACACGATTTGCCCCCAGGAAATCGCGCAGCTGCTCGGCGCTGAAGGGAGCACCGGGAAAGTCCTTGTCGTCGTGGAACGCAGTCGCTCAGTCGCTCTGTGCAGTTGAGATCCATTGGTGTGCGATCGAGTCTCGCGAAGTTCCATTTTGCGCGATCGGAGACCGGTGCACTGCAGCCAAGCCGAGATCTGGATCCACCGACCTTCGATCTTCGTCACTCCTCTCTGGCGCCTCGAATTCCTCGCGAGTTCTACTGATATAATGCTTCCCACGCAGGTGTCCTTTGCTTTTCGGCGCAGCAACTGCTTCCGGATTTTCTTTGTAACTCGATCTGTCCGAATAGTTTGGCTTTCCTTTATCGTTCCCTACTCCCTTGCAAACGAATTGTGTTGTTCTGCTTCCTCGTCTTTATTCTGGGACATCATCTCTCGAGCCGGAGCGCCTCAGCTCGCGGGCAGCGGCGAGGATGCGAGCCACATCATCGGAAACAATGTCCAGGTCTCCTCTGACAGAGCGCAGCGCCGAAACGAGCCGGCCGAGAATCCGACAGCTCCCCTTTGTGTGGTCCGTCGCCAGGCACCAGTCGCAGTGTACCGGGTTTCTCGCCGGCCACACACCGCACCGCAGGCACTCGCTCGTGGCCAGGTCCGTCGGCACGCGACCGAACCTCTCATCGTAGCGACTCTCGACAAACGACGGGGTTGCATCCAAAGCGGCGGCGGCGGCCTTGCGATAAACATGGTTCTCCTCGAGGTACAACACCCCAACGCAGTTGTACCTGTCGACCGCAGACAGCAAGGCCTCCGCGTCCTCCCCAGCGCCGCCTGTTCTCGGCACAGGCCGTGTCCAGCAGAGACCGCAGACAACGCTGTCCGGCCGCTGGGAAAAGCGCCCGTCCGCCGTGAACTCTGGCACACCGTCCCGGACGAGACACAGGAAAGAGACATACTCGCCGACAACCATACCCGGACCCATCGTCGACGGCAGGTGAGGGGCCTGCACCGCAAGGAGTGCGCGGCACCACGGGGAACAGCGCACGCGGTTGCCCAGCCAGAGGGTGGCCTCTGCCAGCGCCACGCACTCGGCCAGGCACGAGCGACAGTGTCGAACCGTGTCCATGCAAGATGCCTGGTGGCAGACTGGACACGGCACGATTTCCTCTCTGTGGCCGCAGCACGCGCACTCTGGTAGACGACCGTCGGGAGCCCAACCGGTCACGCCACACCCGTTGCACAGCAGCAACGTCGAATCGACGCCGTCGCGCGCCGGAGAGCGACACGGGACGCAGGCAACGTTGCCGCACTGCCCACAGCTCTCGTGCACCGCGCAGCACCCGAGTCTGCAGTCCGGGCCGCTGCGGTTCTGGCAAAAGGCTCGCCTGCAGCAGGCACCGCCCTTGACTGCCAGCTTGGGCCGACAGGATGCACATGCGACGATGGCCACAGAAGACTCTCGACACAAGCAGTCGCAGACGACGCAGTCGACACGCGAGCTGGAGTGGCAGACCGAGCAGAAGCCACGGCAAATCGAACACACGCCAAAGGCGCCGACGGACACGAGGCGCTTGTGATCGGCGCACACCTGTGTCCTCGGCACGTCCTCTGCTTCCGCTGGAACATAGGCAGTCGACGGGCACAGCCGACAATCGACTCGGACTTGCATGGGACCAGCCGGAGACAGCGATTTTGCTTGCGAGGTGAATGTCGCAAGCAGGAGGGGCAGCGATCGATCGACGCTGTTCGCGGGGGCCGACCAGTCCAAGAAGAAACGGCGGTGGGGTTCCCGTCCTCCCTCCGCCTCTTTCCCCCGCTGTCTGTCATTCTTGGCAGCCCTCCGACTTCCTCAGAGCACCGTGACAAGTTAAGTATAAGCATAATTTCCTGTTGCGCTGTACATGTTACCGAAAAAGCCTCTCGGAGAGAGTGCCGCTGGGGCGCCGACGAGGGAACCGTAGACCCGTGAACACATAGTGCTACTGCAGCTACTCACATCCCATGCCGTTTTCTCGTCGTCTTTTGTGACGATGGGGTCAGGGCGATGCACGCGAACACGTACGCATCGCCGCGCAACCGCGACTGTCTCGGGTAGCAGCGGTCGTTCAGCCCTTCGCAAGTCGCCGCCATGCTCTCGAGCCACGACAATCGGTCTCCAGAGGTTCGTTCCAGACCTGTGACGTACTATTCGTTTCTTCCGGCCGGGCTCGATCCCCGCGATGACGAAGCAGGCTTGCGGATGGTGATTTGAGTCGTATGACCGGTGGTTTGGCACGAACCCCCATGTACGCCTATTACGTGGAAGAACAGGTCACGGCCTCTGTCGGGCCCGGCTTTCACATCGACGCGATCGCCGTCATCTGGGATTATCTCGATGTGCACGAGATGGACGACCATCGCGGATACAACGGCGACCGCGTGATTCGATGGCGCGTGTTCGATGCCGCTAGTCACTACTCCCGGGGGATGGGGGATTGGAGCTCATCCGAAGATTGGTTTTTCAACCCTCACTATGTGGACACTTGGTTCTACCGATACGACCATGGTGCCTGGTTCCGGTTGGGCCACTGGCTGGACGTGCACTCGCATCGCTCGACTTTCCATGAGTGGTTGCCGAATCCTCTCCTTGGCGATCACGCGCGGCAGCTCGTGCGCGGGACGTGGGGTCGAAGCCCCAGCGTTCCCGACGAATACTTTATGCATATGGAATCGCAGGACGTCCGACGACTGCTCAGCGCGCCGACGGTCCTGGCGGATTTCTGTGGCGCCGCGTGGTATCCTGGATTTCTGGCCAGCTGCAGCATCGATGAGCGCCAGGCGTGTCAGAAGCAGTGGAGTTGTTTTCAAGAACCGCGGCGCCCCGACGTGATGGTGATGCGCGTCAAGAATGCAGGCGTGGTCCAGCAAGTGCTGGACTCGTATCGGGAGCCCCGTTTTTTCCAGCCGAGATGCGCCCCCAAGCGCTAGGTTACGAGTGCCTGTCCTTTCCTCTGTGAATCGTGAACACATTCTCATATGTCTCGGTGGAGCCTTTCGACGTTGGCGACCGATGCACCGGCTGCCGCGGCCTTGGACCCGGTCGGACGCTGTGGATGAGATTGCCCGTACCTGGCGCGACAGGGTGCCCTGTACGCTGCGCACATGTGCGCGATCACGGCCGCTGTCGGGAGCGCCGTCCCCGTGAGCTCGGTGCCAGAGTTCGGGTCGTCGCCCGCGGGCTGGCGCCTGGTGAGCACGCAGCAGATCGCGGCGTGCCGCTTCTTGTTTGCTTGCACCTTGTCTCTGAACGCCGGCGCCACGAGGCTCGGCGATCCCGCTCTGCACCGTCCACTAACTTTTCATGCCGACCACGTCCGCTGTGATACGTCAGAGGACAGCGGATGTCCTGCATGCGGTGGCCGCTTTTTGAGCATGCAGCTCCTTCGGCCGCTGTCTCATCAGAACGCGGACGACATCGATGGACCTCGCCGCCAGCGTTTCGACTGGTCCGTCCTGCTCTCGCCCCGGGCCGCGCTCCCGCTCGAAGGAATGATGGCGACGACGCGTGCCGTGTTGAACCACCACTACCCGCGGGTGCGAGGCGACGCGTACGTGTTTGCGTGCCGTGCTCCTGGCTGCCGGTACCGACACGCGTTTCGCATGCATCTTCCCGCAACGACCGTGGAAGAGGTGAGCGAAGAACGGGCGTGGGAGAACATGGGCAGAAGAAACAGACGTTGGTCGGAAGGCAACTCGGACACGGTGGACGAGGAGACCTTGAACCGATCGGATCCAGGGGGAGTCGACGGGTCGCCCGAGTGGGGCAAGCATTTCGTGCGGCTCTGGTCGCTGCTCCCGAGGCGCTCCTCGGAATGCGAACAAGAGCCTGGGCTGGCAGCGACAGTCGATCGCCTCTTTGCAGACGAAGCGCCTGCGGATCCCTCTGACGTCTGGATGCTGCACACGTGGCTGCGGCGGTCGCGCGAGATACGCGACTCCAGCTGGCAGGCTTTGGCGCGATCGGTCGCACGGACGGGCGTGATCTGGCGGAGCTCGTGGTCCAGTACGTCGTCACGTGGCAAACTGTTGGCGCGATGGCGTACGACGACGACCGCTGGACTTTCGATGTACCTCTCTCGAATCTTCCCAAGCCGGATTAACCGATGCCCGATGACTGCAAAGACACTGGATTCCGAAGTTTCACCGGGTTTTGTTTTTTGTCGGTAATATTTGGGAAAGGCCGAAAGTCTTCGTCTTTCGAATGACAGACTGCGGCGACTGACCCGCGTTGTGGCACATAACGTTTTATGTTACGTGAGATCAAACCTCGACGGCGCACTCTTGAAAACCTCTACTAGTAAAAATACTAGTACCACAAATCGTGCGGCACAATTGGGAAAGGCCTGGTCACTCCAGGTCGCGGCCGCGCGACGACCGACATCTCGCCGGCGTTTCGGTGCTCGATCGTACCCGTCACGAGATAGACCTCGCTCGGGGCTGGCTTCGTCGCGTAACGGGGCCACAGGAACCAGGTGGCCAGCAGTGCCCGGCAGATCCGCGGCCGCGCGGCGGCGACGGACGACGGGGTCGAAATCCTGGCCAGCGACAACACTCTCCGGTCGCTCTTCGTCCCGAGGACAAGCCAGAGGCACTCGAGTTGCTTCATCTCGGCGTGCGCGCACGAGAATGCGTCGTGCACCAGGTCGCCGGCGCGAGTGTTTTGTGCCACCACCACTGTCTTTGGGGGCAGTTGCCACGTCAGCGACAGCCGATACCGCGGCCCTCTCCTAGCCGGGTTTTTTTTCATCGTCCTGGCCGGTGCCGCTAGCCGCTGCGCACTCTCTGCTACATCACGCGCGATGAGGAAGACAGGGTCAGTTCTCGTCGGCATCCTGGGACCGCCCAGTGGGTGTAGAAGCGTCGTTGAAGAATGACGGTGCCCCGCTTTCAACCTCGTGGCTCCGGGCTCACTCGCCGAAAGAGTACCGTAGAAAAACTTGTGGAATAGGTAAAGAAAAAAAAGACAGTCGCTCCGAACTGAAAAATGGAACTTGCAAACGTCAATTGGGTGGACCCCGCAGAATCGGGTGGCGACGGGATGCGTTTCGATCCTTGCGCACCAGCGGCACACCCGTGGCGTCTGAAACGACGGCACGGCGTCATCTGCTGCATAGGCGTCGCGACGATCGTGTCGATTGTTTCGATCGCGCTCGTCACTCTGGCTGTCGAGCGTGCCAATCATCTCGAGCCAGGTGCCACGGGTCCGACGGGCGCAACAGGAGCAGGCGTCAAGGGACAAACGGGCGCGGCCGGCGCAACGGGCCCCAGTGGACCCTCGCCCGACGACACCCTCGTCCTGATGGACACGTTCTTTATTCCGCTCATTGACGGACAACCCGATTCCGTCTATTCGGCCAATGGTGCGACCCTCAATCCGTTCCCTCCTGATCCGCAGCTCGTCATGGAAGTTCAAGAGGCGATTCCTGCTCGGTGCGTGGCGACGCAGCTCAGAGCATGGATTTCACCCGTCATCGATCCAACTTCCAGCGTGTGCGGAGTCACCGGCGACTTGCCCTGCAACGGGACAATCACTTGGTCCCTCGACGTCAACACGATTGGCAACTCGGCGCTGCAGTGCACAATTGTACCCGGGACCACCGAGTGCTTTGCCACCGGAGCCCAGTGCCTGAGCACGGCGGATTTTGTGTTTGCTCGTACCCACGCGCTCCCCAATCTGCCGCTCACGACCGTCTCGGGTGGCATCAGCTGGGTGTGTTCGGAACCCTGTTAGAGGAGGCCGAAAACGAGCTGCACTCTGCCGCTCGCCGTGCAACTAACTTCAGTGGCTGTCCCAATGGACGCAAAAAAAAGCAGTTCAGAACAATAACCCGATAAAAACCAAACTGGGTGCTAGAGAAAAAAAAGACACCGTCATCTGCCTCGCGATGTTACCTTCTCAGCAGCATTGCCGCTCTGGCCACCATCGGTCGCATGGCTGGTGCAGCTGGACCAAGTGGGCCGCCTTGCTCGCCGTCTTGCTCGCCGCAGCCGCGTTTATTTTCGCATTGCTCGTATTCCTCAAGCTCAAACATGTGCACGCGCCCACTGGAGCGACCGGTGCAACTGGTGCGACGGGTACAGGGCCCAGGGGCGCCACAGGAGCGACAGGGGCACCTGGCAGCGTCAGCGACGACACCTTGGTGATGATGAACGTATTGGGCAACATAGCTGGGAGCGATTCGATTTTTCCTCCGTCGGGTCCAGTCATAGCCTTCCAGCCCGCACTGAATACCTCGATCGGTTTCATCAAGATGGCCATCCCAAAGAACTGCGTTGCTCGCGACTACAGAGCGTGGGTCAGCCCCGCCATACCGCCGGCGACCGACGCGACGTGCGGACCGTCGGGCACTCTCCCTTGCAACGGCACAGTCACGTGGGCACTCGAAGCCAACGCACTGGGAAACGACGTCCTCACGTGCACCATCACGCCGGGCCACAGCGAATGCACGGACCCGGACGGAGTCGTCTGTCTGACGACGAACGACTTTATCTGGGAACGCGCGACGGCTGGAGAAAACGTCCCATCCCCGCTCTTTGGTGGAGCAAGTTTTGTCTGCACCGAACCATGCTGAGCGAATAAATGCAGATCCCGCCCCATTTGCCTCGAGCGTTGATGGTGATTTGGTTGCCGTTGCCCGTCTGACGCCTGTCCTTTCCGGTCTTGACGGCCAGCTTTGGCCGAGTTTCTCTGTCGGCTGACGCTGCACCCGGTCCAGGGGTACACGATCGGTGTTGTAATTTTTTCTGTTTACCATCAAAACGGAGGACAAAAAACAATTTTTGTGCCCTGCAACTGGTTTCCCTCGTCGTTTGAAATTGGCAACTTCCGTCAGGGTAAAAAAAAACCAACGCCAGTTCTTCACTGGACAACCTCAGGAAAATGGAGTCACCGACACCATCCGCGAGCAATCGCCGCAACACAGGTCGCAACAGCAGCGGCAACAGCACTGCCGCCTCGGACAAGCTGAGCCTCTGGCAGCAGAGCATTCGATACCTCGTGGCCTTGTTGGCAGCTGCAAACGTCGACGTGCCTTTCGGCGAGGCCAGTAGAGCGCTCTCTCAAGCTGGCTGGACGCCTCGCACCAAGACCGAGGACCCGGTACAATACGCTCAATCGGCGGAAGCGGCAGTTTCCCGGGCGTTCCAGTCTCTCATGGCCGGCTACGATGCTGATGCATACTAGGCAGGGTGACGCTCGCAGACTGTCCAACGGCGAGAAACCTGAAGCGGGCGAGGGTTATCGCAGCCGACCAACGCCCATGCTTCCCCTTGCTCTCTCTTTCTGTTACAACGCTCCGTCACGCTTCTCCGCTCGCCATCGCGGTCAACCGCATACACGAATCGATCGTGATTTCGGGGTGGCTGACAAGTTTGGGTTACGTTTGGTCTGGCGAGCATCTGCGCAACGTGTGATCGCACTCCAACCTCGAGGCGGTCGTACACCACGAAACCTGTCGCTTTCTACCAAAGCTCTTCGGTTCATCCAGGTCGAGGCCAACCTTTCTTTGCTGTCGGCTGGCATCGAGAATTCGGAACGATTATGGCTTGCCGATGCTCCAGCGGCTGCACTCACGGTGGTTGTCCATGTTTCAAAAGAACGACGCGATGTGTGCGCGAGTGCCATCCGCACGTTTCGACCTGCAAAAACTGTGGTCTGAACGCTGAAGTACAACGCGCAATTGACTCTTTGCATCTGCCTCCAGATCTTATGGGTAATCTAAAGACACCGTCTGCTCTGATGCGGACTCAGACTGGAGTGTGGCGGACGTTCGTGCCTTTTTGGGCAGTCGATCCTACGACAGACCTGTTGACCTCCCGTTTAATGGGGCCCAGGTCATGCAACTATCGCTGCAAGATCTCAAGGGCCTTTGCCGACAACATGGAGTCCCAGTGGAGCTCGTCCTGGACATCGCTTGCCTCAAAGGTAGCCGCAATCGCGCCTCACAGATCGTCTTGGCACTGCAGAGATGCGCAAATGGCTCGCTCAGTTGGAGGGATCGTCCGACGAGTCACCCCTTGAGCACAAGCTGTGACTTCGCCCTGACCAGGGTGGAGGCTTGACCGTTTGATTGCTCCGCACAGTACATCGTCGATTTGGGTACCGCACAAGAGATCCGATAGTCGATACCGTAAAGTACCCTTTATACGAAGGCTAACACCTCACATTCGAGTACCGTACACAACATCTGGCCGCTACCCAGGAAGAACTCATACTAGTATCCAGCTCCGGGGCGGCGGCCCCGGGCCGGGCGCGACCGAAACCAACTTTTCCGTTCAGCGGAAGCATACCCCGTACCGTGTCCAGAACAAAGTTCGGCACCTTATCGTTGAAGCACCTTATTGTCGAGACTTTACTGTACGGTTCGCAGTCTACCGGCATTCGAGTTCCGGGCGATTCATTTACTTAGAGTGCATCTCGTTGCTGTTCTCGTGTAGACGCCTCGAGGAGGCGAGCGCGGAATTCCTCGCGTACGTGGGTCCCGAGCAAGCCGATCTCGCCCTCTGCGGTGACGAGGTCGGCGAGCGGAAGCGACGCAAGAGCACGCGCGGGGCGCGAAGGCCCAGATTCCCTGCCGGGCGCACCGACCGCGCACTCGAGGCCAAGCAGAAGGAGCCTGAGAGAGGGAGAGACGATCTCGAGGCGCTTCTTCTCCGCCGCTATCGCTTGTCGCTCGCACTCGACGCTGCGCAACTGTTCCATCAGCTTCCTCTCCGCCTCGTGCAGCCTCGCTGCGCGCTGTGTGTTCTCAGCTTCGAGCGCGACGCGTCGAGCATCGACAAGGTCCCGTTGCTCTTTGTGTGCGGCCTGCTGCTCGGCCACGTGGAGCTGCCAGGCACTATCCTTCTCCTGGAGCTGGTTGTGCATGAGCACGAGAGCCGCCTCCATGTGCGCGACGTGCATTTCGCGCCTCTGTAGCGCCTGATCCGCCACGAAGCCGAGCTGCATCCACCCGGCGTCCGCAGTCGGCGGCGGTGCGATCGAGCAGCGCGCCTCTTCCAGTGGCGCAGCGCCTGGCTTTTCAAAAAAGGCCTGCCTGGGCACGAGTAAACGACGGGCCTCCTCCAATATCGCTGGCACGACGCCGGGCTGCGTCAGCTGCTCGTCATACTGCACGTGGCGATTACGTGCGACCGTGACAAGGGGATGATGATTACCGTGCGTGACGCCGCGACGGGCGAGCCCGGTCGCAAGCCCTCGGCGCTCTCGAGCTCGACTACATCTCCAGGCTCACCGGCTGCCCCCGCCGGGACAGCAACCACGAGTGGAGCTTCGCGTACAGTTTCTTCCGACAGGCTGGCGCGGGACAGCACAGCTGCTGGGCCCACCGGCGTCGACGGAGAACCGGGCATTGAGACCTGATCGGGAACAGACGCGGTGGCCGGAGCGCGCTGCAGCAGTGACGGATCGCTGTTGTCCACCTCGTAGCCGAGGGCCCGCACTCGCAGAAGCACCTTCAACACGAGAAATGACACAAAAACAACACGGTGCGGGGGGGGGGGGGCGGGGCGACGACCAACCTGCGAACAGAATTCGTCCGCTAGCGATGCGCTCCTGGCAGGGTCTTTGTGCCATTCGACACCAAAGAAGAGATCAGGTGACGCGCAGTGCTGGGCGAGGTTGTAGAGCACTGGGCCGAGCTGCTGAAGCTGCACGCGCGAGGCCAGGGTGTAAGCCGAACGCCCGATCACACCGTCGTCCTCCGGCGGTTCGGTCGATGCAGTACTCTTCGGCGCCTTGCGCCCCTTCCGCTCCTTCGACGTGCCGACCTTCTTCAGGTCGTCCGTGCCAGCGAGCGTCGGCCACTTGGCGCAGGGGAAAGAGCACAGCCACACTCCGTCAGCAGCAAGGGTGCTGCTGTCGACGTTCTCGAGCCAGAAGACGGCATCCAGATGGGCCTTGCGCCGAGGCAATACAATCGTCTGCTTGAGAATGTGGCATTCGATCCCAGCCAGCTCGGCCAAGTCGCGGAACCGCACGTGGGCCGGCACAGGAGGGACCGCGTGCGGGTTACCGTACACGTCAACTTGATGCTCGCCGATCCGAATGATGGGCGACTCTCGGCCGTGGTGGCGAGACTGGAGGACAGGACGCAGCACCGGGAGTGGTTGCTGCGCCGTCGAAGAGCGGCGGCGGCGGTGCATGGGGCGT
>Ga0265338_10009768_pt1 | contig 11382 bp, 11 predicted proteins | sample 42126metaG_FD_193579 | JGI IMG/M metagenome (GOLD analysis project Ga0265338, IMG submission 193579) | Rhizosphere microbial communities from Carex aquatilis grown in University of Washington, Seatle, WA, United States - 4-21-26 metaG | ecosystem: Host-associated > Plants > Roots > Rhizosphere... | reverse complement strand
AGGAAGATCGGGACGAAGCAGAGCGCCATTTCGCGTGTCGAAAGCGGTGTCTACAAGTCCATCCCGTCCCTGGCGTTTCTTCAGAAGGTGGCCATCGCTTGTGGCGCCCACTTGGGCATTTCATTCGATTTCCGCAAGGCCGTTTAATCGGTCACTCTGGGCCATTGAAGGGCCTGACGAGCCTGGGGCTCTGCAACATCACCAAGTGCTGCACCGAGGTCTGCCCCGAGTCGATCCGCATCACGGATAACGCGATCATCCGGCTCAAGGAGCGGGTGGTGGACAAGTACTACGACCCGATCCGCATGGTCATCAGCAAGGTTTTAGGGAAGTAATACTTATTTTTATATAGGATGGTTCCGATTACAGTACTGCTTGGAGGTCTAATATAGACGTATAATATGCTTTCTATTCAAAGTTTGATTAAGGGGTGTTCAATTGAAGAAGTGCCCGAAATGTGGATATGATTCCCGGGATGAAAAAAGCAAACCTTCGATTGGAATAACGGATAGATTGGTGTTGTTGTTTCATCATTATGTTACGTTGAGATCTGTTATTTCACAGATTCAACCCGGAAAAGTTGAGGAGTGGCAAATCGGCCATTTGAACAGAGTGGTGTTTTCAATGTTCTATGAAATTCTTGATGCGTTAAAAAAAGCTGACGGCGGCAAGGGAGAGATCTATGATTTATGCAAATTTGATTTAACTGAAGCCGATATTGAAAGACTTCGGGCGGTAAGGCATTTAACCTTTCATGTTCAAGATGACTCGACAAAGTTTTTGAGTAGAATGCACAAAGCGTCTGGTGAGACGGAGGATGCAAAACGTATCTATAAAAACATTGCTCGTTTAAATAGGCAAATTTACCAGTCGAGTATAAAAGACGAGGATTTTAGAATACTTATTAAACCGATTGAAGACAAAATGAAAATTGAGGCTGAAAACGAACGTGATGAAATTATGTTTTAAATCGGAGTTCTCCTCGATGATGTGCATTGAATCAGGAAAATGTCATGGGTGTTAAACCCATAAGAGCGTGGGAAATCTCAAATGAAAGCAACGGCCTGTTTTTTAGGTTTTTCAGTCCGCGTATAAACCGGTATTTTGTTGATGAGTACTTCAATCTTATGATTTTAAAGAAAAGAATATCGGATAAATTTAAATGTACTACTTGTTCTGAGTTTCTAAAACTTGATATTCCTGAATATGAGCCAAACATCAAAGTAACAAACTTCAAGGCCTATCCATCCATTCTTTTTGCTGAATCTGTGAATTTCAGGTTGACCCTAATTTGCAAATGCAAAAACAAGAAAGCATTTGAATACCGATTTGTCGGAAATGATGACGAAGCATTCAACTGTTTGACGGTTAATGTTGGTCGAGACTTTCGCCATCTGAGAATGAAATATGGTGGTAATCATTCTAAAAATGATTATAAAGACCTTTGGTTGAAACAAATGGGGAAGTGTTTTTATTGCGAAAAAATATTGGCCAAGGAATACACAAGGAGTTCATTCGAAGTGGATCATTTAATTCCGCTTTGCTTTGGTGGTTTAAATACACCAATTAATTTGCGTTTGGCCTGAAAACATTGCAACTCAGTAAAGTCTGTATATGAATCGCGATTAATGAGCAAATACAATAAAATGCCGTTGCCAGCACTTGCATATTTGAATGAACTAAAAATGATTGAAAATAAAGTAGTAAAAGAGGCCAAGGGAATACCCAGATTAGCGCTTAAACTAAAAATCAAGAAAAGAGTTAAATCTTAGTTGGCTGGAACTGCCGCTTGACCCAACAGCGACAAATGAAGGCGGGTCCTGAATTGGTATGTTAGGGAAACCGAAATATATGGGTTTTTTGCCACTTGGAATTCCGAGGTCTGACCTCTTAACCCACAGAGTGGTATAACATTCCCATCAAGTCTTTCGAGGTCTGGGTTGAAGCCATCAAATTGGGGCAAGATCCTCCTTCTCCTCCTGGCCCCGGTATCCGCATATCCCGCTACGGCCACCTGGCAGATCATGGGTATCGGCGGGGGAGGGGCCCAGTTCGCCCCCGTGATCTCCCCCCACGACCCGAACCTCCTCTTCGTGCAATGCGACATGGGGGGCGTCTACCGCTCGACGGACGGCGGTTCCAGCTTCCAAATGCTCCCCTACGGCCAATACTCCTCCGGCACCGACTACCCCAACGGGGCTTGTCCGATCGCCTTCCACCCCACCGACTCGACCAAAGCCTGGGGTTGGGGTCGCCAGGCAGGGGACGGCGACTGGCTTGGGTTTCTCCTGACCTCCTCGGACGGGGGAATCACATGGTCGAAGGCCGTGCCTCAGCCTGACCTCGCTTCCATCGGGGCGGCGCGCGTCACCCGTATCGTCCTGGATAGGGCCAATCCGTCATTCATGATCCTCGGCACCGACTATGGAGCCTTCCGGTCCATCGACGGCGGCGCCAGTTGGACCCAAGCGACCGGGGTCACGGGTTACGTCTGGGGTATCGTCATCGACCAGTCCAGCTCCATGGCCTCGCGTACCTGCGTGATTGGGTCCTACGACGGCGTCTTTAGGTCCACCAACGAGGCCGCGAGTTTCACCGCCTCCAATACGGGCATCCCGGCGCCGGTCAACCTCACAGGCTTCTCCGGCGGTAGTACCGGCGTAACCTGCATGCTTTACGCCGTACAGGAGGCGACCCTAAGCGTCTACCGATCCCTCGACCGGGGGCAGAACTGGTCCTTGGCCCACGCCTCAGGGGGCGCCGAACTAGAGCGGGTCGAGTGCGCCGAGACGGACCCGACTGTGGCCTACGTCATGAATAACACCGACGGGGACCAGATCATCCTCAAGTCTTCAGACTCTGGCGTGAACTGGGCCGACGTCTTCAACCCGGCCCTCGCGGGCGGTAACGTGACCCTAGGTTGGATCGACCGCGACCTGAGCTTCCCTTGGGGGAGTCCCTTCATCCAGATCGGCGTGGACCCGGTGGACCCCAATCGGGTGCTGGCGTCGGACCTCGGTTGCACCTACCAGACGACCGACGGGGGAACGACCTGGGCCCAGATCTACTCGAACTTTGCCGATGTCGCGCCGCCCGCCGCTGGGAAACTTTGGACTACTCGGGGGCTGGAGGTGACCACCAGCTACCATTACTACATCCACCCCGGGAACCCGCTGATCCACTTCATCCCCCAGGCTGATACCGGGCTCCAGCGCTCGACCGACGGCGGCGCCACCTGGCGTCACAACCAGCCGGCCGTCTCGGCTTGGCGCAACTCGTGCTACGACATGGCCTTCGTACCGGGCACGCCGTGGCATCTGTTCGCGGCCAAGTCCTCGCACCATGACATTCCCCATTCGGCGCAGTTGGCCGCCACGGCCTCCGGGTCCGGTGGCGTGGAGGTGAGCGTGGACGACGGGGCCACCTGGGCTTCGGCCTCGACGGGCTTGCCGTCGCTCCCGGCACTGTCGCTGGCCTACGACGCGTCCCATACGGCCCTGTACGTGGCTATGTGGGGCTCAGGCGTCTGGAAGTCGGTCAACAACGGCGGGTCCTGGGCCATGGCCGGCACGGGGTTGGGCAACGGCACGAACCTCTTCGCCACCCAGGTGCGGGTGGCCCCGAACGGCGACGTCTACGGCTTGGTGTCCGGCCAGCGCAACTTCACCAACGCGGGCGGGCTGTTCAAGCTCACCAACGGCGGCACGACCTGGACCTGCCTGACCACCACCGCCGACTCGGGCCAGCCGCTCTATTACCCCCAGGGATTCGCCTTCCACCCCTCTACCCCCGCCACGATCTTCGTGGCGTCCGCCCGGTGGGGGTCTCCCGACCAACTCGGCCTGTACCGCACCCGCGACGGCGGGACCAACTGGACCAAGCTGACGATGCCCGCCTCGCCGCTGGAAGTCACTGGGTACAACGTTTCCATCGACCCGGTCGCCCCGAACCACGTGTTCTTCGCCACGGAGACCCACGGGTTGCTGGAGAGCTTCGATGGAGGGGACAACTGGGCGGCCGTCGCGGGGTTGCCGTTTAGGACGGTTCAGGATGTTTTGTTCGACAACGCGAACCTGGCGATCTACGTCTCGACGTTCGGGGGCGGGGTTTGGAAGCATGATTTGACGGGAGGACCCGCGGCGACGTCTACGTGGTCTCCTACGCGCACCTCTACGCCTCTGTTTTCACCCACACCGACATCCACCCGGACACCGACTTTTATGGTTTCGACTACGGCGACTCCTACGTCATCGCCTACGCTCACCACTACGCCTTCGGCTACGCCATCATTTACATCAACCCGGACGGCTACATCAACCCCTTCTTCAACGGCTACATATACGGTCACCCGATCTCTTACTCCGACTGCCACGATTACCCCAACCCCAACGGCGACTTTGACAGCGACACCGACTTCGACCCGAACCGCCTCCTTTACCTCCACCTTCACCCGTACTTCCACGGTCACTTGGACGCCGACCTGGAGTCCCACTCCCACGTTCACCCGGACGTTCACTTTAACGCCTACGGCCACTGGGACACCTACGCCCACTTTCACGCCTACTGTTACCCCGACGGGAACCATCACCCCGTTCTTCACCGCGACCTGGACGCCAGCTTCCTCCACTGGCGGTAACCCGATCCTCTATCCCAATCCCGTGCAGGAAGGGGATGAAGTTTGGGTGACCCTGCCGCATGGGAAGACCGGGGATCAGGTAAAAGTAGCGATCATTACGACCGCTTCGCGGGTGGTCTCGCACCAAGTGGTATCAGTGGCCGGGGACCCGGCGGTATTGAAGGTGATCCTGAACGACGACAAGGGTATCCCTTTGGCCAACGGCATCTACTTCATGACCCTTGAACCCCGTAGCGGCCCGAAGGCCCTCAAGCTGATTATCCTTCACTGACGAAACCCGCCTGAAGTAACGCGCTTTACCCCATAAACAAACAAATCTCACAAAATCCTTACAGGCGCTGGTCATAGGGGCCAAAGGCCCCCCTGTGGTTTATTGCCTGTCGGCGATTCGCCCTATACCTAAGCCCCAAAGGATACCCCCCATGTTCCGCAAAGAGATCGAAGTCCTCGACTGCACCATCCGCGACGGGGGGCTCATCAACAACTACAAGTTCTCCGAGGACTTCGTGAAAGCGGTGTACCGCGCCATCTGCGAATCGGGCGTGGACATCATCGAGCTGGGCAAGAAGCTCGTGGAGAGCGACGAATACCCCCGGTCCAAGTACGGGCCCTGGAACTTCTGCGACGAGGAACTCCTCAAACGCGTCGTGGGCAGTTACAAGGGCGCGAACCAGCCCCAGATCGCCGTGATGTTCGACATCGGCCGCATCGACCTGAAGGGCCTGGCCAAGAAGCAGGACAGCGTGGTGGACATGATCCGCACGGCCAGCTACGTCAAGCAGATCGACAAGGCGCTGGAGGCGGTCAAGCGGTCCAAGGACCTGGGCTACCGCACCTCCCTCAACATCATGGCGGTATCGGCGGCCATCGAGACGGAACTGATCGAGGCGCTGGAGGACGTGTCCAAGACCCCCGAGGTGGACAGCCTATACCTGGTGGACAGCTACGGCGCCTTCTACTCCGAGCAGATCACCTACTACATCAATATGTACAAGAAATACATGCCGGTCACCAAATTGGGGTACCACGGCCACAACAACATCCAGCTGGCCTACGCCAACACCCAGCAATGCATCATTGAGGGGATGAACCTGCTCGACACCACCATCAACGGCATGGGTCGGGGGGCGGGCAACTGCAATACCGAGCTGTTGCTGGGCTTCCTCCAGAACCCCAAGTACGACGTGCGGCCCATCTACAAGGTGATCCAGGAGCAGTTCGTCCCCCTCCGTAAGGAGATGGAATGGGGCTTCAACGACATCTACGGCATTTCCGGACTTCTCAACCAGCACCCGCGCGAGGGCATGAAGTGGCGAGCGGATAAGAAGAAGATGGAAAACTGCTACGACTTCTACGAGGCCAATACCCGGCAGGACTTCAGCTCGAACGAGTAGGCGTGAAACCTTGTATGGTTCAACCGTTCAACGACGGAGGACTTGGAAATGGAAAAGTACAAGTTGGGCGAGCGGGTGAAGGTGAAGGCCCATAAGGTCATCGGCAAGATCCGAGGCGTCCATCCCCTGATCGTCGAGACGGGGAAGACCACCTACATCTACGAGATCAAGGTCGATAAGAGGCCCGTCGTGATCACCGAGTACGAAAACCAATTGGCGAAGGTCTAACCAATCGTAATGACGACCTTGCCCCGGGCGTGGCCCTCCTCCAGGTAACGGACCGCGTCGGGGACTTGGGCGAGGCTGTAGCGACGGTCGATGGTGGGTTTCACCTTTCCCGATTCGATCAACTCCCTCAAAATATCCAAATCCTTCAGGTTCGCTTTGCACGATCCCATAACCATCTTTCGATCCCCAAATAGGGAAAGCAAAAACCCGAAAAACGCCACTTGGGCCATTTGGGCCCCGGCGCCGCCGGACATGACGTAAATCCCCTTGGTTTCCAGCGAACGCCTGTAATCAAGGATCGGGTGGTAGCCGTTGGCGGCGAGGATCAGGTCGTAACGCTTACCGTTTCGGGTGAAGTCATCCTTCGCGTAATCCACCACTTGGTCGGCGCCGAGCGAACGGGCCAGATCCTGGTTTTGGGCACCACACACGGCGGTCACCTCGGCCCCGAAAGCCTTGGCGATCTGCACGGCGAAAGTCCCGACCCCCCCGCCCGCGCCGTTGATGATGACCTTTTGTCCCGACGCGATATGGCCATAATCGCGGAGCGATTGGAGGGCCGTGAGGGCCGCCACCGGAACGGCGGCCGCCTCCTCGAACGATAGATTCGCCGGTTTCAACGCCAATAACCCTTCGGGCGCGCAGGCGTACTCGGCGAAGCCGCCCAGGCCGCTGGGGAAGAGGTCCCCATAGACCTCATCACCCGGCTTGAGCCGGATTACCCCATTTCCGACCGCTTCCACCTGGCCCGCGATGTCGGCCCCGAGGGTGGGGTACTTGGGCTTGAAAAACCCGCAGGCCAGGCGGACCAGGAAGGGATCGGCCCGGAGCACATGCCAGTCCAGGGCGTTCACCGAGGCGGCCCGGATTTTCACCAGGACTTCGCCGTTTTTGGGGGTGGGCTTGGGGACCTCCAGGTACTCCATCACGTCGGGGGATCCGTAGGCTCGGTTCACGATGGCTTTCATCAGGATGCCTCCGTTTTGGATGGCGTTATTTGGTTTGGTCGGGTGTGGCGACGCGCAGTCGGTGGCCATCCGGGTCCAAGCCGACGAAATGGGTGCCGCCAAAGTACATCTTCTGGGGGGGCAAAGCGATGGGGATCCCCTTTTGGATCCATTGCTGGTGCATGGCTTCAAGGCTCCCGAGATCCGGCACCAAGAATCCCAATTCCGAGGCGGCGCTCGGGGAGGGGGCAGGGGGGTCCACCTTATTGAGGGCCCAGAGGGCCAGTTCAAAGCCGTTCTCCAGCTTGAACAGGGCGTAGAAGGGCGTCCTCAGGGAAGGCTTCAAATCCAGTAAATCCTCATAGAACGCCGAACTCTTGGCCGGATCCTTCACATAGAACAAGACGGCGGTTGGCTGGGGCACGGGATTCCCCTTGGAAATGATTCTTTGCATGGAGTATGGGTCGGTGGGTTTAGGATAGATATGGGTTAAAAATCCCCTTTCAAATGGCCGATCAAACCCATTTTCGACTCCCACTCAGGCATCAAAGGCGCTCGAACTTGCCTCCCATCCAAAAACCCATCGGCTCCGGATTCGGCGCCGCGACCACGGCGGAAGAAGTCCTGCGGGGCATCGACCTGATGGGCAAGACCACCATCGTCACGGGAGGTTATTCCGGCATCGGCCTGGAGACCGCCCGGGTCTTCCGCGAGGCGGGGGCGCGGGTCATCGTCCCGGCGCGGGACATGGACCGGGCCCGGAAGGCGCTCCAGGGTAGCCCGGGTGTCGAGGTCTGGCCCATGGACTTGATGGACCCGGTCACCATTGATGCCTTCGCCGAGAAGTTCCTGGCCTCCGGCCCACCGCTCCACATCTTGGTCAACAGCGCCGGGATCATGGCCTGCCCCTTGGCCAGGGATTCCCGAGGAAACGAATCGCAATTCTCCACCAACCACCTGGGGCACTTCCAACTCACCGTCAAACTCCTGCCGGCCCTCCACAAAGCCCAAGGCGCCCGGGTAGTCTCGGTCTCTTCCTGGGGGCACCGCCATTCCCCCATCGTCTTCGAGGACCCCAACTACGAGCGCAGGCCCTATGACCGTTGGTTGGGCTATGGCCAATCGAAGACGGCCAATATCCTCTTCGCGCTTGAATTGGATAAGCGGGAACAGGTCAACGGCATCCGCGCCTTCTCGCTCCATCCGGGCGGCATCGTGGAGACTGGATTGGGGAAACATATCTCAATGGAGGACTTGTGGAAGGCCGGGGTCATCGACGAAGAGGGGAAGCCCATCCTGGATCCCTCCCGGAACCTCAAGACGGTCGAGCAGGGGGCCGCTACCAGCGTCTGGTGCGCCGTCAGTCCCCAACTGGACGGCCTGGGCGGTCTTTATTGTGAGAACTGCGATGTGGCCCCATTATTCATGGCGGAGGCCAAGGGAATCGACGAATCGGTCAAGAAGTTCGCCTCCTTGGCCAAGGGCGTGATGCCCTACGCGGTGGACCCCGAAGCGGCAGAGCGGCTGTGGGCCCTGGGCGGGGACCTCATCCGAGGGTAGCAGGATCAGGCGAACGATAGTCCCGTTATCCGCGATATCGTGAAAGCGGGATCCAAGAATTCGACGCTTGCAGTGGCGTCGTAACCCATTTCCACCCTTGAAAGAAAGCCAACCAGGACGCGTTCAATAATTCACAAGTCCGGGTGGTGAAACGTCTGGTAAGCTTTGGCCTCAAAGATGGCATGAACCTATGGGGGAACCAGATGCGAAAGACCGCCTTATCCATCCTGTTGGCTGGTAGTGTCTTGGTCGTCGGTTGCAAGAAGCAAAGCAACCCCACGACTCCGGGAGGCGGGACAAACCCCACCAACACCTTTACGGCGGTTTCCGGCTCCTCCACCCCCACTCTGTCAGCGACTTCCACCCTAACGTTCACCCTGACCCAAACGTCCAGCCCGACTTCGACGGCGACATTGCCCCCTTCACCGACGAGCACCCGCACGGGTACGGCCTCGTTTACCGTAACCCAGACACCGAACTGGACCATGACGGCGACCGCCTCCTTCACCCCGAGTGCCACCCCGAGCTTCACCGGCACGGCGACCGGCACTTCCACGGGAACGCCTACGTCAACCCCCACACCTACCCAGGCCACGAGTCCCATTTCCTCGCCGACGGAAGTCCCTCCCGTCTACAAGACTTCCATTTCCCTGCCCTATCCACCTAACGCATTGGCCCTCGGCCTGGACGGGACCACCCTTTACGTTGATGAACTGAACATTTTCGCGACACCCCTGCCGATGATGTATGTGGAAAGGATCAGTACGGCCGGGGTGAGCCTGGGGATTTGGACCGGTTACGGTTCCACCGCCTTCTCGACCGTCGCCGGCATAGCGGTGAGCCCCCTCACGGGGAATGTCTACGTGCTCGACAACAGCGCCCCGGCGGTCTACGAGGTCACAACCGCGGGAGTCCCGGTGACGTCCTGGACCGGCTACAACGGCGTGAATTTCCAGAACCCACTGGGGATCGCGGTGGCCCCCGGCGGAAACGTGTACGTCGGGGACACGGACGCCAACTTGGTCGATGAATTTACGGACTCGGGCGACCCGGTGACCCAATGGGGCGGGATCGTGAAACCTACCCGGATGGCGGTCAGCCCGGTCAGCCCCTTTAACCTTTACGTCACGGAACACAGCACCCAGGTCATCCACGAATACACCTCGGCGGGTGCGCCCGTGACGCAATTCGGGGGCTACACCGCGACGGCCGGGGTCGGCGGCGGTCTCTTCCAGGAAATCGAGTACTTGGCCATCGCCACCAACGGGCACCTGTTCGCTTCCGATGGTTATCCCGGCGGGAATGAGGATTTCATCCAGGCATTCGACGCCAACGGGGTGTTCAAAACCCAATGGGGAGGGCCGGGAAGCCAGCCGGCCCAATTCAACGGCCCCGACGGGATCGTCGTGACCACCGGCGGGGACTTCTATATGGCCGACTATGGAAACAGCCGGATCCAGGTGTTTGGGCCTTGAGTAGAGAGCCCTTCGAGAAGGCGCTATAAGGGAATTGCTCAAATCAACGGAGGTCGACATGGCCATGGGAAAACGGAATCTCGGAAGCCAGGGCCTCGTGGTCCCGGCCATCGGACTCGGTTGCATGGGCATGAGCCAGTCCTACGGACCGGCGGACGAGAAAGAATCGATCGCCACCCTCCACCGCGCCATCGAGCTGGGATGCACCTTCCTCGACACCGCCGAGGTCTACGGCCCCCATTCCAACGAAGACCTGCTCGGCCGGGCGCTCCAGGGCAAGCGCGACAGGGTCATCCTGGCCACCAAGTTCGGCTTCCGCGTCGAGGGGGGCAAGCAGGTCGGGGCGGAGCGGGACAGCCGGCCTATGACCATCCGCCAAGCGGTGGAAGGGTCCCTGCGCCGCCTCCAGACCGACCACATCGACCTGCTCTACCAACACCGCGTGGACCCCAAAGTGCCGATGGAGGATGTGGCCGGCGCCGTGGGGGAACTGGTGAAACAGGGCAAGGCGCGGTATTTCGGCTTGTCCGAGGCGGGCGTCGCCAATATCCGCCGCGCCCACGCGGTCCATCCGGTGTCGGCGCTCCAGAGCGAGTATTCCCTCTGGGAACGCAACCTGGAGCCGGACATCCTACCGCTCCTGCGCGAATTGGGCATCGGGTTGGTGCCCTTCTCGCCCCTGGGCCGGGGCTTCCTGACCGGCGAGGTGAAGCGCGCGGAGGAATACCCGGAGGGCGATTTCAGGCGGGGCGACCCGCGCTACCAGGGCGCGAATTTCGACGCCAACGTGAAGGCGGCGGAAGTCGTGCGGGAGATCGCCGGGGCCCAGGGCGCCAAGCCCGGGCAAATCGCCCTGGCCTGGCTGCTCCATAAGGGACCGGACATCGTGCCGATCCCCGGCACCAAGCGCCGGATTTACCTGGAGGAGAACGTGGCGGCGGAGTCGGTCCGGCTGGACCCCGCGCAGATGAAGTCGCTGGACGAAGCCTTGGCTCCCTGGAAAGTCTCGGGCAAGCGCTACAACGACCGGATCATGGAGACCATCGACCGGTGAGGGGGATGGATCAGGTGGGGGTGGGTGTGGGGGTCGGCGGCGGGTACCAGGTGCCGGTCGGCGTGGGGGTGGGAGACAAGGTCCAGGT
>Ga0265338_10009767_pt1 | contig 11383 bp, 12 predicted proteins | sample 42126metaG_FD_193579 | JGI IMG/M metagenome (GOLD analysis project Ga0265338, IMG submission 193579) | Rhizosphere microbial communities from Carex aquatilis grown in University of Washington, Seatle, WA, United States - 4-21-26 metaG | ecosystem: Host-associated > Plants > Roots > Rhizosphere... | reverse complement strand
CGCTCTCGATCGTGCCGTGCACGATGGGGAGCGACGTGTGCTTCAACGTTCCGCTCGGATCGACGACGGCCGTGATCTCCACGTCGAGCGCCGCGAGCGCCTCCGCGACGGCGAGTCCTTCCGCGTGCTCGGCCAGGATCACCGCGCGCTCACCGGGCAGAACGCCGTGGCGACGAATGAGCTTCATCAAGCCGCGCGCGCCGTAGATGCCGGGTAGATCGTTGTTGCCGAATTGCGGGAGCGTCTCGCTGCCGCCCGTACAAATCGCGAAGCGACGCGCGTGCAGCACGGTCATGGACTCGGGCTCGGGCAGCGTGCGCAGCGCGAGGAACGGCCCGTGTGAGTCGCGATAGCCCGCGAGCGCGAGCGTGGTGAGCGTCAGTCGCCCGCGTCGCGCGACGGCATCCGCGGCACCGTCGGCCCAGTTCTCCCAGGCGTCGCGCCCATTGGGCAGCTCGCACTCGAGGCGCCCCCCGGGCTGCGCGCTCTCGTCGACGAGCTCCACGTTCAAGCCCGCTTCCGCTGCAGCCTTCGCGAGCGCGAGCCCGGCCGGACCTGCGCCGACGACCGCGAGATCCACGCTTCGTGTTTCGGCGCGCGGGGCGTTCACGCCAACCTTGTCGGGCAACTTTCCAAGCCCCGCGAGGTGCCGCGCGACGCCGGCGACGGCCTTCTCGACCACGGGCACGCCCGCGAACATCTCGTGGTGATCGAGCCCGCGCGGAAAGAGAAAGTCGATCGCGCCGAGCGCGTCGTGGCTCGCGGAGCCGAGGACGTTCTGCGCTTCCACACGCATGCCCGGCGCGCAGAGCGTGGTGCACGCGAACTTGTTGGGCACGCCGTCAATCCGCACCAGGCAGTTGGAGCAGCGACCCGCGAGGCAGAACGGCCCGCGCGGTCGGTGGTACTTCACTGAGCGTGAAAAGACGGTTCGGTCCGCGGCGAGGAGTGCGGCCGCGACGGTCTCGCCGTCGTGGGCCGGGAGCGGCTCGCCGAAGGCCTCGATGGTGTGCTCGGGGCCGCGCGAATGGTCCGGGATGCGGTGCGCCATGCGAGAGAGCACGCTAGCCGAGCACGCCCAGCGCGGAAAGGACCCTGATTCAGCCCGCTGGATACAAGCGACGAATCTCCTCGCCGTCGCGCAGCGCGTCCACACCTGGATAGCGCGCCGAGAGCGAGAGCCGCAGGTAGCGCTTGTTCTCGCGCAGCGCGCCGAAGATGACCGGCTCCGCCTGGTTTCCGCCCTCGGTGAACCAGCCGCTCGGATCGCGATCGTGCCCGTGGATCAAGAACGTCAGCGGCGTTCCCGGTTCCGACACCGCTGCCAAGACGCGCGCCGTGACCTCGCCGGGCTGGCCATAGCTCGTGAGCAGCGTTCGGAGCAGCGCGCGTTGGGCGTCCGTGCCACGTGAGATGTCGAGCGGCACGTCGTCGAGCGCGCGCAGATAGGTCAGCGAATCATCGGGCGAGCCGTGGCAGAGCAGGGCGCCACACGGCGCGACGGCCGCGAGCGACGCGTTCGAGAACAGCGTTCGAAGCACCTCGAGCTCCGCGGGCGTCATCGTCGACTCGAGGTGCTCGACTTCGTCCGCGTGGAACTTGCGCGTGTGCGGCCCACCGACGTGTGCGTGATCGTGATTCCCGAGCACGACGTGCACGCGTCCGGGATGCTCGCGCTGCAGCGCCGCGAAGCCGAGCACGATGTCGATGGAGCCGTCGGGAAAATCGTAGAGCTCGGGCGTGTGACGTCGCGCGTATTCGCTCGGCGCGTGCACGAGGTCACCGAGCTGAACCCAGTGCGCGTCGTGTTCCGCGAGGAAGAGCTCGCGCATGCGCGCGAAGTCCTCATGGTTGCCGTGCAGATCCGTGGACACGAGCAACACACCCATCGACGGCAGCTTGAGCACGCGCGAATTCATGAGATTCAAAAGTACAACGCCACTCGAAGTGCGTGCGAGTTGAAGCCCGGAGGCCACAACGGTGGAGCGCGCGCGCTTCAGTTTGCGCGTTTCACGAATGAAAGTTCGCAGGGAAACGCACGCGGTACGGCGCTTGCTCACGCGCCGACACATGTCTCGCACCTTCCCGATCCTCGTCGCCGCGATCGCGTTCAGCGCTTGCGGTCCCGCATCTGTCTCGCCACTCTCCAACACGAGCTCGACTGCCAGCTCGGCCAGCAGCGGAACGAGCGTCCCGACCAATCACAGCTTCACGTCGACGACGTCTTCGAGCGCGTCCAGCACCGGCACCAGCGCGACGTCGAGCAGCGCGTCGAGCACGGGCTTCGGCGGCGTCGATGCCACGAGCAGCAGCTCGGGCACGAGCGACTCGTCGTCGTCGAGCGGCACTTCGGACTCGAGCAGCAGCTCCGGCGGCTCGTCGACCGGACCTTCATCGTCGTCGAGCAGCTCCAGCGGCTCGTCCACTGGGCCGTCGTCATCGTCTTCGTCGAGCAGCAGCGGCGGCCACGGTCACAGCTCGTCGTCGTCCTCGGGCAGCAGCAGCTCGAGCGCGTCGTCGTCATCGAGCAGCAGCAGCTCGTCGACGGGCAGCAGCGGCACGACGGGCAGCGTCAGCAACGGCAACATCGCGACGCTCGGCGGCTGCCAGCTCTTTCCGGCCGACAGCTGGTGGAACACCGACATCTCGCAGTACCCGCTGAGCTCGATGTCGAGCCAGTGGGTGAGCCACGTGGGCAGCAGCACCGGCGCGCATCCCGACTTCGGCACCGTGTGGGCCGGCGCGCCGAACGGAATCCCGTACGTCATCGTTCCGCAGGGCCAGGCCATGTTGCCCATGAGCTTCGAATACGCGAGCGAGAGCGATCCCGGCCCGTACCCGATTCCCATGAACGCGCCCATCGAGGGCGGCTCCAACGGCAATGGCGATCGCCATGTGCTCGCGCTGGAGCAGGGCACCTGCGTGCTCTACGAGCTCTACGACGCGTACCCAGGCAGCAGCTCGTGGAGCGCGGGCTCGGGCGCGATCTGGCACCTCGATCAGGACGAAATTCGTCGAGATGGTGAGACCAGCGCCGATGCCGCCGGACTCCCGCTCCTCCCCGGACTCGTGAAGTACGACGAGGTGATGAGCGGCGAGATCACGCACGCTCTGCGCTTCACGGCCTCGTCGGTGCAGAGCGCGTACATCTACCCGGCCACGCACAGCGACGGCCAGGCTGGCAGCGACTCGACGCACGCACCGATGGGCGCGCGCTTCCGCCTCAAGGCCAGCTTCGACATCAGCGGCTTCCCCAGCGACGTGCAGGTCATCCTTCGCGCGCTGAAGAAGTACGGCATGTTCCTCGCGGACACCGGCGGCGATTGGTACATCTCCGGCGTCCCCGACTCGCGCTGGAGCGACAGCGATCTGGCCACGCTCTCGCAGGTGCCGGGCTCGGCGTTCGAGGTGGTGGATACGGGTGCGGTGCATCCGTACTAGGCCCTTCCGGCGCCGCCAAACCCTATCCCCCGACCCTTTCCCATCTCCCGTGGGGAAGGGGAGTCAAGTGGCTTGGCAGCTGTGCAGACGGCGTGATCCTGAAGTCCGGGCGGGTTAGGTTGTCGCCCTCACGAGGTTCGCACATGCCCACGATTTCGCCGGCCGAGCTCGGTCTGCCTGCCTTCAGCGGTTCGCGCCGCGTGCCGCCGCCGGTCAACGAACCGGTGAAGAACTACGCTCCCGGCTCGCCCGAGAAGCAAGAGCTCAAGGCCAGGCTCAAGCAGATGGCCGGCGAGCGTATCGAGATCCCCGTCGTCATCGGCGGCAAGGAGATCCGCACCGGCGACACGCAGACGTCCGTGATGCCGCACGATCATCGGCACGTCCTCGCCGACTTCCACAAGGCCAAGAAGGAGCACGTCCTCCAGGCCATCGAGTCGGCCAAGGGCGCGCAGCGCGAGTGGGCGAACTGGCCCTGGGAAGATCGCGCGGCCGTGTTCCTCCGCGCGGCCGAGCTGCTGACGACCAAGTGGCGCGCGACGATCAATGCCTCGACGATGCTCGGGCAGTCGAAGACCGCGTTCCAGGCGGAGATCGACGCGGCGTGCGAGCTCATCGACTTCTGGCGCTTCAACACCCACTTCGCGCAGGAGCTGTACGCGGAGCAGCCCCTCTCCAACAACACCATGTGGAACATGGTGGATTACCGGCCGCTCGAGGGCTTCATCTACGCGGTCACGCCGTTCAACTTCACCTCCATCGGCGGCAACCTCCCGACGGCGCCCGCGCTCATGGGCAACACCGTCATCTGGAAGCCCGCGGCCACGGCGATGATGAGCGCCTGGTACATCTTCAAGCTGCTCGAGGAAGCCGGCCTGCCGCCCGGGGTGATCAACTTCGTCCCTGGCGACGCTGCGGCCGTCAGCGAAGTCGCGCTGACGCACCACGATCTCGCTGGCGTGCACTTCACCGGCTCGACGGCGGTCTTCAACTCGATGTGGTCGACCGTCGGCCAGAACCCTGCGCGCTACCGCGGCTACCCGCGTTTGGTCGGCGAGACGGGCGGCAAGGACTTCATCGTCGCGCACCCGTCGGCGGATGCGGCGTCGCTCGCGGTGGCCATCGCGCGCGGCGGCTGGGAGTACCAGGGCCAGAAGTGCTCGGCCGCGAGCCGCGTGTTCGTGCCCCAGTCGCTCTGGCCCGAGGTGCGCGACCGCGTGGCCGCGATGGCCAGCGAGATGAAGATGGGCGACATCACCGACTTCCGGAACTTCATGGGCGCGGTGATCGATCAAAAGGCATTCAGCCGCATCAAGGGCTACATCGACGGCGCCCAGGGCGACCGCGTCATCTGCGGCGGCAAGTGCGACAACGAGCGCGGCTACTTCGTGCAGCCCACGCTCATCGAGACCAGCAACCCCGACAATCGGCTCCTGAAAGAGGAGATCTTCGGGCCCGTGGTCAGCGCGTACGTGTACCCGGACGCGAAGTGGGACGAGACGCTCACGCTCATCGACGGCGGCTCGCCGTACGCGCTCACCGGCGCGGTGTTCGCGAATGATCGCCGCGCGGTCCGCCAGGCCGCGAGCGCGCTGCGAAACGCCGCGGGCAACTTCTACGTCAACGACAAGCCAACGGGAGCCGTCGTGGGCCAGCAGCCGTTCGGTGGCGCGCGCGCGTCGGGCACCAACGACAAGGCCGGCAGCAAGCTCAACCTGGTGCGCTGGGTGAGCGCGCGCTCGGTGAAAGAGACGTTCTCGCCGCCGCGGGACTACAAGTACCCGTTCATGGCGGAAGAATAACGACCGTGGCTTGGGGCTCGTGGCGGATGGCTGCCACGAGCAAGCTTAACGAATCGGTTAAGAAGCCGTGTCGTCCGGGTCGGCCGCGGCGCGCACAGCCACCGAGCGGTACACCAGGCGCAGCAGGCGATCGATCTCGTTGAGGTCGTGGTCGGTGAGCGCCGCGAAGACCTCCATCGTCCACTCGTCGCGGAGCGGGGCGGCCTCGTTCAGGCGCTTCTTGCCAGACTCGGTGATGGTCACCAGCGAGCTGCGGCGATCCTTGGGATCTCGCTCGGTCGTGACCACCGCCATCTGCACCATGCGGCTCACCATCGCCGCCACGTTCTGGCGCGTGACGTTGGCGAAGCGGGCCATGCGCGTCATCGACGCCGTGCCGCCCTCGTCCTCGAGCAACGAGAGCAAGAACCACTGCTGAAGCGTGAGCCCCGACTGCTGCGCGATGGTGTTCGCGTCGCGCTCCATGATGTGGCTCGCGCGGAGGATGCGCAGCGCGATGCGTGCGCCAACCCGGCGACGATCGAGCGGCTCCTTGGGAGTCTCCACCGACGGCATCGTGGTTTCGCCAGAGGTCTTCGAGGGCATGGGCGTAATCGCTATCAGAATCCCGGCTTTCTGGCGACAAGCGAACCGTCGACCGATTTTTCCCAGCGCGCGTGCAGCCGCGGTTTGCCTCGCTCGCATCCGGGCCGTATATTGGTCGGCGATGATTGAGAATGATTCTCAGAATCATTTTCGCCGATCCGTGGTCCTGGTGACAGGGCTGCTGGTGGCGTCGCTCGCTTCGCCCGCGCACGCGGAAGAGGTGAGCGCCGACGTGCGCAACCAGGCGCAGCAGCTGGTGACGCTCGTCGATTACGTGGCCGCCGATTATCCGCGCGCCGTCGACCGCGGAAAGATTCTCACGCAGAGTGAATACGAGGAGCAGCGCGGCCTGCTCGCGGATGCGCTCGAGCTCGCGAAGTCGCTGCCGTCGAAGCAGGTGGGGTTCGACGCCGCGCCCGCGCTGGTGAAGATCGACGCCGACGCCGCGAAGATCGCCGACGGCGACGTGCTCGCGTCCTCGCTGCACGCGCTGCGCGAAGAGCTCGTGTCGCACTACGGCATCGCCACGGCGCCGAAAGCGCTTCCGCAGCTCGCAAACGGAACGGCGCTGTACAAGCAGGCCTGCGCCGCGTGCCACGGCCTCGACGGCAAGGCGCTCACCGACACCGCCAAGGATCTGCATCCCACGCCGGCGCGCTTCGACGAAGCAGAGCGCATGGACGTGCTCTCTCCGTTCCGCGCGTTCAACGCGGTCACGTACGGCGTGAAGGGCACGTCGATGCCGAGCTTCGATGTGCTCAGCGAGAGCGATCGCTGGGATCTCGCCACGTACATCTTCACGCTGCGAAATGCGCCCGCAGATGCGCCTCGCGCTCGTGTGTCGTTGGTCGCCGCGGGGCTCACGGTGGGGCCGCAGCAGCTCGCGACGCTGACCGATGGCGATCTGCTCGCGCGGCTCGCGAACGCGAAGATCCCTGCCGACGACGCCGCGAATGCGCTCGCGTTCCTGCGTCAGACCGGCGCGTACGTTCCGCCGCCGAGTGGCGATCTCGATGCGGTTCGCAGTGCGTTCTCGCGCGCGTCGATGAGCTACGTTCAGGGCGATCGCGCGACCGCGCGCAACATGCTGCTCACCGCGTACCTCGATGGTTACGAGCCGCGAGAGCCAGCGCTGCGCGCGCGCGATGCGGACCGCGTCTCGGAAGTGGAAGACGCGTTCGTGCAGCTCCGTGGCGCGATGGAAGCTGGCGCCGTTCCCGATGCCGTGCGCGCGCGTGAGGCGCGGCTCGACGCGCTGCTCGAGGCCCAGGGCCAGACCAATACGCAAGGCGCGTCACAGGTGGCGTTCTGGGGCTCGCTGATCATCGTGCTGCGCGAAGGTCTCGAGGCCGCGCTGCTCGTGGCCACGCTGCTCGCGGTGCTCAAGCGCAGCGGCCGTCAGAGCCAGGCGCGCGCGGTGCACATCGGTTGGATGCTCGCGCTCGGGACCGGCGTCGTGACCTGGTTCGCGTCGGGGCGAGTCATCGAAGCTTCGGGCGCGCATCGAGAGACCGTCGAAGGCGTGGTGCAGTTGCTCACCGCCGCGTTCCTCTTCTATGCGAGCCACTGGCTGCTCGCGCGCGCACACGCGCAGCGTTGGCTCGGGTTCCTCAACAAGCAGGCTCCAGGCGCAGGCAGCGCTGCAGCCGTGATGGGCCTCGCGTTCCTCGCTGTGTTCCGCGAGATGTTCGAGGTGGTCGTCTTCTATCGCGGGCTGCTCATCGAGACCGGCGGCCAGACGCTCATGCTCTGGCTCGGCGCGACTGCGGGCGCGGCGCTGCTCGCGGTGGCGGTGCTCGGCTTCATGCGCGTGGGCAAGAAGCTCCCGCTGCGGCCGTTCTTGCTCACCTGCGGCATGTTGCTCATCGGACTCTCGGTGGTGATGGTGGGCCACGGCGTGCGCGCGCTTCAGGAAGCAGGCTGGCTGCGTTTGACGCCCGTCGACTTCCACAGCATCTCGGCGATCGGCATCTACAACAGCGTCGAGGGCCTGGTTTCGCAGGCGGTGGTGCTCGTGGCCGTCGGCGTGAGCGCGCTCTGGTCGCGCCTCTCGAGCGCCCACGACAAGCCCGTGGGCCCGCCGAGCCCGGCTGTGACGCGGTGATCCGGCCCACGCTCGCGGGCCTCGCGAAGATGCTGGCCGTGGGCGCCGTCTGGGGCTCGATTCTCGACGGCTTTCACACGCACAGCGGCACCACCTCGTATCCGGATCCCGTGTTCGCGATGGCGTCGTGGTGGGTACCGCTCATCTTCGCTGGCGCGTACACGCTCGGAGGCATCGGCTGGGCGAACGCGCGTCGCATGATGGGCGCTGCGCCGATTTCTCCACTCGCGCGATGGACGTGCGCCATCGCCTTCAGTGGCCTGTACTTCGCGAGCGGCTACTTGCCGGCATCGAATCCGGCGAAGCTCGTGGTGCTCATCACGGGATTTTTCGTGTTGTGGCTCGCGACGGATCGAAGCATCGGAACGTTGTTCGTCGGATTGCTCGCGGCTTTGCTCGGCCCGACGACGGAAATCATCCTCGTGCACGTTCACGCGTTCGCGCACCTGCAAACCGACTTCGCGGGGATTCCGATCTGGCTGCCGGGTTTGTACTTCGCGTCGTCGCCGGGCGCGGGGCCGCTCATGGCGTGGCTCGGATTTGGCGACGCGCGCGCTGCGAATCCCGTCGCGGCGTGACGCAGGATGCCGGACACCGCGGCGATCCAGTCGCGCGCGCTCGACGCCGATGGCATCACGCTCATCGACGGCTGGATTGCCTCGCTCACGAGCTGCCCCTCGCTAAGGGCCTTCGCCGGCCGTCGGCGGATGCAAAATCTCCAGGCGTCCCGCGAGCCCGGGCGTTGTAACCAAACGGTTATCTGCGCCGATGACGATCGCTTCGGCGCCGAGCTTCTGCACCCACGCAGCGCCTGCTTCGGGCCCGAGGATGAACGCGGGCTTGGTGAGTCCTTCGGCCTCGGTGGCGTCGCGCGCGAGCACGGTGGCGCTGCGGCTCGCGGTCGCAGGGAAGCCGGTGCGCGGGTCGATGATGTGGTGGTAGCGCTTGCCGCCGAGGACGAAGAAGCGCTCGTAGTCGCCGCTCGTCGAGAACGCTGCGTCTTGCACGGGCATGACCGCGAAGAAGCCGCCGTCGTCGTCGCGTGGATCGCGGACGCCCACTTTCCACGGCCGCTCGCCGTGCTTTCCCGAGCAGTACAAATCGCCGCCGGCCTTCACCACGAAGTCGTGCAGCCCGCGCGCGCGAAGCACGGCGACGGCCTTGTCCACCGCGAACCCTTTGCCGATGCCGCCGAGATCGATGCGCGTCCCCGCGCGATCGATGAACGCGGTCCGCTTCGCGGCGTCGAGCACCACGTGCTTCCAACCGACGAGCGCGAGCCGCTGCTTCACCTGCTCCGGCGCGGGAACTTGCGCCTTCAAGTCTTCGTCGAAGTGCCAGAGCTGGAGCGAGGCGAAGGTGATGTCGAAGAGGCCGTCGCTGCGCGCGCTGAACTCGCGCGCCTTCTCGAGCACCTGAAACGTGTCCGGCGAAACGTGCACCGGCGACTTGCCGGCCTCGCGATTCACGGCGGAGATCTCGCTCGAGGGCTTCCACGTCGTGAGCAGGTTCTCGATGCGCTGGAGCTCGCCGAACGCGGCGTCGGCGTCGGCCTTCAAGTCGCGCGGACCGGGCGCGCAGAGCTGCAGCTCGGCCCACGTTCCCATCACCGGACGCGCGTCCTGAAGGTAGTTCGCGCAGCCATTCGGTCCCGCGCCGACGAGGACTTCGGGGACCTTCTTCGGCGTCCACGCGCCGCCATCGGCCGTAGCGTTCGCGAGCGCAGCGTGGCTGGCCGCGAGGAAGAAAGCTGCGAGCGTGGCGAGGCGCTGCTTCACCGCTTGGTTCGCGTCATCAAGTAACTGTTGAGCATGCCGCCCGAGTAGATCGGCGAGACGACCTTCCAGCCCTGCGCGCCGAGCGTGTTCAGCTCCTGCTCGTGCTCGTTGGTGAAGGCCGCGCCGCTCGTGGGCACGAAGAATCTGTACTCGACCTCTTCGTTCGCGTGGGCCTCGACGTCGGCCGAGTGCGCGACCTTGGTGGGCGTTGCGCCCAGCGTGGAGATGGCGAGGAACATCACCAGCGCGCCGAACGCGCCCGCGAGAAAGCTGCGAGTCATGGATTGCCTCGGGTTCACGCGCGCGAGGCTACGGGCGCGTGGCGGCGGCTTCAAGTACGCTGGCTCGCGCATGCGACTCATGCTTCGTCGGCTGGCGCTCGCGGGATCGGGGCTCACGTTCCTGGTGATTGCGCTCGCTGCGCTCGTGGCGCCGCGGCCGGTGGCTGCGCAGTACGGCGTCGCGCTCGACGCGCCCGTGAACTTCAACGAGTTCCGCGCGGTGTTCACCGGCTTCTGGCTCGGGCTCGCGGTGACGATGTTGCTCGCCGCGCGCAAGCCCCACGAGCGGCTGCTCGGAGATTGCTGCGGCTTGATGATCGGTCTTCAGGCGCTCGCGAGACTGTTGAGCCTGGCCATCGACGGCATGCCGGATCCGAAATTCGCAGGCATCGCGCTGCTCGAGTTGGTGACGGCGGGCCTCATCTTCGCGGGGAGGTCGTCGACATGAGCACGCTCACGCTCCCCGACACCACGCCGGTGAAGAAGGCGAGGGCGCTGCTCGAGAAGGCCGCGCCCTCGCCGATCGTCGCGCACACGCTGAGGACGTTTCACCTCGCGAACGCCGTGGGGAAGAAGCGCGCGCTCGACTTCGACGAAGAAGGGCTCGCGCTCGCAGCGCTCTTTCACGATCTCGGGCTGTGCGAGGGACATCGCGTTCCGGGAAAGCCGTTTCCCATCGCGTCGAGTGGGCTCTTGCGCGCGGAGCTGGCGGGACAAATTCCTGACGAGCGCATCGGCGCCATGGCAGACGCCATCGAGCAGCACATGCAGTTCTTTCCGCGCTGGTCGATGGGGCCGATCGCAGGGCTGCTTCAAATCGGCGCGTGGATGGACGTGACCGGTCGCGGTCGCAGTTCGATTTCCGAAGAGGCCGCGCGCATTCGCGCCGAGCTGCCGCCGCCGAACGCGGGCTGGCCGTTCTGGAAGGCGGTGTTGCCCACGGCGCTGAACCCGCTCACGTGCGTGGGCTACGTGTTTCCGCAGCTCTTCAAGTAAGCGCTACGCGCGATTCGCTTCGCGCAAACGCCGCGTGAGCACCTTGATGATGCCCTGGGCGATGGCGTGCTTCTCTTGAAGCAGCTCTTCGAAATCCTCGCGCGCGATCTTCAGCAACGCGACGTCAGAAATCGCGGTGACGGTGGCCATGCGCGGGCTGGCGTCGAGGATGGCCATCTCGCCGAAGCACTCGCGCTCGCCGAGCTCGGCGATGGTCTTCTCCTGCCGATGCACGCGGACTTTGCCTTCGAGCACGAGGAAGAGCGCGTAGCCGACGTCGCCCTCGACGAAGATGTCCTCGGTAGCCTCGCGCGCCTCTTCGCTCGCGACGAGCGCGACCTGGGCCAGGTCCTCGCCGGGAATCTGCGAGAACAGGTCGATGGACTTGAGGAAGAG
>Ga0265338_10009766_pt1 | contig 11383 bp, 8 predicted proteins | sample 42126metaG_FD_193579 | JGI IMG/M metagenome (GOLD analysis project Ga0265338, IMG submission 193579) | Rhizosphere microbial communities from Carex aquatilis grown in University of Washington, Seatle, WA, United States - 4-21-26 metaG | ecosystem: Host-associated > Plants > Roots > Rhizosphere >... | reverse complement strand
CTTGGCGTGGCACATGCCAAGCATGAGCCTCGGCGGGTGGCCTCGGCTCGGCAAGCGGATGGCACCACGCCCTTGGCGTGGCACATGCCAAGCATGAGCCTCGGCGGGTGGCCTCGGCTCGGCAAGCGGATGGCACCACGCCCTTGGCGTGGCACATGCCAAGCATGAGCCTCGGCGGGTGGCCTCGGCTCGGCAAGCAGTCAGCGACACCTACAGCAACATCAACCAAGGCATTAAGTAAGAGAGGGAAGTCATGGGAACGCCGCTGAAAGCGCTGATGGTGGAGGACAACGAAAACGACCTCCGGATGATGGTCCGGGCCCTGACCCAAGGCGGGTTTGAGGTCTCCTACCGCCAGGTGGAGGATCCCCGAGCCCTTTCCCAGGCCCTCCACGGGGAGCCCTGGGACGCCATCCTCCTCGATTACAACCTCCCTAACTTTACGGCGCCCGAGGCCCTCAAGATGATCAAGGAACTGGGGATCGACCTCCCCTGCATCGTGGTTTCGGGTACCGTCGGCGAGGAGGCCGCCATCGAGGTCATGCGGGCCGGGGCCCACGATTTCCTGCCGAAGGACAACCTGTCCCGGCTGATCCCCGTCCTCCAAAGGGAACTGGCCGGCGCGGTGGAGCGCCGCGGACTCAAGGATTCCCTCCGCGACAGCGAGGAGCGTTTCCGGAACCTCTCGGAGGCGGCCCGGGAGGGGATCCTCTTCCACCAAAACCACCGGGTCCTGGACGCCAACCAGGCCCTCCTCCGGATGTTCGATTACAGCCTGGAGGAAATGCTCCGGATGGATCCCCTGGATCTCTTGGACCCCGGATCACGCCCCCAATGGGAAACGCGGCTCGACCAGGCGGAGGGCCCGGCCTTCGAGGCGTCGGCCGTCCGGCGGGACGGGACCCACCTGGCCGTCGAGGTCAATACCCGGTCCCTCCCCTACCGGAATCGGCCGGCCGCCCTGGCGGCCTTTTACGACCTGACCGCGCGGAAGGAATCCGAGAGCCGGATCCTGGCCCTGCTGAAGAGGATCCAGGACGACAACCGGGACCTCCTGCGTTTGGACCAGCTCAAGAACGATTTCCTCGCCACGGTCTCCCATGAGCTGCGCACCCCGCTCACGTCGATCATGGGGTTCCTGAAACTGATCCGGGGCAGGAACGGTTCCGGCTTGAGCGCGTCCCATCTCGAGTACGTGGAGACGGCCCTCAAGAATTCCGAGCGCCTGTACTCGCTGGTGAACGACCTCCTGGACCTTTCCAAGGTGGAGTTCAAGTCCTCCGAACTTTCCCTCATCCGGGCGCCCTTGGAACCGATCGCGGCGGGCGCGGTCGGCTCGGTCAAGGCCCTCTTCCAGGAGAAGAAAATCGGCGTCACCAAGACCGTCGACCCGGAGGACCTCCAAGTGCGGACGGAGCCCCCCAAGCTGGAGCGCGTCCTCATCAACCTGCTTTCCAACGCCATCAAGTTCACCCCGCCCGGGGGCAGCATCAACCTCGTGGCCGGGTCCCACCAGGATGGGGACAAGCCGGGGGTCCTGATCAAGGTCAAGGACACGGGGATGGGGATCTGCCCCGAGGACCAGGTCCGGATCTTCGAGAAGTTCTACCAGGTGGACAACACCGCCACCCGCAAGGTGGGGGGGACCGGATTGGGCTTGGCCATCTGCAAGGGTTTGGTGGAGGCCCACTCGGGGAGGATCTGGGCGGAAAGCCGGGTGGGCGCCGGGTCGACCTTCAACGTGTTCCTGCCGGACCAAGCCTGAAAACCAGCGGTTAGCCGATAGCGGTTGGCGGTTAGCCCATGCTAAATGCCAAACCCAGCCAGGATCTTCGCGAAACGCCAATTGATTTTTTAAGACAGGGGCCGAAAGAGGAGACCATGGGTACCGCATTACACGCCTTGATGGTGGAGGACAACGAAAACGACCTCCGGATGATGGTCCGGGCCCTGACCCAAGGGGGCTACGAGGTCACCTACCTCCAGGTCGAGGACGACCCGGCCCTGCGCCGGGCCCTCCTGGAGGAGGTCTGGGACGTCGCCTTCATCGACTTCAACCTGCCCCGTTTTTCCGCGCTGGACGCCCTGAAGGTCCTGAAGGCCATGAACGTGGACATCCCGCGGATCGTGGTGTCGGGCACCATGGGGGAGGATTCCGCCGTGGAGGTGATGCGTTCCGGGGCCCACGACTTCATCACCAAGGGCAACCTGTCCCGCCTGATCCCGGTCCTCCAGCGGGAGCTGGCCGACAGCCTGGAACGCCGGGCCCACGGCCGCAGCCAGGAGGCCCTCCGGCAGAGCGAGGAGCAGTTCAAGCGGATCTTCGACCAGGGCCACCTGGGCATGGCCATGGTGGCCTTCAACGGCCGCCTCCTGAAGGTCAACAAGGCCTTCGGCCGCCTCCTGGGTTACAGCGAGGCGGAGATGATGTCCAAGTCGTTCCAGGACCTCACCCACCCCGAGGACCGGGACGACAACCAGCAGATGGTGACCGAACTTTTCGAGGGCCGGATCCCGGCCTTCAACCTCGAGAAAAGGTATATCCGGAAGGACGGTCAGGCGATTTGGGCCGACCTCTATGTCTCCATCGTCATGGACTCCAAGGACTCCCCGCTTTTCGCCGTGGCCCTGGTCCAGGACGTCACCGAAAGGCACCGCATCAATGAAACGCTCCGCGACAGTGAGGAACGGTTCCGCGGCCTCTCCGAGGCGGCCCTGGAGGGCATCGCCTTCCATCGGGAGGGACGGATCCTGGACGCCAACCTGGGATTTATCCGGATGCTCGGTTACAGCCTGGAGGAATTGCGCCAGATAGGCCTTGAGTCGCTCCTGGCGCCCCAATCGCGGGAGAAGTGGGAGAAACGGCTCCTGGCCACGGAGGGCCCGCCCTTCTGGGTCCAGGTCAAGCGCAAGAACGGGTCCATCCTCCCGGTGGAGGTCAACACCCGGGCCTTGAGTTTCAGGAACAGCCCGGCGGTCGCCGTGGTTTTCCAGAACCACACCGCGACGAAGGAAGCCGAGAAGTCCGCCGTCGGCTCCTGAGCCGGTCCGACAGGAAGGGCCCCATGGGAATACCGCTCAAAGCCTTGATCGTCGAGGACAACGAGGGAGACCTCCAACTCCTGGTCCGCGCGCTGACCCAAGGCGGCTATGAGGTTTCCTACCGCCGGGTGGAGGATACCGAAAGCCTATCCAAGGCCCTCTTGGGGGAATCCTGGGACGTGGTTTTCCTCGACTATCGGCTCCCCAACCTATCCGCCCCCCAAGCCCTCCAGGTCCTCGCGGACCTCCAAATCGACAAGCCCTGCATCGTCGTATCGGGCGCCGTGGGCGAGGAAGCCGCCGTGGAGGTCATGCGGGCGGGGGCCCATGACTTCATCCCGAAAAACAACCTCTCCCGGTTGATCCCGGTCGTCCAACGGGAGCTGTCCGACGGCGTGGAACGGGGTCTCCATGCCCGGACCCGGGCGGACCTCCGGGGCAGTGAGGACCAGTTCAAGCGGGTGTTCAACCTGGGGCACCTCGGGATGGCCATCGTCGGGCTGAACGGCGCTTTCCTGAGGGTGAACCAGGCCTTCTGCGCCTTGGTGGGATGCTCCGAATCCGAGTTGGGTTTTAAGTCCTTCGACGACCTCACCCGCCCGGACGACCCGCCGGGGAACGTGGAGGGGGCCCGACAGGTTCCCGCGGGCCCGCGCGGATCCCACCGGTCGGAAAAACGTTTCCACCACCGGGATGGCGGCGAAATCTGGGCCGAAGTCCACGTCACACCGGTCCTGGACGCGAAAGGATCCCCCCTATTCCGGGTCGGGGTCCTCCGGGACATCACGGAACGCCGTCGCCAGGAGGGGATGTTCCGGGACGGTGAGGAGCGTTTCCGGAGCCTTTCGGAGGCGGCCCAGGAAGGCATCCTCTTCCATCGGGACGGCCTGGTCCTGGACGCCAACCAAGCCCTCCTCCGGTTGAGCGGTTTCAGCCTGGAGGAACTTCGGGGCATGCGCCCCGTGGATCTTTTGGCCCACGAATCACGGCCCGAATGGGAATCGCGCCTCCTCCAACCCGAGGCCCCTCCCTTCGAGGCGCGCCTCAAAAGGCGGACCGGGCCCGACCTACCCGTGGAGATCAGCACCCGATCCCTGCCGTTCCGGAACCTCCCGGCGGGCATGGCGTCTTTTTACGACCTGACCGCGCGCAAGGATTCGGAAAAGCGGGTCCAGGGCTTGATGGGGGGGCTCCAGGACGAAAATCGGGATCTCCAGCAATCGGGCCGGCTCCAGGGGGATTTCCTGGCGGTGTTGTCCCATGATCTCAGGACCCCGCTCACGTCCATCATCGGTTACCTGAAACTGCTCCGGGGCATGGACGGGACCGGCCTGAGCGCGGCCCAACTGGAGTTCGTGGAGACGGCCCTCAAGAATTCCGACCGTCTTTCGGCCCTCGTGAACAACCTCTCGGACCTCTCCCAACTGCGGTCCCAGGGCCCCGACCTGGCTCCCGTCCGGGTCAGCCTGGACCTGGTCGCCTCCGCCGCGGTCCGGTCGGTCCAGGCCATCGCCCAAGCCAAGCAAATCCCCATTCGAAGGACGATCCACCCCCAGGGCCTGCTGGTGTGGACCGAGCCCGACAAGTTGGAGCGGATCCTGTCGAACCTGCTTTCCAACGCCGTCAAATTCACGCCTCCCGGCGGGTTCATCGAACTCACGGCCGGTCCAATCCGGGATGGGGGACGCCCGGGGGTCCTGATCACGGTGAAGGATACGGGGGTCGGGATCGCGCCGGAAGCGGCGGGAAAGGTCTTCGACCAGTTCTTCCAGACGGACAACACGAAGACCCGGTCCCTCGGCGGCACCGGATTGGGATTGGCGGTCTGTAAGGGGCTCGTGGAGGCCCATTTGGGAAGGATCTGGGTGGAAAGCCTGCTGGGCGCCGGCACGTCCTTCCGCCTCTTCCTGCCGGATCAAACCTAACTGGGTGCCGCAAAAGCTTCTTTGCACCCCGCCGTCAGGCGGCTAAACCGCCTGAGGACCCAAGCGAAAGCGGGTTTACGCAAGGCGAGTCAGCAGCCACGCGGTTTGAGCGAATCGTTGTAAATCCCCCGGTTTCAGGGGATGATTCGCGAGTCAGACACGAAAAAGTCTCTTCAGTTCGACTTTTTCACCATCCCGCTTAAATGGCGGCCGGAAGCCGCGAAGGCCGCCCGTATGACGCTTTGAGCCCTCACCAAACCAAGCCAAACGACCAATTTCACCGCAAAGGCCACTAAGGTCGCAAAGAAGGCTGTTGATTTAACGGCTTTTCCCACAAGTTGTTTTAGTGAACTCGTTTACGCCCTCAGCCGAAGGCTGATGGGTGGTGGTTCAAAATGGTTTTGTCGGCCGTTCTTACGGTTCGGCGACCCGGACCACCACCTTCAACGCCTTTTCCTTCGCGGCGTCCCCGAAGACCCGGTAGGCCTCCAGGATCTCCGCCAGCTTGAACCGGTGGCTCACGAGTTTCTTCGAATCCAGCTTGCCCGACAGCACCATCTTGAGCAGGAATGGCGTCGTGGCCGCGTCGACCAGGCGCGTCGTGAGGGTCAGGTTGGCGCCCCAAAGCTTCTCCAGATGGAGCGCCACCGGCTTGCCGTGGACCCCCACGTTGGCGATGCGCCCCCCGGGCGCGATGATCGCCTGGCAAAGCTCGAAGGTCGCCGGGACGCCGACGGCCTCGATGGCCGAGTCCACCCCGGCCCCCTTCGTCATGGCCAAAATCCGCTCCGCGGCCTTCCCATCCGAGCTGTCCACGACCTGGGTCGCGCCGAGCGACCGGGCCCATCCCAACCGGTGGGGGTCGAGGTCCACCACCACGATTTCGGCGGGCGAATTGAGCCGCGCGGCGAGCAAAACCGCCAGACCCACGGGGCCGGCCCCGACGATCACCGTCACGTCCCCCGGCTTCACCCGGGCGTTTTGGGCCCCGCATTCCATCCCGGTCGGGAGGATGCAGCTGAGCATGACCGTCGCCTCGTCGTCCGAGTCGGGCGGCAGGAGGTACAGGCCGGTTTCCGCGTAGGGGACCCGGACGTACTCGGCCTGGGTTCCGTCCAGGCTGTTCCCCAATTGCCAACCGCCTTGGACGCAGTGGGAGAACATCCCCTTCCTGCAGGCGGCGCACCTGCCGCAGGAGCTGATCAGGGAAACCAACACCTTGTCCCCCGGGCGGAACCCCGGGACGTCCGTCCCCACCGCCTCGACGATCCCCACGCCCTCATGCCCCAGGATTCGGCCGTCGGCGATGGTCGGAACGTCGCCCTTTAATATATGAAGGTCGGTCCCGCAGATCGTGGTCGTGGTGATCCGCACCAGGGCGTCCGTCGCCTGGAGGAGCTTCGGTTTCGGCCGGTCCTCCAGGGCGATCCGGCCGGGCCCGTGGAAGACCAGGGCCTTCATCACGGAGGGTCCCGTTTGGTTTCCTTCGACGCCGTTCATTACATCCCTTTCATGGCCGTCGGGTGCCGGGTCGGGCCCCGTGGTTGGACTGTCCCCGGGGAGCGGCCCCCCCTTAGGCGATCCTGAAATACCCCACCAGGCAACAATGCAGGGGCCTGACGAAATGCGACGGCTTGGTGATGCCGTCCCCCGTCGGGGTGCCGATGGACATGGAGGCGTAACCCTCCCCCATCCCCAGGCCGTAGAGGGTCGGGGCGTTCTTGACGTAAATGGAGCATTGCATGCGTCGGCCCATCCGGCTCATGTTCCCGACGTGGGTCGAGTACATGGAGGCCGAATGGTGCCGTCCCCCCTCGGCCCGGTGGGCCAGTTCGATGGCCGAATCCACGTCCGGCGTGAAGGTGACGGGCAGGACGGGCATGAGCTGCTCGGCCCAAATGAACGGGTGGTCGTTGGGCACCACGCCCCAAAGGAGCCGGGTGGACGGGGGAACCGCCAAGCCGATGCCTTGGGCGAGGACACAGGCGTCCCGGCCCACATAGTCCCGGTTCAGGACCGGGTCCTTGGACCCGGGGCCGCCCAGCCGGAGGACCCGTCCGGCCAAGGCGTCCATCTGGACGGGCGTCAGTTCGTAGGCCCGCGGGTCCCCCCGCATGGACTCCAGGAAACGGGCCCTCGCCGCCTCCACCACGATGACTTCCTTCTCCGCGATGCAAAGCACGTTGTTGTCGAAACTCGCGCCGAAGATGATGTCCGAGGCGCATTGGGGGAAAAGGGCCGTTTCGTCCACGACCACCGGGGGGTTGCCCGGCCCGGCCGCGATGGTCTTGCAGGTCTTCCCCGTGGCCATGGCCACCCGGACGATCGCCTCCCCGCCGGTCACGAGGTTGAGGTGGGTCCCGGGGTGGGCCAACAGGGCCCGGGTCGCCTCCCGGGAGACCGGGGAAATCCCGGTGATCAACCCCTCGGGGGCCCCGGCCGAGACCGCGGCCGAGGAGAGGACCCGCATCGCGTCCTGGCAGACCTGGGCCGCGGCCGGATGGGGCGCGAAGACCACGGAATTGCCGGCGGCCAGGATCGCCAGGGCGTTTGAAAGGATGGTCGCCACGGGGTTGTTCGAGGGGGTGACGGCGGCCACGACCCCGAAGGGGGCGTACTCCACCAGGGTCAGGCCCTTGTCGCCCGTATAGGCCTTGGAGACCAAGTCCTCCACGCCGGGAGTGCGCTCGGCGCAAAGGATGTTCTTCGTCGTCTTATCCTCCACGCGTCCCATCCCCGTCTCCTCGACCGCGAGGCGGGCCCAACGCTCCGCGTGGACGAGGGAGGTCGCCCGCATGGCCCGGATGACGGCTTGGCGCAGCCCGAGGCCGTGGTCCCAGAAAATCGCCTGGGCCCGGGTCGCCGCCTCGACGGCCCCGTCCACGGTGTCGAAGAGGATCCTACCCGCGGGCCCGGCCGGGCCGGTCCCCTCAACCAAGGTGGTTCGCCTGGGCCATGGCCTTGCCCGCGCTGCGGAGGGATTCGGGGCAATCCATCCGGCCGGTATGGACCTCGATGAGGACGGGGCCATCGACCGACTCAGCCCGCCTGAGGGCCTCCTCAAGGTCCCCTTCGGTGCGGACTTCCAGGCCCAACCCTCCCCCGAAGGCCTCCATCAGCTTGTGGTAACGCCAGGGCTGGAGGTCGTTGTAAGGCCGGTCCACGATGACCCGCTCGATGGTGTAACCGTCGTTGTTGAGGAGGAAGACCACGGGCTTGAGGCCTCGCCGGATGATCGTGGAGAGGTCCTGGCAGGTGACCTGGAAGGCCCCGTCCCCCACGAACAGGACGGCCGGACGGTCCGGGGCCGCCTGGCAGGCCCCCAGGGTGGCCCCGATCGTGTAGCCGATCGAACCGTAGAAGGTCTGGGCCAAAAAGGTCGCCCCCTCGGGCATGAGCATTTCCGCGGCGCTGAAGAGGGAGACGCCCGTCTCCGCCACCACGATGGAGTCCTTCCGGAGGAAATGGCTCACCCGGTCGAAGAGCCGCTTGACCGTGAGGGGCTGGGCTAAGTCGGGCAAGTACGGCTCCGTATGGCGGTGGAAGCACCCGTCCCGGGCCCGTTCGACCTTCAGGGCCAGGGGATCCCGCCGGGGGAGCTTGGGTCCCAGTCCCAGGATGAAATCCTTGAGCCGGACGTTGGCGTAGGTGTGGTTCTTGATCTTCACGGCGCGGATATTGGCGTTGATGGTCTTGGAGTCGTCGAGGCGCGTGGTGAACCCGCCGGTGTTGAAGTCGGTCAACAGGGCCCCGAGCTGGAGGACGCAGTCGGCCGACTCGACCGTCTTCCGGACGGACTCGCGGCTCCGGTCGCCCTCGAAGAGCCCGACGAAGAGGGGGTGGTGCTCCGAGAGGATGGCCTTGCCCAAAATGCGGGTGGTGAAGGGGAACCCCGTCTGGTCGATGAAGCGAGCGAACTCCCCCCTCAGGTTGAAGCGGACCAGTTCCACGTCGCCGATGACCAGGGGACGGACCGCGGTCTCCAGCATGGCCTGGGCCTCAAGGATCGCCTCCTGCAGCGCGGCGGGGTCGCTGGGAAGGTGCCCGGGAAAGGGGAAAGGGCCGGGCTTGGGGCAGGGCATCCCCACGATATCGGTCGGAAGGCTCAGGTAGACGGGCATCTGGCGGTGCAGGCAGGCCGACAGCACCCGGTCGATCTCCGAAGGGGCCTTTTCGGGGTCATCCAGTTGGGTCGAGGCGACCGTGACCTTCTCGTACATCCGGAGCGGGATCTGGTAATCGCCCAGGGTGTGGTGCAGGAGGGGCCGCTCGCGGAAGTTCGCGGTCGCGGGGGAGCCCGTCAGGGCCACCACCGGCACCCGTTCGGCGAAGGCGCCCGCCACTCCGTTGAGGGCGCTCAACTCACCGACCCCGAAGGTGGTGACGAAGGCCCCGACGCCCCGCAGGCGCGCGTAACCGTCGGCGGCGTAGGCGGCGTTGAGTTCGTTGCAGGTCCCGACGTAGGCCACGTCGCTCTCGAGGACCTGGTTGAGGAAACCCAGGACGAAGTCCCCGGGCACCCCGAACAGGTGGTCCACGCCGATTTGCTTCAACCTCAGGAGAAGGTATTGCCCGACCGTGAAATCCTCAACCCCCATGGCCGGTACTCCTCGAGTGGGATGTCCGCCTCGGAGGCGGGGTTAAACGGCGGCCGGCACCGGGAGCATCGCCTTCAGGTCTTCGACGGTCCCCAGGGGGGTCTTGTCCACGACCATCTTCCGGGCCCAGTCCAGGACCTTGCCTTGGTTCCAAAGCAGGATCCCCTGGACGACGCCGTTCTCCAGGTAGGCCACGACGCCCTTCCGGAAAGGGGTCTCCCAAGCGGCCAAGGTCCTCATGCGGCCATCCAGCTTTCCCACGGCCTCGAAGCCCAGGTCGAACAGGTCCGAGTAGAAGTAAGGGAGGTAGGTGAAGGGTTCCAGGCCCCCCGCCATGTTGGCCCCGGCGCACTTTCCCTGGGCGCTGGCGTTGTCCCAATGCTCCAGGCGGATGACCTCGCCGAGGGCCTCGCAGGGGAAAAGCGCCAAGTCCCCCGCCGCGTAGATCTCGGGGCGGGAGGTCTGGAGGAAGCGGTTGACGACGATCCCGTCGCCGGCCTTGAGGCCGGCGGAGTCGGCCAAGGCCCTCTCGGGCTTGACCCCGATCCCCGCGATCACGTAACCGGTGGTCACCTGCTCGCCTTGCTTCGTGGTGACCGTCACCCGGTCGCCTTGGGCCTCGAAATGGGCCGGCTCGTCCCCCACGATGACCTTGATCCCCTTTTGGACGTAGAATTCCGTGACGAAGTCCGAGAGGTCGGGGGGCAGGACCTTCGACAACAGGCCCTTGTCCTGGAGGAGCAGGGTGACCTTCTTGCCCGCGTGGGATAGGGCGGCCGCCAGCTCGACGCCGATGAACCCCCCGCCGATGATGAGGAAATCCTCGACCGTCACGACGGCCCGGGCCAGGGCCAGGTAATCCTGGGCCGTCCGGAAGGTGTGGGCGATCGGCCCCGCTTCCTTGATCCGGTTGGGGATGGACCCGGTGGCGATCAACAGCTTGGTATAACCGTAATGGTTCCCCGCGCCGTCCACCACGTAGCGGCCCTCGGGGTGGATGCTGGTGACCAGGGTGTTCCGGCGCAGATCCACCAGGTGGTCGCGGTAATAGGATTCGCTGAAGACCGGGATCTGGTCGTAGGTCTTCTTGCCCCACCAAAGGTCCTTGGAGAGGGGGGGCCGGTGGTAGGGGAAGTCCGCCTCGGCGCTGAGGAGGCCGATGCTTCCGGTCGTGTCGTTTTGCCGGATGCCCTCGATGGCGGACGCGCCCGCCAAGCCGCCTCCGAGGATCAGGTAATGGTAGGTCAGTTGCATGGGGCTTTCCTTGTCGCCCTTCCGGGGCGGTCGACTGGGGCGGGACTGGTTTTCCAACAAATCGCCTTCCCGAACGCCCGGGCATAACAGGGCTCGGGGGGAAGCGAGACTCTTTGTTCATCGGCCAAAATCAAGCCTTGGGCCGATAACGACCGCTTTCACAACGGGACTTACGGCTCAAATCCAAAAGGCTTTTCCGCTTTCCCAGTGCCTCTGGGTCTCTGTGGTGAAAAGTGTTTTGTCGGAGACTTTTAATTGAACCGGTGCTTCGCCGACTCGATGGAATCGCCCAGGGCCTGCCGGACCGCGTCCACGCCGACCTTCACGTCCTCCCAAACCGCTTCGCTCGTCGCCTGGAGGTCCAGGAGTTTGGCCTCCAATTCGTGGTGGCTTGCCTTCAATTCGGCGACCTGCTTCCGGAAATCCGCTTGGAGCCCCGTCTTGGACTGTTCCGCCTTGGCCTCGAAATGGCCGATCTCAACGTTCCAGTTGTCGATGTTCCGCTTCAGCTTATCCATGTAAATCTCCCGTTTCGTTTGCATTGGGGGGGGCTCCTGGTGGGGG
>Ga0265338_10009765_pt1 | contig 11384 bp, 10 predicted proteins | sample 42126metaG_FD_193579 | JGI IMG/M metagenome (GOLD analysis project Ga0265338, IMG submission 193579) | Rhizosphere microbial communities from Carex aquatilis grown in University of Washington, Seatle, WA, United States - 4-21-26 metaG | ecosystem: Host-associated > Plants > Roots > Rhizosphere... | reverse complement strand
CCAGGAGTCTTCCGGGACAAGGCGCTGTGTTTTGCGTGACGTTGCCGATTTTTTCTCTGGCCAAGCTAATCGCCCCAGCGCTCAGAAAAGAAAGCCCAGGGGAAGTTCCCATTACACTCGTGATAACAGAGATAGGCTCACGGACGGGCTGGCTTTCCAATGAGTTGCGTGCGGAACAATGCCACGAGGTCCGCGACCTCCTGCAGCGCTGCTTGCACTCTAATCTGGATGCTCTCTTGCCTACGATGGCTTTCGCGGGATCGGTGGAACTTTTCTTCATCGTGGCTGCTACCGATGAAATTGGGGGTAAGGCGATGACCCAGCGGATTCTAGAGCAATTGGGTGCTTGCGAACACATCCAGCAACACGACGTGATCGTTTCGGCTTCTTACCGTTCGATTGAAAAGGTCGAACGAGGCGAGAGTGAATCGATCGAAGACTATCTGAGAAAGGCAGCCAATAAGGTTCAGGGCCTTGTGGATGACGAAATCTCGTCGAGGATGGTGGAACATGAGCAATAAGAAGATTCTCATCGTGGATGACGATCCGGATGTGCGCCATGGAATGCATATACGCCTCAAGGCCAACCACTACGATACCTTTTTTGCAGCGGACGCCTTGTCCAGTGTGGCGGAGGCACGGAAGCAGGAGCCGGATTTAATTATCCTGGATCTCGGGTTACCTGCCGGCGACGGCTTCGTCGTGATGGAACGGCTGAAAAAAGTTCCGTCTCTCGATCTGATTCCCATCATTGTTGTTTCCGCGCGTGACGCTCGCGCAAACCGAGAGCGCGCCATCAAAGCGGGGGCGATAGCTTTTCTCCAAAAGCCCGTGGACAATGCCGAACTCCTGGCGGTAATCCGGCGGGCGCTGGGGGAACCCGCGCAACCGACAGAACCTGTCGTGCATGATCTTGGACCCATATAGCGAGGCGCCCTTCTGCCCAGGCCTATACCACCGCAAGATGTGTCCGGCGTGTTGTCGTGAGCGACTCGCTCGCCCTTACGGTCGGAGACTCCCCACCTGGTTTTGGCGGAGCAACTGTGGCAAAACCTAGAGATCTTGCAGTAGGTCCCAGGTAAAGTCGCTGTTCTTATTTGCCGATCAGATCACTATATGCCCCGATTTCCAGACGTACCCACCACAGGCTCCCGTGATGTGCTTGCAGAGCGGCGACAGACCCACCGCGTCCAGATTTCGATGCCTGTCATGGTCCGGGGAGGCCGGGGAAATGGAAAATTCCTCGAGGAAGTGCGTACCGTTGCTGTGAATCGCCAAGGGTGCGTATTGTGGCTGACTGCGGAAGTCGGTCGTGATGATCAGTTGACCGTCGTCAATGCGAGCACAGCTGAAGAGGCCCCCTGCACAGTTGCGTATGTTGGGCTCAAGCAGGACGCCAAAACCGAGATCGGTTTAAAATTCGTTCAGCCCGCTCCGCGCTTTTGGAACATCGCTTTTCCTCCCGACGATTGGAACCCGGACGATCGGAAGCGGCCTGAAAAGGCCCAGCCATCTCCCCACGGTTTAAAGTGAAGCTATCGGCCAAGCAAACGAGAGGAAGTCTCGATAGGTAAAAGGCGCTTGTCAATCGAGGAGCGCCCGTTTGCCTTGAGCTCCGCAATCAACTCCCTGAGACGAACGCTGGCGCCCGCAGACATATTTGTGAAATGGACGCCCATACCAGAAGGCTTTCCCTTTCGATTGCCGGCCGCAACGACCGACGGTACGTGGATCACGCTAGCTGTCACGCGAAACGAGGTTTTGTTCACGTGGAGGGTCATTTCGATCTGTTCGCCAACCTCGATCGCAAAATCGGTCGTAATGTAGCATCCACCGCCGCTCAAATTGGCGATTTTACCCTTTGCCAATATCCCCGCGAACGCCAGACGGATGTCCGCCGAACCAAGACACTCATAGCGCCGGCCAGCCGGGTCGTGAAGTGCGAGCCGACTTAGCTTTCCGTTGGAACCAGACTCCTCCGAGGAACGGGCTGGCAAGGTGAGCAATGCGGATGGTGCGGTATCGAGATCGGCTGGACGCAAGCCAAGAAATTGCTGGCACCATCTGGTGACGTGTTCCAGCGTCTCGTCCTTGGCTCGATCCCAGCGCTGAGGGTCGGGCGGAAGAGATCGAAGGTGTGAATTAGATCGGACTTCCTGCAACTCAGCAACATAGTCTATTTCTTGCGCCGCCGATTCCGAGTGCGCTGTCTTCCCTAACGAATCGAGGTAATCCATCAGACCAATGCTCTTCTTATCGGGAACACAATCGAGTTGGACACAAATGGCCGCCAGGGCCAATTCCGCTGCGCCGTAGGAAACAATAAGATCGCGCGTTAATGAAAATGGATCGGCAGAGCCGGAATCCGGATTGTCCGGCGTCGTGAGGAGCCGCATACTGAGAATCAACTGGTCTCGAACTCTGGGGTTCACGCTCATGGGTAAGCCGGTTTCAAAGTCATCCATTGCACTTACAGAGTAAACTCAAACCAAGGCTATTGTCGCGAAGCTGGAGATTTCTGGTTCTGTCGAAACAGTGTGAACAGCCACACGAATAGACAGACGGCCAACAATCCAGGCCAGCCGCTAAACCACATTGCTGCAACCCCCAGCGCGGCCGCGAGAAGCAGCGATTTCACGATCGGCGTCAATCCCTGGGTGCCGTACCAAAGGAGTTGGAAGGGGAGAAATACCACAACCTTTATGACAAAGAAAACGCTTCGAACCGGGCCGAACATAGCGCGCACATCGGACCAGACTTGCGGCCATGCTGGAGGAATATGTTTGGTTTGGGGGCCACGGACCGGCGACACGAGGGCTTCGATAATCCTGTCGCTCAAGTCAGCAGAGGTTAGCTGGTGTGCTTCAGATAGCATTGGCAGCTTTCATGCGGACTCGTTGATCGTGCGCTTTATCGAACCGCGCCGTGCTTTAACCCTGGCTAGATTTCCTTGACGGAAGCTTCCAGGCCCATCAAACACACCACGCATATTGCAGGCTCAACTTCCCGGTTTCCGCGTTCTTCATTGTTGTTTATCGGCTGTAACCGCAGGACCTTTACGTTATAGGCGCCCTCCCACTTGGAAGCGCTCGGCAGTCTTTCTGACTGAACGTGGTAGTACTTTTATAAATGGAATTATTATTTCCCCTCGAACTGTGTCTTACGGAACATACCGCCGTCCACCAGTCAGATATTGTCCGTAAGTCTGGCCACCGTGATCACAGGAGTGAATACTATGTTTGATATACAAACAACGAATGAGGCGATAGCGGAAACAACAGCAATACAGCAATCGGATCTAACGGATACCCCAGCCACAACGCTACCCACTACCTCGCAGATCGGTCCCGAGGATACGGTGACGATTTCGGCGACTGCCGCCGACCTTGCGCAGCCAACTGCCACGCAAGTCCTGCTGCTCTATTCTGAGGGTGAGTCCGTCCAGACGATCGCGCAGCAATTGGCCATTACGCCTCTAATCGTTCGGGACTATCTGGGAATTGCGGCTCAAGCGGCCAAGGCCTGGCTATAATGGTGACCTATCAAGATATTTGTTGACCATTCCGCGGCAGCAAGCCTCCCGGCAGAACTTTCGATTTGGCGCGCAGATGTTTTTGAATGTTGGCCTCACGTTCCATGGATCTGGGGCTGGGCCGGATTGGTTAACCGGCTCACAGAAAAGATGACAAATCAAAACGTGGTAGTTCTGCCACGATCCGACGCACCTGAAGAGTTCTAAAATCGTCCCCTAGGGCGCGCCACTCTAATTCCTACCCCTCATTAGCTTGCGCTGCTTCCATCGAATCAATCGGCTTCCACCGTATGCGGATCATTTCTTGTCCGGAAAACAAGTATTCCGTCAATCTCCGCGGTATTTGCCGTCGACACGCCGGAACCGCATCGTTCCGCTGATATCGGTAACTTTGCATGCCGTCAGGTACACACATCGAGCTGGGATGATCCGCCTTCCGCAAATCTTCAACAGATGGGCTCGTGATATGCTTTTGGCTTCACATCCAAATGGACTGTCGCGGATGAAAGTTTGACGATCCCTGACTCAAACGCCGAAATCGCTACAGCTGATTCTGCGCAACATCGTCAGTTAAGACGGCAGATGCCGCCGCGGACGAGCGCATTCTTGCGGAATCTGGCGCGATCCTGGGCCGGCCGGTATGGGATGGCGTCGCTTTTTGTGGCCCTGGCGCTTGGGTTGGAGAAGCTTTTACAGGGCTTTTTTCCCTACCCGTTTTTGTTCGTTTTCTTCGCCGCTGTGATGGCGAGCGCGTGGTTTGGTGGAACGGGGCCGGGGCTGTTCGCGGTTCTCCTCTCAACAATCGCTGTTGATTACTTTTTTGTCCGCCCGTTCTATTCGTTGGCGATCAATGCGACGGATGGCAGCTACTTCGCTGCGTTCATTCTCTGCGCTCTGGTGGCAAGCTGGATCAGCTCTTCCAAGCGGAAGGGCGAGGAGGCGCTTCGGGAAGCACGGGATCAACTCGAAGTTCGTGTCGCCGAGCGCACCGCGGAGCTTCAGAAGTCGAATGCGGAGTTGCAGAAGACTGTGGGACAGCATGAGCGAGCGCAACAGGCTCTCATGAAAACGCAGGCTGAGCTTGCCGAATTGTCGCGGTTCCTAACCATGGCTGAACTCACTGCTTCGATTGCTCACGAGGTAAATCAGCCGCTTACAGCTGTTGCCGTGTACGGAAGGGCTTGTCTCGAGTGGCTATCGGCGAGTCCGCCAAATTTGGAGGAGGCTCGCAGGGCCGCTGACATTGTCATCCAGGACGGCACCAGAGCCGGCACGATTATCAATCGTATCCGCGCCTTATTTAAGAGGCAGCCCGTCGCTCAGGATTGGCTCAATCTGAACGAGATCATTGCAGAATCGGTCGGTTTTATGAGGGAAGAAGCAATCAGGCATCGAATCACAATACGAACCGAACTCGCTCGCGAACTGCCCGAAATCAAGGGTGATCGGGTGCAGTTGGAGCAGGTCGTTCTAAACCTGATCATCAATGCCATCGACGCTTTGCGCGAGGCAAGAGAAACGAGAGAAGTCCTCATCACTTCCCGCCGCGAGGGCTCTGCCGAGGTGTTGGTTTCCGTTGAGGATAGCGGAATGGGGGTTAGCACAGAAATTGCCGGGAGGATCTTCGATCCATTTTTCACTACAAAATCTCATGGCATTGGCATGGGTTTGTCGATCAGCCGCTCCATCGTCGAATCTCATGGTGGCCGGCTGTGGACCGAATCGCGCCCGCTCGACGGCGCGATATTCCGGTTTACAATTCGGGTTGGTTCGTAGGAGGCCCCCTAATGATGGCGCGCGATCTTAGCCCCGCAGTTTTCGTGGTTGATGATGATGCTTCTGTGCGGGACGGCATTCGAACTCTCCTGAGATCGGTAGGGTTGCAGGCCGAAGTGTTTTCGTCGGCCGAAGAGTTCCTGAAGAATGCGCGGCCGGAATCCCCGAGTTGTCTCGTGCTGGATGTAAGGCTTCCTGGAGTGAATGGCCTGGATCTGCAAGACCAACTCAACAGCGCCGGAATAGAAATTCCCATCATCTTCATAACTGCACACGGCGATATCCCCTCCAGCTTACGGGCATTGAAAAAAGGCGCGGTCGAGTTCCTGTCCAAACCGTTTCAGACTCAAGAGCTTCTAACAGCCGTGTATCAAGCCCTGGAAGGCGACCGCAGAAGGCGCGAAGAGCAAACGGAATTCTCCGCTCTGCGATCAAGGATCGAAAAGCTCACGTCACGCGAGCGGGAAGTCACCGTCGATATCGCCTTGCTAAATAGAATGGCCAATCGATTGTCGGCGGCTGACCTATTGCATCAAGTCTTGAACGAGGTCGTCGAATTTATCGCGGCGGTGGTGGAATGCGACTCCTGCATGATCTATGTGCTGGAAAACGAGGAATTGGTCTTGCGAGCGTCCAAGAACCCTCATCCCGAGCAGACGGGCCGGTTGAAAATGAATATCGGAGAGGGAATTACGGGCTGGGTGGCGGAGCACCTCGACACCGTTGTTGTCGCGCAGAGTGCCCACGAAGACCCCCGTTTCAAACTGTTCAACGAGTTACCGGAGGATCGCTACGAGGCTTTCCTATCCGTGCCCCTGGTAAGCGGCGGCAAGCTTGTGGGCGTAATCAATCTGCAGAACCGCGCGCCTCATCAATACACCAAGCATGAGACGGGCCTGGTAGCGACGATCGGTTTCCTGGTTGGCGCAGAAGTGGAAAGAGCTCGTCTGGAGACCCAGAACCTCGAGCTTTCAGACAAACTCGAGAGCCGCAAGCTGATGGATCGGGCAAAGGGCATCCTGCAAAGCGATTTGAAGATCAGCGAAGAAGAGGCGTATCGAACGATTCAGCGGGAGAGCCAGAAACGAAGGAAGTCCATGAAGGAAATCGCGGAATCGATCATTTTGAACGACGACTTGAAACGAGGCCTGTAGGCGGCGATGCAAAAGCGAAGCCGCATTCGCGCGGAATTCAAATCGCGGCAATCTAAAGTTTGAATTTGACTCTATCCTCGAAATGCCGCACCCTGCACGCGGAGTTGACGAAGGTCTAAAGTCACTCTGACCCCCTCTTTCGACGGCGAAACGAGGGCCTGCATCGGACACAACGCCGTGTCCAAATCAATCGATTCATAAAGCTCGACGCAGAGCTGCTACACCAAAGCACCCATAAGGCTGCCGTTTAAAGCCTTACTGCGTGCCCTTCAATTTTGTGGTGTAACTGCCGCGCCTTGTTTGCGCGTGTGAGCGCCGCTTTCCATGTGGCTGGCCGCTCCGATGCCGTTTGTGTGCTCCGGAGGTTCTGGAGGAGAGCAATGCCGTCAGGTGAAATGGTAAGCGCGAATTCCAGACGGTCCGTCGACCGGCACCACGTTGTAGCGCCCCGTTCGACTGGAGGCGGGAATGAATCGCGAGCACGAATCGAGAGATACGCGCGGGCTCTCGCTCCCAAGCAGGGAAACACAACCGCGGCTACACGTTCCCACTCCATCGGCTGCCAGGGGGTGGCTGTGGAGGCATGGGACCTCAATGCGCAAGACGGCGCGTCTCTTCGCAGCCGGCTGAAAATTCCGGCCCGTGCTGGAAAAGATGCGCGGGAGGGAAAGATGGTAAGGCATTTATCCGAGCTGGGCAATTTTGTCCGGGGCCTGAGTGTGATGGCTCGATTCGGCGAACTTTCGCGAGCGCGATTGTCCTTGCTGCGGGTGCAGTTGTGCGGCGAATACGCAGAATGCGACTGGATCGCACGCCCACCGGATCGATGGGACGCAGGCTTACCACCCGTCGTCGGCAAGCGGAACGCGTCGACTCAGGCGCTGATGGACGCCATCAAGGTGCGGGCGCTCCTCTTTCGCGTATTGCCCGGACTGCAAAAAGCCGACTTGCGAGCCTACCGGTACTCGCCGGAGGAGTCCCTTGAACTCATCGTCTCGGGGACGGTGAGCCGGGAAGTGCGGGCGCCGGCTAGCGTTCGTTCACTGGCGATGCGAGCGAAGCTGTTTGGCTTGAATTTCTGGCTCGATGAAGGAGTGCTCGAGGATTTGCAGCCGCGGGAATGCGCTGTGAACTCATGAAAGAATCCGCGGCATTCGGCCCAAAACAAAAGTTTCGCGTTCAGAGGTTGAGGGCGCGGGAGCGGCTGCCGCGCCATTGCAGCAGGTTTTCCTCAACGGCTGAGCGTAGGTCGGCGAAAGTCGAAGGCCCCGTTTGGCAGGTCGCGAGAGACAGCACAGTTCGGCAAGGATAATTCTCATTTCTACAAGGAGAGACAGAATGGCTGGAACAATACGAAGAAAACAAAGGTTATCTTTTTCTGAAAAGGTCTCGCGGCTGACAGTTCGTCTGCGCGATCCGGAATGGCGCCGATACGGGAAGCTTCTGGTTCTCGGCAAGGCCGCGGGAATCGCCCTGCTTCTGGCGATTATCGGGCTGCTGTCCTGCACCGTTTTCGCCAAAGTCTATGCCGCCGACCCGGTGGTAAAGGCGGCGGACATCGTGAATCCCGTCAACACCGCATGGACGCTGGTCGCGGCGTTCCTCGTGTTCGGGATGCAAGTCGGCTTCACGATGCTCGAAGCCGGTTTCTGCCGCTCTCGCGAGACCGTCAACGTGCTCGTCGAATGCGTGGTGGACACCTGCCTTTGCGGCATTTTGTTTTATGCCGTGGGTTTTGCGTTCATGTTCAGCCACGGCAACGGGTTCATCGGCTACCACTGGTTCTTTCTGCAGAACGCGCCGGATACCTATGAGACCACAGGCGTGGCGTTTCTGGCCGTCTGGATTTTCCAGTTCGCCTTTGCCGACACCTGCTCCACGATTACTTCCGGAGCAATGATCGGCCGCACCGATTTCGTGGGCGACCTTCTCTACAGTCTCTGCGTCACCGGTTTCATTTACCCGGTGATCGGCCACTGGGCCTGGGGTCCGGATGGCTGGCTGGCCAACATGGGCAGCGCTGGAAACATGTTCCCGTCCCTCGGGATGCCGTTCCATGATTTCGCCGGTTCCACGGTCGTACATACAATCGGCGGATTCATCGCTCTGGCCGGGGCCATAGTTCTGGGCCCGCGCCTCGGTCGCAAGTTCAAACGCGATGGCGGCGCACCCATGCTCCCGCATGACCTGACCATCGCCGTGAGCGGAGGACTTATTCTCTGGTTCGGCTGGTACGGGTTCAATCCCGGCAGCACGCTCTCGGCCATGGACTTTGTCGGCATCGGGCGCGTCGCGACGAACACAACCCTCGCCGCCTGCGCGGCCGGGCTCAGTTCCATCCTTTACGGCTTCATGATGACCAAAAAGTGGGACGCGGGTTTTACGACCAACGGCTTCCTCGCCGGCTTGGTCGCCATCACTTGCCCCTGCTACTGGGTCAGCCCGACCGGTGCGGTTCTTCTCGGCGCAATTGCCGGCGTGATCGTAATCCTCGGCATCGACCTCCTCGAGTGGCTGCGAATCGACGATCCCATCGGTGCGGTTCCCGTGCACGGCATCTGCGGCATCTGGGGAACGCTCTCGCTGGGTTTGTTTGCCTGCGGGAAATATGGCGCTACAGGGCCACTTTCTCCGGATAACAGCGCACCGCTCAAGGGTCTCTTCTACGGCGGCGGTACGCAGGTGCTGGTGGCGCAAGCCATCGGCAGCGCGTGCATCACTCTGGCGACGTTCGGCGTAGCCATGGTGGTAATGCTGGCGATTAATGCCTTTGGAATGCTTCGCCTGTCCGAAGAAGCGGAACTCTACGGCATGGACCTGCACGAGCACGGCATCTCGGCCTACCCCGAGTACGTGCTCTCCTCCCTTGGCGCTCCGGGTGGCATGTCCAAGGAAACCGTTTTGCCCGCTCCCAGTGCCGTCATGAGCCGTCAGGCTCTCTCGCACTCGGATTAACCAAGCTCCGGTGAACCGTTCCAGCTTCCCGTCGTCTCGGCCACGCCGGGAAGCTGGGCCGGAGAATTTTCCGGTTGAGTATGGGAGCGTTCGCGCTCAGGCCAAAACAACTCGCAGCGACTTATAGAAGGAAAGAGGAGAGGAAATGACAAAACTGGAAGCGATTGTACAGCCCGGGCGATTCGAGTCGGTAAAGAAAGCCCTTATCGATGCCGGAGTTGACGGCATGACCGTTTCAGAAGTGCGCGGCCACGGGCGGCAGAAAGGCCACACCGAGACGTATCACGGGCATGAGTACAGCGTCGACCTTCTGCCGAAAATCAAACTCGAAATCGTGGTGGAAGATAAACAGGTGGAAGCGGTGGTCGATGCCATCATCAAGAATGCCGCCACCGGCAAAATCGGAGATGGAAAAATCTTCATTTCCAAGGTGGAGGAAGCCATTCGCATCCGCAACCAGGAACGGGGCGTGGCAGCGCTTTAGCCTTTTGATCTGGGTGCCCTCGAACTTGGACTCGATTCCCTGAAGGAAGTTCTTGCGGCACCCATTTCGATGTGTGATCGATTTAACGAACGCTGCGGCCGGCGTGATCGTGGAGATGCAAGGGGCGCAGCGGTTGGCTGACACCGGATGGCATCCAAACCCGTCGCATCGCCCCTAACCAGCGGCTCCGCCCGGCCCTTCGCGAAGGTTCTCGTCGCGACAACGGCTATGCTCGCTTTTATTTCCTACTGGCGGGCGGCGGCCATCGTGTTGAACGACCTTGCTTCCTCCGCTTACTACGCCGGGGGTGAGGCTGAGCAGTTCATCGGCAAGACCGCCCCGTGGTTCATCCTCGCAACAATGCTTCTCTCCTACGCCGTTTCACAACTGTACGTCGAGAGCTGCAGCATGTTCGTGCGCGGGGGCGTCTACCGCGTGGTGAAAGAAGCGATGGGGGGAACACTCGCGAAGTTTTCCGTTTCCGCGCTGATGTTCGATTACGTGCTCACCGGCCCGATCAGCGGGGTATCGGCCGGGCAATATCTGGCAGGCTTGCTGAACGAAATGTTCGCCTACGGCCATCTTCACATGGCTTTGGGCCCCAACACGGTGGCGGAGATTTTTGCCGTGGCGGCCACGATGTATTTCTGGTGGGAAAACATTAAGGGCATCACGGAATCGAGCGAGAAAGCGCTGTGGATCATGCAGCTCACCACCTTGATGATCCTCGTGCTGATCGGGTGGTGCGTCTACACGCTGCTGGTGCGGGGAGCGCATCTTCCTCCCGCTCCGGTGGCGAAAAACATTGTGCTGAGCGAGCATGCTCTCGGATGGCTATACGGGAGCCGAATCCCGCAGATGTTTTCGCTCGTCGCTGTGTTCATCGCCCTCGGGCACTCGGTGCTCGCCATGAGCGGGGCGGAGTCGCTCGCGCAGGTGTACCGCGAAATAGAGCATCCCAAGCTGCCCAACCTGAAAAAAGCGGCGCTCATAATTTTCATTTACAGCCTTGTGTTTACCTCGCTCGTGTCCTTCTTCGCGGTAATGATCATTCCCGACAAGACGCGCCCGCAGTATTTCGAGAATTTGATCGGCGGACTGTCCATGAGTCTGCAGGGCCCGTTCGCGGCCCGCCTGGCATTCCACATTTTTGTTGTGATCGTGGGCACGTTGATTCTTTCCGGCGCGGTGAACACGGCAATTGTCGGATCCAACGGCGTCCTCAACCGCGTTTCGGAAGATGGCGTGCTTTCTGACTGGTTCCGCAAGCCGCACCCGAGATTCGGGACGTCGTACCGGATCATTAATATGGTCGTCGCGCTGCAGGTTGTAATGATCCTCGTCAGCCGCGGGGATGTGACTTTTCTCGCCAACCTCTACGCCTTTGGCGTGATCTGGAGCTTCGTGCTGAACGGCATAGCCGTGCTTGTCCTGCGCTACAAGCAGCCGGAGGGACGGGAATTTCGCGTCACGCTCAATCTCA
>Ga0265338_10009764_pt1 | contig 11384 bp, 5 predicted proteins | sample 42126metaG_FD_193579 | JGI IMG/M metagenome (GOLD analysis project Ga0265338, IMG submission 193579) | Rhizosphere microbial communities from Carex aquatilis grown in University of Washington, Seatle, WA, United States - 4-21-26 metaG | ecosystem: Host-associated > Plants > Roots > Rhizosphere >... | reverse complement strand
TCAGCTTCCCGCTGGAATCGACTGAGGGCAACGCAGAAAACAAACTGGTGTTGCTCACCTGGCTGACGGTATAGGCCATGACCGTTTGACCCGCCTCGTTGGCGCCCGCACCAGGGTTGAACACGGCCCAATTCGCGACCGTCTGGGCGCTCGCGTCTTCGTTCACCGGCGGCGGGTTTGCGGCCGTGAAGCTGGGCTGGTCATTGACGAAATTGACCGTGATCGTGAACGTTTGCGCCACCGACGTATCGACACCACCATTGGCCGTACCACCCGAGTCCTGCACTTGAACGACGAACGTCGACGTGCCCGACATATTCGCGGCGGGAGTGTAGCTTAGCTTCCCGCTGGAATCGACGGCGGGCAACGCGGAAAACAAGCTGGTATTGCTCACCTGGCTGACGGTATAGGCAATGACCGTTTGACCGGCCTCGTTGGCGCCCGTACCAGGGTTGAACGCGGCCCAATTCGCGACCGTCTGGGCGCTCGCGTCTTCGTTCACCGGCGGCGGGTTTGCGGCCGTGAAGCTGGGCTGGTCGTTGACGAAATTAACCGTGATCGTGAACGTTTGCGCCACCGACGTATCGACACCACCATTGGCCGTACCACCCGAGTCCTGCACTTGCACGACGAACGTCGACGTACCCGACATATTTGCGGCAGGTGTGTAGCTCAGGTCACCGTTGGAGTCGATGGCGGGCAGCGAGGAAAACAAACTGGTGTTGCTCACCTGGCTGACCGTATAGGCCATGACCGTTTGACCGGCCTCGTTGGCGCCCGTACCAGGGTTGAACGCGGCCCAATTTGCGACCGTCTGGGCGCTCGCGTCTTCGTTCACCGGTGGCGGGTCTACGGCCGTGAAGCTGGGCTGGTCGTTGACGAAATTGACCGTGATCGTGAACGTTTGCGCCAGCGACGTATCGACGCCTCCGTTGGCCGTGCCTCCGTTGTCGTGCGCTCGAACTGTCACATCGGCGGTGCCATTGACGTTGGGTGCAGGCGTAAATATCAAGTTGCCGGAGGCGTCGATCGACGGTTGCACGGTGAACAATGAATTGTCGTCGTTCGACACTAGGAAAGTCACCGTTTGACCCGACTCGTTGGGCGGACCAGGGCTGATATTGGTTGCCCAATTTGCAAAGATCGAAGCGCCGGCGTCCTCATTGACGGTCTCGTTTCCTCCATTGACAAAGCTCGGCGCCTGATTGGGGGCATTGATCTTCCAGAGATATTGGTTTGCCCCTCCCGTGCCGTTCACGGTGTCCGTTCCACCGGTAGGATCGAAATTGTCGGGCGATTGGTACTGCCCCGTCGTGTAGATATTGGCCCCTGAGTCGACCGCGATCGCAGTGGCCTTGGCGGTGCCGGGCTCGCCGGCCGTCTGCACAACGACGAACTTGCCGGCGTTGGTAAGCTGCAAAACATAGATGTTGGCCGAAGAATTCTGGCTTGCCACGTTGAACACCGCGGGGCCGGGGTCGAAATCGGTCGTTCCGTCGAATGGCCCGGTTGTGTAGACATTCCCCTGCGAATCGAGGGCGATGCCGGGGCTGTCGATGCTGAAGGTGGAGTCAAGCGCATCGGCCCACACGAAGTTGCCGTTGGCGTCGAGCTTTGAGATGTACACCTTGCCAGATAAGTTGTACGTGCCCGGCCCGGGGTCGAAGTCGGTCGTCAGCGACATCGAACCTGTCGAGTAAACGTCGCCGGCCGTGTCGGCGGCGATGCCTTCTCCCGCGCTGTCGACGACACTGTTGAACGATTTGGCCCAGATGGCGTTTCCGGTGGGATCGAATTTGGCGACGAAAGCCGTGCTGAGAAACGACGCCGGCCCCACCAGAGCGAATGGACCGCCTGCGGTCTTGAAATTGGCGGAATTGATGAACGCGCCGGTCACCAGGGCGTCACCGCCCGCGTCGATGGTGATGGCTGCGCCGTTGTCATTGTTCGCGCCGCCGAAGCTTTCGGCCCAGACATAGTTGCCCTGCGGGTTAAGCTTCGATACGAAGCCGTCCTTGCCGCCAGCGCTGGTCATGGAAACACTGCTCGAATGCGGATCGAAGCCAGCCGTGCCGGTGAAGTCACCGGTCGTGAAGACGTCGTTTTGCGAGTCGACGGCCACCGCCACCGGATCACTGGTCGATCCCGACATGACCTGGTCGGCCCAGACGAGGTTCCCGTTGGGGTCCAGTTTCCAAACGAAGGCGCTGGTCGAGGCGCCCGCGGTGAGATTGACTGCCGTCACCCCGGTGGCAAAGTTCACGGTACCGCTGAATGTCCCGGCGGTCAGCACGTTGCCTGCGGCGTCGATGGCCAGGCCAGTGATCGAATCGGTGCCGTTCCCACCGACCCGGCGAGCCCAGACCAAGGCCCCGGTCGGTGTGTACTTCGCCACAAAACCATCGAAGCCAGTGGAAACGAGGGAGTAGGTGCCCGGCCCGTAATCGAAATCGACGCCGCCTGGTCCGGAAAGAAAACGGCCGGCGAAATAGACGTTGCCGTGGGAGTCGGTACGGACGGCGTTGCCTTCATCATTTCCGTTGAATATGCCCAGCGCCCAGCCAAAGCCCGGCGCCGCGCCGGTCAAGCCGGCGTCTTCGACGGCGGATTGCCCAGTCGCAAGGGTGATCATGGCGGTGTAGCCGCTGGCCGCGGCAACGTCGCTGTCGAGCGTGGGGTCACCGCCGACGTGCTCAGTGGTAAAAGCAAAACCGACGGGAGTGCGAATCTCGACGTAGTAGTTCGCTGCGCTCGTCAGCCCGGTGAAGACGTAGCGGCCCTGCGAATCGGTAATGGCCGTCGCGACCTGCGCGTCGTCGGCATTGCCGACGACGTTGTCGGTCGATTGAAAAAGCACCGCTACCGCATTCGCCACGCCCGGCTCGCCGGAGTCCCGCACGCCATTGCCATTCTCGTCGTTCCAGACCGTGCCGGAAATTGAAATCTGTGTCAGGTTCAACACGAACCAATCGGTGCCGATGTTGGAGCTAAGGTTGAAGGTACCCTGCGGGTTGAAGTTGATCGTGTCACGAAAGGTACCCGTGTCGTAAACGTTGCCCGACGGCGTGACGGCCAGGCTGTTGGAAGCCACACTTTCGCCACTCTTGCCTACGTGCTCCGCCCAGGCGAAACCGCCGCCACTGCTAAGTTGGGCGATGAACAAGTCGGTTCCGCCGCTGTGGTCGAAGCTGGCGAGCTTGTAGCCGGCCCCATCGGGGTTGAAATCAGTGGTGGCGGTGAAGGTTCCTGTAGTGTAGACGTTGCCCACAGCATCCAAGGCCATGCCCGTCAGACCCATGCTGTTAGTCGGGTTGTCGAACCGGTGCGCCCAGACGAAATTGCCGTTGCCATCGAGTTGGAGCACGAAGTCGTCGTCGGTGGTGAAAGCTGCCGAGCTGAGATCGTAGACGCCCGCCCCTGGATCGAAATCCTCCGTTCCAGAAAACATGCCCGCGCTATCGACGTTGCCCGCGCTGTCGACGGCGATGGCCTGGCCAAAGGCGGAGCCAGTGCTAGTGTCGAACCCCTTGGCCCAGACAAAGCCACCGTTGGTGTCGAGCTTCAAGACGTAGTCTTGCGTCCAGAAGGCGGGCAGGTTGAAAGTGCCTTGCGGATCGAAGTTCGTCGTGCCACCGAAGAAACCGGTCGAATAGACGTTGCCGACGGCGTCTACGGAAATCGCATTGCCTTGGACGCCATTGCCCTGGCCAATCTGTTCGGCCCAAACGAAATTGCCATTGGTGTCGAGCTTGGAAATGAAGGCATCCTGGGACGAACCTGGGTTGACGAGATCGTAGGTGCCTTGAGGGTCGAAGTTCGCGGTCCCGTTGAGCAAACCGGTGGTATAGACATTGCCCGACGCATCGACCGCGATCGCGTTGCTGCCGACGCCCGCCCCGGAGCCTCCGAACCGATGGGCCCAGAGAAAATTGCCGTTGGAGTCGAGCTTTGCGATGAACGAATCTTCATTTCCCAGGGCGGTGAAATTCGAGCTGCCGAAACCGGCGGACGACAGGAAATCGCCCGTGATATAGACGTTGCCAGTGCCGTCGACGGCGATGCTGGGTTTCGTTCCACCCTCGGTGAAGGCCGTCGTATAGGGCGTCGCCCAGACCTGAGTGCCGGCGGCGGTTAACTTGAACACCGTGTCATTGGTGATCTCATAAACATTACCGGCGGTACCCAGCGCGACACCTTGCCCCAGTTCATTGTTGGCGGTTCCAGCCAAGGCATAGCCGAAATCGGCGGCCAGCAAAGTGCGTTGTTCGAGCAATTCGCAACGCGGCCCCAACCAGCGCAAGCCCGACCGGCGGCCTCGCGGCCCTCCGCTGAGCACGCTACTTGGTTGCTCAAATGAACGCCGCGGCGCGCAGCGCTGACGAAGAAATCTGGCCATCAGACGGGCTCCAGCTGCTGCGAAACAATTTGCGGAATTCACCAATCGCGCGGAATGCGATTTTCAGACCGCGAACGGAGGTCGCACTGCCTGTCCGGTCCACTTGTAGCCGAATCCCACGCGAAGTCAAGTTTTTTCGTCCTTGCGCATACCGTTTTCCGGTTCTTGGTGCATTTCCTCGCACCGTGCGACCAGTGTGTGCAGTTGGTCAGGAGGACACGCCAAGTTGCAGAAACGCCACCGCGTCGTCGAGCAACGCCACGAGTGGTTGGGGTATGTAAATGCCCATCATTAACACGATGGCCATGAATCCAACGATCGGCGCCCCGGTGCTGATGCCGTCGGGAAACGGGACTTCGCTCGACGGGTGCGTCGGCTTGCCGAAAACCACCGCCAGCACCGTCAGTCCCATGCCGATGAACACCACGAGCATTGCCAGCAAGAACAAAGCGGCGACCATGTAGCGACCGCTTTCAAGCGCCGCGACGAGCACGGAAAACTCGCTCACGAATGGACCGAAAGGGGGTGAACCGCAGCCGGCGAGGAACCCGGCCAGGAACAGCGATCCTGAAAGCGGCAGGCTTCGGATCGCCCCGTGGACGTCGCGCGCCAGCCGACTGCCGTAGGCTCGGTGGATGTTACCCGCCGAAAGAAACAATACCCCCTTGGTCATGGCGTTGTTGATCACGTGCAACAGCGACGCCAGGATGCCCGTCTTGCCTCCGATGCCGACGCCCAATACGAGGATGCCCATGTGCTCGACGCTGGAATAGGCCAAGAGCCGCTTGAAATCGCCCTGGCGGATCATGAACGCGGCAGCGGTGGCCATCGACAACAGGCCCATGAAGACCATGATTCGCTGGGCGAACTCGCCTTCGCCGGCGGCGGCCGTAATGTGGTAGGCGCGGAGGATGGCGAAGAACGAGCAGGAAGTGACGCCGCCGGCCAACAGCGCCCCGACCAGGCCAGGCGCCTCGCCGTAGGCGTCGGGCTTCCAGGTATGCATGGGGGCCAGACCCATCTTAGTGCCGTAGCCGACGAACAACAGCACGAACGCGGCCCGTAGCCATGGCACCGAGAGTTGCGACGCTTCGCCGACCAGATCCTCGAACAAGAGCGTGGTCCGCAAGTCGGCGTGCAAGGCGGAGTACGCCAGAAAGAGCGAACCCAAAAGTGCCAGCGCAATACCCACCGAACAGATCAGCAGGTACTTCCAGGTCGCCTGCAACGAACGCGGGTTGTGGTTGAAATACAGACTGGGGGCCGAGGCCAGCGTGGTCGCTTCGACCGCCACCCACATCAGCCCCAAATGGTGCGACAACACCACCAGCGACATCATCGACAGCGAAAACATCATGCACGTGCAGAGCACGCGGTTCGAGCGCTCGGGCCGCAGCGCCAGGTAGCCTGGCGCGTAGAGCATGCACAGAAAATGCAGCACGCCCAGCGACAGCAGAAACACCTTGCCCAGCGGGTCGATCACCAGCCACTCGTTGGCGCCGGTTTCGGGTGTCGGCGCGCGGAGCACTTCGACCACCAGGTACAGGTGCGCGCCCGACCCCAAAGGCAGCAGCCAAGGCCGCCAGCGATTCGAGGGGGCCAGTAGCGCCATCGCCGCCGCCACCAGCGGCAAGGCCACCAGATAGACCGCCATGCTCATTCCTTCAACGTGGAGAGGTGCTGGATGTCGAGCGGGTCCAACGCCCGGTTGATGTGCTGGATGATGATGCCCATCACGAACACGGCCACGAACAGGTCGAGAAGCACGCCGGCCTCGACCAGGGCGGGCATCGCCTCGAGCAATAGCAAGCCGAATACGAAGATGCCGTTCTCCAGAACCAGGTAGCCCAAGGTTTGCGTGATCGTGCGGCGCCGCGTGACGAGCATCAGGAAGCCCGCCAGAACCGTGGCCAGCGAGGCGGGCACGACCAGCCGGCCCATGTGCTCGGGGCGCAAGGGGAGCGACTTGGCGAAGACGAGCGCCAGCCCGGTCCCGGCCCCGCCCAGCAAGAGCGAAGTGATAAAGCCGCCGATCGGGCGGACCTCGGGACCGATGCTCGCGTCGCGCATGGCGAAGAACAACATCCTTGGGATCACAAAGCCCTTGACGCCCAAGGTCGCGAGCACCAGCACGGTCACGCGGATACCGGTGTCGGGGTCGACCCAGAGGGCGAGATGCCCAGGATCACCCCTTGCAGGGCGACCAGGTAAATGGCCGTCCGCAGCCTGGCCGCGCCCAAGATGAAAAAATTCAGAATCAACACGACTTCCAACAAGGTATCGAGCGATTGCGGAAGCGCCGGAATCGATGTGTGGGGCATACGATCAACTGCTGATTTGGAGAATGATGCCGAACGCCGAGAGCACACAGGCCGTGGCCAACAGCTTGAAGTTTTCCATCATCCGCAACCGGGCCATGATCGACTCGACCACGCCGATCGCCACCGCCACCAACAGCGATAGCGTCAGGAAGATCAACCAACCCCACCACGGACCTTCACCGTGGTTGGGCATCACGATCCGCACGATCAGGGCCACGAAGATCAACAGCTTCATGGCGGCCCCGTAGAAGATCATGCCCAGCGCCGGCCCGCCGTGGTCGAGCACCATCACCTCGTGGATCATCGTCAACTCCAGGTGCGTGTTCGGGTCGTCGAAGGGAATTCGTGAATTCTCGACCAACAGCACGATGAACCAGCTCACTAGCACCAGCACCAGCGAGGCCCCGCCGTCGCTCCAGTGCTCTTGCAGCGAATCGCCGAGCATGTCGGTCAGCGTCAGCGACTTGGAGAGCTTGGCGGTGACCAACAACCCGAAGAACAACGCCGGCTCGGCCAGACAGGCGAACGTCAGCTCACGGGCCGTACCCATTCCCTCGAACGCGGAGCCGGTGTCGAGCGCGGCCGCGGACATGAAGAACCGCCCCAACCCGAGCAGGTATGCGAACAAGATCACGTCGCCGGCAAACGGAAACGGCGTTAAGTGGGCGCCCGACAAAAGACTGGGTTCGCCGAACGGAATCATCATTGCCGCCAAGGCGGTGGTGGCCACGGCCACGACCGGCCCTGCGCGAAATATCCAAGTGGTCGTGGTACTGAACACCGACCCCTTTCGCATCAGCTTGATGATGTCGTAATAGGGTTGCAGCAGCGGCGCGCCGACTCGGCCTGCGAACGCCGCCTTGGTCTTGATGATCACGCCCCGCAACAACGGCGGCAACAACGCCGCCACGAGCAAATGGATGATGATTTGAGTGATATGCATGATGTCAATATCGACAGCGCGCTTTCGGGTTAGTCATTGGTCACTGGTCATTGGTCATTGGTCATTGGTTGGGCAGACCAATGTCTAACCACTTACAAGTGCCCAGTGGACTAGCAACCAACAACCAATGACAAATGACAAATGACAAATTAATCATTTCCAAACCAATAATGCCAATAACACAATGAACATGCAGACCAGGTAAACCTGCACGCCGGCCTCCTGTCCCGCGCGGAACCAGTTTAACGGACGAGTCAACAGCCGCGGGGCTGGTACCAGCAGCTCCTCGACCGCTTCTTCGGCCGCCGCGCTCTCGAAGCGGGCCTCTCGCGGAAAAATGATATCGATTCTCGGCCCACGCGAGTGCGGCGGCAGTACCCAGGCGAACAGTTTACCCAGCATTTCGGCGAACGAGCTCGACGTGTATTGCATGCGGGCTGTGGGGGCGGAATAACCGCAACCCCATGTCACGCTCGCCTCGACCGAGCCCCGCGCCAAGAGAATCCGCAGTATCAACGCGACCACCGCCAGGGCCGCCACCAAGGCCAACCCCGCAGTGCCGACGGTGTCCAAGGGCGCCAAAGCCGCCACCGGCTTCAAGCGAGTGTCGGCCGCCTCCCAGGCCCAGGCCCTCACGGCCTGATCGAACAAGGGCGTTACCCACTTTGGGAACAAACCCAAAAGCGCGCAAATCGTGGCCAAACAGGCCATCGGCGCCAGCATGGTGCGCGGCGCTTCGTGGGCGTGCCGCGTCGACTCCGAACGACCCACGCCCAAAAACGCCGCGCCGTACGCCTTGATATAGGCCGCCGCCGCCAAGGCACCGATCAGCCCCAAAGCCGGAACGGCCAAAGCCGCCGCCGACCACGTCGCGCCTTCCCCAATACCCAAAGTGCCAAACAGCCCGTTGTACAACACGAACTCACTCACGAAGCCGTTCAAGGGCGGAAGGCCGCAAATCGCCACCGCGCCCAGCAGAAACAAGATCGCAGTGCTCGGCAGTTTGCGCGCCAGGCCACCCAATTGGTCGAGCTCACGCGTCCCGCAAGCATGCACCACCGACCCAGCGCAATAAAACAGCAGGGCCTTGAACGTCGAGTGGTTCCAGACGTGCAACAATGCCGCGACAAGCCCCAGCACGACCCAATCGTACCGGCCCAGCGCGCGCCCAATCATGGCCAGACCCAATGCCATCACGATGATGCCGATGTTTTCGATGCTGCTATAGGCCATCAAGCGTTTCAGATCGCGCTGTCCGCAAGCGCAGGCGATACCCAGGACGCCCGACACCACGCCCAGCGCCAGTAACGTTCCGCCCCACCACAGCGGCGGCTCGGAAAACAGCGACGTGACGCGCACTAGTCCGTAAACGCCCATCTTGATCAGCACGCCCGACATCAACGCCGAAACGTGGCTGGGAGCCGTCGCGTGCGCGCCTGGAAGCCAGAAGTGCAGCGGCATGACCCCCGCTTTGAAACCAAAGCCCACCACGGCCAAGAGGAAAACCGCCGTCGCCATGTTCTCGTCCAATGGCGCCACGGCAGGATCGGGCGGCAACCAATCGAACGTACCGCGCGCCGCCCGCAGCAAGCCAAACATCGCGTACAGCGACAACGTGGCAATGTGCGTGGCCACAAGATAGATCCAGCCGGCGCGACGCGCCGGTTCCTGGTCGTCTTCGGTAGCCACCAGCATGAACGCGGCCAGCGCCATGATCTCCCAACCGACCAGGAACATAACGGAATTGCGTGCGATCACCAACAGCGCCATCCCGGCCGGGCAAAGCCCGTAGAACAGCCGCAACTTGCGGCCGTTATCCAGGTGCTCGGCCTGTCGCCAGTAGCCCAGCCCATACACCGACCCGGTAAACGTCAACACGAACACCGGCAGCAGGAAAATCGCCGAAATGACGTCGACCGCCGGATGGAACGCGACGCCGGGCAACAGCGGCCAATGATAATCCGCCTCGAGAGTTATGTCGCTTGCCAGCGATTGAACGACTTGGGCGATGCCAACCACCGCGCCGCCGCAGGCCAAGATCGTCGCCAAGAGTTGGCCGACGACGCCACGGCGATGCATCAGGGCGCCCGGCACGCCGCTGAACCCGATCGCGGCGATCGCCAATAGCAATGTCGGCACCTGGCTGCTCCTAGCCTTGAATCTGCACTTCCCGGCGGATCATAAGCTATCGTCATGGCATTTGGCAAACGCCGTTTTCAGCCGGTATGGACCGAAAGGCGACGTTATCCTTCATGCGGCCGAAAATGAGACATTCACGGTGGCTGGGGCATCGCTTTTGAGGCAAACGTCGCATTTTCGAATTCGAATGAATCTGTTCCGCTCGTACTCACTTTTTGATTTTCGTCTGGCTGTCGATCCTCAAGTCCAGCTCCGAGGGGAGATCCATACCCTGGATCGTCAATGTCATCTTGCCTTTCAGGTGCAATACGTGAGTCGATTCCACGTCGTCACCCAGCTCCCGGTCGAAATAAATCTGTCCCTTCGAGTCTTCGGCGGGCGCCAGCTCGCTGGATGCCACCTTGGCGGGGAATTCACCATTCGGTTCAATTTCGAAACTGGCCACGCGCTTGTCGGCGACCGCGATTTCGTCGAGCTGGCGGCCGTTGCGCTCGGCCCTTCCCTTGTACTCGAAGCGCCGCTCGACTTTCATGATTTGTCCGGCCCCCAAATCGAGCGTCACCGTCCGCTCCCAGGTATCGCCCGGCTGTACGGCCCCCGAAGGCAGAGTTTCAACGGACTCGCGATATTCGCGTTTGAGCCTCTCGGCAGCAAATTGCGATTTGAGCAACTCGGCCGCCTTGGCCGGTGCACGGGCAAGAATCTCCTGCACGCCCTCAACCGCGGTGACCTGCTCCTGCGGGTCGACCAGCAGCGTGTAACTAGCCCCCACTGCCGTTCTCAAAACGTCGAGGTATGGCTCCAGCTTGGGGTCCTCTGCTTTTGCAACGTTTAGGCTGGAATCAAACAAAAGCTGTCCGCCGCCGGGGATCGTTAGGCTCAGCCGCGTCGCATCGATCCTGGTCGTGATTGGCACATTGCCATCCGCGTTCGTCTTGCCGGTCGAAAGGGTGCGGGTCTCACCCGAGTCGACCATGGACTTGAACTCCATGCCCGAAATCGTCAACACCTGGTTTAACAGAAACGTGGTCTCGAAACTTACGCTGCCCCCCTCGGCGTGCTTCCGTTGGAGTGTCACCTGGCCGGATACTGGTGAGTAAACCGCAACCGCCAGAAATGTCGCGGCGGACATGGAAATAAGTTTGCGCATGGCGTTTGGTCCTTTTCAAGAATGTAGAGCTTTTCGAGTGTGCTACGACGGTGTGGAGTATTTCGCTTGCCGCTGCCGTTACTTTGCAAAAATAGCGTACAACGTCGCGGGCGCGGGCCATCTTCGGAACGGCCGCGAATGAGACTTTGCAACGAGGATGTGGTGGCTGGCGGCAGAGCATCCGCGATACCCAGGCCCGATAGCGACTGGCTGGTTAAACTCCGCTGTGCGCGATTTGCTGGACCCAAGCCTGATCCTGTGCCGACAGCGGCGGTCCGGGCACAGGTTCCTCCGCGTAGCGGATCCAGCCGGGTCGCGCGCTGAGGTCATACGCCGAGCCGAACGCGGCGGCCAGGTCGAGCGGCAAATCGGGGCGAGGAGGGCCCAGCGGCAGGTCGACGGTGGGCAATGGTTCCTGGAGCCATCCCTTTCAAG
>Ga0265338_10009762_pt1 | contig 11384 bp, 9 predicted proteins | sample 42126metaG_FD_193579 | JGI IMG/M metagenome (GOLD analysis project Ga0265338, IMG submission 193579) | Rhizosphere microbial communities from Carex aquatilis grown in University of Washington, Seatle, WA, United States - 4-21-26 metaG | ecosystem: Host-associated > Plants > Roots > Rhizosphere >... | reverse complement strand
AAAGAAAGCGGAAACCGAACAGACGACGCTGCCCACGGACGTGGCCCTGTTCATCGCCTCCAACGTGCGCACCAACGTGCGCGAGCTTGAGGGCGCACTGACCCGGCTCATCGCATGGTGCCAGCTCAACCACGTTGAGATCACGCTCGCCGCCGCGCAGCAATGCCTCAAGCAGTTCATCGACATGCAGGTGCGCAAGGTCACCATTGAGGCCATTCAGCGCGCCGTGGCTGAGTCGTTCGGCATGCGCGTCACCGATCTGAAGCAGAAGAACAACGCGCGACCGGTGGTGGTGCCGCGGCAGATAGCCATGTTCCTGGCCAAGCAGATGACTGAAGCCAGCCTGCCGGAGATCGGCCGTCAGTTTGGCAACAAGCATCACACCACGGTCATGCACTCCATTGCCAAGATTGATGAGCTGCGGCGCTCCGACAAGGACCTGCAGCGCATGCTCAACAAGCTTCAGGACATGCTCAACGGCTAGGTGGGTTGTAATTGAAAGCGGGAAGGCCGCGCATCGCGCGGCCTTTCTTTTTTATGGGCACACTTTTCAGGCCTCTCAAAAAAATCGCCGGTAGAAGGAAGATGCCGGGGCTCGACTTCACAGGCTGGGGAAAACCTTCCGGACCTCGGCAAAGGCGCGCAAGGCGGGATTTCATTCCCGGCGCTTACGCAATTCGTTGTAGTGTTCACATCGCGAGGCAACCTCTCTCCAGGAGCACCCTCGTTCCCTGATCCCTGTTCCCTGATCCGTGTTCCCTGACCCCTGACCCCTGATCCCTGATAAACTGATACCGTTGCAGTCGTAGTGCCTCCCGCCAGCGGAACCTGCCTGCAAGTGATTCCAGGAAAGACAGAAGAGAGCCCATCGTGAAGACCGAAACCCGCCACGCCCTCAAACAGGACAAATTCGCGCTCGCCGCCAAGGGCGGCGTCAGTTGGGTCACCGAACACAGCAGCAGCGTCATACGCATGCTCATCTGGGGCGGCGCCGCGCTCGTGCTGATCGTCGGGCTGCTGGTGTTCTGGGGCGTGGAAACGTCGGCGGCAAAAGACGCGATTGGCGCCGCGCTCGACACCTACTCCGCCCCGCTGAGCGCTCCGGGCGCCCCGCCTGAGCCGGGGTCCTTCGCCACCGCCACTGACCGTATCAAGGCAGCAAATCAGCAGTTTGTGTCTGCAGTTCAAAAGTATGGATGGCTGCCCGAGGGCGCCCGCGCGCACTACTTTGCCGGCGTTACTGACATGGAGATGGGGCAGACCGGCTCTGCGGAAACCGAGCTGAATGCCGCCGCCGGCTCGTGGAATCGCAACACCGCCAACTTGGCCAGGCTGGCGCTGGCCCAGCTTTATCACCAGACCGGCCGCGACCCCCTGGCCATCAGCACTTACAACGAGCTGATTGCAAAGCCATCTGTCACCGTCTCAGCGGCAGTGGCGCAGCTTGACCTGGCTGACCTGTACGTAGCCGCAGGCAAGCAGGATCAGGCACGAGCCCTCTGGGCCAAAATCAAGGACGCGGACAAGGATGGCATGGCCGGCTCCATCGCCTCCCAGAAGCTCGCCGGCAAGCAGCAGTAGAAGACTAGCGGGAAAACACCAAGGACCTCTTTACCGGTGCAGATCGTCGATTCAGGCTGCCCGCGGCGATTGCTTCCAATCATGAGGCCCGGTCTTCTTGATTTGAATCGGAACTGCCTCTGCGGATTTGCTGATGGACTTCATCCACGTCTCTACGTCCCTCTTGATCTGAGTTAAGAGACCGCGGTCTTCGCAGAAAACTCCATAAGTGAGACGAATCAGCTTGTCCAGGGGCGCGGTGATGTTTAGCTTGCCGGTTTCAAGCTTTGACAAGTGTTCAGCCGACTTTCCGATGAGCTCCGCAAAATCTATTGCCTTCTTGCCCATTCTTTTGCGGAGAAACCTGATTTCCGCACCTCGCAGAATGCCTCGCTTCATCACTATGGATTCTGCGATGACCTTCATCAACTGAATTGGTGCGGGAATCTCCGCGGCCGCCGCGCCGCACGCAGCGCATTCCCAATACTTAATCCCAACCAGATACACGTTCGACAACCCCGAATCCAGGAAATGATATGGGGCTTTCGGAGTAGCTTGCTTCTCAACCATGCGATGCGAACAGACTTTCTCAATCATCAGGCCATCTCGTGACAATCGTCACTCTCAAGTTCTTTGGGTCCAGCGCAACAATGATGGTGAAATCACGGCCTTCAACATCCTGAGTCGCAATCTCATATTTCCACTGCCATTCATCGGCATTGAACTCATCGGGTTTACAGGAACGCCACTCTCGGCTTAGCCCGTGAACGACGTCGTTGAAATCGATCTTTCGATCGAGGTGATCGAAATTGGAATGAAGGGTCGGCATTTCCCTGATGCGGCCCTCATCCGATAACGCGGTTAAGACGATTCTCCGTACTTCAGTGGGGGCAAGCGCTTCAGGTATTACACCCTTGACACCGGATCTTCTGAGATCGGCTGGTACCTTGCTTCTTCGGCCCTTTCTTGTCATATTGTCAAGTCCAACCTGGCGTCTGTCAACCGGCAAGTCCCGGATGGCGTTCCCTGCAAGGCCACGGAAAGGATCAGGCAGGGGAAGTGACTCTATCGGTCTACCGATCCTGCGGAGCGGCTGCCCGCCCCGTCGCGGGATAATGATTCCTGGGGCGCCGCGCGCAACTGCATGAGCATTTTGCCCAGGGTGCGCGTCTGGTCACTGTATGAGCGCCACCCTGACCTTACCTTGGATGGAGATCGCCCACAGCGCCGTGCACGACGAAGCCCGCCAGCACGCTACCGACGAAGCGCTTGCGGCACTGGTGGAGCAGTATGCCTCCACGCTCTACCGGGTGGCTTTTTCCGTCATGCGCAACGCCGCCGACGCGGAGGATGCGGTGCAGGAGACTTTCCTGCGCGTGCTGCGCCACCGGGCCACGCTGGGCGAAGTGCGAGACCATCGCGTGTGGCTCATCCGCATTGTCTGGAACATTGTGCTGGACCGCAAGCGCCGCGCCAAAACCCACCCTGAATCCGAGGACGTGAGCGACCTGGTCCGGGTGCTGCCGGCCACCGGCCTCAGCGCTGAGGAGCGCGCCGCGGCCGTCGAACATCATGCGCGGATGCTGCGCCTGGTGGACAGCCTGCCTGCCAAGGAGCGCGAGGTGCTGGTGCTGTCGGCCTTCGATGAGCTCTCCAGCGTTGAGATTGCCGAGGTGCTCGGAGTGACGGAGTCCAGCATCCGCTCGCGGCTCTTCCGCGCCCGCAACATTATGGCCGAGCTGCTGGAACGTCCAAGGAGTTTGCGATGATTCCCCGTGATGAAAACGATCTGAGAAGCCCGACCGGTGAAGCGGAGAAGACGCTGCGTCTGGTTGCCGGCCTGCCCGCCCCCGAGGGCCTGGTGGAACGGGTGCAGGAGGGTGTCCGCAGGGCCCCGCGCGGCCGCCTGCTGGAGTGGCCCATGGCTCTGATGCCGGGCAGATGGGTTGGCGTGCAGGCTCTCCGCGGCGCGGCTGCAGCGGCAATTGTCTGCGTGGTGGCAGGCGGAGGATGGCGCATCTACACCCGCGTCCAGACACCGGCGGCTCCCACGGCCAACGTGGTTGTTATGCCCGCGCGGGTGGGCACGCAGGGCGCATTCTCGAATGCTGGAGCCATGCGCACGCCGGACACACTGAACAAGCCCGTGCTGACCCACTCCGTCAACAAGGACGCGTCGAAGCCGCCGGACAAATTGCCGGCGAAGGACCACAAGGTTCACCACCATTCCGCTGTTTCTCCGCGGTCCGATTCGCCGCGCTAAGCTCTACGGAACCCGCGCCCGCGGTTCTTGCCGGCGGTAGACTCGATGCATGTTTGTGCGCAGGCTCAGGGTGGAGCGGGTGGATGGGACGCAATTGCTGTTATGGCAGGGGTAAGGCCGGGACCTCCCGCACAACCTGTAAATGGCGGAGATCCTCAAGCCTTCCGGCGACCACGTCCCTCTCGCTCTCCAAACCTGAAATCTCGAGGTGAAGGCGTTTGTCCTCCGCTGCCTTCCTGAGCCTTGCATCTCCCATCGCTTCCGCAGTGGCCCTCTGGTGTTCTTCTTGACGCTGCTCGAAATCGCTGCTGCGTCCAGCATTCTTCGCCATCTTGAATCCGTTGGACACCATCACCCTCAACAAGTTCAAGAGGCTCAGCACAGCGGGCACAAAGCTGCAGTATCGAATCATGCGAGTGAAGAAGATGTTCATCGCCTCTTCTGATGTAAATGGTTTGTGCCATGCGTGGACGGGTATGAGGAATATGAGGTAGAGAAGCATCGACACGAGAAAAAGGACTATCAACAAAACCGGGATCAGGAGCAGGCCAATGCCAAACCACTTCAGGGCAGGAAGAACTCTGTCCATATCCATTAAGCTAAGGCTCTGCGGAACCTCGGGAAGCTCCGCGTATTGCTCCACTCCCAGATTCAACTTTTGCTCGCATTCCGCCAGGAGATGCCGAAGCTTGTTCGCACGGTTACCATAGACCCACCCCGCTGCCTGAGCCAGTTCGTCAACAGCCTCCGGGGCCAACCTCTCCACATTCTGATAATCGAAAACTGTGCCGTGATCGTACAGCGTCTGCAAGGCCTTGTATTTCGCTTCCGCGGTCTCTGTCAGCTTCGCCAATGCCGGATCGAGATACCCCGTGGTAACGCGAATCGCCTCGTCAAACCGGCTCATCGCAACCCGCGCGGATTCTTTCCTTTCCTCGCGCATCTTGTCGCGAAGGGTATTCACCTTGGAACGAATGGGATCGAGCGATCTGTCTATGTCGCTCACTATCCAGTAATTCATGTCATCGCTGATCAAATTACGAAGTTCCAGAATGGCTCTATCTTCCGCCCCTGTCCGCACAAGAGCATGCACAAGCTCGTTCCGAAAAACCAAATTGCCGCGCTCCAATTCGACCGCTGCCTGCGCATGCTCGAGTGAGCCGGCCGGGTCTCCTGATGCGTCCAATGCACGCGCGAGATGGTAGTGCGCAATCGCCCTGTGGTGATCGCTCGGAGCACACTCCGTCGCCAGTTCAAAGTCTTGAACCGCTTCGCGCTGGTCGTCGCGATGGACGGCCAGGAACCCGAGATATTGGTAGGCAAATGCATTGGTGCTGCATGCGGCCACGGCTTTCTGGAAATCTAGGCGCGACAAGTCCAGTTTGCGCTTTTCGTACCAGTGGACGCCTGCCTCATAGAACTGGCGTGAGTCATTCCAGTGAGAGTTAAGTTGGACCTCGAGTAACTTTTGCGTAACTGAGGTATTCTTTTCCACCGCCCACCGAACCTCTGACAAGGCTGCGCCTAAATACCTTCCCAGACGTTCGATTGACGCCACAGTTTCCTCAGAGGCAGCGCGAACATCCATGGAAATGTCCCGGAGGCCATCGCCCAGCGAGTCATTGAGTTGGCCAATCTGCAATGAGAACTCCTCCGCCAGAATTCGTGCGTTTTGCTCATTGGATTGCCTGTGCATCTCACCCTGTTCGATGAGCGCCGATTGGAACGATTGAAATTGCTCCCTCGAGGACTGCTCCGACTGCCGCGCAATAGCGCTGTCGACTTTGATTCTCTGGGATATTTCGGTGAGACCTCGGTCCGTTGTGTTGATGAGGGCAGCCTCCGCGTATGAGACCCGATTCGGGCCGCTCGGAAACGGTAGATTGCCGTAAAAACCGTCCTTAAAGCTCACAGCATTGTCCTCTCACCGGTTGCGCCGGCCTTGGTTAGGGTTCACGGGCAAAAGCTTCTTGCGATGCTGCCGGCGCCAGGCTCCCAGTCGGCACTGGCTGGTGGCTGCCCGATGCTGCCCACGATGTGCTGCGGCTTTATCGGCTGCGCCACCCTTTCGAAACCGGAATTCCATTCTTCAGATCAGATTTGAGTCGATTGTACTGCTCCTGATTGGGATCGCTGGACCAACGAGGCTATTCAATTGAGGCGATAGACTCAAACCATGTTTGTACGCAGGCTCAGAGTGGAGCGGGTGGATGGGACGGGCACTCGCCACGCGTGCCCCATCCGCTGGATCGACAACTTTGCCATGCGCAACTTCACCAACGACGCCATCTTTGACGACACGCTGCCGGCCGCGGACGGGCTGCTGGAGGCCGGGCACAGCGTTCCTCTGGACAGGCTGCAGCCCGCCATGGAGGACTGGTTCCGCCGCAAGGGCTACCTGACGGCCGGGGAGCGGCTGGAGGTAACGGAACTCCCGCGCGGCTGAAGCGGGCGGGAACCAGGCGCGGTGAATTTTTTGGCAGCGGTCCGTTTGCCGGATCGGACTGGAGGAAGAGGCGCATCTCGGCTTCGCGACGTGCCTTCAGGCCGGAGTTTTCAGCGCCGCCGCAATGGTCCCACTTGAGGAACTCGAGCGCGGCGGCGCCCAGGTTGCCGTCATTGAGCTCGCGCAGCAGGGTGGAGGCGGCAAAGCGGGTGGCGCCGAGGTTGTAGACGAAGTCGACGAGGGCGTCAAACTGGCCCTGGGTGAGGGGCGCGCTGACGTAGCGGGCAACGGCTTGCGCGGCGGTGTCAGCTTCGCGGGCCAGCAGGCTGGCGGCTTCATCCTGGGTGACGCCCATGGGAAAGGCTTCGCCGGGAAGGAGCTTGTGGCCGTAGCCGATGGTGCGGAGGCCGGCGGCGTCAAGGTAGGGGGCGGGACGGAAGCCTTCGTGCTGCATGATGAGTTCGAGTCCGGATTTGCTGAGGCGCATGATTATCTCCTTTGGAGAGCAGGGACCAAGGGAACGAGGGACCAAGGGACCAAGACTGCGAGGGCCAGTTCCCGGCGGTTCGATGGGCGGTAAATGGTGAAATAAAAAAACGGCCATCCCTTTCGGGATCAGCCGTTTACGTGGTGAAGATGCAGTAAATGAGGGACCAAGGGAACGAGGGAACAAGGGACCAAGACTGCGTGGACCGGTTCCCGGCGGTTCGATGGGTGGTAATTGGTGAAAATACAAACGAGTTTCTCCTCTGGAATGAGGAGATTAAGCCCGAAAAGTGCATTGAATTGCGCGGTGTTTCCCGGTGGCGGCCGAGAAACGCCTTCAAGGAAACAAAGACAAAACGAAAACCAGCTTTTCGGGCCGACTGAAGTCGTGCCCCTTGTTACAGAGCCTCCCGGCCCGTGCAGCACGTAGTGTTCCCTGATAAGAGGATTATCTCAAATTGACCCAGGTAACCATGAAGTGTGGTTACCATTTAGTTCTCCTTTGGAATGAGTAGGTTAGGAGAAAAGTTTTCCACAGGTACTTGACAAGATTCGGGAGAGGGGGCGGCGAGGGGTTTTGGGGACCGTTTTCGAGGGGTGAAGCTGCCATTTCTCCTGGCCGCAAAAACAAAGACCGATGGGCGGACAACGGAACGACCGGAGAAGATCGCTTCCCTCCGTGCGGGACGCGATCTTCCTTTGAGTTTTTGGGGCGCTGCGCTCCCAGGACCGCTCCCCTCGGAGTCACGCCCTTCAGGGGTGGGGCTGGGGACTAATGGGCCCCCTTCACGGCCGCTTTGGGCGGGGGCGGGGCCGGTTTTGGGCTGAAACGGGTTGGCTGGGGGCCTTGGAATGCACTGACTATGGTGCAGTCTTAGGGGTAAATTGACCACTTTGACTATATTTCAGTCTATCTAATTGTCGGGTAAAGAGTTAAGTTGACACTTGCCGGTCTTTCGAGCACTGCGAAGGGTTTCGCCGCGCCCGTACGGGGCGCGAACTATCCTTTCCAGAGTTGTCCCAGGGTTCAAGTCCGCTGCGGCGGACGACGGAGACGGGGCGAGACCCCTATTTTCGCGCCGCGGCTTCTACGGTTTTGAACTTTTCGGCGAATCCGGTGTCGAGGGAAATCTGAAGGGTGCCTGCCTTGCCGGTTCCCCAGTCGAAGACGCCGGTGACCAGGGTTACGTCCTTCCCAGCCGGAAGGTCGATCTCAAAATGCGCCGGCACGCCCGAGTGCACCATGGCGTCATAGACATCCTGCGAGAGGTCCATCATCTGCGTGCCGCCATCCCAGTTCAGCGCCTTCCCGTCGCGGTCATAGGCCTCCAGTTCCACCTGGATCTTTCCGGTGCGCCGCCCGTCGGCTGCCAGAGCCAGCTTTACATCGGTCCAGCGGATCATGAAGTCCACCACGTAGCGAGTCACCGGGCCGGGCAGCTTGGCGTTCTTGCCTGCGTGCGGCGCGCCGGCAGTCGGCTGGGGCAGGGCCGGCATCACCCGGAGCCCGTACAAGAGCTGGGTGGCGTTGGGCATGCCCAGCATCATCTGTTCGCGCAGAGGATCGGTATCAGCCTTCGCTTCGATCTTCGATGTGTCGTCGGCGTTATAGCCGGGGCGGTAGGCTAGCTTGTATTTCGTGTCGGGGATTTTGATCTTGATCTGGCGGTAGCTGCCGTCCATCTTTTTGTTCTTCGGAGAATAGGCGATGGTGTAGTAATGCGCGCCGTCGGCGATGGCTTTCTGTGTGGCTCCGTTGAGGTCGTTGGTGTTGAAGAAGGCCTTGCCGCCGGTGTCGGCCGCGAGTTGCTCCATGGACATGATCTTGTCGGCGCGGGCGTCGTTCTCGTTAATGTATGGAGCCGTATTTGCGTCACCTCCGCCGATTGTGGCCGTGGCCCCTCCCGTTCCTACATGCGCTCCCGGGGACACATACGCTCCTGGATCGCCGCCTTCATAATCAACCGCACCGGCTTTGTACGATTCGCTGTCCGCAGCGGCTATGTGTTCTGTCATTACGCCTTCCGCGCCGATGGGGTAAACGGCGATGCGGGAGACGGTGAGCATGTCGGCGGTCTGGCGAATGGATTTGCCGTACCCGCCCAGGTAGGCGGTATTGGCAGCGTTGGGACGATCGCTCTGGCGCGGAAACACAGTTACGGGAAAACTACTGGAAAACCAGATGAGGTTCTTGCGACCTGGGGCGGCCGCAAGGTATCGGGCAAGGATTTGCAAAGCCTGGAGGGTCATGCCCACACGCTCGTCGCTTTTAACATTGGCAACTTCGCGCTGAGCCGCGTCGAGTGCGGCGATTCCAGCCGTCATCCCTCCCGCCATCATGACCATTGTCCCAACATTGAAGAGATCGTCTTTCTTGTCCTCGATGGATCGCGATTCCGATGGTTTGGTGATGGCGACGCCGAATTTGGGATCGTTGACGGCGGCGACGAGGGCTTTCGAGTCCGATGTGAATCCCTGAATCATGCGGAGGCGCGAGCCGAGGGTGAAGACGGCTGTGCGGGTGCCCGGATCCATGCGTTTCAGGAAGGCGAGGATCTGGTTGTGGACATAGGCCTGGTCCTGGCGGTCGGTATTCAGCGCGTCAAGAAGGAGCACGTTGACCGAATCGCTGGGCGGGGCGGGCGGCACATTTGTAAACACGCCGGGCGGCATTTTGGGCAGCGACGGAAGGGTGCCCGAAGGCAGCGTGTTGGCCGAGTGTTCCTCAAAGAAGTCGATGGCCTGCGGCTTGCCGTCTTCGGAGACCTGGAAGTCCTGCTTGCGCAGGCCGGCAACCGGCTCGCCTTTGCCGCCGGTGACGACCACGTCGACGATGACGTCACGCGCCTGGGTGGTGAAGACCGGGGTTCCGGGCCGGATGCCGGGTACGGGATTCTGGGCGGGTGTGGAGATGGCGAGGAGAAGGCCTGTTAGAAGCGCGAGGAGCAAACGGGAACAAGGGCGCATGGGGCCACCTCGGGCAGCGCTGCAATGATAGACGCGGGCTGATGGGGTTCGCAATCGGAGGAGATGGCGGAGCGGGGGAAAGCGGCCGGTGTTGATGGCGACACGCCGGGGATGAATCCCCTGAACCGGGCATAAATACCCGGCCTACCGCACGAAAAGCCCGGGCTACCGCACGCATGCCCGGGTGGGGCTTAAAAGCCCGGCCTACCAAAGCCGGGCCTACCACACGAATGCCTGGCCTGCCGTTATTTTGGCGCGGCGATGCGGACCAGCAGGATGTCGTGGCCTTTGATCTCTACGGGCATGTTCTGGGTCAGGGTGATGTCTTTGCCGGTCCATAGGTCTTTCGCCTGTTGCGGGCCGTGGAGGCCTAGTTTGGCCAGGTCCAGGTGGAAGGGGTGGGTGGCTACGCGATCGCTGCCGGCGTTTACGACTGCTATGGCGGTGGCGCCGCCGGAGAGATGCTTGAGCCAGACGTCGACTTCGCCTTCAGAATAGATGCGGCGCGCCTGGTGGCCGAGCTTGTCCTGGTCAATGGCGATGACTTCGCTTTTGGTGAGGATGTCGCGGATTTCGGGCTTCATGTTGGGCAGGTCGTTGCCGGCGAGGAGCGGCGCGGAGAGCATGGCCCACATGGAGAAGTGCAAGCGGTTCTCGCCCAGCGATAATTTGCCGTTGCCCACTTCGAGCATGTCGGGATCGTTCCAGTGGCTGGGGCCGGAGTAAGGGGCTAGGCCGGCCTGCTGATTGAGCAGCGTGTAGATCGAATTCCAGTTGGGCTGGATGTCGTCAGTAGTGCGCCAGAGGTTGCCGCCGATGGCGGGCGCCCATTCCCAGACCGAGTCCCAACCATATTGGCAGAAGGAGAAGACGATGGGGCGACCGGTGGCCTCGAGAGCCTTGGCCATTTTGGTGTAGGCGGCGTGCATGAGGCGCATCTGCGCGGCGGGGTCGTTGGGGGCCTGCTTCTGCATGACCGCGGGGATGAAGCTGCAGAGATCGTACTTGACGTAGTCAATGCCCCAGGAGGCCCAGGTTTTTGCGTCCTGCTCCTCGTGGCCGAGGGTGCCCTCAAAGCCGGCGCAGGTTTTGGGGCCGGGCGAGGAGTAGATGCCGATTTTGAGGCCCTTGGAGTGGACGTAGTCGGCGAGGGCTTTCATGTCAGGGAATTTGGAGTTGGACTGGATGTTGCCGTCGGCGTCGCGCTGGCCCTCCCAGGTGTCGTCGATGTTAACGTAGATGTAGCCCGCATCCTTCATGCCGGTGGTGACGATCTGGTCGGCGGAGTCGCGAATGTCCTTATCAGTGACTTTGCCGAAGAAGTAGTTCCAACTGTTCCAACCCATGGGCGGAGTTTTGGCGACCTGGCTGGAGTAGGGGGTTTGGGCGGGGGCGAGGAGCGAGGCGGCGGCGAGGATGGCGGCTGAGTAGAGGGCGGCGAGGCGCATGATTGGGTCTCCAGAAAAGAAAACGGTTGCCGCGGGGAATGGTACGACCTGGGTGCGGGGTTGCGCAATGCGCGGGGGGGGGGAGATCAGGGCAAACGCATTTCAAAACATCTCCAAGAGTCTGGATAAAAACCGGTCATCCCAGCCGGCCCGTTTGAATTTTCCGCGGAGCGAGCCTTTTGAGCCTTCCTTTTGCATGGCGTTGATCACCATG
>Ga0265338_10009761_pt1 | contig 11385 bp, 20 predicted proteins | sample 42126metaG_FD_193579 | JGI IMG/M metagenome (GOLD analysis project Ga0265338, IMG submission 193579) | Rhizosphere microbial communities from Carex aquatilis grown in University of Washington, Seatle, WA, United States - 4-21-26 metaG | ecosystem: Host-associated > Plants > Roots > Rhizosphere... | reverse complement strand
CGAACGGCGCGCCAAGAGCGGGGATAACCATCTCCACCTTCTCTGCTGTTTGCTTCGTTTTCATCATTTCCTCCTCAAAATTGGTAAATAGTTAAATTTTTAATCTGCGGACCGCCCTGACTCCGTAACTGTAGCTCTTACGGTAGCCGTACTGGTAGCCACTGGTGAAACCCACGACCCAGGCGAGGCCGGAGTAGGAGGCGTGTTCAGTGCTGGACCAGTACCAGTCCGTCTCGAAGGCCTCGGCAGCGCCCTCACGGAACAACTCCGGAGTGTTCTTCCGCCGAGGACCAAGATTGCGCTGCAGCATCGCCAGCTCGTCCCGGGACGGCAGATACCAGTCGGCCTGCTCGCCGATTATGAGCGACCGGCAAAACTTCGCCGCCGGATGGTTCGCGTCGCTGATCCGCTCATTGTTGGCCATACCGTCATCATCACTGTCGGTGACGTCGAAGGCGTCAAAACTTTTCTTCTTGTACGGCAGGCTCAGCCTTTCGCCCTCAGCTTTGGGAGCCACCACCAGGGCGTATAGCACGCCATCGATGGTCATCTCGCCGGCGAAAAAGCCGCCACCCAGGGGAGAGCCCAGGGGGGCAAAGGGTTCCGCTAGATAGAGCTTGGTGCCAATGCCCAGAGGGACATTGGGTTCTGTTTCAATAATGTTCAGTTGTCCGGGTTGGTTGTTGTCCACTACTTTTGCAATCTGTTTCACAATTTTCTCCTCCTCGTTTGATGGTGTTATTAATAAATCCCCGGCAAGGTTGGCTCCTGCTCTTCCTTGCGGGCCTTCTGCACACGCCGAAATGCGTCGTAAATGGAACTCTGGGAGAGACCGTGCTTATTGACGACCTTCTCGATATCAGCCATGCCGCCGCCAAAATCCTGCCAGACTGCGAGGTCCCGGATGGTTCGGTCGACCGCTGGACTGAAAGGCACGTAGACCTTCTTGGTTGACCACTCCTTCTCGACCAGGGCGGAGATTGCGGTGGCGAGGTGGCAGGGTCGAACATGGGAGGCCTTCAGCAGGAGTACTTCCAGGACCGCGTCGCGCAGCTCGCGACCGCGCACGGTGCGCAACTGGTCGATCTGGATGTTGATGCCCGGCAAGTTCTCCCCTTCCGGATCAGCCGCGGGCTCACCGTGTCCCCACCAGGCGCGGATCAGGTAGCGTCCGCTCCAGTGCTCGCGGATCCACTCGGTCGTGTACCAGGCGATGTCAACGGTGGGGGAGGCGGCACCAGCTTCGGCGACCAAGTCCTCGATCTTGTCGTAAATATCCCGGAGGAGCTCCGGGTAACAGTCGACCAGCTTCATGTCACTTCGCTCCGCTCAGGTCCCAGCCTTCGCGCTGGGCCTTCTTGGTGAGGGCAGTGATGATCCGGAAGAGGTCCTCGGTGTTAACCCACTGCACTTTGTCCGCCAGGCGCATCTGCTTGGCGATCGCGTCGGCGTATGCCCAGCTGAGTTTGCCGATCGTCAGCAGCGCCTCGATCTTGCCGAGTTTGTCGCTACGGGACTCCCCGGGCTTGTCCATGTTCTTGGGGCGATGCGGGTAATTCTTTTTGCTCCAGGCCGGCTTGTTGGGCTTGCGCATCTCCTCGCCCGCGAGTTCGGAGAGGCGCACGATCAGCTTGAAGCGGCCCGCGGAGTCGAGATCGGCAGAGGAGTCGCAGCCGCCGGCCTTGTAGATCAGGTCGCGATAGTTCTCCTCGCCGAAGCCGGCGATCTTCTCCATCACCTGCTTCTTCAGCATGTGGATCCGGCCCAGATCGCGCTTGCGCTGATCCTCGGGAGTCTGTGGCTTTTTAAAGGACGTTGAAGCCATGGTTAAACCTCACTTTTTCCCAACTGTTTGGCCAGCTTCGCCGTGATCGCCTGCATGACCCAGCGGTCTTTCTTCACCAGGAGTTCGACAGCCACCTCGCAGACTCCTGGGATGCGGCGATTGCCGTGCTCCCAGTTCAGGTAGGTCCTCCTGGAGGTGTGCAGCTGCTTGGACATCTCGGTCTGGTTCAAGCCGAGCTCGCAGCGTGCGGCTTTTAGCTCTTCTTTCGTCATTTTTGTGCCCCATGGGTACAAAAACCGGTTTTTTCTCGCTCTCTCGGGAAGACTTCCAACAGGTCGACCGGCATCGGCCAGCGAGGCTCTTCGCCCGTCATGACCTTGGCTTCGAAGTCCACATAGTTCGCGCATTTCCCGGCAGACGCCTCGATCGCCAACCGGCGGCCGGGCTCGAGCGGCCCCAGGTGATCCGGATGCCGGCACCATTCGACCAGACCGAGGAAGCCGTGGTACTTGCACTCGCTATGACAGCGATCGGCGGCCATCAGAAATGCTCCTCGGCGTCGGCATTCGGTCTGACGAGTTCCCTCATCATTTCCCGGTAGTGGTCGCGCTCCCCCTGGAGGGCCTCGACGCATTTCAGCAGACAATCTCGGTCCTCGGTGCGCATCAGGGTAAAGCCGGCATCGGTAATGATCTTCTGGAACATTCGGTGGCGATCTCCAAATCGTTTATTGAATTTCGGGCAGATCCGTCGATTCGAGTCGGCAGAGGATCTCGTTAATCAGAGTGCGGCGATTTTGCGTTGCAGCGAGCAGCAGCCGCTCGAGCAGCTTCAGATCACGTTGATCGAAAGCGATCTTGATATAGTGCTCTTCCTCACCCGGCTCGGGCCGTTGCGGCGGCGCCGCATCTTCTTTCCATTCGATCGCCGAACCGGCCAGCACAGCTTTTTCATGTTCAGACTCGTACTCCATCGGCGCGATTCGCTCGGCTGGCACCTCGGTTGCAGGGGGGGGGTACAGCCGGAGTTTCGCTCTTCGGCGCCTTACTGTTGGGTATCACCGTGCCGTTTTTGACTGCATGGTAGTAGCATTTGCCACATCGGCCTCCGGCCTGGATGGCCATATCAGGGCGCTTGCAATCAACACAGGTTCCTCTACGTGCGGCCATGACTTTCTTCTCCTTCTCCGGTTTAACCGGCTCTTGTACGCTTTGTCCTACATTGTCCGACTCAGTCTGGCAGGAGTCCGCTTTGACCGACTCCTGTAGGGTTTGAGCCTCAAACTCGCCCAGGGCGACGCGATCGTAGAGCTGCTTGCGCCAGGGGCTCTCTTGTTTCTCTTGGGGCTGGCCGACCAGGGGCGCGGGGGCCTTGGCGGCTTCCTCGGGGGTAAGGGCATTCCTCAGCCAGCGCTGATAATGCTTCGGGCACATCCCTCTGGTCACATATTGGAAGAGCCCATTGCAGATGCAGCAGGGGGCCTTCTTTCGTTCAGACGGCGCAGGTTGCACTTCGACTGCCGGCTCGATGTCGGGCATTCTCCTCTCATAGGCCCGATATCCGCACATCATGCACCTGGTCTCAAGCTCGCCGCCGAGGTGAGTATGAACGTCATCATGGACCATCCGCCCTTTGCACTTTGGGCACCTCATAACCTTTCTCCCTGGCTGCATCATCAGACCCCGGCCGCCACGCCGGGATGACAGGGCCTAAGCCCTGTTTCGCGAGGGAATTAAACTTCCACCATTGTCCAGATGACTTCTTCTCGCACGATCCTCAAGGGCTTTTCCACCCGCTTACTGCTGCTTTCGATCTCTCCAGCTTTCTTTTTAGCCTCATGCAGACCACCTGAAAGAAATCCCATAGTGGCCCAACCTTTATCCTCTTTAATCTGGATCACATACCTGTAGAAGTGCTCAAGGATGGCGGTTTTCTTAACCTCTGCAGTGGGTCCAAGTGGGCAATGAATTTGGTCACACATTTTTTAGCTACCTCCGTTTCTTCGAGCGCCGTTTCTTGTACGGCTGCCCCTTTTTGGTGCCGCAGCTCGGGCATTTCCAGCCCGCGCCCTCCTGGTCCATCTTGGTGTGGCAGTTGTGGCATTTCATCAGGTAGTCCCCTTAGAGTGCCGCTATATCTAGCGGGATCGGTAGGTATGCGCCGGCCTTGTTCCGCTCATACAGCCTCGCATACTGCTTGGTGCCGACCACTCGAAGGGCATCGTCAAGTGCCTTCATGGCCAGCTTCCAGTCTTCGCTGTCGATCCTGTAGCGCTTGATCTGGAGGATGCGGCTAACGATGATCCCGCCGCTGCCATCGGCGGAGAACGCCTCGTTGACGATGGTGAGGAGTTCCGGCTTGGCGCCTTCGATCCACCCCTGGACGCACTCGATGATCTTCTCCCGGGCGGCCTGCAGCTCGGGGCCGAACTTCAGGACATCGTTGACTGCGAAGACGACCTTGTAGCGGCCGTCGAAGCTGAAGAATTGCACGTTCCCCTTCTCACCGCCGCGCTTGACCTTGTACTCGTCGTTGATGGTTGCGACCAGGGCGTGGATATCTCCGAAGACCTGCTCCTTGAACTGGGCCAAACTGTCGCGCTGCGCCTTCCATTTGTCGGCGAGCTCCTGGACGAAATCGTCGATGACCATGTCGACCTGGCCGATCTGGTTCTCGGGCACCAGGTGTCCCTTGCTGTTGGCCCGGAAGCCGGCCGGAATTACGATCGCTGCTGTTGTCATGTGGTGCGTCTCCTTTTATTACTGTAGTAAGTTCAATCCGCTGCGCGGTTTCCCTTTTAACCGTTGCCGCCGGGACAGGTGAGCAAGACGATCCGCACGCCACCGCGCTGGCGCGGCCGTGACCTTCCCTCGAAAACACGATCGAGCTCGGCCTCGATTTCGGCCTGATGCTCCGCTGCTGACACCTCCGCCTTCTTCGGGTTCTGTGCCTGCTCCTGGTGAGACCCGGCGAGACGGGGTCGCGTGTGGGCGAGTTCGCGGCACATCCGGAGTGCCGTCGTGACGATCCTGTGGTCAGATAGTCGGTGCGAGCGCTCCTGGTTGCGGTTCTTTTTGTGCCACCTGAACAACCGTTTAAAGCCCTTTTTAAGCATCTTTACTCCCCCCCTCCATCGTGATGGTCGGCCTCATTGGACCGTTTGAAATGAAAGCAAACACAGGTGATAAAAATGCCGCCACAAAGGCAGGCATATCCGACGATTACAAGCCACCAGATCGAGACTTTCATGCAACCTCCCACCGTTTCGGCTCGCGCTCCACCAGGTCGACGATCGGGCCGGTCGCGGGGAAGTGCTTTTTGATCGCGGCCAGCTGGCGGGCGTCACGATTCATATCGAAACCGTAAAAGGCGCCTCGCACCTGTTCATCCACCTGCCGGCGTAAATGTTCAGCAGCCCTTTGCATTGCTTCCGCAAAGGGTGATCTTCCGTATTGGGTCACGTCGTCCTCCGATCGCATTGCTGGCAAGCGGCCCACTGCCTTACCCGGGCGGCGCTGTAGGGCCGGGCCTGTTCGGCGACGCAGGTCTGATAGTCGATCGACTCCCCCATCACCGGGCAGTCCCAGCGGCCGTACACCAAAACGACCCGAGCCAGAAACTCGCCCTCATCACCCATGTACTTGCCGTTTTTGATCTGGCTGACGGTCGAGTCGCTGTAACCGGTGTCGCGGGCGATCCGGGCGGCGCTCATCTTCTCCAGCTGGGCCAGAAAGAAGGCCCTTTGCTCTTCACGGCTCATCGGGCACCTCCGATACAAGCGGGATCCTGGCGTGCGTATTGGGGTCGTAAAGATGGCGTCCCCCGGCCCGGCGGACGGCGGGTGCCTTGGTGCCGGTATCCTCCAGGAGCAGGTACCGGCCGTAGCCGGGGCTGGTGGGCGAAGTGCCGGCGGCTTTCCCGGGGAGCTTGGTCATGTACTTGACCCGGCAGAGGGTGAGAATGTAGTGCTGGGCGTTCTGCATGGCCTTGGCCTCGTCCTCCTCGGGACCCAGCACCATGCCGACGAAGTCGCCGATGGTCCCTTTCTTCTCGAGGCGAATGGCCCTCCAGAGCCGCTGCCGAAAGGTGCCGCTGACGACCCTGATGCCGGTCAGTGGGGCCTGCGGTCCCGATGAAACCGCTTTCCCCCGGGAGATGGCCTCCACCCCTGCGTCGCTGATCAGGTAGACGCCGATCGCTTCCCTGGTTGCCAGCTTCCGCCGGTGCAGGATGCAGGCTGAGCGGGAGACCTGCTCCAGGCTGAGCCCGGTGGCCGCCGCGATCTGCTGGACGTGGACGGCTTCTCCGGCAGTCTGCAGGGCCTGCAGTATCTGGTTGGCGGGCGACGGCATTACCGGCCCCCTTTCCTGGTCCAGTCGTGGATGACCGTCTGACCGCGCATATCGGCGAAGGAGACCTCATGGAGGCTGTTGCGCTTGGCGTGACGCTCGGCGTTGGCGATCCCCTCGAGGATCAGGCGCGGCCTCCCCTGGCTTTCGCGGTGGATGGCGGCGCACAGGTCCGGCGCGATCGCGATATCGGAGAGATCCTTGCAGCAGGTCTGGACGTCCTCGATGGAGAGCGGCCGGAAGTCGACCACCGCGGAGACGCGGGAGGAGAGCTGCTCGTACTTCTTGAGCTTGGACTTGATCTGCTCGTAGCCGATCAGGATGACCGGGACCTCGGTAAGGTCGGAGATATCGCGGACGGACTCCAAAACGGTGGGGTCGGTCAGGCAATGCTCGGCTTCGTCGATGATCAGTGGCCGGCGGGCGAGCGCGACCTGTTTCACGGCCTGGGCGAAGCAGTACTCCATGCGGCGATCCGGAGCCTCGCCCAGTTCGCGGACGATCTCGGCGATCATCCAGTGGGAGGTGATCCGCGCGGCGGCGCGGATGTAGATGGCGTTGACCTGGGGGTTGAGCGCCCACCAGCGGGCGGTGGATGTCTTGCCCAGCCCGGCCTTGCCGGAAACCAGCATGAAGCAGCTCTCCATCGCGCCCCGGGTCTCGACCGCGCTGAAACCGGTCAGAAAGCTCATCACGTTTGACGTCTTCACGAATTTCTTGTACACTCTGATCCTCCTCGTTTTAAGTGGTAGGGCCTCGCGGCCCGGAATGCCCCGCCGATCCACTAATCGGCGGGGTTTTTCATTGTCAGTACGCCTCTCCTGTCTCCGTTTCCCCGAACATCAGATGATATTCCGTGGTCTGCTCGTAGTAGAAGATCCAGGTGGAATCGTCGTATAGCCATAGAGACGGATCCACGGATTTGAGCCACTTGTACTTCTCCAGGTCGCTTCCGAACATCGGGCGGGCGGCGGTGGGGAGCGGGATGATCTTGTTTTCCTTCTCCCGTGTCTCGTTGAGCTCAACCCAGCGCCGGCCGGCTTCGGCCAGGCCGTCGTGGTAAGACTGGGGAAGCTCATCGCCCGGCTGCCATTCCTGCGAGCTGGCGTCCATGGCTGCAGCTGCGCGGGAGGCCTCAGTGAGACCGGCGGACTCGTGCGGGACGGTCCGGTTGGGGAGATTGACCACGTTCCCTTGGGCCTCGGCGGCTTCGCGCTCGCGCAGCTGCAGCACCGCCTCGACCACGTCTACCCCTTTGAGCTCCTTCTTTGCCTCCCGGGAGAGCCTGGCCATCTCCTTCTTGGTCTCCTTGTGGCGTTCGCGGGTGGCGCGGGCTATTTCCTCGCGGGTGATGCCATCGCGCTCCAGATCGGGGTCGACGGCGATGCAGAGGAATTCCCAGACGCCGTGCCGGTTCAGGACGTTGACGATGATGCGGCCGAGGTTGATCGGGTCCTGAAAGGCGCGGCAGTGCGCACCGATGTGGTCGCCCAAAAGCTCGTGGATGTACATGCCGGGCTTGACGCGGATCCCCTTCTTGCCGATGATCGGCAGCCTGTTGCCGGGACGCACCGGTTCGTAGAGGAGGATATCCAGGGCACGCTCATCCTTGATGGTGCGGATCGGGTTCGGCCAGGCGGCCATCACCTGGTTCGGGGTCCGCTTGCCGAGGCCTTCGTGCTCGAGGTTGTGATAGGCTGCGCACCAGCGGTCGCAGAATGCCTGCAGCTGCTCCGAGGTCATCGACATCTCGATCACGGAGTCCGGATCGCGGAGGCGCTGCGCGAAACTCTTCTGGGCCTCGATCGCCTTGCGATCGGCCACGTTATGACCGCAGTACCCCGGCAGCAGCTCGACCAGGTCGTGGGAAAAGGTCCGGAAGGCGCGCTCCACGTGAGGCTTTTCGTCGCCGGAGAAGGGGTTGCAGATGTGCTGGTCGATCTCCAGGTCATTCATCAGGCCATCGAAGCGCGGATTGACGTAGGGTGAGCCCTGGTCGGTTACCAGGAGGCCCTGGTAGGGGACTCCCCAGTCGAGCAGGCAGCGGCGCAGCGCGAAGGCGTTGTCGCGGGTGCGCTCGGTTTTGGTCACGTAGAGCTTGAGGCGGCGGGGCCCCACGTCGCAGACACTGATGATCTTGTGGCGGCCGTCGGTTAAGAGCAGGTCGGCCGGTGTGGCGTCGATCTCCCAGCGCTGGTTGGGGCCGGTAATCCCTTCGCTCCGGGAGCCGAAGGCGGGCTGATACCGGTTCTTATAGTCGTCGGGATTGGTGGCCAGCATGAACTGATGCCGGTTTTGCGCCTTCCATTTGTCCATGTAGCGGCGGACGGACTTGTCGGAGACCGCTATGGCGCCCGGGAGCAGGGCGCGCATCGCCTCGTTGCACGCCTTCGCCTCGATCCACGGGTTCTTCAAAATCAGGGTGACAATGGTGTCGGCCATCGGCGCCCTTGCGGTGCCATCCTCGAGGAACGTGCGGGACCAGGTCTCGATCTTGCTCTGATCCTTGCGGTTGCCGTAGCAGTCGACCAGACCCATGATGCCGAGATCGTGCTCGTCCTTGATCCAGCCGCGCACGGTGGCCGGGTGGATGCGCGGTATCTGCTCGAGCACCCAGGGGGCGACGTCGATGCGCTGCAGGTTGTACTCGTGGCAAAAGGTCTGCTGACCGAGCGTCTTCTGCAGGCGGTGATCGGTGATGTAGCGCTGGGACGCCTTGATGATGGCCAGTTTGGCGTTGGCGCCGAGCTGCTTCTCCGCCGATAGCCGCTGGAAGTCCGCCATCGACTGGGCGCGGGCTTCCTGGCGCAGCTGCTCCGCGCGATCGGCGGACTGCCTGATGCGCGCTGCGTGCTTCACGACCGCCTTCATTACCGGCGGGTCTTCGTAGCCGACCTTGGTGGTCTTGATGCCCAGGGCCGTTCGGGTCTCATCAGGAAGGGTGGCGATGGTGTACTCAAAAAATTTGCTGTCAGTGCCATCTTTCTTTTTGACCGGACGGGCATCGAGTTCACCGCGCAGACGTTGGTCGTTGATGCCTTTGACCGTCTTCGGCATCCCCGGTAGTCCTGCCAGATCATTCGCGGATACGTGGTTTTTTGTCTGATCCATGGCGCCCCTCAACAATTATTGGTACGATTAGCCCTGATTTATGCTATAACGGTGCGGCCAAAGTTCGCCCTTTTCCTTGCCAATTGCGGCCGCGATCGCGTCTGCAATGTGGGGCGGAGGGTTCAATATCGATTGCCTTACCCGCTGCCGAGAGACGCCAACCGCTTCACCAATACGCTGATAGTTCGACCCGACCCGGTCGAGCTGGTACTTGAACCAGGCCTGCCGATCATCGGTTTTTTTTGGGCTTCGCCTTGTTGTCATGTAAATACGCCTCGATCTCTTCACACCGGTCGATTCAAGGGTCAAAATGGGCCTCTTTTTTTGCTGGGCGATGTTTACTTGTAAACGAAAAGTACCCAACAAAAGTTTACTTGTCAATACTAAAGTTTAGGTTAAAGTCAATAAAAGTTCCGGCTGCGAAGCTCCGTCAGGGTTTTGTTTGTTTTTCAATATGTTATGAAACTTTTACCCAGGTTAAAGTTTCCTGGGAGGCGAGGTGAAAGTTTGAGTTCACAAGATTCACCTAAAACAGGCTTCGCACAGCGCGTTGATATCCTGATAAAACGTGTTGGTAATAAAGAAAAGTTGGCCAAGGCCACTGGACTCTCCTCAACTATGGTTGGGAAGTATGCGGAGGGGATCTCCGAGCCAGCCAGGGACAAGCTCGTCGCCATGGCCGAGGCTGCCAGCGTGAACGTGCTCTGGCTGGCCACAGGCGAAGGAGAGATGGAAAGGGGAGCGGTGAATTGGGTCGATGCCATAGGCGAACCTGGGGAGGTATTTAAGGCCATGAAAAGCGCGGACTCAAAAGAGCCTCAGGGCGAGTTCGTTCTTATCCCGCGATACGAGGTATCGGCCTCTGCAGGCGGCGGCACCGTGATCCATAGCGAGCAGATAGTGGACTACCTCTCTTTCAAATCCGATTGGATCAAGAACGGCTTGGGGCTATCGGTGGAGAACCTGGCGCTGATCAATGTCAAGGGTGATAGCATGGAGCCGACCCTCTCCAACGAGGATCTGATCCTGGTCGACCTCCGCACCTTCAAGGTCGAGGATAACGCCGTGTATGTGCTGCTGTTCAACGGAGTACTCCTGGTGAAGCGGATTCAGCGCAAGCTCGATGGCAGCGTGATCGTCGCGAGCGATAACAAGATCTACGAGCCCGAGATGGTCAGCGGAGACATGCTCGAAACTCTGAATGTAGTTGGCAGAGTGGTCTGGTGCGGGAGAAGGATGTAAAAAGGGTGACAGCGGACAATAAAAGGAGGGTGAAATGGAAGATGACAGGATTGAAGCGAATAATGATGCTAAACCTTCTGATCTAAGCGGAGTAAAGGCTTTCTTTGGTGCACTAATTGCCGGAATCGTGGTCTTTTCTATTTTCTCTTCCTGCTCAGATAAAAAATCAGCTTCCAGCTCGCCTCCGGTTGACGCACCAACCGTAAAAACTGACTCAGTGAGCAATGATACAAGCTATTTAAGCAGAAACTTGGTCAGCCCTGCGAATGCCCAGGTGGCTAAAGAACTGACTCCCGCAGACTACAAAAAAGATTACATAAAATCTTGCCAAAAGGTTGGAAGCAGGAGAGATCCGATCTATTTAAAGGAGTTCCTGAAAAGCCCTGACAAGTTCAAGGGGAACCGAATATCAATACTGGGCAAGATCATGTTTATAGAGGAGGACAGTGGCAGGACCGTTATCCAAATGTACGTTAACTCCAATTTTGATACTGTTGTGGTCCGGATATCTGAGTCTGTCAAGGTTTACGATGGAGATGTGATCCAGGTCTATGGCGAAGGTGATGGAACCTTTGAAGGTGTCAATCGTATGGGTGCATCCATGTCTTGGCCCCTTATCGCGGCAAACTACATATCACTCAAGCGGCACGCCGAAGAGTGATTGTCTTATCTGTTCGCGCATTTGCGTGAACCAAGTGTCCCGCGAGCGACGCGAGTCGAAATATCCACAATTCCCATGTGTCCGCGTCGGTCGGCCCGAATTTGAGCGCCAGGCCGGCGCGGACCGCCAGAACCTCTTGCCCCATCAGCACTTTCCCACCAAATCCCATTCCATCCCGCCACATCCCGCCTCCACCTCCCCTGCGCCCAGCATCTGTCCCCTCACAGGGTGAAGGG
>Ga0265338_10009760_pt1 | contig 11385 bp, 6 predicted proteins | sample 42126metaG_FD_193579 | JGI IMG/M metagenome (GOLD analysis project Ga0265338, IMG submission 193579) | Rhizosphere microbial communities from Carex aquatilis grown in University of Washington, Seatle, WA, United States - 4-21-26 metaG | ecosystem: Host-associated > Plants > Roots > Rhizosphere >... | reverse complement strand
CAGTTGTAGCGCCGGTCTCCAGACCCAGCTGATGAAAAAGTCGCCGGGGCGCATGCCAGCGAGGCTTTGTAACAAGGGCACGACTTCAGTCGTGCTGAAAAAGCTCCGAAAATGAGTGGGCTTTAGCCCCTGCTAACCTGCTCCCTCATCTGTTCCATTTCAGGACAACTCGATCTCACACGTTCGTAATTGAATCCAACCTCAATTACAAAGTGCTTTTCTAATCCTTTCCTCCCATTTACACGATGAAATAGCAGAAGGCGCTAAGTACCGCACGCGGTCCGTCCAAGTTGTGTTGGCCGGGGCTCGTTTGGAGGGTCGGAGCTTGAACGAAAGCTCCAATTCTGAACGAGTCCTGAATGGATTGCGGAACTTGAAGGCGCAGCACGGGAATGAGGGGATCCGGTGATCCGGCAGGCTATCACTTGCGATATTTGCGGTTCAGAAAAGCGGCAGACTAACCATTGGTTTGTGGCTTACGAGCTGGGTGGCGAGTTGCGAATGAGCGGCTGGAGTTCGCGTCATCGCTTGCGGCCCGGATCAAAACACTTGTGCGGGCAAACCTGCCTGCACAAGCTTGTTGACGAGTTCATGGCCAAGTCGATTGCGGTGCGTGCGCAACCGAGCGATGAGGAAGAACCGGCGCTGCCCATGGCAACCGATACCAGCCTGACCTCGAAGGCCGCTTACCGCGAAACGCCTTCAAGGAACGCTGTTGTTGAAACACTGCCTTCAGGCAAAGCAGTGTCGGACGAAATTGAGTCGAGCGTACGCCTGTTGACACCGGTCGAAGCCGAAGCTGCACGGCCGGCGCAACGCCAGGGCTCAGGGCTGGTAACCATGCCGGCGCGCATTGATGCGGCGGGCACCAGCAGTCTTCCAGATGAGACGCGTTACAACTCGGCCAGTTGGCGCGCTGAGGCCTGGGAACGCGAGCGGGAGCGAGAACGGCGCGCAGCCGATCGCCGATCAGACATTGCACGCCGGCGGTCGCAATAGCAGCGGCGCCGATTTTACGGAGGCTTCTATGTGGTTCGATTTGATTTTGCTTCTGCTGGCTATTACACCGCTCGTGTTGGATAGCCGGCAGTCTTAACCCGGCGACGAGCCTTGGAGCATCGCCAGCAAGCCCGCCTCGTCAAGCACAGTGATCTTCAGCTCTTGCGCCTTGTCGAGCTTCGATCCGGCCTCTTCGCCGGCGATGACTATCCGTTCGCTACGCACGAATTAGATACGACGCGCTTGAAGTCACTCTCTCCCAATATTCGGATTGGCTGTCCCTCGCTGATGAGCAGTTCAGCCTTCCTCTGCTTTGTGCTCTTAGCTTGGCCCGCCAATCTCCGCAAATCCTGATCCCCAACTACTAGCATGGTCGTATGCTTTGTAACACCGTCATCGACGCGACATCCTGCCGACGCCGCAAGGTCCGCCGCTTCACCGCGGGGAATTGTTAGTGCTCCCGTGAACACGAGAACCTCCCCAAAGAGTTCGCCGTCTGGATTGCCATCTCTTGCGTGCCCCAAGTGATCATGAACGAGCGGATGGATCGGTTGTGTCACACGTATGAGCCATTGCTCAAGACTGATGTTCGTTTCAGTGATGGCACGAAGGATCAACAGGCCGGCACACCTGGCATCTTCAAGTGCATCGTGGGCCTTGTAATCGATACCAAGACAAGACGCAACATTGGAGAGTCCATACCCGGAGCGTGAGAATTGAAGCCACGCTCGTCGAACCACTCTCGCCGAGTCGAGCCAGGTGCATTCGAATCTCGCCAAGTTTGAGCGATCGCAGGCGCGAGCCAAGGCCAATCGGTCAAAAGGCGTATGAGAAACTACAATCCTTTGTTCTAATCTGGACTTGACTTGAGGAAGGATCTCAACCCATGTTGGTGCACCTTTGACCCGACGCTCGTCTATCCCATGTATCGAAATGTTGACGGGGCTGAAGTAATCCTGCGGATCAACCAATGATTCCCACGAGTCTGCGAGATCCCCGTTGCAGAAAGATGCAATGCCAATTTGGCAAATGCTCGATAGATCCGCATTAGCGGTTTCTACATCAACGACCACGAAGTCCATGCCGATTGTCCGTTTGGAAGCTTGAATTAAGGATAGTTCTCAAATTTACCTCGCAACGGATGAATTTCCCGCAAAGCAGGGACGCTATGGAAACTACATGCCATCAGCCGCCTTCCGGGTTGGCCCACCTTCAAGCATTGCCAACAATTCGGCTTCATTCAGGATTGAAACCTTAAGCTCGCGCGCCTTGTCGAGCTTCGACCCGGCCTCTTCGCCGGCGACTACATGGTTTGTTTTCTTGCTCACCGAGCCCGAAACCTTGCCGCCCGCGGCCTCAATCTTTTCCTTGGCTTCTTCGCGGCTGAGTGTTGGCAACGTACCCGTGAGAACAAAGGTCCTGCCCTCAAGCTGCGCCGTACGTTGTTTCTTTTCGGCGGTCATTTTCACGCCTAAATCCGTGAGCTTCTGAACTAGTAGCTTGTTCGCTGGTCCCGAGAAGAAGTCGAAGATTTGGTGAGAAACTTCGGGTCCGATATCTGCAACTTGCTCCAACCTTGCCGGATCTGCAATCTCGAGTTCGCGCATGTCCCCGAACTCCTGGGCAAGCGCTTCTGCTGTGCTCTCTCCCACGTGTCGTATTCCGAGACCCATAATCACTCGCGCGAGGCCAGCATCCTTTGACTTGACAATCTGCTCCTGGAGATTTGCGGTCCCTTTCGGGCCTAGGAGGACGCGGGTTCTCGGCTCCTCGCTTCCAGTCTTCTTGTTCTTATAAAGGAACGTAGTTTTTAGAGCCTTTAGGTCTTCGTCTTTAAGAGTGTAAAGGTCCGCGACGCTCTTGACGAGCCCCTTATTGCAAAGCTCTTCGACAACCGCGTCGCCCAGCCCTTCGATATTCATAACGCCGCGGCTGCCAAAGTGGAGCAGCGATTCGCGCAGCTTGGCCGGGCAATCGGCGTTGACGCAGCGCCAGTCGGCCTCGCCCTCTTCGCGAACGACAGGGTTGTGACACTCAGGGCAGTCTGCAGGAAAAGTGAAGCGATTTTTCCCGCGTGGATGATCGGCGTCTTCGACCACTTCAACCACCTTGGGAATCACGTCGCCGCCGCGCTCCACCTTGACCCAGTCGCCTATCAGCAGCCCCAGCCGCTCGATGAAATCCGCATTGTGCAGCGTGGCGCGGCTCACGGTTACACCGCCTACAAACACCGGGCGCAGCATGGCCGTAGGCGTGAGCTTGCCGCTACGGCCCACTGTAATCATGATGCCCTCAAGCTGCGTAATCGCGGCCTCAGCAGTGAACTTGTAAGCGATGGCCCAGCGCGGCGCACGGCCGGTATAGCCGAGACGCTGCTGCGTGATGTGTGAGTCAACCTTGATGACCACACCGTCGATTTCGTAGCCGAGCGTGGGGCGTTTGTGGCCGGCATCTTCAATAAACCGCGCCATATCATCGACGTTTTTCACGCGCCCGCGATGCGGGTTCACGCGGAAGCCCAGGGCGGTGAGCGTCTCGAGAGTCGCGTCCTGACCGGCGGCATAATACTCGCCATCGATCAGCAGGAAATACCCAAAGAACACCAGCCCGCGGTTGGCAACAATGGAAGGCTCAAGTGTACGCAACGTTCCCGCAGCCGAGTTGCGCGGATTGACGAATGCCGGCAGCCCTTCTTTTTCCCGCTCTTCATTCATGCGCTCGAAGGCTGCCGCGGGCATTACGCACTCGCCGCGCACTTCAAATGCGCGTCCCGCCTGCAACCCTGCTTTCTTGATGTGATTAGCCGAAATCGACAATGGCGCGCTGCGAATGGTGCGGATGTTGGTGGTAACGTCTTCGCCAATCTGGCCGTTGCCGCGGGTGAGTCCCGTAGCCAGCCTCACGTCGCCCGAGGCATCGGGCTGATAATTCAGCGCAACACTCAAGCCGTCGAGCTTCAGCTCGGTGGTGTAGTCCACGGGCAGATTGCCGGCCAGCTCGCGCACGCGGCGGTCCCAGTCGCGCAGCTCGTCTATGGAGTAAGCGTTGTCAAGCGAGAGCATGGGCCGCGAGTGCGCCGCCTTCTTGAAACCTTCAGCGGGCTTGCCACCAACACGCTGAGTGGGCGAATCAGGTGTGACGAGCTCAGGATGCTCGGCCTCAAGGCGCTTGAGCCGGTTCATCAGCGCGTCGTACTCCGCATCGCTGACTTCGGGCGCGTCAAGCACGTAATACAAATGCTCGTGGCGGCGCAATTCCTCACGCAGCTTTTCAATTTGTTTTGCCGCGGCGTCGGTCATAGTGGGAATTATATTGAGCTACGGTCAACCCATGTGTCTACTACTGCGAATCGCCCTTCAGCCCCCGGAACTTGAGCATCGGTTCAATGCTGGGCTTGGCTCCAAGCCAGTTGCTGTACAGCTTTTCAAGATCCTCGGTATTGCCTCGCGAGAGAACCATCTGCCTGAAGCGATCGCCGTTGGCGCGCGTCAGGCCGCCGTGATCCAGGAACCACTGGAACGCTTCGTCGCATAGCATCTCGGTCCACAGGTAAGCGTAGTAGCCGGCCGCATAACCATTGGCCCAGATGTGCAGAAAGTAAGTTGAGCGGTAGCGCGGCGGAACTGTGTCGACCCACAGATGCGCTTGTTCGAGGGCCTTCTTCTCAAACGCGTCTGGATCTTGAGCAGGCAGAGTTGCAGCCAGCGTGTGCCACTTCAGATCGAGTTCGGCCGCGGCCAGCAGTTCCGTCATCATGTAGCCCTGGTTAAAGGTGCTTGTCTTTTTGAGTTTTGCGGCCAGCTCTGCCGGCATAGGCTCGCCAGTTTTGTAATTGCGCGCGTAGTGATTGAACACCTCGGGATACGATGCCCAATGCTCATTGAACTGCGAGGGGAACTCGACAAAATCGCGCGCCGTCTGCGTGCCTGAAAGGCTGGGGTACGTGGTGTCGGCAAACATACCGTGCAGTCCGTGCCCAAACTCGTGGAACATGGTGATTACGTCGTCGAAGCCAATGAGCGCGGGCTCTCCCGGCGCCGGCTTGTCGAAGTTGGCCACGTTATAAACCACGGGCAACTCGCCCAATAGCTTTGACTGGCCGACGAAGTTGTCCATCCAAGCTCCGCCGTTCTTATTGTCACGCTTGAAGTAGTCGCAGTAAAAGAGCGCCAGCGGCTTGCCATTTGCGTTGAAGACGTCAAAGACGCGCACATCGGGCTGATAGACCGGGATGTCGTGCCGCTCTTTGAACGTGAGCCCATACAGCAGGTGCGCCGCGTAAAAAACGCCATTTTCAAGCACGTTGTTCAGCTCGAAATATTGCTTCACCTGCGACTCGTCGATATCGTACCGAGCCTTGCGCACCTGCTCTTGGTAGAAGTTCCAATCCCAGGGCGCGAGCTTGAAACTGGCCTGCGGACCTGTCTGCGAATCGCCGGTCTGTTTATCGATGAGCGTCTGGATATCATTCGCCTCCGATGCGGCCCTGGCTGTTGCCGCGGGCGCCAGCGCCTCGACAAAGTGCAGCGCGGTTGCCGGCGTTTTGGCCATCTGGTCGGTCAGTATCCATGCCGCATAACTTGGAAAGCCCAGCAGCGCCGCTTTTTGCGCGCGAATTTCGGCCAGCCGCGCAATCAACTGCCGCGTATCGTTGGCATCTCCGCGCTCGGTGCGGTTCCACGAGTCCTCAAACAGTTCTTTGCGGGTTGCGCGATTGGTAAGGTACGTCAGGTCGGGCTGCTGGGTCGTGTTCTGCAGCGGGATGAGCCAGCCCTTCTGGCCGCGCCCGTCAGCCGCCTGTGCTGCCGCAGCTAACTGCGCGGGACTATAGCCCGCCAGAGCCGATGCATCGTTCGTGAAATACGCACCCGCCTTGGTCGCGGCCAGCAGCTTGGTGATAAACGCGGCCTGCAGCGTGGAATCCTCTTCGTTGATCTTCTTCAGCTTTTCCTTGTCCGCATCAGAGAGGTTTGCACCGGAATGGATGAAGTTTTTATAGGTGTAGTCCACCAGCTTGAGCGATTCGGCGTCGAGATGAAGCGATTCGCGCTGGTCGTAGATCGCCTTGACCCGCGCAAAAAGTTGCGCGTTCAAATAAATCGCGTCGTGCAATGCAGCCTGCCGCGGAGCCTCATACTCCTGCACTTTTTGGAGCGCATCGTTGGTGTTGGCAGATGTAACGCCGTTGAAGACGCTCATTACGCGATTCAGCAGCTGGCCTGACTTTTCGAGCGCAACCAGCGTGTTCTCAAATGTGGGCGCCGCTGAATTGTTGGCGATGGCGTCCACTTCGTTGCGCTGCTCTGCCATTCCGGCATCGATAGCCGGCTGATAGTCGCTGTCTTTGATTTTGTCGAAAGGCGGTGCATGGAACGGAAGCGTGCTGGGTGCGTAGAAGGGATTCTGCGGCCCGAATGTGGCGTCTTGCGCGGCAGCAGAAATTCCGCCCGATGTGATCAATGGATACATAGTCAAAATCAACACGCTCCCAAAGGTACTTTTTAAGCTTTTCATATCTTTACTGTTTTCTCCTGCAACGGCGATTGTATGAGAAAGGCCGGGTGGCCGGCAGTGTCGAGGCTCAAATTTGTTTGACGCGCGTGAGTCGGATGTAGGGCCGGTCTCCTGACCGGCTGTACGGCGGGTCTCCTGACCCGCCGAAAATTGCCAACGCCTCTCTGAAGAAAAGCATTCTGACAACCGTCAAGCTCACGGCGCGCGCCTGATCGAGCCGCGCTCATGTGTGATGCTGTTAGCAGGGCATTTAGAAACAATGGAACCAGTAACTCACTTTCTGACCGGAGCCTGCATCGGTCGCGCGGGGTTCAATCGCAAGTCGGCCTACGCCACGCTGGCCGCGGTGCTGGCGGCCGAAGCAGCAGACATGGATATCTTTTGGGGAATCGCTGGGCCGGTTGAGGAGCTGAAGCACCATCGCGGCATCACGCACACGTTTATCGCCGTGCCGGTGATTGCGGCAGTCGTAGTCGGCGCAGTTTGGCTCATCGATCGCATTCGAACAGGCCGGAAAAATCGCAGAGACAGGGCGAAACAATCGTCCGGACAGAGCCAGGTCCAATACGAAAAGATGCCTGCCGCGCCGCCGCAGCCCATTCAATGGGGCTGGCTATATCTCACAGCGCTGGTGGCCGCGCTCAGCCATCTCATGCTCGACTGGACCAACAACTACGGCGTACGCCCGTTCTTCCCTTTCAATCCCAGGTGGTACATGGGAAGTATTGTTTTTATCATCGAACCGGTCATCCTGGGACTGCTGTTTCTCGCGCTCGTAATGCCGTGGCTCTTCGGCCTTGCCGATCAGGAAATGGGCGCCAGGCGCACGCAATTCCGTGGGCGGGGCTGGGCGATCTTCGCACTCGTTGGAATGGTAGCGATTTGGGGCTGGCGCTGGTTTGAGCAGCAGCAGGCCCTCACCATAATGGCCAAAACACAGGTCACCCGCGACCCGATCATCCGCATCGCTCTCGAGCCTTACGCGGTAAATCCGTATCACTGGCAGGCCATTCTTGAAACGCGCGACTATTACCAGACAGCCGAAATCAACACATTCCACCCGGATTCCCCAGTAGCAGTTACCAGCGACCCCGTGCGCGACGTGATGTATAAACCCGCAGACACACTCGCCGTTGAGGCTGCCAAACAAACGCTGCTCGGCCGCGTTTATCTCGACTGGGGGCGCTGGGCGGTAGTGCAGGATGTTGGCCCCGAGCCGCAGCCAGGCGTAGCGCCGCCAAACCTGCCATTCAATCGCAAGTGGACCACCGTGGAGTTTTACGACATGCGATTCGCGAATTCGACTCTGGGTGCGGGCCCCGGTCAAAAGCGGCCGCTCAGCGGCTGGGTTTACATCGTGGACGGGCGCGACGAAGCGGCGGAAGGCATGGGCAGCACAGAACAGAAGACCGACGGGACGGAGTAACTCTCCGCCTTGAGGCGGTCTCGGAGATTCCTCCGAATTGCCGATAGAGCCCGCAGCGCGGGCGTAAGACGGTAGCCCCAGGCGAAAGCCTGGGGTTCGGATGCAATCCTCCTCCGCCAGCCCGCGTTAGCGGGCGAAAGAACCACCCAGATAATCAAGAGGATTTGGCTTGTTCAAACAACTCTTGCCGCGCGCTGTTGAATCCGCCAACAAACCCTTTCAACATTCCGCCAAGGACCGCCAGAGCAAAGAATTTTTCAATCTCATGGAAATTGTGTTGGCGATGTGGAATATTAAAGGTTGACCCGAAGCGGGGCGATCCGCAGAATAGAGTGAATCGGAGTCGCGTGCGCCGATTGGGGCAACGCTCCCTCCGAAAACCAAAGAGATTTATAAACATTGCAGATTCAAAAGGATAACTCGTTGATGATTGCTTATTTGCTGATATTGCTGGCGGTATTGAGCCGTTACCTGGTTGTGGGGCACCTGCCTCTTTTGAACTTTACGGCGATAACCGGCGGGCTGATTTACTTCGGCGCGAAGCGCTCGTGGCGCGAAATGGCTGGTCCGCTCCTCATCCTGATGGCCAGCGACTATTGCCTCACGACCTATGCGTATCACTACACCTTCCACTGGCAGGGCTACATTCCCACTTGGATCTGGTATGTGGCGGCCATGGCGCTTGGCCAGATTCTGCTGCGCTCAAAAACCAGCGTAGTTCGCGTAGCTGCAAGCGCGATCCTGGGACCAACCTCCTTCTGGATCATGTCGAACTTTGCGTATTGGGCGCTTTCTGCCGGTGCCGTCGGCAGCCTGTATCCACGCACGATGAGCGGATTGATGACCTGCTATGCGGCGGCCATCCCTTTCTATCGCAACGACCTGGCAGCAACCACCATCGTGCTGGCCGCAGCCTTCGGCATCCCGGTGCTGGTTGAGCGCATGAATCCAGCCGAGCGGGCATTGGCTCGGGTGAAGGAATAAGGCGCGTTTAGACGTATCGACGACGAAGGGCAGCCTGCGGGCTGCCCTTCTCATTTTCAATCTTTGCAAGCGCCAAGTGGGAATTTCGAACCCAGGATCCGCCGGATTACCAGCGTCAATTATCGGGGGCGCACAATCATGGCTTGCCAGCATTCTGCCAATTCCGCAAGCGACCGCATGCTCGTCGCGTTTGGCACATTCACCAATGAATGCTAGTTCCCGAGGCACATATAGTAGACACCGATATAAGGCTGACCGTAGATACTCAATCCAGTCGGAAACGGGTCAGTAGTTATGGGAAGCAGGGTGCTAAACGCCACACTGGCCTGGTAGCCAACCGTGCATGTGGGTGTCTGTGTGAAACGTGCGGACCCGCCGAACGCGATGATCGTGTGGCCACCCACTGGAAGTACGATTTTGCCAGTTGTAATATGCGGGTTCTGAATCTGAATTCCGTCGGGCCCAAATGTCGCGGGCCACGCATTTAGGTTGTTCGGCGGCGTATGACTGGATACACTCAGCGGTGCAGTCCCATCGGGAACGGAACTCTTGAAGACGCCGTTGACGACGCCCGCGTTGCAATTATAGTTGCCCTGGCCGAGTAAAGATGCTCCTCCCGAGCAGAAGTCCAGTTCGTTGGGTCCGGTTTCCTCGATGGCCATTGTGTAGTACGAGGATCCAGTTCCCGTCCAACGGTCAAATCCAATGGTTGGATCGTAGCCAGTGCCCCCGATCTGGACAACTGGGGATTGGCTATCGTTGTAGGTGTAGGTCTGCGAGTACATCATCGGCTGCTGAGTTTGCACTTCGTTGACCAAGTCTTGCCCACCCATCACCCAGAGGCTCGGATTTCCAGAGGCAACAACGTACTGGTGCTTAGCGGCGCGAAGGGGGGTATCACCGAGCAAGGTGAGTTTGGCATCCCCTGCAATGAGAATGTTTGCCGGCGTGTTGGTCGTGCCATCCCCGTTGGTCGAGCGCATCTGCCTGACGGTCACCGTAGGACCACCATCAATTTCAAGGAAGCCGGAAGGGTACAAACCAACCTGATCGTTATAGAAATCAGGGCCATCAATTATGACGTCACTCGCCGCCGTATATGCCCTGATCACAACAAACGGGTTCGTTCCCGATTTCAATTCTGGATTCTCAAAATGAGAACCGTAAATCCTTACGCCTCCTGATCCGTTATTAATCACCAATTGCGCGTCGTCAAAATTGCAAGAAACAAATGTCAGATTCTCAACATTGCTGAAATCTGTCGTCGAATCATCGTTGAATTCAAGGGAATTCACAAAGGTATCGCCGCCCACGAACGTCACACTGTCAAATTCAACATTCTCTCCACCAAAGTGAATTGACGAAGCCCAATACACATTCTGGCCGTTTTTGCCAAACATTGAATGTTCAATCTTGAAATTCCAGACACCCGGATCAAAACGCAGTCCCAGCCCGAAGCTTGAGACCGTCACGCCAGTCCCGTAGAAGCCGACAGAGTCGCCAGCACCGCCGATTTCCAGGCCGGTCTGGCCCGCACTCGGGCCCGCGCCGAGAAGGGTCAGGTCGCGCAGTCCAAAACCATCTCCGTACATCCCGGGCGGCAAAAATATGACGTCATTGTCAGACACGGTGACTGCGGAACCCGTGCCCTCAAAATGCAAACATGTTGAGGGTCCCTCCCCTTCAAGGATGACCGCTTTCCTGATGACGATAGGTGTCACGTAGCTGTAACACTGTCCCGACAGCTGATTTTGGATCAGAATCTTCCCCCCCGAAGATGGAAGTGTGGCAATCGCGCTGTTAATTTGAGTGCCTATATCCCCTGCGCCGTTTGGTACCGTGATCTGACCAAAAGATCTGCCACCGAGAGAGAAAAACACAATCACTAAGATACGAAGAGCGGCTCTTTTCATCGATTGGACTCTCAACCTTCCGTAAAAACAGATGTGCAACTTAGGATAAGTCTGCCCCGTCCTGCTTCTGTCATGGCGGGAATTGGTTCAGTTGTCTATACAAACTCTAATCGGAGCCCCGTCCGCTCTCGTCTCCACATCGTTCAACCCTATTCGATTTCGACCACGTCTTACCTTGTTCCTCGCCTGTCATATAGTGCTCGGGCGCACATGGCCAAATACCATGAATTTGACCGCTTGATTGCATTGATATTTTCGATAACCGCCGTTTCCGGCTCCGCGGCCAGCCGATAGATACGCCGAGTCTAACGGAATAACCAATCTTACCAAGCCCTTACAGGCGTTGAAGCTCGTTCATGCCTTGACAGAACAAGCATTGAGATGCGGTGATATCATATCAGGACGCAGCACTTAATCCAGCAGTGCCCTTACGCTTCCTTCTAATCCACCAAATTGCAAACCCGCCCACGGCCAATCCACCAACCACGCAAACCGCAGCCAGGGAGTGGTGCGCCACTAGCCCAGCAGCGCCCGGACCCAGCTTGAGCA
>Ga0265338_10009759_pt1 | contig 11386 bp, 5 predicted proteins | sample 42126metaG_FD_193579 | JGI IMG/M metagenome (GOLD analysis project Ga0265338, IMG submission 193579) | Rhizosphere microbial communities from Carex aquatilis grown in University of Washington, Seatle, WA, United States - 4-21-26 metaG | ecosystem: Host-associated > Plants > Roots > Rhizosphere >... | reverse complement strand
AGGAGATCCACAAGCAGCAGGGCCGCGACCGTTGCTATGCACGCGACCTATGTTACCGGGGTTGCCCGTTTGGTGGTTATTTCAGCTCCGTTTCATCTACGTTGCCCTGGGCGAAAAAGACAGGCAACTTAACGGTGCGGCCTCACTCCGTAGTGCATTCCATTATTTATGATGAGCAAAAAGGCAAAGTAACGGGTGTTAAAATCATCGATGCCATTACCAAACAGGAAGTGACGTACTATGCCAGGGTGATATTTTTAAACGCTGCCTGTTTAAATAGTAATTTGATATTGCTCAACTCTAAGTCGAACCGCTTTCCCAACGGTTTGGGCAATGATAATGGCTTGCTTGGTAAATTTATGGCCTTCCAGAATTACCGGGCCAGCGTTGGCGGCACGGTTGAGGGCTTTGAAGACAGGTATTATTTTGGACGAAACCCAACCAACCCCATTATTGCCAATTACCGCAACCTGCACAAACAGGATACGGACTATTTGGGCGGGTTTTTAACCTTTGTTTTTTCGGGCAGGGGACCGGCCTATAAAGATGGTTTGGATGGAATTGGCAGCAGTTACAAGGATTCAATTACCGAACCAGGCCCATGGTACGCGGGCATGTTTATGCAGGGCGAAACCATCCCTAAAGAAACCAACCATGTACGCTTGAGTACTGACCAGGTTGATCCATGGGGCATCCCGCAATTGATCACTTCCATCGGTTATGATGACAACGACGATAAAATGGTAGCCGATTTTTTAACGCAAAGCGCCGAAATGCTGGAGGTTGCAGGCTTGAAAAATATCACTAAAAAGGATACACACCAGGCACCCGGTTTGGATATTCACGAAATGGGAGGCTGCCGGATGGGGAACGACCCCAAAACATCGTTACTCAATAAATGGAACCAGATGCACCTGTGCAAAAACGTTTTTGTAACGGACGGGGCCTGTATGACCAGCACGGGCAATCAAAGCCCCTCAATTTTGTACATGGCTTTTGCCGCAAGGGCGGCGCACCATGCGGTGGAGGAAATGAAGAAGGGGAATATCTAGCGTGTTTTGCGGTTGAAAAATAATGAAAGGAAGAACTTTTAGAGCTGGGCTTGTGCGACTCCCCTCTTGAGAGGGGTGGAGGGGTGTGTTAAGTCGCATGATGGCAAACACACCCCCGCCACCACACTTGCCGGCGCGCCCCCTCAAGAGGGGAGTTTTTTAAGCCCTTTTTCATTTCTCTACCCCATAAATTGGCCGGCAATGATTAAAAGTATGTATTTTTAATCCGTTATCTGTAAACGCAGGTTTCATTGCCGTTGGCTTCAGCCAACGGATAAAAAGAATAAATCAAAATGGCTTTAGCCTAAATGTATTGAATAATCACGATGACCAACCGCCGATCATTTATAAAAAAATCGGGCCTACTAGCCCTTTCGCTGCCATTGCTCAAAAGCAATTTATTTGCTGCGCCCGCTGAAAAGAAACTTCCGGCAATTGGCATCCAGCTTTACATGGTAAAGGAGGATATGGCGAAGGACCCGGCGGGTACTTTGGCGCAGCTCGGAAAAATGGGCTACACCCAAATTGAAAGCTATGGCGGTGATAAAGGCATATTTTGGGGGATGAATAATAAAGAGTTCAACAAACTGGCAAATAATAGCGGTTTAACCGTTATCTCGAGCCATTTTGCCGGCAATGATGAAGATTTTGAAAAAACAGCCGCACTGGCAGCTGACATCGGCATGAAATACCTCATCTATCCCTGGAAAGGCCCGCAAAAAACGATTGAAGCATTTAAAAGGATAGCCACTGAGTTTAATAATTATGGCGCCATTTGCCAGAAGAATGGCTTACAGTTTGCCTATCACCCGCACGATTATCCGTACAAACCGGTTGAGGGGCAGTTGCCGATAGACGTTTTACTGGCGTATACCGATAAGGAATTTGTTGATTTCCAGATGGATTATTATTACACGGTTACAGAAGGGCAGGACCCGGAAGCTTATATCAAAAAACACAGTCCCCGTTTTAAGCTGTGCCACATGCGGGACGTTTTAAAAACCAGGTTACCGGCCGGAAGTGAGGAAGAATCGGCCTGCGATTTGGGGCAGGGCATTATCAATTACCCGCATCTGCTGAGCACCGCGCTGGATAATGGCATGGAGTATTTTTTTGTGGAGCAATCGCGTTTTGCGGATGAAACACCATTGCAAAGCGCGAAGGTTAATTTGGATTATTTGAAGCAGATAAAACTTACGTAGAAATTGAACATAGTGTCCTTTGTGAAACCTTAGTGTCCATAGTGGTTTGTTTTTTTACCACAAGGGGCACGAAGGTTTCACTAAGTGACACAAAAAATAATGCATTTCGCTTTTGTTTATAGGATAAGGTATGACCGAAAAACAACTAAAAATAAAGATCCGGATCTGGCTGCTGCTGTTCATCGTCGGCTTGGCGCTGAGCGGTATCACCGCCTTTCCAATTGAAACCGAACTGGCTTTTTTAGCCCGCAATTCGGGTTCATTTCCGGCAACTATGGCGGCCTGGATCAATACAATTTATGAGGCAGTAAAGGCCACCAATGCCAGTTATCCCTATTTAGCCTATGGCACCGACTGGCTGGCTTTTGGCCATTTGGTGATCGCTACTGCATTTATCGGCCCGCTGATCAACCCGGTTAAAAATGTTTGGATCCTGCAGTTTGGTATGATCGCCTGTGTAATGGTTTTCCCGCTGGCTTTTATTGCAGGGCCTATTCGCCATATTCCCCTTTACTGGCGGCTCATCGATTGCTCCTTTGGCTTTTTTGGTTTTTTTCCTCTGTTATTTTGTTACAGGAGCATCCGAAAACTGGAGAAATTGCAAAAATAACGTAGGGGCAACCCTTGTGGTTGCCCTTCTGGAAATTGCAAAAATAGCCGTAAGGGCAACCCTTGTGGTTGCCCCCTTGCCCGAAACCTCACATCGATTATTGTCGGATTCCGGTTATTGGCTGTACAACGGGCACCCACAAGGGGTGCCCCTACGGGAAAATTGATGCACGGATAAAATTTCAAAATAATTTATGGAAAATTTCTCCATCCTGCATCTTTAATTCAGAATTATAAAGAATTAAAGAAATGCACGTTATTAAACAATATAAACCTGAACAATTATGCCTTTAACCCCCATCAAAATATTCAAATTCCTGTTTGTGTTCGTTTTGCTGTTGTGTTTTTACAGATCAGGCGCGCAGGTAAAATACGATGCCATAAGTTTCCGCATCGATTCGTTGGCGAATATCGGCCTGCCGAAATCGGCATTGAAAGAGGTTGACAAACTGGATGAACTGGCGCGAAAAAATAACAATGCGCCGCAGCAGATCAGGGCGGTAATTTACCGGATGACCTTTCAATCCTACTTGGAAGAAGATGCTTTGGCGGCCATCATCAGCAGGCTGCGGACAGATATTGCCAAAGCTGGTTACCCGGTTAAACCGGTATTGCAATCGCTATTGGGCCAAATGTACTGGAATTACTACCAGCAAAACCGCTACCAGTTTGGCCAGCGTACCCGGCTGGAAAAACCCGATACCGATTTTAACAAATGGGATTTGCAAACTATCATCACCCAAACCAGCCATTTGTACGATCTTTCCTTAACGGATGCCGCGAAAGAACAAAATACCCCCGTCAGTGCACTCGATGGTGTTTTGGAAGGCGACAGCACCACCCGCTACCTGCGCCCCGCTTTATATGATCTGCTGGTTCAACGCGCTTTTGATTTTTTCCTGGCGGATGAAGCGGCGCTCACTAAACCCAAACTGCCCTTCTCGTTAAACGATCCGCGGTTTTTTAGCGATAGCCGGGCTTTCGCCGACCTGTCGATAGAAACAACCGATACCGCTTCAACCGAATATAAAGGCCTTAAATATTTGCAGCAGGCAAGTAAGTTTCACCTCGAACATCACGACGCAGAGGCCCTGGCCGACCTGGATCTGCAGCGGCTAAAGTTTTTGTATTCCCGGTCGAATGTGGAGCATAAGGATTCGTTATACCTGTCCGCCTTAAAACAAATTGCGGAACATTTTTCAGCAAAACCGATCAGCAGTGAGGCATTGGTTTTACAGGGCCAATATTACCAGGGATTGGATAGTTTGACCATGGCGTATGGTTTTTTTAAGAAAGCGGTAGCTGCATATCCTGGGAGTTTAGGTGGAAAAAACGCGGCTACCCTGATGAGGCAGATAGAAGAAAAGGAGCTTTCGGCGACGGTGGAGGATGTGAATGTGTCGGATAAGCCTATATTGGGATTAATAACTTACCGTAATGTTAAAGAGGCAAGTGTTACCATTTATAAATTAACGGCCGCGCAGGTAAAAAAATTTACGGATAAAGATGCCTGGTTCGAAGGATATAATTTAACCCCGACTAAAAAACTACTGGAATTTTTGAAGGGATTGCAGTCGGCACAGGATCAGAAATTGTCGTTACCCGACCCTGGCGATTACAGAAAGCATAGTGCAGAATTTAGGATCAACCCACTTACGGTGGGCACTTATGTTATTCTGGTTAAAGATGCTCACTCCAATAAAGGTAACCTGATCCAGTCAACCAATTTTACGGTGTCCAATTTGTCTTATTCGGCCAGGGTAAACCCGGATAAAAAAACGGAATTAAGAATATTAAACCGCGAAACAGGGGCTCCTTTACAGGGCGTTACGGTTAACGTGTTTAAAGGGAATGAGAAAAATGGGCAAATGATCAAAACCAATGTCAGTTCAGGATTATCAGATATCAATGGAAAATATCTTTTTAATGCAACCCAGGAACAGTACACGGTTATGCTTTCAAAAGGGAACGATACTTATACTGATAATGAAAAGTATTTTAACGGTTTTACAGAAACCAACGGGGCAATTTTGCCACAGGTAAGCACAATTTTATTCACCGACCGGCAATTGTACCGACCTGGGCAAGTTATTTATTTTAAAGGATTACAAATAAGCACGCTAAATGGTAAAAGTAGTATCCTGCCAAATATACCGTTAACCATTAAGTTCAATGATATCAATTACAAACTGATCAGTTCGCTGAATTTAAATACCAATGAATTCGGCTCTGTCCAGGGTTCATTTACTATCCCACAAAACATCGGCAATGGCCAGTTGACGTTAACTACTGAAAACGGTACCTGTATGGTGCGGGTTGAAGAATATAAAAGGCCAACTTTCCAGGTAACATTTACTCCTGTAACCGAAACCTATCGACTGAAGGACTCAATAACCGTGAAAGGTAAAGTGACCGCTTTTTCCGGGTATGGATTGTCGAAGGCCGTGGTCGCCGTTCATGTTAGCGGCCAGGGAATACCAAGGTTTGAGCCGGATTTTATTCCCAGGAAATTCGGCCCATTTTTGACACGGATGCAAATGACGGAGGTGAAAACAGATACTGTTCACACCAACGACTCCGGCGAGTTTACGATTAATTTTAAATCAAATGCCGACATGAAGGGTTTAAACGGCGGAGTATTTACCTATTATGTTAACGCGGGAGTAACTGATGCAAGTGGAGAATCTCAATCGGCAAGTACCACAGTAGCTGTTGGCGATAACCCGCTTCAAATGGATGCAGGCATACCACAGCGAATAATTTTTAATGAAGATGCCGTATTTCCTACGAAACTTACCGATTTAAATGCGCATCAGCAAAAGGGTACTGTATCTGTTAAAGTTTATGCTTTACAAGGAGCCGGACAAGTTTTTAAGATTCGTTTATGGGACAGCCCTGACCAGTATATTTTGAAAAAAGATGAGTTCAAATCGTCCTACGCGGATTACTCATGGAAAAATGAGGATGATTATAAAAAATGGAACCAAATTCAGCAGATCAGCGACACGAGTATCAGTACAAATGATTCTACAGCAAGCGAAATAAATCTCGATATACTTAAAAACCAACCATCAGGCGTTTATAAAGTTGTCCTCAGTGCAAAAGATGAAAAAGGCGATACAACCTCTTTAACACGATTTGTTAATGTGGTAGCTGAAAAGGGGCAAGCACTGAAGATGGATGATTGGGTAATCCCGTTGGTTACAAAAGTGAAGCCGAATGGTAATGCTGAATTTTTATTGGGTATAAACAAAGCTGCAAATGTTTTAGTGGAAGAGTATGATGGGGCAAAACTACTTTCATCTTCCTGGCTGGTGCTGCATGATGGCGATCAGCAAAAAATAAAGATAGGTGTACCGGTAACAGAAAAAAACGATTTCAGTGTGCAGTTTTTAATGGTTGCTGATAACCGCGCATATCATTATTATCAGAATATTAAAGTGGTTGACACGGTAAAAAACTTAAATATCAGGTTTCTTACCTTTCGTAATAAACTCCAGCCGGGCGAAAAAGAACAATGGAAATTACAGGTAAAAGCAAGCGACAATAGCACACTCCCGGCAGAAATGCTGGCCGATTTATATGATGCATCATTAGACGATATTGCCCCTGCCCAATATTGGAGAACGGATTTTCATGATGAGCCTATAAATCCCGAATATTATGCCTGGGGCAATGATGACTTTGTTAAACAGGATGTAACGGGACCCTACTGGGAGTCAAATTATAATTACGCTTTAGATGAACGTAAATACGAAGTGTTAAACCTGTTTGGGTATGATTATTTTGGCGGCGATAATGATGCCTACCAAAGTTATATACAACAGCTTGAAGATTTAAAAGCGGCAGCAAAAAGCGATAAAAAGATTGCTGATAAATATTTAAAAAACGCTGCTTTGGTGAAAGATGGGTATGATATAAGCGGGAGAGTAATATCTGCAGCCAATGGAGTGGCCTTGTCGGGTGTAAAAATCGCTATTAAAAATACCGGTATCTACACTTTTTCAAACTCGATCGGGTATTTTAAAATTAAAGTTCCAAAGGGGGCCGTCCTGGTTTATAGGTATAAGTATTTTATTACAAAAAGTATCCTGACAAAGGGAAACGGAACGATTAATGTGAAGATGGCCTTTAAGCCGCTCAGGGTAGGTGGGGTTGAAGATCCTGGCCAAAAATCGTTAAAAGGGGATGCAAATGCTGACGTAACAACTGACGAGCCTGTTGGGACAGCAGATACTAAAGTGACAGAGTATGACGCTAATGCTGTAAGGTTCCCGCCGCCAGTTGTTAAGCCAGATATGGAAGTACGGGAATCAAATAAAATATATGGATCAAGTTCCGGGAATTTTAGGTCAGTTAAGCTAAAAGAATTGACTTTTAAAAGTGAACCCGATAATAGTCTTTTTGTGCGTAAACCCGAAGTGAATCTATCATCCCTCCCCATCATCCCCCGCACCAACTTCAACGAAACCGCTTTCTTTTACCCCCAACTCTATACCAACGAAAAAGGCGAAATATTAATAGATTTCACCATCCCCGAGGCGCTTACCCGCTGGAAATTCAGGGGCTTTGCCCACACGCAGGACTTGAAGACGGGGTATATCGAAAACACGGTTGTAACTCAAAAACAATTAAGCATCAGCGCCAATACGCCCAGGTTTTTACGCGAGGGCGATACCATTACCATTTCGGCACGTTTGGCCAACTTAACGGCGGGTACTTTAAAGGGTAAAGTGCAAATGCAGCTGTTTAATGCGTTGAATATGGAGCCGGTTTCGCTGTTTACAAACAAGGCTGACGCGGAGCAACCCTTTGAAGTTGCCGGGAATACCAATAAAGCGGTGTCGTTTAAGCTGGTGATCCCGGCCGGCCTGGATGCTTTAGATTACAAGCTCACCGCTGATGCCGGGGAATATACGGACGGTGAGGAAAATACATTACCTGTGCTGCCCAACCGTACGCTGGTGACTGAATCGATGCCAATGATGGTACGGCCAGGGCAGACCCGGGATTTTACCTTTGATAAACTGGTGAACCAAAACAGCACCACCTTAAAAAACAAAACCCTCACCCTTGAGTACACGCAAAACCCGGCATGGTACGCGGTGCAGGCTTTGCCCTATATGATGGAGTTTCCGTATGAGTGTTCGGAACAGGTTTTCAGCAGGTATTATGCCAATAGCCTGGCAACCAATTTGGTGGACAAAATGCCGGCCATTAAACAGGTTTTTGACCAATGGAAGATAAGCAACAGCACCGAATTGCTGTCGAACCTGGAAAAGAATCAGGAGTTAAAATCAACCCTGTTGGAAGAAACACCCTGGCTGCGCGACGCTGTGAGTGAATCCGAACAAAAGAAGCGCATTGCCTTGCTGTTCGACCTGAATAAAATGAGCGATGAACTGAAATTGAACCTGGATAAGCTACAAAAAAGGCAACTGCCCGATGGCAGTTTCACCTGGTTTGGCGGCGACCGGGGCGACCGCTATATTACCCAGCATATTGCCGAAGGCATGGGCGAGTTATACCATTTGGGGATTGGAGCTGACGATGCGGAGCTAAAACAAATTTCAGATAACGCCATCAAATACCTGGATGATCAGTTGCTGACTGATGAAAAAAGCCGCAGGAAAAACAAAGACGCGGCGCTTTCTTACGGCGACCTGGAGATCCATGCCTGGTTTACCCGAAGCTATTTTTTAAATAAACCATTGAACAAAGACCTCGGTGCAGCCCTAAACGACTACCTGAAATGGGCCGCGGATGAATGGAAATTCCGCAATGTATATGAACAGGGGATGATTGCCCTTACCATGCAGCGCTACAAAAAACCTGATGTTACCGCGCAGATCGAGCGCTCCCTGCTGGAAACCGCGCAGCAATCGGATGATTTAGGCATGTACTGGGCAAAAAATCAGCGGGGTTATTTTTGGTATGAGTCGCCCATTGAAACACAAAGCTTGCTGATTGAATTGTTTACGGAGGCTGGGGATAATGCCAAAGCTGTTGATGAAATGAAGATCTGGCTGTTGCGCAACAAACAAACCAACGACTGGAAAACCACCAAAGCGACCGCCGCCGCATGTTACGCGTTGTTGTTAAAGGGAAGCAACATCCTTGCTGACACCGGTCAATCGGTTATTAAATTGGACGGCAAATCTCTTGAAGAACTAAAACCGGATATGAAGGCCGACGCGGGCACCGGCTACATAAAGACCAGCTGGGCTGACGAGCAAATAAAACCGGCACTGGGAAAAGTAGAGATCAAAAACAACAGCACCAACATCAGTTGGGGGGCCTTGCACTGGCAATATTTGGAGAACCTGGATAAGATCACTTCGTCAGAAACTAATATCAAACTGGAAAGAAAGTACTTTATCCAGAAACAGACCGATGCCGGGCAGGTACTTACCGCTGTTGATGCAAGCCATCAACCCAAAACGGGCGACCTGCTAAAAGTGGTCGTCTACCTGAAAGCTGACCGTGACTTTGAATATGTACAGCTAAAAGATATGCGCCCGGCAGGTACTGAACCGGTTGATGCTTTATCAACCTATAAATACCAGGACGGTTTGTACTATTACCAGGTAACTAAAGATGTGGCTACCAACTTTTTTATCAGCTATTTAAACAAGGGCAACTATGTGTTTGAGTACCAGCTAAGGGTAGCGCAACCCGGCAATTTTTCTACAGGGATAACCGCCGTGCAGTGCATGTATGCGCCGGAGTTTAACGCGCACTCGCAGGGCGAAAGGATGACCATTAAGCCATAAAGGCAGCGGTTAAGCATTTTAAGTCATTTTTACCCGCCCGTGCTACTACGGAATCTGCTGCGTAAAACTACGCAATGTTTTACAACGTAAAACGCCCGTATTGTTCATTAAATATTGAAAATGAGATTGTTATAAAATATATCTCCTGGCCGGTTAATTGCCGCTTCCAGCCCAAAGGGTTTGAAATTATAACTAATTAACATTAGTTTTAGCAAACTATTTTAAACCACAACAATTTAAAAAAATGGAAAACAGAAAATCACCCATCACCGGCCGGGAAGGCAGCCCAATCGATTTGAAAGTGGCAGCCAGCTGGACAAAACATTACCGGGACAGGCACCCGGGCGAAACGATCTCCCAGTTTTTTGGAAAAGAGATCCTTGAAAAGATCCTTTCACAGCCGGGATGCCTTGGCATCAGGTTTTATTATGCTTATGATGAGCCACGCGGCGGGAAAAAACATTTGATCATTGCGGGCGCTATGGCCGATGGTACCGACCAGATCCATACCGAAGCATTTGAAGCAGAAGCTGTAGTTGCACCAGGCGCTGCACCGCTGATGGGCGGACCGGCTCCCAAAATATATACCGTGGGTGAAATGTCAACTCCATGTCCTGGTTCTCCCGGATGCCCAACCAATGTTTTAACAGGGATAATAGATTAACCTAACGTTACAGTACCGGGCTATGTCAGCAGCTTCTATTTTGGATAATTTTTCTACCTATTCGGGTGTTTTACCAGTAATAGCCTGGTTGTACAATTACAAAAGCCTGGATAAAGTATTGAAAATAGCAGGTGTATTTTTCCTGATAGCATTTTTAATTGATCTCATTCTTGAACTAATGACAATGATGAAGGGGGTGGTTAACAACATGCCCCTGATACATCTTTTTATTGTGATCAATATTTTGTTTTTTACCGCTATTTATTACTATGCCTTTTTTAAGCCATCGGTAAAAAAAGCAATTATAGCGCTGGCCGGCCTGGCACTGCTCATCGTTATATTTAATATTATTTTTGTTGAAGGGATATGGGAATATCCCTCATTGTCCATCACAGTATTAAGTGTGTTGCTAATCTGTTTTTCGCTGGCTTATTTTTACCAACTCCTAAACAGGCAGGAATTTATACATATAGAAAAGCAAGGCTTGTTTTGGATAAATTCAGGTGTGCTTTTCTACTTTGCCATTAATATATTTTTGTTTATGCTTTTTAAACACTTTAGCAAGGATGAGAAGCAGGAATATTATATGATACATAGCACCAGTAATACCATTGCTAACATTTTATATACAGTCGGACTGCTTTGCAAACCTCAGAAAATTACCTAATACCGGCGCTGATTAAAACTGCGACCCCAGCTGCAACCGAAAGTAATTTAGTACCGGTACTAATTACAGGCACGATTGTAATTGTTATCCTGCTGATTTTTTTATTTTTTTTCGTGATCATCTACCAGCGGAAAATGATAAAGAACCAGGTGGAGTTGCGAAAACTGCACGACGAAAAGCAAACAGGCTTGTTAAACGCGGTATTTGAGGCACAGGAAGGCGAACGCAAAAGGCTGGCCGAGGACCTGCACGATAGTGTGGGGCAGGTATTATCAGCCATAAAGCTTAACCTGCACCGGCTTGAAAAAAGCTGTACTACGGAAACTTCGCAACCCCTGATGGCCGACACCCGTAAATTGGCAGACGAGTGCATTGGCGAGATCCGCAATATAATTCAAAATGTGCTACCTCCGGTGCTT
>Ga0265338_10009758_pt1 | contig 11386 bp, 11 predicted proteins | sample 42126metaG_FD_193579 | JGI IMG/M metagenome (GOLD analysis project Ga0265338, IMG submission 193579) | Rhizosphere microbial communities from Carex aquatilis grown in University of Washington, Seatle, WA, United States - 4-21-26 metaG | ecosystem: Host-associated > Plants > Roots > Rhizosphere... | reverse complement strand
GGGAAAGGAAATTTGACGGACGAGACGTGAGAAGATAATTTTAGTTGCCGAACCGCCGCCGAACGCGTAGAACTAATCGCATGAAACACTTCTCCGCCATCATTCTGGCCTGTGCGCTGGCGATTCTCGCCTTCGCGCAGGATGCAAAAACCAATACCACAGCCGCAGCCGTTGAATCATCCGGACAGACTTTTGCCGCAGCCGTAGCGGCGGTGACTGCGCCGCTGGTTTTAACCAATGATTATCTTTGCCTGACGAACGACAGCATGGCCGACGCCGCGAGCGGCGGCAAGGCGGTCTTCAGTTTCACCATCACGAACGCCGGGGATTATGTGGTCGAGGCGCTGGCAAACGCCCCGGACGACAACGCGAACTCTTTCTTCCTGAATATTGACACCGCGCCGACCGACGAAATGATCTGGGACTTTGATGTCGCAGACGGATTCGAGAAGCATATTGCGAACTGGCGCGGCAGCGGGGATGCGGGCAGCCCGGAATTTGCGCCAAAGATTTTCAAGCTCGAACCGGGCGATCATAAGGTCATCCTCGTCGGCCGTGAACCGGGCACGCTGTTGAAGTCCCTGACCATCCGCCCCGCCGCTCCGGACGAAACAAATTCGCCGCCCGCCAACTGATTTTCCATCTGCAGGAGTTTTCCACATCAATCACCGACGCGCTTAAACGAGGACGGCCTTGTTCGCCTTGAGATATTTCTCGATGGTCTTGATGCCGTTGCAGGAGTTGGCGACGCGGACGGCGTCGGGCTTGCCGAGTTTGTAATGCACCAGCAGCTTGCCGACCATTCCCACCTGAAGATTCGCCCCGGCCATGTGCCAGACCTGGCCGGCTTCCAAGGGTTGCTGTTGGACACGGCGGGACGGCTTGATTTTTATCATGGTTGATTCTGCGCCTCAACTTTGGATTAAGCCAGTTAAATCGCTCCGCCTAACCCCGCGCCAGAACCGCCTTGTTCTTTTTCAAATATTTCATGATGGTGCTGATGGCTCCGACCGAATTGGGAATTCTGACGGCGTTGGGCCTGGCGAGCTTGTAATGCACGAGCAATTTGCCGACGGATTCCACCTGAAGAATCAGCTCCGCCATACGCCAAGTCTGCCCGGCCTCAAGCGGTTTCATGCGGGCGCGAGGCTTTGGCTTCGTTTTCTTCATGCGGCAGTTTGCGCCGGAACGCCCGTTTTAACCAGCAAAATCGTGTTGCGTTTTGTTTTGGCAATCTTGCCGTTCGTGGATTAACTATCCGTCATGCAAGTCGTCCTAGATTATCTGAAACAAAACCAGACCCGCTTCGTCGCGGAACTGTGCGATTACCTCCGCTTCGCCAGCATCTCCGCGCAGCCGCAGCACAAAAAAGATTTGCGCGCCTGCGCCGGATGGCTCGCGGACCATTGCAAACAAATCGGACTCGAAGCAAAAATCTGCCCGACTGCGGGACATCCCATTGTAGTTGCCAAAACGCGGTGGGGCGAGACTACTGACAAGCCGCGCGGCTCGCGAGGACGCTCGCCCCACCGCCGCCAGCATTACCTTGTTTATGGCCATTACGACGTGCAACCGCCGGAGCCGCTCGACTTGTGGAAATCGCCGCCGTTCGAGCCACGCATTGAAGGCCGCTCCATTTTCGCACGCGGCTCCACCGACAACAAAGGCCAGAATTTCGCACACTTGAAAGCGGTCGAGGCTTATTTGAAAACCGGCACTCCCCTGCCCTGCGATTTGACTTTTGTGATTGAAGGCGAAGAAGAAGTCGGCAGCAAACATCTCGCAAAATTTCTAAAATCGAATCGCGGCGAATTAAATTGCGACGCCGTGGTCGTCTCCGACACCGGGATGCCCGACAAAAATCATCCTGCACTCACTTACGCATTGCGCGGCATAATCGCCTTTGAAATCACCCTGCGTGGGCCGGCGCGTGATTTACACTCCGGCATTTTCGGCGGCTCGGTGGACAATCCCGCGATGGCCTTGAACCAGTTGCTCGGAAAATTGCGCGACAAAAACGGCCGAGTCGCCATCCCGCATTTTTACGACGACGTTGCGCCACTTTCGGCTTACGAACGGAAAGAATTCAAACGTCTGCCGACGAAAGATTCCCAACTGCAAAAACTGCTCGGCGTGAAAAAACTTTTCGGCGAACGCGGCTTCACGCCGACCGAACAGCGCAGCGCGCGGCCCACGTTTGAAATCAACGGCCTCACCAGCGGCTATCAAGGCGCAGGCACAAAAACCATCGTGCCCGCATGGGCGCGCGCTAAAATCACCTGCCGCCTCGTGCCCGACCAAAATCCCGCACGCATCCGCAAAATCGTCTGCGACCATCTCAAAAAGATTTGTCCGCTGACCGTGCGGATGGAAATCGAGGCCGGCCACGGCGCGGAAGCGTATCTCGTATCGCCGACCAGCGCGCAGGCGCAGGCGGCGTTGCGCGCATTGCGCGGGGCGTTCGGCCACGAACCGGTTTTGTTGCGTGAAGGCGGCTCGATTCCAATCGTCAACGATTTCAAAAAAGTCCTCGGCGCGGACACGCTGCTGCTCGGCCTCGGCCTGCCGGAGGACAACGCCCATTCGCCGAACGAAAAATTTGATCTCGACTGTTTTGAAAACGGCCAGCGCATGAGCGCGCTGTTGTGGCGGGAACTGGCCGCAATCATCCCCGATTAAACCGGCCCGCTCAACTTTGCATCTTCGTCGAATTTCTTTTCCATTTGTCTGAAAATCTATTTGCAGATGTCCGCCAGCGCGCCGCGCAATTCTGGAAATTGAAATTTGAATCCTGACGCCGGCAATTTTCCCGGCACAACGCAACGGCTTTTGATCAGCAATTCGGTTTCAGTCCGCAGAAAAAAAGCGCCGATTTCCAGTATCCATTCCGCCGCCGGCAAACCGAACGGCACGCCGCACGCCCTGCGGACCAGCCGCATCGCTTCGCGGTTCGACACTGGATTTGGCGCGGAAATGTTGATTGCGCCGCTCAAATCTTCCTTCGCGAGAATCCATCCGACTGAGCGGCAAAAATCCTCCTCGTGAATCCATGAGAACATTTGCCTGCCACCGGCCAAAGCGCCTGCCAATCCAAATTTTGCAAGCCGGCGAAAAACGGGAAACACGCCGCCGTCTCTTCCAAAAACGAGCGAGATGCGCATGGCGACTTTGCGCGTGTCCGGCGTTTGTGCATTGTCCAAGGCATTTTCCCATTGGCGGATGATTTCGATGGAAAATTCGTCTTTCGCCTCCAGCGTCGCGCCGGTTTCGCCGGATTCATCCATCGGCTTGTCGAACGAATGTTTGTAAATCGTCGCCGAACTGGAATTGAGCCAGACGCGCGGAGGATTTTTAGCACGCGCAATCGCTTCGCCGAGGATGCGCGTTGGATCCACGCGCGAGCGAATCAACTCACGCTGATTTTTCTTCGTGTAACGGCAGTCCACCGATTTGCCAGCCAGATTGATGATGGCGTCCGCACCATCAATCCATTTTGTCCAGTCGCCCAAAGATTTTGCGTCCCAAAGAATTTCTTTTGCACCGTCAGCCCGGATTTGCGGCGAGCGCGTCAGCACGATGACTTCATCGCCGCGCGCGACAAATTTCTGCGCCAGCGCCTTTCCCAGAAATCCGCTGCCACCCGCAAGAATGATGCGTTGTTTCATAAAATCGTTTTTTCAATAGCAGTCAGCCGCCCGCGCGCGCGCCATTCGTGCGCGATGTTGCGCATGAGAAACGCGCTGTCAAATTTCGCCGAGCTGGGCGGGAACAATTTAGAATTTTCAAAAAAACTCGATTCGACCTTTTCAACCGCAAGAGATTCCATCCGCCATTCACGACAATGCAATTCCAGTCCGTCAAATTCATTGCCCGCCGTGCGCGCCGACCAGCCCAGCGCTCCGCCACGAAAAAAATCCGAAGCCTCGGCAAGCGAGCTAAAGATCGAACCGTCCGGCAATTCATCCGACACGCGCACCGACACGCGGACGAATGATTCGCCGTCTTCGCTTTGCATTTCCAATTTGAAATGATTATCAGTTTCAATGATCTCAAATTTTGCAGCGTGATGAATGCCGGGAAAGATTTTGCCGCCGGCCAGCCGGTTCAGCAGCGCATTCGTGTCGCGGCGCGGAATGAAAACACCTTCGCGCGTCGCGCCGTCTTCGTCCCATTTCACGGCAATGCGGTGCGCAGCGTTTTCAGAAGTCAGTCCACAAAATGCTGGCAAAAATGCGGGGCCGAGTCCGCCGAGTCGAATGAGGCAAATGCCGGCCATGCCCCAGCCGTTCACCAATTTTGGACTGAAAGGCGGCGGCAACAAACGCGCCAGAACATCAGGTTTGCAGCGGAAATTAACAAGCATCCTGCGTTCAATGGTTCCATTTATCGCCGGCAGATGAAAACACGGCTGGTGAATTTTGAATGTATTCATGGCATTTCAAAAAAAGTCCTGATGGTATGATGGCGAGCCAATGGTTTTTGAATTAAGCAAGCTCCGTTCAAACAATGGCGGTTCGCGGCGACGCGACGATACATTGCGCGCAACAACGATTTGACTCCGGGTAAATGCGCCATCGCAAACAACGGCCAAGCCCACCAAATTTTTCGCGCAATTTGAGCTAACGCGTCCGCGCCGCCATAAATCTGTCCGTCATCAGCCAGCAATTTCATTTCAGCGAGCGGCTCGCCAATTCTCAGGCCAAGCTGTTTCCGCACCCACGGCGTTTGCAATGGCGCGAGATTGAAATGATGACGGCGCAGCATCGGCGCGAACCGCGTCGCCACGCCGGTGCAAAATGAACATTCACCGTCGTAAAGCACCCAGCTTTGCGCCGTTCTAATTGTTCGTTCTGAAATTGCAGCATTCACAAAATAAGATCATTTGCCGATGCCCAGCAATTTTTGGATTTTGCCGCCGAGCTTCACAAATTTCGTGAACGCGCTTGTCGGCCAGCGATGGATTTGCTCATACCAAACTGTCGTCGTTTCAAAAAAGCCCGCCAGTTCACGCAGGCGTTGCTCCGTGTATTTCGTGGTTTTTGTATCTTCCTCAAGCTTCGCGATGCACTCGCGCAGCATCGCCAGCGTCGGGTCAATCTCCCGCTTTTTCCGCTCGTCCAGCACGATGCGGAACGTCTCCCACACGTCCGGCAGCGCCTCGAAATGGTCGCGCTTGTCGCCCATGACGTGAACGAGCTTCACGATGCGCCAGCCCTGCAGTTCCTTGAGGCTGTTGCTGACGTTGGAACGCGCCACGGCAAGCGTGTCGCTGATTTCCTCGGCGTTGAGCGGTTTGGGCGAGATGTAGAGCAGCGCGTGAACCTGCGCGACGGTGCGGTTGATGCCCCACTTCGTCCCCATCTCGCCCCAGTGCAGGACGTATTTTTGCTCGACCGGACTTAATTTATTCATAATTCCTTTATTTCCGTCACGACAGAAATAACAGAATTAAAGGAATACAGTCAAGCGGAATCCTTGAAATTCTTAGGGCGGTCAAATGGCCCGTGAAATCAATTCCAGTTGCGGCGCATTTGCCGCCGTCAGCGGGTTGATCTTAAAATCCTGCGATTCCAACTGGCGCAGCCAGTTTGCAATCAATTGCAGGACGGCGGCCACGTCCAGATGCTCGTGTGAACGAGGGTATTTTTGGAGGTTTGTCTGCGCAAGTTTGAACAGCGCCGCCGCGTGGCGCAGCCGACCTTTTTGCAGATGCACAAACGCGCCCGCAAGCTGAATCAAGCCTTTGTAAAAATTTCCGTTTGCGCCGTTGCGGTCGGGCAGCCACAAATCTTCCAGCACGTCGTGAGCCTCGTAAAATTTCTGCCGGTTGAACAGTTCAAAATAGCCGCTGTAATGCGCGTCGAGTTCTCCTCCCCGGAAGGATTCGATCATCGCGGCGATGCGGGCGCTTTTGTGACTCACGAATTCAGCTTAAAGTCTCCTGCCCGAAGCCCAAAGTCCAAAATCACCCCCTCATTTTTTGAGAATCATTGGCCGACCAGATTGTCGCCGACATAAACATGGTAATCCTTGATGCGTCCGCCCACGGAATTGTCGCCCTGGCGCGGCACATAGCGGAAACCGGAAATGGTCTGCGGCTTGCCGAGGTCAAGGACGAGGAAGTGCGGATAATTCGGCTGCGCGTTGCCCCATTGCGTGTGCCAGAAATTTGCGGTCTGGCCGTCAATCGCATTTTCCGCCGTGCCGTCCTCCTTGTCGCGTTCCTCGCTGTCAACGTAGGCGATCGTCCAGCCTTCGTGGCTCAACGACTTGCCGTCGGCGCCGACCAGATCGAGTTCGGCAATCGCGGCAAATTGTTTGCCGTCCTGCGCGTTCAGCGATTCGATGCAAAAATAACGGCCGGTGGCGGACGCGGGCAATTTCACTTCCTGCATCGCGGAACCGGGCACGAACGACGCGGTGAGAATTGGCTTGGCCGAATCCAGCTTCAACGTCGCCGCCGGACGCCGCGACTTGGCGAAATCTTTTTCGGGATGCAGTTCGTTGAGAATCGGCTTGGCGAGTCCGGCCACGATAGATTTCTCCGGGCCAACCAGGTCGAGAATCACGATTTCATTTTTGCCAGACTTCAGCCACGGGCCGGGGACATACATCGTCTGCGATGGGCCGATGTCCCAATAACGTCCGAGGCAATGGCCGTTGACCCAGACGATGCCTTTGCCCCACGGACGCATATCCAAAAATGTGTCGCCGGGTTTTTCAATGTCCACGGTCGCGCGCCAGAATGCCGGAGCCTGTGCTTTAAGAAATGCGGCGTATGAATTTGAATAGCCGCTTACAATTCCATTGTATAAAAAAATTGGGGCAGGTTGAAATTTTAAGCCCGCCAGCATTTTATCGTTGAGCGGGAAATTGAAAATCTGCCAGCCTGTCAATTCCGTGCCACCAAGTTTTACCGGCGCGTGGATTCCCTTCTGGTCGAAAACTTCCTGGCCGAAATTCACATGTCCCACCGCCTCGACGAGGATGTCGAGCGTCACGGATTTTTCGCGCGCGGGCAGTTGCATTTTGTAACTGTTGTTGCGCCGGTCAAAAATTCCGACGCGTTGGCCGTCGAGATAAGCAAAACCGTAATCATGCACCGCTGCCGCTTCGAGCGTTTGCGCCGGACCGGCGGGAATCGTGGTTCGATACAGGATGCAGCCGTGGCCCTGGTCGTATTTCTCCATCGTTTCCGGTGTCGCGTCGGAAATTCCTTTTGGCAAATTATCAAAAATCCGCGCGCATTCCGTTGCTTCAACGGGCGTGATGGTGATGACGGCGTTGGTCGGCGGAACGTCGGGAATTTTTTCGCCGGGCAGAAGATGTTTTGCAAACAGTGCGCGCGTCTGGAAAAATTTTTCCGTCGGCCAGCCGGCCTCGCTGATGGGCGCGTCGTAATCGTAGCTGGACGTGTCGGGCTTGAACGGACGGTCCGCGCCCGACCAAAGCCCGAGCGTCGTGCCGCCGTGCGCCATGTAGATGCTGAACGATTCGTCGTTCTTCAGCATATATTCGAGATCGGCGAGATATTGCGGCGTCTTGCCGAGATGATGCGGCGCGCCCCAGGTGTCAAACCAGCCGGGATAAAATTCGCCGCACATCAGCGGGCCTTGCGGAAGAATTTCGCGGAGCGCTTTGAATCCGTTGGCGGGGTCTGACCCGAAATTCACGACTGGAAACAGATCAGCGACGTAGGCTTTTTTCAAATCAGAGGTCGGATTGCAGTCAAAGAGCGTCACATCAAATCCGCCATCGAGCATCGCCTGCCGCAGTTCGTTCATATATTGCGTGTCCCGGCCGAAAGAGCCGTATTCATTTTCGACCTGCACCATGAGGATCGGCCCGCCGTGCGTGATTTGGAGCGGGGCAAATTGTTTTGCGACTTCCTTCAAATAATTTTTCGCAGCGTCGAGATAACGCGGGTCGCGCGTGCGAAGTTTGATATCATCGTATTTCAACAGCCACCACGGCAGGCCGCCGCCATCCCATTCGGCGCAGGCGTAAGGGCCGGGACGCAAAATCACCCACAAACCTTCTTCCTGCGCGATGCGGCAAAATTCCATGACGTTCGCCTGTCCGCTCCAATCGAATTTTCCCGGCCGAAACTCGATTTGATTCCAGAAAAGATACGCGCAGACGGTGTTCAATCCCATCGCCTTGGCCATCTGCAAACGGTTGCGCCAATATTCAACCGGCACGCGCGCGGCGTGGACTTCGCCGCAGCGGATTTGAAACCGCGCGCCGTCGAGCAGAAAATCATTTGTGCCGATGACGAAGGTGTGGACGGCGTTTGTGTTCGCGGCGGCGGCGGCGGGAATTGAACACAGCAGCAAAATGCCGGCAAGCGCGGCGGCAAACTTTTTTAGAAACGCGGCGAGGACGGTTTTCATGCCGCAGAAATTACCAGCGGCATTTGAAGACGGCAATCACGAGCTGACGCGGCGAGAGAAGGTGAATCAGCAATCCACGCTATATCCCAGCTCCCGCCATTTTTGCAGCTTGTAAATCAGCGCGCGACGGCTGATGCCCAGCGCCCTGGCGGTTTCCGTGCGGTTGGAATTATGCTGGCGCAACGCCTGCATGATCGCCAGCCGTTCAATCTCATCCAGCTTTTCCCGGTCGCCAGCCTCGCGCGGCACGGCTTGCTCCGCGATGGTTCTCATGCGCGCGGGCAAATGGTCCATGAGAATCAATTCGCTGCGGGAAAGCAGCGCGGCCCGTTCCATCGCGTTCCGCAATTCGCGCACGTTGCCCGGCCACGCGTAATTTTCCAGGCACGCGGAAACCATTTCTGAAAATCGCGCGCGCCCCTTCGTCAATTCCTCGATGAACTTGGCGGCCAGCGGCAAAATATCCTCGCGCCGTTCGCGCAGCGGCGGGATGTTCAACTCCACCACGTTCAGGCGGTAAAACAAATCCTCGCGGAAACGTCCAGCCTTCACTTCGTCTTCGAGCACGCGGTTGCTCGCGGCGAGGATGCGTGCGTTCGTGTTGACCTCGCGGTTTGAGCCGATGCGCTGGAATTTTCCGCCCTGCGTCACTCGCAGCAATTTTGCCTGCAATGGCGGCGACATTTCGGCGATTTCATCCAGAAAAATCGTGCCGCCGTCCGCTTCTTCAAAACGGCCGATGCGCTTGCTGCTTGCGCCGGTGAACGCGCCCTTTTCATGGCCGAATAATTCACTTTCCAGCAGCGTTTCTGGAATTGCGGCGCAATTTATTTTGATCAGCGGGCCGTTCGCGCGCAGGCTCCACGCGTGAATCACGTCCGCCAGAATTTCCTTGCCCACGCCGCTTTCGCCGGAAATCAGGACGCGCGTTTCGGACGGCGCGATCAAAGATGCATCGTGAAAAACGGCCTGCATAAGCGGGCTGCGCGCGACGACGTAATCCGGCAATTTTTTCTCGTTGTCATACAGCAGCGGCGCGGCCTGCGAAATGCCGATGGCCGTGCGGACGGACGCAAGCAGTTCGTCGAGGTCAATCGGCTTGGAAAGATAGTTGACCGCGCCGTCGCGCATCGCGGCCACGGCGTCGCGAACGTCGGTGAAGGCGGTGACGAGCAGGACGGGCAGCGCGGTGTGCTCCTTGCGCGCCTGTCGCAGCGTCTCCAGACCGGTGAGGCCCGGCATCCGCACGTCGGAGATCATCATGTCGAATTTTCCGGCGCGGAGGGTTTCCAGCGCGGCCGTGCCGGAATCCGCCAGCACGGTCTCAAATTTCTGGCTGCGCAAAAATGAATCCAGCAAACTGCGCTGGCCGGGGTCGTCGTCCACGATGAGGATGCGCGGCGGCCCGGCGGATTTTTTGCGCAGTTCGGTTCCCATGCGCCCAAGTTATCCGAATCCGGCGGCGGATTCCAAAAGAAATATACAAGACGGCGCGATCCTGTGGCATTCCGTCGCGGATCAATATAGATTTCCCGCGTCCGCAAAAGCGTGACGATTGACTGGACGCTGCGCGAGGCTGCTCAAGCCCAAATCCGTGTCATTGTCAGTCACATTCTGCGCAAATACGGCTAACTGTGTTACTTTAAAAGCGAAACATTTTATGGCAACAAATGTCACTTTCCTATTATTGAAATAATCTTTTAGCTGTAGGTTTTGACAAAGAAGACAATAAATAGTATCAGTGATGCAGTTCTTCAAATGATTGCAGCCGATGTCGAAATCCGCGACCAAAACATATATTGCCGGTTTTACGCTGATTGAGCTGTTGCTGGTCATAGCCATCATCGCAATTCTCGCGGCGCTTTTGCTGCCTGCGTTGGCGCGCGCGAAGCAACGGGCTCAGGCTGTGATCTGTCTAAACAACACGAAGCAGCTTCTTCTCGGATGGCATCTTTACGCGGAAGACCACGATGACGGGTTGCCTTACAATCTCGGCATGGCTGGATCGTCTTTCCGAACCAATCTCAATTGGGTTAATAACGTCATGACGTGGGATTTGAGTCCAGACAATACAAATACAGCAACGATTGCCGGTGCGAGTCTTGGCCCTTATGTCAGCGGTGCGACAACCATTTACCATTGCCCATCCGACCAAGCGTTAAGCGCAATCCAGCGCGCAGCCAACTGGAGCGGGCGCATCCGTAGTTACTCGATGAACGCGATGGTAGGAAACGCGGGAAATTTTTCAACCAACGGCGTGAACATTAACAATCCCAATTACAGGCAGTTTTTCAAGCTTGCGCAAATTCCTCATCCGTCCGATATTTTTGTGTTTCTTGATGAACATCCCGACAGCATTGATGACGGCTATTTTCTGAACAAGGCTGCTCAAATTACCTACGGAAACTATGTCCGTCCTGTGTGGCTTCACCTGCCCGCTTCATATCATAACAACTCCGCCGCCTTTTCATTTGCTGACGGCCACGCTTCGTTTCACCACTGGTTGAAATCCAGCACCATCTACCCGCCAACACCGAACGCCGCAAATCTTCCCATCCAGATACCCGCCACGCCCGCCGACGAACAAGCCGACTTCGATTGGATCCTGGCGCACATGAGCATTGAAAACTGAAGTGGACGAAAATTGAGATCGGAATTTGCATCAGAGAAATTGTTTGATTGCCGATTCATCGCCCGACGTGCCGAGGAAATAAAGTTTGCCGTCCCGCGACCAGGCTGCGGTGATAAGCTGGTTGACTTTCGCGAACTGCGGTGAGTTTAACGCGGGGATGTTCTTCACCGAGTTGCGGTCAACTACAAACAGCCACAAATCAGCCTGCTGTCCAAGAGGCAGCGGCTTGCCTGTGTGAAAACAAATCATGGAAACTTTTGCGTTCTGCCAGCCTTCAACCGCACAGCCAATCATGGCTGTTTTTTGGAGCGGCGTGGGCAAGACATAATCCGACGGCGCGTGCTGTTGCGCGAGGTAAGCG
>Ga0265338_10009757_pt1 | contig 11386 bp, 8 predicted proteins | sample 42126metaG_FD_193579 | JGI IMG/M metagenome (GOLD analysis project Ga0265338, IMG submission 193579) | Rhizosphere microbial communities from Carex aquatilis grown in University of Washington, Seatle, WA, United States - 4-21-26 metaG | ecosystem: Host-associated > Plants > Roots > Rhizosphere >... | reverse complement strand
AAGCGGGGGGCCTGACGCTCCAGGCCCTGGCCCACGGGACGGAGCAGGTGCGCCTACATTTCAACTCGGTGATCCGCCTGGAGGGGGCCGCCTGGTCCCCGGGGGAGACCTTCCGAAAGGGCGAGGGCGCCTGCCGGGACCTGGCGGTGTTGTTTATCGACGTCTGCCGCGCCTGGGGGTTGGCGGCGAGATTCGTCAGCGGGTACCGTTACGACCCCGAGGCGGCGGACCGACATGAGATGCACGCTTGGGTCGAGGTGTACCTGTCCGGCGCGGGATGGCGGGGGTACGACCCCTCCACCGGGTTCGTCACGGGAGACCGCCATTTGGCCGTGGCGACTGGGCCCGACTCGGATTCAGTGGACGCCGTCCGGGGCACCTTCCGGGGGACGGGCGTCAAAGCCCGGATGGATTACCGGGTGGACCTCTCGAACCTCGGGAAAGGACCGGAGGAATGAGCGAAGGCATTTACCACCAAGAACACCGTTAAATTTGATCGAACAAAAAAACACTAAAGGCAACATTTTTTCACCACCACCCGTCAGACTTCGTCTGAGGGCGTAAACGAGTTCACCAAGGTCACAAAGAAAAGCTTTTGGTTTTAACGGCACGACAAGACGGCTCTAGATACAAATTTCACTGTTGCCCGTCAGACTTCGTCTGAGATCGAAAACGAGTTCACCAAGGTCACTCGGAAGACTATTGGGCTTTAAACCGCCTTGATGACCTTCCCTTTGTGAACTTTGTGACCTTAGTGGTTCAAAATGTTTGGCTTTCTGTCGCCTATTGCCGCGCCAAAGCGCTTCCAGGGCCCAAGCCTGGCCTCCGAAAGGTGGGGCATTGCCTTGAATTCAAAGGTCTAAGGGCGGGATAATCCAAGGGTTGAAATACTCCTGGAGGCCCGCGTGAAGGTCCTGGTCATCAATCCCCCCACCCTCACCGGCATGAAATACATCCGGGAAGGCCGTTGTGAGCAGAGGCTTAATTCCTTCCAATATGTGATGGTGCCCATCTCCCTGCCCATGGTGGCGGGTGCCCTCGAGAGCGAAGGCCACCAGGTGCGGATCCTGGACTGCATCGCTGAGGACGTGGATATCGCCGGCATGACGAAGGTCCTGGCGGAGGACCAGCCTGGTTTTGTCCTGTTCAACATGTCCACCGCCACATCGGCCTCGGACCTCCAGGTCATCACGATGGCCCGGGAAGCGTCAAAGGCCCACTTCACGGTGATCGGCAACCATGCCACCAGCCTGCCCGATGAGGTTTTAAAGGGCAGCGCTTTGGACTCCGTGATCCGGCGAGAGCCGGAACTCACCGCGCGGGACTTGGTGGACGCCGTGGAGAAGAAACGTGACCTTTCCACGGTGCTCGGCGTCAGCTTCAAGGGGCTCGGCGGGGAAGCGCACCATAACCCCGACCGGCCCTTCAACGAGAACCTCGACGACCTACCCTTCGCGGCCCGACACCTTTTACAGAACGCCAAGTACACCCTTCCGGTGATCAATGAGCCCTACACCCTGATCATCACGAGCCGTGGCTGTCCCCACAACTGCATCTACTGCACGGCTTTCCAGTACTACGGCAAGAAGCTTCGGCTCCGGAGCGCGGCCAACGTGGTGGACGAGATGGAGGAGTGCCTGGTCAAGCACCGGGTCCGCAACTTCACCATGTGGTCCGACACCTTCAACCAAAGCCGCCCCTTCGTCATGGACGTCTGCGCCGAGATCAAGCGCCGGGGCCTGGAGAAGAAAATCCGCTGGATGGCCAACAGCCGGGTGGACCACGTGGACCCTGAGGTCCTTCGAGAGATGAAGTCCTCGGGTTGCATCGGGGTGTCCTACGGGGTGGAGTCCGGCGTGGACGAGATCCTGATCAACATGAAGAAGGGCGCCGACGCCGACCAGGCCCGGGTGGCCGTGCGCCAGACCAAGGAAGCCGGCATCGAGGTCTTGACCCATATCATATTCGGCTTGCCGGGTGAGACCCCCGAGACGATCGAGCGGACGATCCAATACGTCAAGGAACTGGACCCCGATTACGCCCAGTTCTACTGCGCCATCCCCTTCCCGAAAACCGAGCTGGAGGCCCTGGGGAAGAAGGAAGGCTGGATCACCACCGGGGATTACTCCAAGTACGAGCTCAACCAGCCCATTTTGGCCCTTCCGACCCTTACCATGGACCAGCTCCAGGCCGCCCGGTCCAGGGCCTACCGGGCCTTCTACTTGCGCCCGTCCTATATCCTGAAGCGTCTCCGTAAAATCAGGAGTTTCAGGGACTTTTGGATGAACAGCCGCCAAGGTTGGGACTTCATCAGCAACTGGATCCTCAAGTCATCCACCCAACAGCTTCCGGACCAGGCCGCGGCGGCTTCCCGGGGATGACAACACCCATGACGTGCGTCACAGGGCCCTGCGCGGCAAATCGCGGTCGCCTGGAAGGCCCCTTGCCCCTGAAATTGTTTTTTTCGCCAAATAACCTTAGAATCATTGCGACCTCCCTCGGGAAAAATCCGCAGGCGGTTTTTTGCCCGGAGTGGGTACTGCGCTAAATCATAAGAAGGACTTAAACATGAAAGTTGTCAACGAAGTTTCTTGGATGATCGGGGGCCCCCAGGGCACCGGGGTCGATTCCTCCGCGACCCTTTTCGCCAACGCCTGCGCCACGAGCGGCTTGTGGATCTTCGGTAAGCGCGAATACCACTCCAACATCAAGGGCAAGCACTCCTACTTCCAGGTGCGGGTCTCCAACGAGCCCATCCACAGCCACGTGGATGAGGTGCACATCCTGGCCACCTTCGAGGATTCCACCGCAAAGCTCCACGCCCATGAGGTGGTGAAGGGCGGGGCCATCATCTATGACCCGACCAAGATCAAGCTCGACGACCTGAACCTCAAGAGTGGGGTCATCACCCTGCCCATCGACTTCAACCTGGTTCTCCGCCACGTGGCCGAGGAGACCGGGGCCGAGTACGCGAAACTCTCCATCATGAAGAACACGATCGCCGTGGCGGCGTCCTTCGCCCTGCTCCGCATGGACATCAAGTGGCTTGAGAAGACCTTCGAGAAGATGTACCAGGGCAAGAAGTCCAAGTTCATCGGCATGAACGTGGCCGGCGCCAAGAAGGCCTACGACGCCGTGGCGGCCCTGCCGAAGGAACTGCACGACCAGTTCCCCTACCACCTGGAGCCCATGCCCAACACCCCGCCGCGCCTGTTGATCAACGGCGCCCAGGCCACCGCCATGGGCAAGCTTAAGGCGGGCTGCCGCTTCCACACGTACTACCCCATCTCGCCGGCCACCGACGAGAGCGCGTTCCTCGAGAGCCACCCGGAGTTCGGCATCGCCGTCGTGCAGGTCGAGGACGAGATCGCGGCCATCAACATGGCGCTGGGCGGGGCCACCACCGGGGTGCGCTCCTCCACCTCCACCTCCGGCCCGGGCTATTGCCTGATGACCGAGGGGTTGGGTTGGGCCGGCATGAACGAGGTGCCGGTCGTGGTGTTCAACTACCAGCGCGGAGGCCCCTCCACGGGACTTCCGACGCGGCATGAGCAGGGCGACCTGATGTTCGCCATCTTCGGCGGGCACGGCGAGTACCCCCGCATCGTCATGGCCCCCGGTTCGATCGCGGACCATTTCGCCGCAGCCTTCGAGTCCTTCAACTACGCCGACAAGTTCCAGACCCCGGTCACGGTGCTGAACGACAAGTTCCTCGCCAACAGCACCCAGACCCTCACCGCCCTGCGCGAGACGGGCCTGGTGATCGACCGGGGCCGCTTGGCCACCGACGAGGAACTGAAAAACGCGGTCTCCGAGAACCGCGGATTTCCCCGTTTCCGTCCCGACAAGCAGGGAACCTCGCCCCGGGCCTTCCCGGGCCAGGAGGGAAGCCCCTATTGGATGACCGGCGACGAGCACGACGACTATGGTCACATCACCGAACTTCCTGAGACGCGCATGAAGATGCACGAGAAGCGGATGAACAAGTACCGCCTGATGCTGGAGCAGATCCCGCAGGAGAACCAATTCAGCTTCCACGGGGAGCCGGACGCCGACGTGACGATCATCTGCTGGGGATCCACCCTGGGCATCCTCCTAGACGCCATGCCGGTCCTCAAGAAGCGGGGGATCAAGGTCAATTTCATCCACATCCGGATCCTCTGCCCCTTCCCGGCAGCCGGGATCCTGCCGTACCTGAAGAAGGCCAAGAAGCTCATCGGGATCGAGAGCACCTACTCCGGTGTGATCTCCCAGCTGGTCCAGATGCACACGGGCATCAACGTCCCGTCCCAAGTGGTGAAATACACCGGACGCCCCATGTCGCTCAACGAGGTGGCGGATTCGGTGGAGAAGATCGCGAATGGCCAAATCAAGCCCGAACCGTCGTTCCCGGCGGGCAACCAGCAGGTCGAAAGGGTGGTGTTGTCCTATGGTCTCTAAACTCCAAACCCCGGTCACGGCGGCCCAGTTCAAGAACGAACTGCACATCGATTGGTGCCCCGGCTGTGGGGACTTCGGCGCCCTCCAGGCCCTCCAACAGGCCCTGGCGGAACTCCAGCTCCCGCCATGGGAGACCATGGTGTTCGGCGGCATCGGCTGCTCGGGCAAAGTCTTCAACTTCATGGGTTGCCACGGTGTCCACACCCTGCACGGCCGGGTCCTGTCCTACGCCACGGGCGCCAAGCTGGCCAACCCGGACCTCGAAGTCGTCGCCATCGGCGGGGATGGGGACGGATACGGCATCGGCGCGGGCCATTTCGTGCACGCGGGACGCCGCAACGTAAACATGACCTACATTGTCCTGACCAACGAGGTGTACGGCCTCACCAAGGGACAGGCGGCCCCCACCCTGAGCCGTGGACAACAGACCAAGTCATTGCCCTCGCCCAACCTGAACGACGCCATCCAGCCGATCGCCCTGGCCCTGGCCTCGGGCTACACCTGGATCGGGCGGTCCTACGCCTTCGACGGCAAGCACATGAAGGAGATGATCAAGCAGGCCATCCAGCACCAGGGGATGGCGCTGTTGGACATCTTCCAGCCTTGCCCGACCTACAACGACCTCCACACCGCCGAGTGGTTCAACGCGAAGGTGAAGGAAGGCGGGGAGACCATGCCGCGCATCGCCAAGCTCGAGGAACTGGGCTACGACGGCGTGGTGAAGGACCCGACCAACGCGGAGGAAGTGGCCCAGAAGCGCAACAAGGCCTATGAGGTCGCTTACTCCTCCGGGGCTCGGATTCCCGTGGGGCTGTTCTACCAGATCAAGCTGCCGACCTTTTCGGAACGGCTCCAGGCCCAGGTTCCGGTGCTGGCCAAGACCGCGGCCGCCAAAATCCAGTACGAGGACGCCACGCACCTGCCGACCACGGACCTGACCAAGGTTTTCGACAGCCTTTCGGTCTGATGATTTGACGGTTGCGGTTGTAGGGTGGAAAATGAGCCCGGGTCCCCTTGGGGACCCGGGCTTTTTAATTTCCGGTGATCGGGTGGGCATGGAAACCAAGAAATTCGTCGTTTTACTGGTGGCCATCGCCCTATCCGTCGGGTCATTGGGAGCCTGGTTGATCCGGGACCAACGCCCCTTCGTGCCCTGCCCCGAATGCGGCGGAACCGGGGCGGCCTCCTGCGGGGTGTCCGGCTGCCTGCATGGGCAGGTCCCCTGCCCGGGCCAGTGCCTCAAGGCCGAGGGGAAGTGGGAGGCCATGGAAGTGGAGGGCCACAGCCCCGACGAGCGTTGGCAGGTCTTCAACAACCCGGGGGGCGGGTGGGTCGCCTGGACCAAGGCCCACATCGGCCAGTCCATCGAACTGGTGGACGGGAAATGGACCAACATGGGAACCTGCAAGATCTGTGGCGGGACCACCCGGGTGGAATGCCCCCATTGCCACGGCAGGATCCCCTGCCCGAAATGCAAGGGGAAGAAAGTCGTCCGCCAGGGGGATTAACGTCGTCGGGATTGGGGCCGTGAGCCGATTCGGTTTAAGATGCCGGGAATTCCTCAGGAGACCCTCTTGATCAATCGCCAAAAAGTTGTGGTCGTGATGCCGGCCTACAACGCCGAGAAGACCCTCCGGGCCACTTTCGCTGAGATTCCCCGGCCCCTGGTGGACGAGATCATCCTGGTGGACGACGCCAGCCGGGACCACACGGCCCGCTTGGCCAAGTCCCTCGGCATCCGAACGGTGGTCCACGCCCACAACCTCGGTTACGGCGGGAACCAGAAGACTTGTTATAGGACCGCTTTGGCCCGAAAGGCCGACTTGGTGGTCATGCTGCACCCCGACTACCAATACACCCCCAAGCTCATCGCCCCCTTAATCCATCTTTTGGCGGGGGCCCTCTACGACGTGGCCCTGGGTTCGCGGATCCTGGGGGGCCAGGCCCTGGCGGGAGGAATGCCCAAGTACAAATACCTGAGCAACCGCCTTCTCACCCTCACCCAAAACGTCCTCATGGGCGCGAAATTGTCCGAGTACCACACGGGGTACCGCGCCTTCACGAGGGAGGTTCTGGAAGCCGTGCCTTGGCAGGGAAATTCCGACGATTTCGTATTCGACGGCCAGATGTTGTCCCAAATCCTCTACGCGGGTTTCCGTGTGGCGGAGGTGACCTGTCCCGCCAAATATTTCGAGGAGGCTTCTTCCATCAACTTCACCCGGAGCGTCACTTACGGCCTGGGCTGCCTGGCGACCGCCGCTGAGTTCCGTCTCGCCAAAATGGGCTGGATCCATAGCGCCCGATTCATTGTCCGGAAACCCACTTGAACCCCATTTGTTCTTCTTCGCCCTCGAGGCGCTTGTCCGGTTCGGGATGGATAGGACTTTGGGCGTTATTCACTGTTTGGTTCGGTTACAGCCATTGGCTCGGACTACGGGAACCTTTGGAACGCGATATCACCAATTACGCCGTTGTCGCCCACGAGATGAGCCGCGGAAAACTCCTTTACACGGATATCGCCGAGAATAAGACGCCGGTTTTATACCTCCTGTACGACCTGGCTGAAAGGCTGTTCGACTACGGTCCCCAGGCGATCCTGGCCCTCTCCCTTGGCGTGACCCTCCTTACCGGCGCTGGATTGGGATTCCTGATCCGGGATTGGGGGGGCGGGTTCCAGGAAGTGTCCGCCGGCTTGGCCTTTTGGATCCTCTTATCCGCGGACCTGGGCTTGCAGGCGAACCAGCCGAACGCCGAGTCGTTCGTGAACACCTTCATGGTTTGGGGCGTTTGGGCGCTCGGACGGGCGTCGAAAACCCAGTCAGTGAAGTCTTGCCTGGGGGCGGGACTGGCTTTCGGGAGCGCCACGCTCGTGAAATTGGTGGCCATCCTCCCCGCGTTCCTCATCGTCCTCTCCCATGCGTGGAGGGGAGCGGAGTCCGGCCGCAAGCGAAACACCTGGGCTTGGGTGGCACTGGCCGCCTTGGGCCTTTGGGGTTGTGTCGGGGCCTATTTCGCCTTGGGCGGACGGTGGGATGACCTGGTGGAATGCACGGTTAAATTCAACCTCCGTTATTTCCGGCCCTGTTCGGTCCTCCCCTCGGTGCGCCTGAATCCGCTTCGGTATTTCCCCGACGCCACGACGTCCCTCTGGCCGGCCTGGTTGTTGGCCTTTCTTTGGACTTGGGGAACGGACCACCCACGGCGCCTTGAATGGTGGGCCTGGATCCTAGGTTCCTTCCTGTCCATTTCCATCACCGGGCGTTATTACCCCCATTACTTCCAGCTCCTCATCCCGCCGCTATGCTTGGCATCCTGTTGGGGGTGGGGAGCGGCGGTTCAATGGAGCGGGCCGGCAGCCGGTCTCCGGCGGTCCGTCTCCTGGGCCGTATTGGCGGTCACCGTGTCACTCGTGGTGCCTCCCTACCGATTGGACCCGACCCAATGGTCGCTTCTGAAATACGGGGGTGATCCCACTTTCATCGAAACCCGCGAGGCGGCCGGTCGGATTAAAGCCCTTCTTCGACCGGGTGAAACCTTTTTCAATTGGGGTGATGAGTCCGGGCTTTATTTCTATTCGGGGCAGGACCCAGTGGTTTCACTTTGGGGAGCCACGGGCCTCGACGTCACCGATCCGCGGCGTCAGGCCCGGGTCTTGGGTGAACTCAAGGCGCATCCCCCGGATCTCCTGGTCGTCTCGAACGGATATTTGAAGGAAATCCGGTCGGAAGGTCCCGTCGCCGTATGGCTGCGTGGTCATTATTCCCACCGCCCCTTGGTCGCGGCGGGGGTGGCCTTCACCTACCTCCCGCTCTTGGGAAGCCGACTGGAAAGGGAGCGGCCGAGCCTGGAAAGGGAGGGAGGGGTATGAACCGGTTGACGGCGCTCTTGCCCATCCATAACGAGGAACGCAACGTCGGCGGGATCCTCCGGAGAACCCACCAAGTGGCCCATCAAATGATCCTGGTGGATGACGGGTCGCTGGACGGAACCGCGAAAATCCTGGACCGGTTCACGCGCGGCCGGACGGGGGTCTACCGGCTCCACCTGCCGACCAATCGAGGGATGGCGGGGGCCCTCTCGGCTGGGTTCCGTTTCGCGCTTTTCCTTCGCGACCTGGGGGAACTGTCCGACCGGGACATCCTCGCGACCCTGGATGCCGACGGGCAACACCGCCCGGAGCACCTGCCCGAGGGAAGGCGCCGGATGGAACGCGAAGGTTGGGACGTGCTCTTAACCCGGCGGGACTTTTCGGTGTACCCGGCCTACAAGGTCTGGGGAAACCGTTTCCTGACCCTCACCAACTCGGTCCTGTCGGGGCACCCCTACCGGGACGTCGAATCGGGCATGCGGTTCATCCGGGTCTCGGCGCTCGCGCCGATCCTCCGGTACTACACCGGCTATAAATATTCATGCGCCCAGGAGATCGCCCTCTTGTCGGCGCGGCAGGGGCTCAAGGTCTCCAACGACTTCGAGGTGAGGATCGACTATTACCGGCCCGGTACCACGGTGAAGGACGGCTTCATCGTCCTGGCCCTCAGCTTCGCCGCGTTCCTTCGTTGGCGCCTGGACCTTCCGAAGGCAGCTCCCGATGACCGGGCCCTTTTCGAGGCGTCCCGACGGGAATCAAGGGCCCTTTGGCGCGGGTCCCGGGGCCGCTGAGGCGGCAGGGGCCGTGCCGGGCCCGACGGACTCGAGGTTTTGGGCCGCCGCGGTACGGTTCAATGGCGAGGCGACGGCCTTCCGAAAAGCCTCCCGCGCCTTTTCCTTCTCCCCCGACAACTGGTACATGGACCCCAACTCGTTCCAGAGATGGGCGGCTGGAAATCCATCCCGAATCGCACCCTCCAGGCAACGGCGGGCTTCCACGAAATCCACGCCCTTGTCCCCGCCGCCAAAGGCCCCGTCCTGAAGCCAAAGGTAATAGCCCTTTTCCCACCAACAGGCCCTCAAGAACGGGTCGCCTCCAAACGCCTCGGATTGTTGGGACCAAGACTCAAGGACCGAATCGTAATTTTCCCCGGCCTTCCGTCGGTTGAAGGCCTCCAGGATTTCTTCACCGGCTTGGTCGGCCTTTCGCCACAACGCCAGGGTTCCGCCCGGCATGTCACCCGGAGGAATCCAACCGAGGACTCGCCCCCCGTCCACCCGGTCCAGACCTTCGGATAAGTCGAACCATCGGGCATGGTGAAACCGGGTCCGCAGGAAGGGTTGGTAATGAACGTCGCAGATCACCGCCGTCCAACCGTTCTCGGGAGGCTTAAGCCCCCGGTTCGATGCGAGGTTTTCCCGATAGGTCTCCGAAAAAAAAGTGGCGTCCGAGGTGTCGCTTTGGAGGAAAAGGAGGATCCATCCCGCGCCCCGCTCCTGTTGGAGTTTTTCAAGGATGGGATAAGCCCTGGCGTACTCAATGGACTTGATGTTCTCGGTCCAACGGGGTCCGGGTTGGGCCCAGGCGGCTGGGTAGGCCACGAAAAGATGATAGGCGTCGCAGGCCAGGGCCGAGGCCACCACCAGGATCAGGACCGGCGTCCTGCGGGTGGCGGGAAGGCTCCGACGGACCGCTTCCAACCCCAGCCCCGCCAGCAGGATCCAAAAGGGAACGGCCTGCGAGATTCGGAAAAACTGGACCGTTCGGGTCAGAAACCCGGGCAAGAGCATCCCGATCGCGAGGACCGCCACCCAACGCGAGGGACCGGCTCCTTTCCTCGACACCCAGGCCAATCCGCAGAGCGCCAAGGCCCCGGTCACGGGGTTCAAGAGTCCACCCCATTCAGGGCCGTAATCACCCCGGAGGATCGGGGGACCGAATATCCCGCCCAGGTAGGACCCCGCGACCATCATCCGGTCCGCGAGGGTAGGGTTGGCTTGGGCGAGTTGCCGGAGGTAACCGCCATATCCACCCCGCAAGGCGGCCCAAAGGATCGGAAGGATCCCGATGACCGCCGCCAAAACGGGGAGCCCAAAGGTCCCCAGGTCCTTTTTGCGGGCATAAAGCGTCAACATCCCGAGGGCCGCGATGAAAACCAATGGCCATGAAAAATAACTGTAGGTTCCCAGGGCCAACAAAGCCGCCGCCGCCCAGGGGGCCCAGGGCTTCCGCGTCAGGATCATGGGGCCCAGGGCCAAAAGAGCGCATTCAAGCGCCAGCATCAAAACTGGTGGGTGGGAGAAACGGCCGATGAAACAAAGCCAATAACTTCCCGCCGCAAGGGCCACGGCGGCCCAGGAGACTTGGGCCGGAAGCGTCCTCATCATGAAGAACGCCAGGAGTAGGAACGCGAGGAACGACCAGAGGGCGGGCACCAGGGCGGTGAGGGCGTGGGAGGGAAGCAGGACTTGGTACAACAGGCCGAGCATCCAATGGTAGAGGGGTGGCATCTGGGCCGGAAGGTGGAACAGGCTCCAATCCCATCGGCGCGCCAGTTGGATCCCGATAAGGTCGTTCAATCCCTCGTCGACCCTGGGCCAACTGGAAAAGGTCGTCAAGTCCTTGAACCTGAACCAAAACCCAACCCCGATCAGGAGGGCGAGGACCCAAAATGGGGACTTGGAGGGGATGTCGGGTCGTACGGTGGAAGGGGGGGGGAGGGTAACGACGATCGCCCAAGGCACCAGGAGGCCGAAAACGCCGATCCACAACCGAAGGAGCCAAGAGGCGTTGGGACACGCGATGAATCCCAGCGACAGGACGGCCAGGACAAAATAAACCCCGATGCCACGGGGGGGCGGGGACATTGGGACCAGGGCGAGGGACCCCGGGGATTTCGGGGAGACCGAGGATTTCGGGATGGGCATCACCGTTTCATTGTATCCTAAGGCTGCGTATCCCAAGACTGCTGGAGTCCTCTATGGAATCGAAGGAACTCAATCTCGCCAGGCCCGTGGCCTTCCTTTGCTGCCAGAGGGTCCGGCAGGATGTGATGACCAAGAACTATGATTTATTGGG
>Ga0265338_10009756_pt1 | contig 11387 bp, 12 predicted proteins | sample 42126metaG_FD_193579 | JGI IMG/M metagenome (GOLD analysis project Ga0265338, IMG submission 193579) | Rhizosphere microbial communities from Carex aquatilis grown in University of Washington, Seatle, WA, United States - 4-21-26 metaG | ecosystem: Host-associated > Plants > Roots > Rhizosphere... | reverse complement strand
GAACTTGTCCGTCCAGATCGGCAAACTGACGTTGCAAAACCCGGTCATGGTGGCGTCGGGCACGTTCGGTTACGGCGTCGAATACGCGCAACTCCTGGATTTGAACCAGCTTGGCGCGGTGGTCGTAAAGGGCATCCGGCTGCATCCGGTGCGCGGCAATGCCACGCCGCGCACTGCCGAAGCTGCCAGCGGCATGCTCAACGCCATCGGATTGCAAGGGCCGGGCGTGGACGGCTTCATCAAAAAATACTGGCCTTTTCTCAAAACGCTCAAGGTGCCGACCATCATCAACATCTGGGGCACCACGGTCGAGGAATACGCCGACGTGGCGCGGCATTTCGATCACCTCGGCGGCGTGGGCGCGCTGGAACTCAACGTATCCTGCCCGAACATCAAGGAAGGCGGCGCGCAGTTCGGCACGGACTTGAAATTGATTTCGCAAGTGGTGACCGCGTGCCGCAAGGTCACGACGCTGCCGTTGATTACGAAGATGAGCCCGAACGTGGTGAGCATCGCGCCTTTCGCCAAGGCGGCGGCAGACGCGGGCAGTGACGCGCTGTCCATCATGAACAGTTACCCGGCCATGGCGATTGACATCGAAACGCGCCGTCCGAAGCTGGCCAACGTTACCGGCGGCCTGACCGGGCCGTGCATCAAACCAATTGCCATCAAACTGGTCTGGGAGGCGGCCAAGGCTGTGAAGATTCCCATCATCGGCATGGGCGGCATCCAGAACGCGGCGGACGCAATTGAATTCATGATGGCCGGCGCGACGGCGGTGGCGGTGGGCACGGCAAATTTTTATGAGCCGCAGACACCCTTGCAGGTGATTGCCGGCCTGCGCGAATTTTTGCAGAAGCACGAATTGAAAGACGTGCGGGAGATTGTTGGCACCGTGCAAGCGGCGAAATGACGACTGTAGCGGCGGTCTGTGACCGCCGCATTTCGTCCATTTGCGGCGCTCACCGATCGCCGCTACCAGAAGTTATGTTCGAGCATCGTTCAAAACCATTGCTGCCGCGCCGGCAATTTTATGCGCGCCTCGCCCGGGGCGCGGGCATCGGCCTGCTGCTCATCGCGCTCGCGCTCGGCATCGGGATGATCGGTTACCGAACCTTTGAGCCGATGTCCTGGGTGGACGCCTTCGTCAATGCGGCGATGATATTGTCCGGCATGGGCCCGGTGTCGTCGCTGCAAACCGATGGCGGCAAGATTTTCGCCGGCTGTTACGCGCTGTTCAGCGGCCTGGCATTCCTGACCAGCCTCGGAATTTTCTTCGCGCCGGTGTACCACCGGTTCCTCCACAAGTTTCACGCGGAGGAAGTCCGGCACGCCGCAAAATCGCCGGATCAACCCTGATTCTGTTTTGCGCTTCGCGCGCGGCGGGGTATGCTGGACTCATGCTTTGGGCATTTACCAAGTATCACGGGCTGGGCAACGACTACCTTGTCATTGACCCGAAGAACCTGCCGGCGCCGCTGACGGCCGCGCAGATCAAAACGATTTGCCATCGCAATTACGGCATCGGTTCCGACGGCATTTTGCTCGGACCGCTGCCGTCCAAAAAGGCGAAGTTCGCGGTCCGCATTTTCAATCCCGACGGCAGCGAGGCGGAAAAGAGCGGCAACGGCCTCCGGATTTTTTCGCGTTACCTGTGGGACCGGAAACTGGTCCGCGGCGATGAATTCGCCGTCGAAACCGCCGGCGGCCTGGTGAAAGCCACGGTGACGGAACGCGGCCAGGTGGTGCGCGTGGAGATGGGCAAGGTCAGTTTTTGGAGCGATGAAATCCCCGTGGCCGGTCCGCGCCGGGAAGTCATCAACGAACCGATTCATCTGCGCGGCGAACGGTTCAATTTTTGCGCGGCGACGGTGGGCAATCCGCATTGCGTGCTGCCGCTGCCGAAAATCAGCCCGGAACTGGCGAAACAAATCGGCCCGCTGCTGGAGACGCACCTGCGTTTTCCCAGGCGCACCAACGTGCAATTCATGAAGGTGATTGACCGCAACAACATCCAGATTGAAATCTGGGAACGCGGCGCGGGTTACACGCTGGCCAGCGGCAGCAGCAGCAGCGCGGCGGCGGCGGTGGCGCACAGGCTCGGCCTGTGCGACCGCAACATCTCCGTTCACATGCCCGGCGGAATCATTGAAATCGAGATTGGCGACGATTTTGCGATTTGCATGACTGGCGCGGTGACGAAGGTGGCCGACGGCGTGATTGCGAAGGAAATGTTCAACGCGCCAACCGCTGGCTGACGAAGCAATGCCGGCGGCCGGGACACCAGCCACCTGCCGTCAAGCCGCCGGCGCGTCCTTGGGAGCGCGATAGTCAATCACCTTCACCTTTTCCAGCGTCACCAGACCGCCGCCAACCATTTCATCGAGCACGGGCAGGAAGGCGTTGATTTTTTCCTCGCCATCCACGATTTCGATGACCAGCGGCAAATCCATCGAGAGCCGGAGGATTTTGGCCGTGTGCAACCGGCTGGTCTTGCCGAAACCCATCGGCCCGCGCAGGACGGTCGCGCCGGCCAGGTGCATTTCGCGCGCCTTGAGCACAATGGCTTCGTAGAGCGGTTTGTGCTGCCAGCGGTCGCTTTCGCCGATGAAAATCCGCAGCAAGAGGGCTTCATTTGGAATTTGCATGTCAATTTCCTTTCATTGAACTGAACACCGAGCCGAGCAGATAGCCGAGCCAGACGGCCACCAGGCATAACACAACGGACAAAATCACGTTGCCGCCGGCATAAAACCATTCGCGGTCGCGCAGCAGATTCAGCGTTTGCAGGCTGAACGAGGAAAACGTCGTGTACCCGCCGCAGATGCCGATCATGAGAAATTGCGTGGCGAAGGTGCGCGATGGCGAATCCAGCCGGCCTTCCGGCGCGGCCAGCGCCGCGATGATACCGATGACAAACGAGCCGGTGACGTTGACAACCAGCGTGCCCAGCGGGAATGTCTCGCCCAAAAATCGCGAGACCACGCCGTTCAACCAGAAGCGGGCAATGCTTCCCATCGCTCCGCCCAAACCAACCCAAAGGTACGCGAGCATAAAAAATCCTACCGACACCAGCGTATTCGGTAGGAGTCATCAGCGCTGAACAGTCAACCCCGAAATCGTTCGGGGCGGCGCGGTTTTCCCATGAGGGGAAGGCAAACTCCATTGCCGGCAAACAATTAAAAGCGAATCCTTGCCGGTCGCAAGCAATTTTTGGGCGCCGTCCGCCAATCCGGCCCCTGGGGCGCTTCATTTTGGCATTTCGGATTTTGCGGCTTGGCCTTAGGTTTGGCGTGTTCGCGGACCCAAATGACAACCCTGCACAAATATCTGACCCGCCAGGTGCTCGCTTCCCTGTTGCTGAGCATGGCGGTGTTCACCTTTGTGTTGTTGATCGGCGACGGGCTCAAGGAAATTCTGCCCCTGCTCATCAGCGGACAGGTGCAGTTCGGCACGGTGCTGGAAGCCATCGGGCTGCTGATTCCATTTTTCTGGGTCTATGCGCTGCCGATGGGGTTGTTGACGGCGACGCTGCTGGTGTTTGGCCGGTTCAGCGCCGATCAGGAACTCACCGCCGCGCGCGCCAGCGGCATCAGCCTGCTCTCGCTCATCACGCCGGTTTTGCTCCTGAGCCTGTTTTGCTGCGGCGCCAGCGCCTGGATCAACCTGGATTCGGGACCGCGCTCGCGCGTGGCTTTCAAGAAATTAATTTTCGAGGCGCAGGCCGACCTGATGCGGTTTCAACTGCCCGAAAGACAGTTCATCCGCGACATCCCCGGCTACATTGTTTACGTGGACAAAAACCACGACGGCGATCTGCAGGACGTAATGGTCTTCATATTGCAAAACGAAACCAATGTAACCACCACCATTCGCGCGCCACAGGGACGGTTGCGGGCCGACCGGCAAAACAAACAACTGATTTTTGATTTGTTGAACGCACAAACGGTGAAGCTGAACCCCATCGGCAGTGTGACGATTACCTCTTTAAAAGGGTGGTCTTCCTACATTTACCAGCTTCCCTCCAGGGAAAACCATCCGTTCCACCCGGCCATCAGCGACATGACGTTCTGGCAATTGCGCGATGAGCTGAACGACCTGAACCGGAATCTGAGTTTGCCGCCCGACCTGGAGGTAACGCCTTCGGATACGCGTCTCGGACAACTGGACGAGGCTGAAAAACAACGGGCGGACCTGACGGAGCCCATTCGCGTCGAGATGCACCGGCAGGTTGCGTTTTCCTTCGCGTGTTTCAGTTTCACGCTCATCGGCATTCCGCTCGGCATCCGCGTTCACCGCCGCGAAACCAACGTCGGCGTCGCCATCGCGCTGATGCTGGTGCTGATTTATTACGCCTTCATCATGCTGGGGGAATCGCTCTCCACCCGCCCGGAATTTGCCCCGCACCTGATTTTCTGGTTGCCCAATTTCATTTTCCAGGCCGTCGGCGCGGTGCTCCTCTGGCGCGCCAATCGGGGGATATGACAATGTTGAATTTTGAGTTTTAAGTTGAAAACTCGCGCTGTAACTCAAAACTGAAAATTCAAAACTTATAACTTCCGGCGATAAACCTTCCCCACCGCCGCCTGGTCAACGGGTTGGACGATGAGTTCATCGATGTTCACATGCGGCGGCCGGCTGGCTATCCAGACCAGAATTTCCGCAATGTCCCCGGCCGTCAGCGGCTTGATGCCTTCATAAACCTTTTTCGCGCCGGCCGCGTCGCCCTTGAAACGCACGAGCGAAAATTCCGTCTCCGCCATACCAGGATCCACCGTGCCGACGCGAATGCCCGTGCCGAGCAATTCGAGCCGCAAGGCGCGGGTGATTTGCAGTTCGCCCGCTTTCGCCGCGCAATACACCGCGCCGCCCTCGTAAGCCGTGTGGCCGGCCACGGAACCGATGTTGATGATGCTCGCGCCATCGTTACGCGGCATCAACGGCAGCGCGGCGCGGGTCACGCGCAAAACGCCGAGGACGTTCGACTGAATCATCGCCTCCCAATCCGCGTCCCGGCCCCCGGCCACGGTGTCCAGGCCATGCGCACCGCCGGCGTTGTTGATTAAAACGTGCAGACCTCCGGCTTCTGGCTTCTGCCCTCCAATTTTCTCCCCCGCCCAGGCAACAAAAGTTTCGACGCTGGAGGTTTTGCTGACGTCCAATTCATGAAAAAGCGCCGCGCCGGCCCCGGCTTTCTTCGCTTCGGCGGCAACCTTTTCCAGGCGGTCAATGCGCCGCGCACCGAGCAGCAGTTTCGCGCCTTCCGCGCCAAATGCCCGCGCCGACGCCGCGCCAAATCCGGACGATGCGCCGGTAATCAAGACCCATTTGTCTTTCAACGAATTCATCGGAGAATCTTCATCCGCGGCCGGCATTGTTCAAGATGAAATTATTGTCCGGATAAACGATGTAGCGGCGCTCTGCGAGCATCGCATATTTCAATTTCTCATGAAATATCCGGCGGTCACAGACCGCCGCTGCAATGGAATGGCATTTCAGAGCCTTCTGTATCAATTCAATTTTAATCGTGCAGGTGAAGCGCGCGTTCTTTACTTTCACCGGTTATTGATTCCAATGAAAACCAAAGTCTGTTCCATTTTGTTTGCCGCCGTCATTCTGCCGGCCTTTTGCTGCCGGGCCGGCAATTACACCAACTTCGACGTGGCCGTGTACATTCCGGTGAGCGCGGTGCGAAGTTTTGAAGATCCGCAAAAATTGCAGGACGACTGGAACCGGGTCAGCAGCCAGTTGAAGGTGGACAAGGTGTACATCGAGGTGCAGCGCAACCGGGAGCTGGCCGGCGATGAATTGCTGGAGCGGGTCAAAAAATTCTTTCTCGACCACGGCGTGCGCGTGGCGGGCGGCATGGCCCTGTTCGACGGCGGGTTCGGCCAGTTCAAGTCGTTTTGTTACACCGACCCGCAGGACCGGGAATTCGTCAAGCATGCCGCGGAACTGGCGGCCCGGCATTTCGACGAAGTGATTCAGGACGATTTCTTTTTCAACAACACCAAGACCGATTCCGACATTGCGGCCAAGGGAACGAACAGCTGGACCCAATTCCGGCTCGCCGTGATGGATGACGTGGCGGAAAATTTGGTCATCAAACCGGCGCGCGCGGTCAACCCCAAGATCAGGCTCATCATCAAATTCCCCAATTGGTACGAGCATTTCCAGGGACTGGGTTACGACCTCGACCGGGAGCCCAAACTGTTCGATGGCATTTACACCGGCACGGAAACACGCGACCCGATCACCACCGACCAGCATTTGCAGCAGTATGAGAGCTACGAAATCATCCGCTATTTTGACAACATCGCGCCGGGTGAAAACGGCGGCGGCTGGGTGGACACCTTCAGCATCCGGTATGTTGACCGCTACGCCGGGCAGCTTTGGGACACGATGTTCGCCAAGGCGCCGCAAATCATGCTGTTCGAGTGGTCGGCGATGAGCCGGCCCATCCAGCCCGGCGACCGCGCCGCCTGGCAAAACCTGCACACGAGCTTTGATTACAATCAATTGCTGGCGGACTTTGAAACCAATCATCCGGCAGGTTTGACGAACCCCACCATGGCCGCCGTTGCCAGTTACAGTTTGAAACAGGTGGACCCATTCCTCGGCCGGCTCGGCAACCCGATTGGCATCGCCAGCTACAAACCCTATCAATCCACCGGCGAGGATTTTCTGCACAATTACCTGGGCATGATCGGCATTCCGATTGAGCTTTATCCGTATTTCCCCACCAATGCGAACCTGGTGCTGTTGACCGAAGCGGCGAAGTTTGATTCCGACATCGTCGCCAAAATCAAACAACAACTGGTTGCCGGCAAATCCGTCGTCATCACGTCCGGACTGCTTCATGCGCTGGAAAACCGGGGCATCAACGACATCGTGGAACTGCGCTACACCAACCGCAAACTGCTCGCACATGAGTTTTACGGCGGATTCGGCGCCGGCGACGGGGCCAATCTCGGTGACGACCCGAATGCGGCCATCCTGCTGCCCGAGATTGATTTCCTGACGAACGACGCGTGGCCCCTGGTGCGCGCGCTGGCCAACGGCGGCGCCTGTCCGCTGCTGCTTATGGACCGCTACTCCAAAGGCGTCCTTTACGTTCTGACCATTCCCGACAATTTTGCCGATTTGTACCGGCTGCCGTCCCCCGTCACGAGCGCGCTCAAGGGGTATTTGATGCGTGGTTTTCCCGTTCGGTTGGACGGACCCAGCCAGGTCGCGCTCTTCGCATACGATAACCACACGTTCATTGTGGAATCCTATCGGCCCACGGAGACCGACGTAAACGTTTCCGTGACCGGCAATTTCACCAGGCTGCGGAATCTGGTCACCGGCGAAGTGATTGCCGGCCAGGCGCCGGAGCAACCGGCGGGTTTTGGCGCACGCCGGCGGGTTCCCGTTGAAAACCGCGAACTCTTCAACGTGCATCTGCTGCCGCAAAGCTACGAAGTTTTCGCGGCGGAGATGTAAGCCGGGTTACCGGGCCGAAGTCTGAAATCGCCGCACTGCTGGATTCAATGGAAATCTGCGCGGAAGCACGCGATTTTATCTTCGCAAATTGGCAAGGAATTAGCTCACACCAGAGCTCATGGACACAATGATGTGGGAAATTCTTGCTGGAATTCTGATTTTCGCGGCTGCCAACATGGCTTATTTTGAAATCCGAAGGTTGATTCAACTTTTACGGGGCCATTTCAAAAAATCAAAATCATTAACAATCCGACAGGATTCAACGGTTGGCCCCGCAGTCTGATTGGACCACCGGTTCAGACATCGCTCCTTCAACCCGGGTTTCACCCGGAAATTCAACAAGGGAAGCCCGCCCTCCGGCCGGTCTTGACCCGATGCAATCCCACTCACCCCGCTGGCCATGCCGTTCGGTGAGGCCAGCCGGTTGTCACTGGTTGTGAGCCCAGTTGTGATCTTGAATATACTTCTGTAAAGCCGGCCCGCCGCCCTGCCACGCAACCACCAAAACCAGGGCGACACACAACACCACCAGAATCAATATCCAGGAAAGAATGGCCCGATAATAATTCTTGCGGGACTCGTTCTCGCCGCTAAAGGCCCAGACGAGAATCATCAACAAACCAATCACCGGTATGGCGGTGACGAACATCATTCCCATCCAGGACCCGACGGAAACATAATTTTTGTCATCCTGCTTGATCGTTAAATTGTGTGGTTGCGTTGGCACAGGTTATTTGCGTTTGGATATTTTTTATGTTTTTGGAGCAGTCCCATGAGACAAAATAATTTCTTTTTTGCCGTTCATAAGCTCCCCGATGCCGCCTTCATCAGCAATAGTCGCGCCAAGTCCATCACGACCCCGGACAGGTTGTTTAACGATTTGCTTAATCTCTTAGTTCTTTATTCCAAAACACTTCGAGGCGTTGGGTCGGCCGGCGCGGAGGAACAAATTTAATCGCACATTTGTGGGAGAATGAACCCTCGCGACAGCGGAGATGTCATCAGGGGAACGAAGACGCAACCACCAAGGATCCGGGACAGTTGCAATCAGTGCGGGCTGACATGGCAGAGCGGATCCATTTCGCCCGGCCCGATTCGTTTCAATCGAAACAGCACGCTGGCAACCACCCAACATCCTGCGCTCAACCACGCGGGGCCGGCGGTATCGACCGTCCCGCGTCGCGGGATGGAACGGAAGACGGAAATGGCAGCGGCGGCGATGAGGAGTCGGCCAAAGTGTAGGCAACGGTTTCACCGGTGGACTTGAGAAAGGCAAAATCCTGGACGCTCCTGATGGTGTTGCTTTTTACCAACCGTTGAATTGCCTGGAGCGTGTCCTCCCTCGTTTCCTGGATGTGAAGGGCTATCTGACTCGCGTGGGTGGGTGCCTGCGCATCATGAAGCATGTTGATGATTTTTGCTTCAATGTGTTCAAGTAGTGCTGCTTTCATTTGTCACCTCATAATCGTTGTCGTGGTTCGGTCGCGGTGTTTAAGAAAGCCGGCTTGCCGGGCCGCAGCCCGCAGCATTCCAGGCTTGCCCTTTGTTTCCGGCCCGCCTGCGTTTCACTTCGGCGCGGCAGCCTTCGCTCCGGCTTCGCTGCGAGCGAAGGCTGGTGGAGCCGACAGGAATCGAACCTGCGACCTTCTCATTGCGAACGAGACGCTCTACCAACTGAGCTACGACCCCAGCCTTGCCGTTCGGACAACCATAGCATTGTCACAAAACCACGCGCCGCGCAATTGTTAAGTAAATCCGGTAGTGTCCTAATTTGGTTGTAGGGCACGACGTAAGGAGTGCTAGCCCCAACGACTCGTCACCTCGTCGCCTACAAATTAGGACATTACCGTAAATCCTGCCGAAGGAGGCGCGGCAGTTTGGCCGCGCTGTGAGCGCAGCCATTCGCGGACGAGCCGTCCGCGCTCCAATGGCTCCAATTGCCGATTGGCAACCTCCGCCGCGCCTGCTAACTTCCGCGCGCATGTCCGACGCGGCTGCGGCAGCCCAAACGCCTTCGAAGGCACAGGTGTTTCTCCGCCGGTTGATCACCACGGTGATTCTCTGGACGGTAATCCTTGCCGCCCTGCTCTCCCGCAACGCGTGGATTTCCAACGGCGTCTTCCTGCTCATCGTCTTCCTGCTCGCCCTGGCCGGGCTCACGGAGTTTTACGGGCTGGTTGAAAAGCGCGGCCTCGCCTGCTTCAAATGGTGCGGGCTGGCCGGCGGCGCGCTGCTCATGGTCGGAACGTTTCTGAATCTGACCGGCCACCTCGGCACGTCCGGTTCGCCCGCGCGCGTGAACGATTTTGAAACCGGCTTCATCATTTTGTTCGTGCTTGGGTTGTGCGTGCGGCAGCTGGCTGCGCGCAACGGGGCGACGGGCATGGTTGCCATCGCGACGACGCTCTTCGGCCTGATGTACGTGCCGTGGCTGCTGAATTTCATCCAGAAAATCAATTTTTTCCCCGGCGTGGAGGGCCGGTACTTCCTGCTCTACTTCGTGCTGCTGACGAAGTTCAGCGACACCGGCGCGTACGCGGTCGGCTCGCTCATCGGCCGGCACAAGATGATTCCGCGCATCAGCCCCGGCAAAACCTGGGAAGGCTTTGGCGGCGCGATTCTGTTTTCAACGGCGGCGAGCGTGGTCTTTGTGTATTTTTATGGTGACCGGATGGCGGGCATGAACTGGCTTCACGCCGTGGTGCTCGGTGTTTTGTTGAGCGTGACGGCAGTCATCGGTGATTTGATTGAATCGTTGTTCAAACGCGAGGCGGGCGTGAAGGATTCCGGCAAGCTTTTTCCCGGCATCGGCGGCATTCTGGATTTGCTGGACAGCCTTTTGTTCAACGCGCCCATCATGTATTTGTATCTGCGACACATTTTAACAAGCCCATGAGATTTACGATTTACGATTTACGATATACGCGGCTTTGGCAAAATAGCGACGAATCAGGAACCAAACTCCAGCCCTATGACACGCGAAGAAATGAAAAATCGGACGAAGGCCTACGCCAACCGCATTGTAAAAGTTTGTTCTGCGCTGCCGGGCAACTGGGTCGCGCAAACGCTGGGCAAACAGCTGCTCCGCAGCGGAACTTCCGTTGGTGCAAACTATCGCGCCGTCTGCCGTGCAAAATCAAACCCGGATTTCATAAACAAACTGCGCATCGTTGAAGAAGAATGTGACGAATCGTTGTTTTGGATGGAATTACTGACGGACAACAATCTGATTAAAGCAGGCCGTCTTGCGGAGTTGATGAAAGAAGCGGATGAAATTCTAGCCATTGTTGTCTCATCGGCAAAAACCGCCCGCACGTCGCGGGGCACGTAAATCGTATATCGTAAATCGTAAATGAAGAATGTTGTTTTACTCGGTTCGACCGGCTCCATCGGCACCAGCACCGTCAAGGTCGCTGACGATTTGCCGGACCGCATCCGGCTGGTGGGCCTGGCGGCGGGCAACAACGCCGGCTTGTTGCTGGAGCAAACGCGCAAGCACCGACCGGAAGCCATTTCAATTTCTGATCCGGCGAAAGCCAGGGAACTCGGCAACACGCCGGGCATTTCAACCAAGGTTTATTCCGGCACGGACGGTTTGTTAAAACTGGCCACCCTGCCCGGCGCGGACATTGTACTGATCGCCATTGTGGGCACGGCGGGTTTGCAGCCCGCGCTGGCGGCGATTCGCGCCGGCAAGGACATCGCCATCGCGTCCAAGGAAATTCTGGTCATGGCCGGCGAGATTGTCATGGCCGAGGCGCGCCAACACGGCGTCCGCGTGCTGGCCGTGGACAGCGAACACTCGGCCATTTTTCAGTGTCTCGACGGCAAACCGCCCGCTTCCATCCGCAAACTCTGGCTGACCGACAGCGGCGGACCGTTCCGCAAGCTGCCCAGGGAGG
>Ga0265338_10009755_pt1 | contig 11388 bp, 11 predicted proteins | sample 42126metaG_FD_193579 | JGI IMG/M metagenome (GOLD analysis project Ga0265338, IMG submission 193579) | Rhizosphere microbial communities from Carex aquatilis grown in University of Washington, Seatle, WA, United States - 4-21-26 metaG | ecosystem: Host-associated > Plants > Roots > Rhizosphere... | reverse complement strand
TGACGCATGCGCCCAAACCCTGCGTAGTGAGCCAGGCAGAGCCACGTGGCGACCAGCAAAGCCACGCTTGCCGTGACAGCGCACCATAGCCAACCGGACCCCCACAAGAGCAAAACGTTCTCGTACAGCACGGTCGGAACACCCGCCAGAGGAACAAGGATACACACGACACCGAAACGAAACCATCTGCGCTGGTGAGGCAGGGCGGCCCAAGTGCCCGCAAGCGTAGCTACACCGAAACCCGCTCCTACCAACATGTGCTTCCACCACGATTTCCGTACATCTTCGGGTAAGTATGCGACCACGCCGAACACCGCGGCAATCAACAGCGTGCTCCGAAACAGATCAGCTACGGAGAATCGCCGCCACGGGTGGGCAGCCGGCGGAGTTGCGATCGCCGTTCCGGCAGCCGGCGGCGGTCTGAATCGGCGAACGAGTATCAACGGCACGGCCACGACCAGGGCCTGCGAGAGGAACACCAGGGCCAGATCGAACGCAGGGACCGGAAACATGGCGACAATCACCGCTGCGACCGGGATGAAGCGCACGGACCAGTGCAGCCGACCGAGCCCCGCCCAGATGGCCAGCAGGCCGAATGCGGTACCTGCGGTCGCGGCCAGCATGTGAAATAGGACGACTTCGGTCATGGCAGAGGGCTCGTATGACGTGTCAGCGGCGCAGGCGTACGAGTCGATAGCCGGCGGCGCGGAGCACAAAAAGCATGGCGGCCAGGAACGAGCCGCAGAGAATCGTCCAGGCGACCCACCACCAACCGGCTTCGGTCAGCCGTTGCGTCCACCGGGGCGACCAGGGGGCAGGGTACAACAACGTGCTTTCGAGCCAGTTGAGTGCAGCTCCCGCTCCGAGGGCGAGCACAATGAATACCAAGAGCTTAGTCCACCACCGTCCCTTGCCCAAGGCGACCCAGAGCGCTGCCAATGAGACCACGGTCAATAACATGCCATCCGCCGAAGCTTGTAACCACCACTGGTGCCCGCTGATGTACGACGGCGATTTGCGAAGAGCGCCTTGCACGGTGGGAACCAAGATGGCAACTGCAGCGGTCGTGAACATTAGGTTGCGGATGGAGAACTGCACAGGTCCGGCGGCACCCTGTGCTGCTCCTATCACATCCGGTTCGATGCGATGCCCGCAGACCTGGAGCACAGCTACCAACGCACAGGTACTCACTGCCTGCACCAGGACAATGAATTTCAGCGGCTCACCGGCCCAGCCGATGGCCAAAAGTTCGGCAACGCCGGGGGAAATCAGCGGAAAAGCAGCCGCAATTACCAGGCGACGCCACCAGGAAGCTGCTCCAAGTATCGCCCATGTCGCCACTGCGCCGAATTGTCCCGAAAAGAACGCCCAATACAACAACCGCTGAGCATCGTTGCCCTCAACTTGCCTCTGCAGGAGCATCAGGTTGACCAGCAGAATCGCCCAACCAGAAACCAGCAACCGCCAGCCCCAGTTGGGCAGCCATCGTCCGGCGACGTAGCCGAGCAGGCCCGTCTGTGCGACGAACCAACCCATGACTACCAACGTGAACGGCCCAGACCAACGATAACCGTACATCATTGCCAGCAAGGCTTGGTCCGCGGCCACGACCAAGGCCGGCAGGACGACGCTGGGGATCAACAGACGGAGCGAGAGGAAGCGAGCAGGCATGCGCGACAGTATAACCCTAGTCGATCGGCAGTTGCCACCGGCTGAAAACCACCAACGAGGCAACGATTGCAGTGGATTCGTACAGGCCGGCGACGGTGGGCAGGTTGGCCCGGGTCTGGCGCCGTTTGGACGAAAGGGCCAACTATACGGCTCTGGGTCGTCACCCGTGTCCGGAGTGATTAGCGCCCTGACGACAGCCGGATCAGTATGATTCGACAGAAAATGAGCACTACCGTCGGCGAACAATACCATCGCACCCGATGGATGATGACTGCTGATGCTGGGCTGCGATGGATCGTTGATTCGACAGCTCATCTTTTCGAATTCCAAGTCTCGTGGTTCGGTCCATTGAATTCCGCTTTCCGCGACCTCCACAACCATGATCGTGTTTTCTGCACCGTCACGAATTTCTCTTTGTTTGGGTGACTTGCCATCATCGAACATTGTACCGGGCCCAGTGATGAGAAGGTAATTCGTGCCGTCCCTCCCCGTGGTTACATCCGACATGCACTGAAAGACCGGGCAGCCAATGTCGTTGCGTAAACTGTTCACCAGGCGCCGGTTATTCTGGCCGTCCCAAGCCTCGTCGAAGTTGTACTGCAGGTAGATGTCCTTGTGAGCAAGGTACGGCAGCAGCAATACTCGCCAACTGTGAGCCGGCTTACCGTCCGGCCCAGCGACATACGCGGGGGGAAAGCAAGCGAAAGTGTCGTGGTAAGCTTGCATCGTCAATCCAATGAACTTGAGGTGACTCGCGCATGCAGAACGCCTCGCGGCGTCGCGTGCCGAGTTGATGGCAGGCAAGAGACCGGCAGCAAAGAGGAGACCGGCAGCAAAGAGAAGGAGTAGCCCTCCAAGACCGAAGAGCTTCCGCCGAAGGCTTTGGGATTTCGAGCGGTCCTGAGTTGATTCAGCGGCGGAGCTGGGTTCATCTGGTGCGTTTGGCATGCTGGCCTCGTGGAGCCGAGTGCTGCCCATGGGCTCAATTCTCGCCGCTGCTGCCGGCCCTGCCAAGTCCGCGGCCCAGGCTGGCCGCCACGCTCCCCCGCTCTCGCTTCATCGCGTTCACTTCGTTGCGACTGGCCCGCGGCGCCGTTAAACTTACGATTCGGTCCTCGATCATCTCCATAATACGACCGGCCAAGGGACTCGCATGAATGCCCCTCTGTTTTTCCTGGTGGCTACCTTGCTGGGTGCCGAACCAGATTCGGTCAAACGGCCGCGCGTGATCGACCGCAGACTGGCCATCGAATTGTTCGCGGCCGAACCGAGCTTGGTCACGCCGATCGGTATCGCGGTCGATGCAAAGGGGCGAGTGTTGGTGGTCGAGAGCCATACTCACTTTCGGCCCGAAGGGTACACCGGCCCGGAAGCCGACCGCATCCGTATGTTTGAGGACACCGACGGCGACCACCACGCCGACAAGATCACGACTTTCTTCGAAGGGACCCGCGCTACAATGAACCTGGCCGTCTACCACGACGGCTCGGTCTATGTCGACACGCGGAACGAGATCTTCCGCCTGCGCGATACGGACGACGATGGCCTGGCCGACGAGCGCACGCGGATTGCCCGCCTCGAAACGGCCGGCGACTATCCGCACAACGGGTTGTCGGGCTTCGCCTTCGATTTCGCCGGCAACGTCTACTTCGGACTGGGCGAGAACTTGGGGGCCGATTACAAGCTCATTGGCAGCGACGGCACGACACTGGCCGGCGGAGGCGAAGGGGGGAACATCTATCGCTGCGGCGCCGTTGGCGACAAGCTGGTGCGGATCGCCACCGGTTTTTGGAACCCGTTCCATCTCTGTTACGACACATTCGGCCGCCTGTTCGCGGTCGATAACGATCCCGACAGCCGGCCCCCCTGCCGACTATTGCATATCGTGCCCGAGGGCGATTACGGCTATCGCTTCCGCAACGGCCGCAAGGGGCTGCATCCATTCACCGCCTGGAACGGCGAATTGCCCGGTACGCTGCCGATGGTGGCCGGGACGGGCGAAGCTCCATCAGGCATCGTCGCCTATGAGGCGGGCAACCTTCCGGACGACTACCTTGGCGAACTGTTGGTGACCTCGTGGGGCGACCATCGTCTCGATCGGTTCAAGCTCGTGCCGCGGGGCGCTTCGTTCGCTTCAACGGCCAAGCCATTCGTCATTGGTGACGAGAACATCTCGAAAAGCTGCGGCGGCTGGATTTGCTTGATGAATACACGGGCGATCTGGTGCTCCGAGCCATGCGGACATTCGTTGCGCCCACTACGCCTTCGGTTGATGACATGAAAGCCTGGCTGAGTCACACCGATGGTGAAGCGGATGCCGCGGCTGGCGAGCGGATTTTCTTCCACCCGCGCGCCGCCGGCTGCTACCGCTGTCACCAGATCAACGGCCGTGGTGGAAGGATGGGTCCTGAGCTGTCAAGCGCCGCCCGGCAGCTAGACCGGGTAAAACTGATCGAAGCGATCATCGAACCGAGCAAGGAAATCGCCCCACGTTTCGTTCCCTGGTCGATCATCACAACCGACGGGAGGGCTTTGACCGGCCTGTTGGTGAGCGAGGCCGTCACCGGCGAGCAGACGTACGCCGACTCCGATGGCGGGCTGTTCGTGTTGCGGCCAGAACAGATCGAGCAGCGCGTACCGCACGGGAAGTCGATCATGCCCGACAATCTGGCTGATCAGCTTACTCGCCACGAGCTTCGCGACCTGTTGGCGTTTTTACATGGCCGCAACTTGCGCGGACCGGTCAAATGACTAACGATTTCGGAGACCGACGATCGTTTGGCCGTGACCACCAATGAACGAAACTCGCGAAATCGAATTTTTCTGGACGGTTCACCATGGCAAACGATGGTCTTTCGCCTTATCCGAAGCCAACGCATTGACCGGGCTCACATTTGACGCTGCTTACGACGACGACCCTACCGGGTGGAGTGTTGAACGAACGGCCGAATTTGTGTCGGTTGCCAGGGGAGAGTTAATCGAGATCGACGGGGAACTCATAGAACTGGACGATACAGGTTCGGTCAATTCTCGTAAGCCGCGCACGCTACCCCACGTATTCTGGTATTGTCTGTTTTGCGGGGAACGCCACAACGTGGACCTCTTTCGGGACCCCCTACACGGCACGTCGCCGTGGCCGAATCCATCCGTGTGGCACTGCGAACGTGGCAAGGGTAAGGTTTTGATACATTGGTAGGCACAAGTCACGCGTCTGAAAAGCGTGAATTCCGGCACGCGACCGCACGAACCCTTACCCACAAAGCACGATCCCAACATCAATGTGAATGGGAGGTGGGGCCGTTTGGCGACATCATCGCCACTTGGGTTCACGTCCCGCCCCCACCTATCGGTCCATTGACTGTCGGCGGGACCGACGGTGCGCCGAAGGGTCTCTCATCCACCCAAATCATGATGCCGTCGGTATGGGCACCGGGAGGAGCGGAGACACCGCCGCCACCCTGTGTCTTTTGCATGCAGTTGAGCCGTAAGAGAACGAACGGTTCGTCGCTGGTGGCCGCAACCGAAGCGCCATTGCCCGCCTGTTCCGTCGAATACCCCGGACCGTCAGTGAGCCACTTGGCTTGCTCTTCGGGAATAACCATACCGATCGCGCCGTCTTGTTGAATTAGCGTCAATCTCCATCGCCCGAGACGGTCGCGCCGCACCGCCACCGTGACGATGTATTCGCCTGGAGCCAGCTCGGTTGTGCCGTGGTCGGATGGAATACCGGAGGAGGGGATTTCTTGCGTCAAAACGAGCACACGGTACGTCCGTGCCGATGGAACATGCACGCGCCAACGCCAGGTCATGTCTTCGTAGGTCGGCAACGCGAGGACGTTCAGCGTGTTCGGATTCGAGATCGTCAGGCGGCCAAGCTCGGTCGCCATCCGACCGACCTCTTCACGCGACTGCGTCAGCTTCCAGGAGGTAAAGACGTGCGAACCCAACACGCTGATAAAAGCGATCGCGACCAGCATCCAACGAATCGAAAACTGAAAGCGGAGGCGTGGCATTGCGGTATTGTACCTGGACTCGTGGATCGTCCCAATTTGATCAAGGGTGTGCGGTCGAATCTTTCACAGCGTCGGATGGGGATGAGAGGAATCTCGGCCATTGCCCAGCCTGACCGCACAAATCGTCGTTTCGTCAGGCTGAAAAGCCTACAGCCGATGCCTTCGACGTCGTCGTCGGTGGCCAGATGCAATCCGCAGGGCAGGTGGCAAGTTCGTCGACGGCGGATGGCGGCGACGGCAAATGCGCAAATGACGAGCCCCGTGTGAACGGAATGTCTCACGTCTTTACCGTTTTTCATCGCGAGAACGCCAGAGATGGCCTGTTCGATCGGCAATGTTCACAGGCTGACAGCGTGACAGAAAACGCCAAGGAGCCTCAATGGCGGGTCATGGTGATTGGCGAAATTGTGGTATAATTCATCCATTAGGTGCTTGTAATCTTCCAATTAGACGATCATAATCATTCTAACTAACGAATTGATTGGCGTAAATCTGTCATGAAATCGGGCGTTCTGGTGGACGAACGTCGCAATCGACTGCTCGAATTAGTTCGCAGCCGCGGCTTTGCCGCTCTGCCTGACCTGGCCAAGGAATTGCAAGTCTCCCAATCGACGCTACGCCGCGACCTAGATTACTTGGAAGAGAGTGGTGCGGCGAAACGGACACATGGAGGGGTGTTTTACACCGGCTCCTCACCCAAGCTGCCCCATTTCGACGAGCGCCAGCCCGCCCAATGGGACAAGAAACAGACGATCGCCGCGAGGGCGGCGGAAATGATCGAAGAAGGCGACACACTGCTTTTGGATGGAGGAACGACGACCTACGAATTGGCCCGGCTGCTGGTCGGCCGGCGGCTGCAAGTGGTGACCAACTCGCTGCCGGTGGCCAACCTCTTCGCTTCCGACCCTAAGACCGACCTGGTGTTGGTCGGCGGCTACGTCTATCCGCGGACAGGCGTTTCGCTGGGGCCGTACGCGAACGAGATGTTGGCCCATGTGAGCGTCCGCAAGACGGTGCTCAGTGTGGCGGGCATCAACGATCGGGGCTACTTCAACAGCAATCTGCTGTTGGTCGAGACAGAGCTGGCCATGATGGCCGCAGCGGAGGAAGTGATCGTGGTGGCCGACAGCACCAAGTTCGGCCGACAGAGCCTGGCGCACCTGGCGGCCCTCGACGCGATCGACCGCCTGGTGGTCGACGGCGAGATCAGCGTGGTATGGCAGGAAAAGATGACCGCGGCGGGCGTCGAGTTGCTCGTGGCGGGGGAAGCGAAGACGGCAGCATAAGGTACGACACACATGAGCACCGCCGCATTGCTGGACCGTAGCGCGATCGAGCACATCGTCCGAGAGATCGTATTGGCGCGCGCCCCACGGGGCGCTGAGCCCAAGCTGGTCGTGAGCATCTCCGCGCGGCACGTCCACCTGACCGACGAGCACGTCGAGACGCTGTTCGGCCCCGGAAGCAAGCTGACGCCGATGAAAGACCTCTACCAGGACGGCTTTTACGCCGCCGAAGAAACGGTGATGGTGGTCGGTCCCAAGCGAAAAATGCTTCCAACGGTGCGTGTACTCGGCCCCACCCGGCCGCATAGCCAGGTCGAGCTGGCGTTCACCGACGGCATTTCGCTTGGAATCGACCTGCCGGTGCGGCCCAGCGGCAAGATCGCCGGCACGCCCGGTTGCGTGCTGGTGGGTCCCAAGGGGGTGGTCGAGCTCAAGGAGGGGGTGATTCGCGCCGAGCGGCACGTTCATATGAACGAAGACCACGCGGCGCATTTCGGCGTGAAGAACGGCGAGCGGATGAGCTTGCTGATCGAATCGTCTTGTTCCGTGGTGTTGCGCGACTTGCTGGTGCGGGCAGACACCACGAGCAAGCTCGAGGTCCATCTCGACACCGACGAGGGAAACGCCGCCGATTTGGATCACGCATGGAAAGTAGAGTTATTGAAACAAGATTAGAGGTGTCGTTTTTTCAAAGCAGTTTTCCGGAGTAACCATTCATGGCAAAAGCAATGGAAGCGCTGGGCATGATCGAGACCAAGGGCTTTGTGTGCCTGGTCGAAGCCAGCGACGCAATGATGAAGGCCGCCAACGTCGAGTTCCTCGGCTGGGACAAGGTTGGCAGCGGGCTGGTCACGGCTTTCGTGACCGGCGACGTGGCCGCGGTCAAAGCGGCGACCGACGCCGGTGCCGCCGCCGCCGGCCGCATCGGTGAAGTCGTCAGCGTTCAAATCATTCCGCGTCCGCACGACGACCTGGGGGTCGTCCTGCCGGCCCCGCAGAAGGCGGCCAAGTAACCCATCACGGGATTCCCACGAATTCCGCCGCGGCATTCCTGAATTCTTGAGAGTTCAGGAAGGAAACATCAACTCAAATTCACACAAGGGAAAGCACTCACATGCAAGACGCCATTGGATTGTTGGAAACCAAAGGCCTGGTGGCCCTGGTCGAGGCGACGGACGCGATGGCCAAAGCGGCCAACGTGGTGATCGTCAAAAAGATCGCCATCGGCGGCGGTCTGGTCACGGCCGTCGTCAAGGGCGACGTCGGCAGCGTGCGCGCGGCCGTCGAGGCAGGCGCCAGCGCGGCCCAGCAAGTCGGCGAACTGGTCGCCAGCCACGTCATCCCCCGTCCGGCCGAAGGATTGGTCAAAGCGTACCTGGCGTAGCAGAGGATTTTGGATCGCGGATTGGACGGAACGGAAGTCAATTGGATCGCCCACATGAAGATTCTGGTCGCCAACCTCGGCTCGACAAGCTTCAAGTACCGCTTGTTCGACATGACCGACGAACGGCAACTTGCCCGCGGCGCGACCGAGCGCATCGGTTCGGCCGAAGGCCGCTCGTTCGTTGAGATTGGCGGCCGGCGCCAGGAAGTGGTCTCCGTGGTGCCGGACCATGCCGTTGCCGTGCGCCGATGTCTCGACCAATTGACCGATCCCGATTCTGGCTGCCTCAAGTCGGCGGAGGAGGTGGCGGCGATCGGCTTCAAGGCGGTCCATGGCGGCCGGTACAGCGGCGTGCAGCGCGTCACGGCGGACGTGCTCGCGGCGATGGAGTCGATGAGCGAGGTGGCCCCGGCGCATAACCCGCCGTACATCGCCGCGATGCGGCTCTTGAGTGAAAAGCTCCCGGAGATTGCGTTGGTCGCAGCATTCGAAACCGGCTTCCACCAGACCATCCCCGACCGACTCCGTCACTACGCGGTGCCTTATCAGTGGGCCACGGAATACGATATCAGGCGATGGGGTTTTCACGGAGCCAGCCACCGTTTTATCGCCGGCCGTACCGCCGAGTTGCTCAAGCGGAGCGACCTGAGGATCGTTTCCTGCCACCTCGGAGGTTCCAGTTCCTTGTGTGCCATCCGCGACGGTAAGAGCGTCGCGAACAGCATGGGGATGAGTCCGCAGTCGGGCATCCCGCACAACAATCGCGCGGGGGACTTCGACGCTTTCGCTTTGCCTGTGCTCATCAAGCGAACCGGCAAATCGCTGGGTGAGCTGCTCAAGGAATTGGATTCCCAGAGCGGCCTGATGGGACTCAGTGGCGTCAGCGGCGACGTCCGCGATTTGGAAGAAGCGGCGGCCAAGGGCAACACTCGAGCCCAGCTTGCGCTCGACGTGTTTATCACGGCCGTGCGGCACTACTTGGGGGCCTACCTGGTCGAGCTGGGCGGGGCCGACGTGGTCGTATTCACCGGCGGTATCGGCGAGAACGGCGTGGGAGTACGTTCGGCCGTGTGCGCCGGCATGGAAGCATTCGGCATTGTGCTCGACGCGGCCAAGAACGCGGCGGCCAAAGGAGAGTGCTCGATCGGCGCAGAGTCGTCGATCGGTCGCACGCAAATTTGGGTGGTGCCGACGAACGAAGAAATTGTCGTTGCCCGCCAGGCCAAACAACTACTGGAAGCAGCATGAGAGGCAGCTGATGTTCGTCGCCAAGGTCACCGGCAGCGTCGTGGCCACGCAAAAAGTGGCCTCGATGACCGGCCACAAACTATTGATCGTCGAGCCGTACCGGATCGACGTCGCCGACCGCCGGCAGTTGGTCAGCACGGGGCGGACCTTCGTGGCGGTCGACACCGTCGGCGCCGGACAGGGCGAGTTCGTGTTGATCGTGCAGGGTTCGAGCGCCCGGCTGACCCCGGAAACCAAAACCCTGCCGGTCGACGCCACGATCATCGGCATCGTCGACTCGGTCCAGGTGGACCAGAAGTGCGTGTTTAGTCGTGAAAATGAGACGTAAAGTTGGGGTACGGCAGAGGAGCCAAGAGGAGAGCGGGGGCGTTAGCCCCCTGTTCTTCCCACGTTGTTGATCGAAGTTAGGAGTTTGAGGCAACACCGAGGCTGCGGAGCGGCCGTAGAAGCGTTCCCACGCAGAGCCGACCCACTGCGCGGGTGCCCCGAACGAGAGAAATACCAACCACCCGGATAGTTTCCACCCATGCAAACCACCGAGACCCTGATTCGAAACGTCGTCCAGGAAGTGCTTTCCCGGATGGGCACGATCGCGCCGACAGCGCCGCGCCGCGGTTTCGAGGGCCGCTATGGCATCTTCACCTGCGTCGACGAGGCGGTGGCGGCGGCCACCACGGCCTTTGAGAAACTCTCCGAGCGCACCATTGCAGACCGCAAACGGGTCATCGACCATATCCGCCGCATCTCGATCGAGCAGTCGGTCGAACTGGGCACGATGGAGATGGAAGAGACCAAAATCGGCCGCCTGGTCCACAAGATCGAAAAACTCAAGACCCTCGGCGAACGGACCCCCGGTGTGGAGTTCCTTCGCAGCGAAGTGTTCAGCGGCGACCACGGCCTGGCCGTCATCGAGCACGCGCCCTTCGGAGTGATCGGCGCGATCACGCCCGTCACGCACTCGCTCCCCACGATCACTGGCAACGCCGTGAGCATGATCGCCAGCGGCAATACGCTGGTCGTCAACCCACACCCCAGCGGAAAGCGCGTCGCGGCCGAAGGTGTGCGCCGCTTCAACGAGGCGATCTATCGCGACCTGGGAATCGACAACCTGATTTGTGTGATCGCCGAACCGACGCTCGACACGGCCAACGCCATCTTCGCCAGCCGCGGCATCAAGCTGATCTGCGTCACGGGCGGGCCGGCTGTCGCCCGTGCCGCCATGAACAGCGGAAAGCGAGCGATCGTCGCCGGGCCGGGCAATCCACCGGTGGTGGTCGACGAGACGGCCGATCTCGACCGCGCCGCCCGTTCGATCATCGCGGGGGGCGCGTACGACAACAACCTGCTGTGCATCGCCGAGAAGGAGGTCTTCGTCGTCGCAGAAGTGTTCGACGCGATGATGGCCGCCATGGACCGCGCCGGTGCGGTGCGGCTCAACGCGCGCGAGGTCGACGCCTTGACCAAGGTGGCGATTGTCCGAGTGGGAGAAGGCGAGCACAAGCACGACGCGCCGGCCAAAGAGTTCTTGGGACAGGACGCGGCGGTGCTGGCCCGTGGCATTGGCAAGCAAGTACCGGCTCAGACCGAATTGCTCTTCGGCGAAACCGACGAAACGAACCCGTTCGTCCCGGTCGAGCAAATGATGCCATTCATTCCCTTCGTCCGCGTTCGCGACGTCGACGAGGCGATCGAAAAAGCGAAGTTTTACGAACATGGATTCCGCCACACCGCGATCATCCATTCGGCGAACGTTCGGAACATGACGAAGATGGGCCGGGCGATGGAC
>Ga0265338_10009754_pt1 | contig 11388 bp, 8 predicted proteins | sample 42126metaG_FD_193579 | JGI IMG/M metagenome (GOLD analysis project Ga0265338, IMG submission 193579) | Rhizosphere microbial communities from Carex aquatilis grown in University of Washington, Seatle, WA, United States - 4-21-26 metaG | ecosystem: Host-associated > Plants > Roots > Rhizosphere >... | reverse complement strand
AACCGCCGGCGCGCCCACAGTGCGCTTGACTACAAATCTCCAGTTGACTTCGAACTCCAAAACAATTAACTAAATGAACCTGCTTTCACTGTCCGTCTTTCTGAAGCAAGCCCAGTTTCTCAGTGGTTAAATCTGAGCCCCCGCTCTCCGTTGCCTCCTCTGTTTATCCATGCACTGATTTCCCACTTGAATCCTTTTATAGGGGTGTGTTAGGGTGGACATGTGACGCAGCCGCGCGCCAGCCAGTTTTGCAAGCCGGTTCCCCTACCGGCTCCGCCAACCCCTGCGACTCAAACCTCCTCAAACCCAATCAAACCATTGCGCCGCCATCTTTCTGACCCCATTTTTCTGACTCAATCCTCAACTCTGAATTGCTTGCGGCTGCTCCGCCCGTGCCGCGCCGCTTGGCCACTGTGAACTTTGAACTTTGAACTTTCCTCACACCTCCTCAAACCAAATCAAACCTCTTCACGATACGCGGGGGGGGAGGGATCTCGCGCGGGGGGGGGTGGCATACATGCCATTCGGGCCAAATCAGGCGCATGGCAGGGCGAGGCTTGGGCGAGGCTCCCGCCGGGCCGTTTCCGATTTGGCCGCCGCTTTCAATCGCACCCCAAAAAGAACGCCCCCGTTGACTTCCCGCGGACTTTAAGCCACTTTCCCGCATCCGAAGTCCTGAAACGCGGACTACTTTAATGGGTAAAGCTCTTATCATTGCTGAAAAACCGTCCGTCGCTTCCGACATCGCCAAAGCCCTTGGCGGTTTCGAGAAGCACGCCGATTATTTTGAGAGCGATCGCTTCGTGCTGTCGTCCGCCGTCGGCCATTTGCTCGAATTGATCGTGCCCGAAGGCGTCGAAGTCAAACGCGGCAAGTGGACCTTCGCGCACCTGCCCGTCATTCCGCCCCATTTCGATCTCAAGCCCATCGAGAAAAACGAAAATCGCCTCAAAGTCCTCGTCAAGCTGATCAAGCGCAAGGACGTTGACGCCCTGATTAATGCGTGCGACGCCGGACGCGAAGGCGAATTGATTTTCCGCTACATCGTGCAGCACTCCAAGGCCAGCCAGCCCATCCGGCGCCTCTGGCTCCAATCCATGACACCCGGCTCCATCCGCGACGGGTTCTCCGCCTTGCGCGAGGACGCGACGATGCGTCCCTTGGCCGACGCCGCCGTCTGCCGATCCGAAGCCGACTGGCTGGTCGGCATCAACGGCACCCGCGCCATGACCGCCTTCAACTCCCGCACAGGCGGCTTTCAGTTGACAACCGTCGGCCGCGTCCAGACCCCCACGCTCGCCATCGTCGTGGAGCGCGAGGAGAAAATCAAAAAATTCGTCCCCCGCGATTATTCCGAGCTGCACGGTACCTTCGCCGCCCATGCCGGCGAATATGTCGGCCGCTGGTTCGACGAAGGATTCGTCCGCGAAAAGAAGGACGCCGATCCAGATCTCAAGCCCGAACGTATATGGGACCGGTCCAAGGCGGAGGCCATCCGCGCCAAATGCCTCAACCAGCCGGGAATCGTCACCGAGGAAACCAAGCCCGCCACGCAGCTTTCGCCCTTGCTTTACGATTTGACCAGCCTGCAGCGCGAGGCCAACGGCCGGTTCGGTTTTTCCGCCAAGAACACACTTGGCCTGGCCCAGGCCCTGTACGAACGCCACAAAGTCCTCACCTATCCGCGAACCGATTCCCGCGCATTGCCGGAGGATTACATCGACACCGCCAAGGCGACCCTCGAAATGCTCAAGGGCACGCCCTACGCGCAGTTCGCCAGCGAAATCCTGCGCCAGCAATGGGTCAAGCCCAACAAACGCATTTTCAACAATCAGAAGATTTCCGACCACTTCGCCATCGTCCCGACCTCGCTCGCCCCGAAAAACCTGAGCGAGCCCGAGCAGAAGCTCTACGACATGGTCGCCAAGCGATTCCTCGCCATTTTTTATCCCGCGGCGGAATTCCTTGTCTCCACGCGCATCACACGCGTGCGCGAGGAGCCTTTCAAATCCGAAGGCAAAGTGATGGTCAACGCCGGTTGGATGACCGTCTATGGCCGCGAAGCGCAGGGCGACGAGCAGAGCCCGCGGTTGGCGCCCGTGCAGCCGAACGAAACCGTGCGCACGGCCAATATTGAATTGATTGCCACGCAGACCAAGCCGCCGGCGCGCTTTACTGAAGCCACGCTTCTTTCCGCCATGGAAGGCGCCGGCAAACTGCTCGAAGACGAGGATTTTCGCGAAGCGATGAGCGAGAAAGGCCTCGGCACGCCCGCCACCCGCGCGTCGATTATCGAGGGCCTGATTTTTGAGAAGTATATCCTCCGCAACGCCCGCGAATTGCAGCCGACACCCAAGGCCTTTTCGCTCATCACCCTGTTGCGCGGCCTCGGCATCCCCGAATTGTCCTCGCCAGAACTCACCGGCGATTGGGAATTCCAGCTTAAGCAAATGGAGCGCGGCCAGCTTGGACGCCCGGAGTTCATGCGCCAGATCGAGGAGATGACCCGCCACATCGTCGCCAAAACCAAGAGCCACGAGAGCGACAACGTGCCGGGCGACTTTGGCGAGCTGAAAGTCCCCTGCCCCAAATGCGGCGGCGTCATCAAGGAGAATTACAAAAAATTCCAATGCCAGAAGTGCGATTTCGCCCTCTGGAAAATCGTCGCCGGCCGCCAGTTCGAAATTCCGGAAATCGAGGAGCTCATCACCAAGCGCGTCGTCGGACCGCTTCAGGGCTTCCGCAGCAAACAGGGATTCCCCTTCGCGGCGATTGTCAAATTAACCCCTGAGCTGGAGCCCAAGTTCGATTTCGGAAACGACGACAAGGAAAACGGCGAACCGGAAAACGTCGATTTTTCGGGCCAGGAGCCCCTCGGCAAATGCCCCAAATGCGGCGCCGCCGTCTACGAGAGCGGCATGCACTATATATGCGAGAACCGCGCCCGGCGCAACGGCTGCACGTTCCGCTCCGGCAAAAGCATTTTGCAGCGCACCATCGAGCGCGAGCAGATGAAGAAGCTGCTCGAAACCGGGCGCACGGATTTGCTTGACAAGTTTGTCTCCAAAAAAACCGGGCGCGCGTTCAAGGCCTTCCTTGCCCTCAACGGCGAGAAGGAAGTGAAATTCGAGTTCGAGCCCAAGGCCAAAAAGAAGACAGCCGCTGAAAAATCAAAGGAACCGCCGGCAAAGGTCGATTTTTCCAGCGCACAGCCGCTCGCCAAATGCCCGGTCTGCGGCGGCCGCATCTTCGAGAGCGGCACGTACTACGTGTGCGAGAATTCACAGGCGGCCAAAAAACCCTGCAAATTCAAGGTGGGTAAAAGCATCGCCCAGCAGCCGATCGATCCCGCCCAACTCACGAAGCTGACCGCCGAAGGCCGCACTGATTTGTTGACACAGTTTATCTCCAAGCGCGGCCAGCCCTTCTCCGCCCATCTCGTTCTGGATGACAACAACAAGGTTATTTTCGACTTCCCCCCGCGCGACGAAGCGGCAGCCACGCATTAGGAGCCGATCGGAACCCGCAATATAAACGTCGTGCCGCGGCCGGGTTCTGTTTCAAAAGAAACCGTGCCGCCATGCTGCTTGACAATGCTTGCGTAGACGATGGACAACCCCTGGCCCGTGCCTTTGCCCACGGGCTTGGTCGTGAAAAACGGCTCGAATAACCGCGGCCGGTTCTCCGGCGCAATGCCTGTTCCGGTGTCCGTCACGCGCACTTCGGCCGTGTCTCCGTCGCGCCGCGTGCTGACGCGGATGATCCCCATGGCCCCGGGAGTCGCGGCCACTACGTCGCCAACGGCGTGGGCGGCGTTGATGATCAGGTTCAGAACCGCCTGGTTGATCTCGGCGATGAAGCAGGTCACCAGCGGCAAATTCGCGTCCAAATCCAGCTTCATTTCAGCCACGTGCTTCCATTCATTGCGCGCCACGACGATTGTCGTTTCGATCGCTTTGTTCAAGTCTGCCGCGCTTTTTCCCGGCCGCCCGGGTGCGAAAACTCCTTCATCGCCTGGACGATTTTGCTGATGCGCGAAATGCCTTCCAGACTCTCGTCAATCGCCGCCGGAATCTGCTCCAAAATGTATTCCAGGTCGCCGCGTTTCAGAGCTTCTTCGTATCGGGCAACGGCGGCGGGCGTCAGGGAATTGGCGCTGACCGCGTTGAGCAATTCACGGTGATGGCCCAGGATCTGGAACAGATCTTTGAAGGCGTCCTTGAGAAAGCGCGCGTTGTCGCCGACGTATTGCGTGGGCGTGTTGATTTCGTGCGCGATGCCCGCGGCCAATTGGCCGATGGACTCCATTTTCTGCGCCCGCACCAATTCCGCCGTCCGTTCGGCGACGAGCTTCTCCAAGTCCGCCACTTTGGCTTTGGCCTCGGGGTGCAACTGCCATTTGCAGCTAAGGCTGCCGGCCAGTTGCAGAACCTCGATGTTGTCAAAGGGCTTCTTCAGGATGACCAAACGGTCGGAATGCCCCAGCTTTTGAAGCATCTCATCCCATGAATAATCCGAATACGCTGTGCAAATCACCACGTGCAGCTCCGGATCAACCTCCCAAAACTTGGCAGTCGTCTCGATTCCATCCCAGCCCGGCGGCATGCGGACGTCCACGAACGCCACGCCATAGGGCCGCCCGGCGGCCAGCGCGTGATGCAGTTTCTCCAGACCTTCCTCCCCTTGGTAAGCGGAATCGATCTCGAAGACCGCCCGCTTGATGCTCGGCTTGATGTCGCCGAATGTCGCCGCCTCAAAGGCGTCCAATTCCTCATATTCGGGGGCGAGTATTTTGCGGAAATCGTCGTGGATCGCCCGGTTATCATCCACGACCAGCAGTCGGTTGGCGACGGGCGGAGTCATGAACGCTTTGGCGGTTTAGGCGGCTCAAATGGCAGGTCGAGCGTGAACGTGGCGCCTTGCAGGTGGCCAGGACTATGCACGGAAATGACCCCGCCCATTTCACTGGCGGCGATGGCCGCGCTATGCAGTCCGAATCCATGCCCATCCTTGCGCGTGGTGAAACCGTGCGTGAAAAGCAGCCCAAGATTTTCCGGGGGAATCCCAACCCCGTTGTCGGCGACGGTGATGCGCACGCAAGCGCTCAAAGTCGTCAAGCGCACCGTCAACCGCTTGTCCTTTCGCCCGGAATCGTCGCAGGCATACTTGGCGTTGCGGATGAGGTTGACCAGCGCCTGCAGCACCTTGTGTTTGTCAACCGTGATCTCCGGATCATGGGAGTCATACTCGCGGATAATTTGGACGTCGTGCCGCGCGAGAGCGCCGGCATTCAACCGCAGCGCGTCTTCGATCAGGTCGGCGGCCTTGATTTTCTCGACCACGCCAAGAACGCGCGCGTAATTCTGCTGCATTGAAATAATGTCTTTGATGTGGTCGAGGCGTTCGCGGATCAGCTCCATCTCCTTGACGACTTCCACCTGCTCGGCCGCCAAGCGATCGGCCAAACGCCGAACGTAGGCGGGCAATTGCCGTCCGGTCTCGTCGTTAGTGAGAAAGTCGACCATGTTGTCGCCGTGGGATTCCAGCAACGCCGCCAATCGCGCGACGCGTTCGGTCTTGGATTTCCGAATCTTGTCCGAGACGCATGTGGCCGAGACGTTGACGCTATTTAGAACATTTCCGACGTTGTGCAGGACGGCCGTGGCAACTTCCGCCATCCCAGCCTGGCGCGAGGCCTGCACCAACTGCTTGTGCAGCCGTTCAGATTCCAGCTCGCTTTGTTTCCGTCCGGAAATGTCCCGATGCACGCAATAAAGAAGCGTCTGTCCGTTCCACGTCGCCCCGCTGGCGCTGACTTCCACTTCGTAGACGCTGCCGTCCTTGCGCCGATGGCGCGTTTCAAACGTTTCGCTCTGCTTGCCAAAATGGCGCAATTGCGCCAGAACCTCCTCGCGTGTCCAACGCACGTCCCAATCCCACACATGAAGGCGCAACATTTCCTCCGGCGTGTACCCGAGCATCCGTGCGAGGCTGGAGTTGGCCTCCAGGACATTCCCCTCCAAATCCAGGATCAGCACGCCGTCTTTGGATTGCTCCATCAGAATCCGCCGCCGAAACGCCTCCTCGGATTCCGAAGATGGTTCTGGCGGTTTTGCATCCGCTCCAACGCCCTTTACCAACGTCGTTGTCGCTTCCATCGGCTTGTGAATCAATTCGCCCGTCGCTGCTCTGGCGCCGCGTCGGTCCGCTTGATTGCCTTAACGTCGGCAGTCCAAGCCCTTATGCTTCAGCCAGAAATTGGCAGAAGTCCCCCCTCTTTTGTTGCCGGATTAAAGTGACCTCTTTCACGCCGCCTCCCCGAAATCGCCGTTTACTTTTCCCTCGCCCGGCTCATATTGCCGCCATGACGCCTTTCGAGCGGGCCATCGAGCGCTTTGACCAGGAGAACGGCCATGACCCGAACTCCGAAATCGACGGCGGCGTCAGCCATCCCCGCGAACTGCTCTACTCACGCCGTCTGACAAGCTGGGTCCTTCGCCTTGCGCCCGGCGCTTCGGAAGCCCTTCGCCTCGCTGCGCGCTGCCAGCACCTCTGCCGCTGGATGATTCCCCGCGGTTCCTACCCCATGACGCGTCCGGGCTATTTGCGATGGCGCAATGACCTCAAGCAATTCCACGCTAAAAAAGCCGGCGACATCCTTCGCGAAACGGGCTTCGACGACGCCACTGTCCGCCGCGTCCAGGACTTGAACCTCAAGAAGAATTTCCCCGACGACCCTGAAAGCCGCGTCCTCGAAGACGCCCTTTGCCTAGTTTTTTTGGAGTTTCAATTTGACGCGCTTTCCGCCAAAACTGACGAGGCCAAAATCATCAATGCCGTGCAAAAAACCTGGAAGAAAATGACCCCTTCCGCGCGCCGCCTCGCCATGGAACTGCCTTTGGGCCCGCGGGATTTGGACCTCATCAAAAAGGCGCTCGCCGAGGCGCCCTTGGAATGACTGACCGCCGCGTTCATCCCTGGTTGTTCCTGGTTCTGGTGCTTCCGTTCGGCGTCATGTCCGGCTACGCGGCCGTGACGCTGGCCTACCAGCTCAAAATGGCTGGCGTGACCGTCGCCGCCATCGCGGCGCTGGTGGCCTTGAGCATTCTTCCCCAAACGTGGAAATTCCTCTGGGCGCCAATCGTCGACATCACTCTCAATCAAAAGAAGTGGTACGTGATCTCGTGCATTTTGAGCGCCGTGGGAATCGGCGTCACCGGCTTCTTTCCCGCGACCAAGGCGGGCCTCGCCGCGCTGTCGACCGTCGTTTTTGTCGGCAGCGTGGCGACGACTTTTCTCGCCATGTCCATCGAAAGCATGATCGCCCATTGCACGCCGGACGAACTTCGCGGCCGCGTCAGCGGTTGGTATCAGGCGGGCAACCTCGGCGGTTATGGCATTGGCGGCGGGCTTGCGTTGTTCCTGGCCCAACATTTTAACTCGCCGCAGTTGGCAAGTACCATCACGGGCGCCTTGTGTCTGCTGTGCTGCCTGGCGCTGCTGGGCGTGCCGACGCCCACCCGCCTGCCTCACCAGGGATCGGTGTGGCGGGACGTCTGGGTGACCGTCAAAGATGTCTGGCAGGTGATGCGCCGGCGGACGGGCATCCTCGCCTTCATCCTCTGTTTCCTGCCCATTGGTTCCGGCGCCGCGCCGTTTGCTTCCATCGCCCCGGAATGGAGCGCCTCCGCCGACACCGTCGCGCTTGTTTCGGGCGTCATGGGCGGAGTCATTTCGGCGCTTGGCTGCCTGTGCGGGGGATGGATTTGCGATCGAATGCACCGCCAATGGGCCTACGTCTGGTTCGGCCTGTGCCAGGCGGCGGCTGGCATCTCGATGGCGCTGTTTCCGCGAAGCCACGAGATGTTTATTTTCTGGACGCTGATCTACACTTTCACAAGCGGACTGGCATACGCGGCGTTCTCCGCTTTCGTGCTCGAAGCGATCGGCAAAGGGGCTGCCGCCACAAAATACAACGCCCTGGCATCGCTCTCCAACGTCCCGATCTGGTACATGACAAGCCTCGACGGCTGGACCCATGACCGATGGAACTCCACGAGGATGTTCTTCATTGAGGCCGGCCTTGCGATCTCCGCCGCCATCGTCTTCTCCATCCTTGTCAAGTTCCTCTGGCCCGCGCGCGAGCCCTCCTCCGCGAATGTCCAACCCGCCGGCGCCCCGCTGGCGGATTGATGCGTTGCCGTGCGCCCGCCGCGCCGCTAAAGTTGCCCCATGTCGCAAACCATCACTCTCGGCCATTCGCCCGACCCTGACGACGCGTTCATGTTCTACGGCCTGGCCGAGGGACTTTCGCCGGGCGAAGGCATGAAGTTCGAGCACATTCTCCAGGACATCCAGACATTGAACGAGCGCGCCACGCGCGGCGAACTCGATGTCACCGCCATCAGCATCCATGCCTACGCTTATGTGAGCGAGAATTACGCGCTGCTTCCCAGCGGCGCCAGCATGGGCGACGGCTACGGCCCGATGCTCGTCGCCGCCGAAGCGCTGGACAAAACCGCCGTCGCCAAAAGCCGCATCGCCGTGCCCGGCACGATGACCAGCGCCTTCCTGGCTTTGCAGCTCTGGCTCGAACGCCCCGCAAGCGATCTCAAATTCGTTGTCACCCCATTCGACCAGATTTTCAAGGCCGTGCGCTCCGGCGCCGCCGACGTGGGTCTCATCATTCACGAAGGGCAATTGACCTTTCGCAACGAGGGCCTGTCGGTCTGCGCCGATCTCGGCGCGTGGTGGAAAGAAGCCAACGACGGTTTGCCGCTGCCGCTGGGCGGCAATGTCGTGCATAAACGCTTTCCGCCGGCCGTCCGTTCCGCCATCGCGCGCGTTCTCGCCGCCAGTATTCAATATGGGCTGGACCATCGCCCGAAAGCCGTTCGGCACGCGCTTCAATACGCCCGCGACATGAACCAGGGCCTTGCAGACCAATTCGTCGGCATGTATGTCAACCATTGGACGCTTGACTACGGCGAAAAGGGCCGCGAAGCCATACGCCGTTTTCTGGGCCAGGGCTTCGAACGCGGCCTCATCCCGCGAAAGCCCGAGCTGGAATTCGTCCCATAATGCCGCCTCAAGGCGCGACGCGGTAGAACCTTCGCGGCAGGTTGGTGGCTTTCACATCGAGATAATTCCAGGCGGCGTTGGTTCCCGAATTGGTCGCGAGCGATGTCCAGTCAATTAAATTCGTCGATGCCTGCAAGACATATTTCGTTCCCGGCGCCGGCGCCACTGAAAGCTGAAACCCGGTTTTTTTCGCATAACTCGTAGCCGCCAACGACACCGGCGAAAGCCGCAACGCGCGATAAAACCGATGCGCATAATTGTGCGCTGCCGGGTCCACAAATTGAAAGCTGGTCGAGTTGAGCAACCGCGCCTGGATGGTCGTCCAGGTTCGCAGGTCGGTGGAGGCCTGGATCGCGTACGCCTGCCCCGTCCGGTCGTTCAGGACCGCTCGAAAACCGCCGGGCGCCACCGCGACACCGCTCCAATAGCCGGGCACGGCGTTGGTGGCCACAATGACGATATTGTCGCTCAAATCCGCCAACGCCGCGTCGATCCGTCCGTCGCCATCGAAGTCTCCCACCGCCAGGCCATACGGGAAATCGCCCAACGGGACCGTTGAGCTCCGTGGAAAATGTCCGCGTCCATCGTTGAAGAAGTCTGTCAATAGAACCGAATACGGATCCACGCACGCAAGGTCCGCCGCGCCATCCCCATTCAAATCCGCCGCGGCCACATATTGCGGAGATCCGCCTGCGTCGAGATACTCGCTGACCGCGAAATGCCCCTTGCCGTCGTTGGTCATCACGGTCAGGAAGGAATCGCCGGAATCGGCGGCGATCAGATCAGGCCGTCCATCGCCGTTGATGTCCGCAACCGCAAGGCACACAGGGCTGACGCCCGTCGCCGTCACCGAATTGGTGTAGAAATGCGCGGTTCCGTCGTTGGTCATCACGGTCACCGTGTCCGCCCCGGCGTCGGCAATGGCAATGTCCTGTTTGCCGTCCCCATTGAAGTCCGCCGCGACGATGAACTCCGGCGAACCGCCGAAATAAACGGTCCAGCTTTGCAGGAAACTTGAATTGGCGCGGTTTGTCAGGATCGTCACCGTCGAGCTGCTGTTATTGACGCACGCAAGGTCGGTGCGGCCATCGCCGTTGAAATCCGCCGCCGCAACACACCATGGAAAGGAACCCACCGAATTGCTCGACATCTGCGAAAACCCGCCGTGCCCGTTGTTGGTCAGGATGCTCAGCGTGTTGTGAATGCCATTGACCGCCACCAGGTCCGGTTTGCCGTCGCCATTGACGTCGGTGGCCAGCACAAACAGCGGCAGGTTTCCAACGTTGAGGGTCGCCGCCGTCTTGAAATTGCCATGGCCGCCATTGGTAAGGACCGTCAGCGTATTGTCGCCGGTGTTGGCCGTGACGAGGTCGATCTTCCCGTCGCCGTTGAAGTCGGCGGCCTGGATGCATTGCGGCTCGGCGCCGACAGTGTTGGTGAACGCCAGCGAAAAATCGCCGGCGCAAAGTCCTGGCAGGAGCGCGAACAGCGCCGCGCCCAACAAGGCATATTGTTTAGTTGACATTATTCGGGGAGGGGTTTGTCTTTGGTTTCAGGCAGAAACGGCAAGGCCAGCAGCGCCAGAAGGTAAATGGAGCTGACCCAGCAACACGCGTTGCGAAACGCGTCCATTTTTAACTCGTCGGTCTGCGCGTGGCGTCCCAACTCCTGCGTCAGCAAACCCAGCGTGAACGGCCCGCTGGCCGCCACGAAACGACCGACGTTGTAGCAAAAACTCGTGCCCGTGCTGCGCAATCGCAGCGGGAACAACTCCGGCAGGTAAATCGCGAAACCCGCAAACAGCGCCAGTTGAAAGAATCCCATGATCGGGCAAAGCACGAACAATTCCCACGGTTCATTCAGAAAACGGAACGCCGCAACCGTGCTCGCGTAAGCGCACACCGCCGCCAGCGCGAAAACCACCTTCCGCCCGTGCCGCTGCGCCAGCCACGTGAACGCCAGCATGCCAAGAAACGACCCGAAATTCTGCGCGATCATCGTGGCGCCCGTCCACATCAGCTTTCTGCCTGGGATTTCCGCCGCCGCGACGTGTTGCGCCGCCAGCGCCTTGCCTATCACGTAGCTGACAAGTTCCGGGCTGAAAAATCCGATCCCCCACAGGCCCACCACCCCGGCCACGCACAGCAGCATCCCAAACAACGCCGGTTTGCGCCAGCGCGCCTCCCCGAGCAGCGACGAATACGACCCAAACTTCACGCCCGTGGCCAGCCCGCGCGCCCGCGCCTCGCGCCATTTCGGCGGCTCCTCCATGCGAAATTGCGCCGTGACGCACAACAACGCCGGCAA
>Ga0265338_10009753_pt1 | contig 11389 bp, 11 predicted proteins | sample 42126metaG_FD_193579 | JGI IMG/M metagenome (GOLD analysis project Ga0265338, IMG submission 193579) | Rhizosphere microbial communities from Carex aquatilis grown in University of Washington, Seatle, WA, United States - 4-21-26 metaG | ecosystem: Host-associated > Plants > Roots > Rhizosphere... | reverse complement strand
TCGGCGACGATGCTCGGTGGCTTCAAGACGCAGGGCCGGACGGCGGAGGCGGCGCAGCTGATCGTCGACGGCGCGAAGGAGCTCGAGGACGCGGGCTGCTGCTCGGTCGTGCTCGAGGCGGTGCCGTCACCGGTCGCCGCCCGGATCACGCGCGAGCTGTCGATCCCGACGATCGGCATCGGCGCCGGCCCGGACTGCGACGGGCAAGTGCTCGTGTACCACGACCTGCTCGGCCTCTCGGAAGGCCATCTCCCCCGCTTCGTCAAGCGGTACGCGAACCTCTCCGCCGAGATCCGCGACGCGCTCACGGCCTACGCGAGCGAGGTGCGGAGCGGCGCGTTCCCCGAGGAGCAGCACACGTACGCGATGTCGGAGGAGGAGCGGGCCGCGTTCGAAGCGGCACCCGATCGCAGTTAGCTCAAGTCCGGCGCGACAGATGAGTACCACCGGTATCTTCGGCGGACCCGATGGCGTCGAAGCGACTCCTCCAAAGGCTCAAGCCGTACGTGCCGGCGCAGATGCTGCCGGCAGCCATCTTCGTCTACCGTCGCATCTTCCTGCGGGCACTCGCGGGAGTTCACGATGCGCGCGACCGCCGGCGCCCGGTCTCTGGGATACCCCTGCCGCCGGCATCGCTACGCGCCCGCGTCCACACGCTTCCCGATGCCAAGAGCTTCTTCGAGGTAGGACGTCGCTGGGTTTCGGGCCTCGAAGCCGGTCTGGAACGTGCCGACCGGTCGCTGGAGTCGTTCACCAGCGTGCTCGACTTCGGCTGCGGCTGTGGCAGGACTCTCCGCTGGCTGGACTGGCTCGCCGGACGGGCGTCTCTCGCAGGAACGGATATCGACGGCGAGTGCGTGAGGTGGTGTGCCGAGAACATTCCATTCGCACACTTCTCGCAGAACGATCCTCTCCCCCCGCTCGAATTCGCGAACGAGGCGTTCGACCTCGTTTACGCCATCTCCGTCTTTACGCACCTGACGGAATCAGCTCAGGACGCTTGGCTCGCAGAGCTGCGGCGGGTCACCCGGCCCGGCGCCATCCTCTTGCTGAGCACCCACGGACCACACACCTGGCCGTCCCTGCCGCCTCGCTATCGGCAGCGGGTAGAGCAGGACGGGTTCCTCTGGGTCGACGCGACCGACAACGCCTACCACTCCCCCGCATACATCCGAGAGCGCTGGTCAACGTACTTTGAAGTCCTGGACATCATCATTCCTCACAGCGTGGTCGGCTACCAAGATCTGGTGGTAGCCCGCCGAACCTAGGAAGCACCTGGCCGTTGGCGTAGTGACGCCGAACCTGTCGCCGGGGAGGCCAGCACCGCCATCCCGGGACGATGCCACGACCGTCGCCGCGGTACAACGCCCGGGTCGGGGGCCAGTGGAAGCCCGAAGATGCTGTCGCCGGGCCCCAAGTCGGCGCGCCATGTGCGGAAGAGGTCCTCGCCGTAGATCGCGCGATCCTGATCGGCCACACGGTGAAGAGCGCGAGCGGCGCCGACGCGAGCGTAACGAGGCTCCGGGCGCGTGCTGCTCTCTCGTGCTCGAGGCGGTGCCGTCACCGGTCGCGGCGCGCATCACGTGCGAGGTCTCCATCCCCACGATCGGCATCGGCGCCGGCCCAGACTGCGACGGCCAGGTGCTCGTCTACCACGACCTGCTCGGCCTCTCGGAAGGCCATCTCACCCGCTTCGTCAAGCGGTACGCGAACCTCTCCGCCGAGATCCGCGACGCGCTCACGGCGTACGCGAGCGAGGTGCGGAGCGGCGCGTTCCCCGAGGAGCAGCACACGTACGCGATGTCGGAGGAGGAGAAGGCGGCGTTCGAGCGCTAGCTCAGGCCGGTGTTGCCGTAATGCGTCGCGACGACGATGAGCACCGGTAGGGACGCCGCCAGCCCGACCGCGGCGAGGCTCCGCGCCCAGCTCCAGCCGTGCACCGCGCGGACACCGATGAGAAGTAGCAACGCGCTCCAGCCGAACGCCGCGTAGTACAGGCCGCCGAAGGTGCGGTCGCCCGGCCCCCAGTCGTTGCCGCCGGTGCGGAAGAGATCCTCGCCGTAGATCGCGATCCGGATCGGCCACAGCGTGAAGAGCGCGAGCGCGAGCGGCGCCGAGGCGAGCGCGACGAGGCTCCGGGCGCGGCGATAGCTGCCGAGCCCACCGAGCCGGCGCGCCGCTCCGAAGAGAAGTCCGCCGCCGATCCAGTACACGGCGAGCGCGTAGAAGGCGCCGCCCAGGAACGCCCAGACGGGAATGAGCGAGACCGAGTCGGACGGGTCGTTGAGGAACGCGCGCGCGACCGGCGTCCCAAGCACGGCCGCGATCCCCGCGAGGCCGATCAGCGCGGTCAGCGCTTCCTGCCGCGTGTCGACGGCCGCCTCCGACTCGTCACGCAACGCGACGAAGACGGCGCGCGGAGCGACGAGGACGGCCGGCGCGCGCAGCCACCAGTTCCGCTCGAGCGCCGAGTCTTTCGTGGTTTCAACCGAGGCCGCGATTGGCCGGAGCGTAGCCTCAGAAGCGGATCGTCGCCGTGCCGCCGAACACGCACGGTATGCGGTACTTGTTCGTTCCGGGGATGTTCACTCCCGGTACGCCCTCTTGTGGCCCGCCCTGACAAGGGCCAGCCGGGTCGGGGCGCATCTTGTTCCTGACGTCGTTGACTTGGCTGGCGACCGCGGCGACTGCGATCAGGCCGATGACGAGGCCAAGCGCAACCAACCCGCCCGAGACCCAGGCCCACGTCCGGAGCTGCGCCTTCCGATCCGGGTCGGTCTCGGAGCCTTGTAGGAGCAGTGCAGCGACGAGGGATTTGAAGGGAGAGGCGAGCGTCGCGAGCGCCGCTCCGGCAACCGCCGCCTTTTCGTACGGACGTCCCGAATCGGGAGGCTGGGGGTCCGATCCTTCATCCATGCGCGGAAGTCTCCCTCCGACTCACCACGAAAGCAAGTGCTCTATCCGAAGCTCACGCTGCGACCACGGCCCGCGCCCGAAGCACCTCGCGGAGGAAGTTGCCGGTGAAGCTGTCGTCGACGCGCGCGACCTCCTCCGGCGTGCCGACCGCGACGAGTTCGCCGCCGGCCTCGCCGCCCTCCGGGCCGAGGTCGATGACCCAGTCGGCCTGCTTGATCACGTCGAGGTTGTGCTCGATCACGAGCATCGTGTTGCCGCCGTCGACGAGCCGCTGCAGCGTCTCGAGGAGCTTCTCGATGTCGGCGAAGTGCAGGCCGGTCGTCGGCTCGTCGAGGATGTAGAGCGTCTTCCCGGTCGCGACCTTCGACAACTCGGACGCAAGCTTGACGCGCTGCGCCTCGCCGCCGGAGAGCGTCGTCGCCGGCTGGCCGAGCTTGATGTAGTCGAGGCCGACGTCGTGGAGCGTCTGCAGGCGCCGCCGGATCTTCGGGATCTTCGCGAAGAACTGGAGCGCCTCCTCGACCGACATCTCGAGGATGTCCGCGATCGAGCGTCCCTTGAAGCGCACCTCGAGCGTCTCGCGGTTGTAGCGCGCGCCCTTGCATGTTTCGCAGGGCACATACACATCGGGCAGGAAGTGCATCTCGATCTTGATCTGCCCGTCGCCCTTGCACGTCTCGCAGCGACCACCGCGGACGTTGAAGGAGAAGCGCCCCGGCTTGTAGCCGCGCACCTTCGCCTCCGGCGTCAACGAATAGAGCTCGCGGATGTGCGTGAAGAGGTCGGTGTACGTCGCCGGGTTCGAGCGCGGCGTGCGGCCGATCGGCCTCTGGTCGATCTCGATGACCTTGTCGAACACGTCGATGCCGTCGACACTCGTGTGCGTGCCCGGCTTGACGCGCGCACGATTCAGCCGGTTCGCGAGCGCTTTGAAGACGATCTCGTTGACAAGCGTCGACTTGCCAGAGCCGGAGACGCCCGTCACGCAGATGAACTTCCCGACGGGGAACTCGACGTCGATGTCCTTGAGGTTGTGCTGCGCCGCGCCGCGGACGACGAAGGCGCCGCGGTCGTCGTCGCGCCGCTCGGGAACCGCGATCTCGCGCGTGCCCGACAGGAACTGCCCCGTGATCGACTTCTTGTTGCGCTCGACCTTCTCGGCCGGCCCCTCGGCGACGACCTCGCCGCCGTGCAGGCCGGCGCCCGGCCCCATGTCGACGAGCCAGTCGGAGCGCCGCATCATCTCCTCGTCGTGCTCGACGACGACGACGGTGTTGCCGATGTCGCGCAGCCGCTCGAGGGTCCCGATGAGGCGCGCGTTGTCGCGCTGGTGGAGTCCGATCGACGGCTCGTCGAGGATGTAGAGGACGCCGACGAGCTGCGAGCCGATCTGCGTTGCGAGCCGCAGCCGCTGCGCCTCGCCGCCCGAGAGCGTCGCCGCCGCGCGGTCGAGCGTGAGATAGCCGACGCCGACGTCGTCGAGGAACGTCAGCCGCTCGCGGATCTCCTTCACGATGCGCTTGCCGATCAGCTGCTCGGTCGGCGTGAGGTCGAGCCCGTCGACGAACTGGAGCGCGCGGCTGACCGAGAGCTGCGTGAACTCGTGGATCGACTTGCCGCCGACCGTGACCGCGAGCACCTCGGGCTTGAGGCGCGCGCCCTTGCAGACGGGGCACGGCCGGAAGCTCATGTACTCCTCGATCCGCTCGCGCTGGTGCGAGGAGTCGGTCTCGCGGTAGCGCCGCTCGAGATTCGCGACGATGCCCTTGAAGCTCGCGAGCTCGTGGCCGCGGCTCCGGCCCATGCGATTCGTGTACTTGACGTAGATCCGCTCGTCGCCGGTGCCGTAGAGGAAGAGGTTCTGCTGCTCCTCCGTCAGGTCCGCCCACGGTTTCGACGTGTCGACCTCGTAGCGGTCGGCCACGGCCTGAATGACCGCGTCGTACCAGCCTGACATGCCGCCGACCGACCACGGCACGAGCGCGCCGTCGTCGATCGAGAGCGACGGATCCGGCACGACGAGTTCCGGGTCGATCTCCTGTTGCGAGCCGAGGCCCGTGCAGCGCGGGCAGGCGCCGTGCGGCGCGTTGAAGGAGAAGATCCGCGGCTGCAGCTCAGGGAGCGAGACGCCGTGGTCCGGACACGCGAAGTTCTGGCTGAACAGCAGCTGCTCTCCCCCGTTCCCATCGGAATCGCCGACGAGATCCACAGCGACGAGCCCTTCCGAGAGCGCTGCCGCCTGCTCGATCGACTGCGCGAGCCGCAGCCGCAGGTCGGCGCGCATCACGAGCCGGTCGACGACCACCTCGATCGTGTGCTTGAACTTCTTGTCGAGCGCCGGCACGCCGTCCTCGAGGACGTACGGCTCGCCGTCGACCTTCACGCGCGTGTAGCCCTCGCGAATCAGATCCTCGAACACGTCCTTGTACTCGCCCTTGCGGTCGCGCACGACCGGCGCGTTGACGGTGAAGCGCGTCCCCTCCTCGAGCTGCAGCACCTGGTCGACGATCGCGTCGAGGCTCTGGCCGGCGATCGGCTTGCCGCAGATCGGGCAGTGCGGCCGGCCGACGCGCGCGTACAGGAGGCGGAGGTAGTCGTAGATCTCCGTCACCGTGCCGACGGTCGAGCGCGGGTTGCGCGATGTCGTCTTCTGGTCGATCGAGATCGCCGGGCTGAGGCCGTCGATGTGGTCGACGTCGGGCTTCTCCATCATCTGCAGGAACTGCCGCGCGTAGGCGGAGAGCGACTCGACGTAGCGGCGCTGCCCTTCCGCGTAGATCGTGTCGAAGGCGAGCGACGACTTGCCGGAGCCCGAGAGCCCGGTGATGCAGATCAGACGGTTCCGCGGCAGACGGACGGTGATGTCCTTGAGGTTGTGCTCGCGGGCGCCGTGGACGACGAGTTCTTCGGCAGCCATGTGAGAGCCATTCTACCGTCCCGAACAGACGTTCGTCCCCCTCAGCGCTGCTGCTGCAACAGGCGCGCGAGCCGCCGCGGCACGAAGTCGATCTCGAGCTCGCCGGCGACGACGGTGGCGTAGCCGAGGATGCGGCCGGGCACCGTCCGCTCGAGCTCGAAGACCGTGCCGTTGAGCGAGACCGACGCGCTCCTCCGGCGCACAAAGCCGTACTCGACCACGAACGCGTTCTTCGTCACCGCGAGATGAGTGCGGTCCCAGCGGGTGACGCCGACGACTGCGATCACGGCGGCGAGAGCGAGCAGAGCCGCACCGAGGGCCGCGAGCGCCGTCCACGGCGCGAAGAAGCATGCGCCGCCGGCGAGCGCGAGCACGAAGGCACGCGACAGCGGCCGCGCCAGCGCGATTCCGTGCCGATGGGTTTCGATCATAAGACGTTCCTCGGGCGCTGGTCGCAAGCGGGGCAAGCGAGCGAGGCGAAGGGCAGTACATCTAGTACGACCGAGCCGAGCGAGCGCGGCACCGCGCCGCGAGCAGCGTCAAGCGGCCACGGAGCCCGGCTCCGCCGGGCGGGAGTGGTCGCTGGCGAGGGGCGTCTCATGGAAGCTTCGTTCTCTTTCGCACAGGGAATCCCTCGACAAATGGAGGGAACTGGAACCGCGCGGCGTGCCGCGACCGCGACGCTCGTCGTCATCTCGATCGTCGTCGTCGCGCTCGCGCTCTGGAAGGTCAAGGTGCTCATCGCGCTTCTGTTCCTCGGCTTCGTCATCGCGTCGGCGATGCGGCCGAGCGTCGACTGGCTCTATCGGCGAGCGCGCGTGCCGCGCAGCGTTGGCGTCGTTCTCCACTACCTCGTCCTCTTCGGAGCGGTCGCGCTGTTCCTCTACCTCGTCGTACCGGTCGCGATCACGCAGGTGCACGACGCGATCGGGACGGTGCCGACGACGACGAAGCAGCTTCACCACGCAGCGACCCACTCGCACGGCCTGCGCCACGCGATCCTCAGCGCGACCGACAAGTGGCTGCGGCGGCTCCCGTCGGGCGCGGGCCTCCTCCACCCGGCGATCAGCGCGACGAAGACGGCGTTCGAGGTGCTCGTCGGAGTCCTGTTCATGTTCGCCGTCGGCGCGTACTGGATCTTCGAGCGCGACAACGCGATCGCGCTCGTCCAGAAGCTCGTCCCGCACCGCCACCGCCGCGTCACGCGCGACACGTGGGTGCTCATCGACATGAAGCTCGGCGCGTTCGTGCGGGGCGAGCTCCTCCTCGTCGTCCTCGTCGGGAGCCTCCTGTCGCTCGCGTTCTGGCTCGACGGCGAGCCGTACTGGCTCCTCGTCGGCGCGTTCGCGGGCGTGGTGGAGCTCGTGCCGATCGTCGGGCCGATCGGCGCCGGGGTTCTCGCGGTCGGCGTTGGGCTCACCGCCGGCTGGAGCGTCGCGATCGGAGCCGGGGTCGCAGTGCTCATCCTCCGGCAGCTCGAGGACTACATCATCGCGCCGCGGGTGCTGGGCCGCGCCGTCGGGCTCTCGCCGCTCGTCGTCCTCATCTCGGTGATCGGGATCGGCTACCTGCTCGGGGCGTTGTACGTGCTCATCGCAATCCCGATCGCGGCGATAGCGTCAACGCTGATCGACGTCGTGATCCACGACCGCGATCCGGCACTGGAAGACGCGCCGGCAGTCCTCTTCGCCAGCCAGAAAAGCGAGCCTTAGCGGCAGCTACGACTTACGCCAGCGGCCGAAGACGAGGCCGCCGAGCGTGAAGCCCAGGCCGAACGTGCCGACGGCGAAGGCGCCGATCGCGGCGGCCTTGCGCGCGGTCGAGAGCCGCTGCCATCGGCCGAGCGCCTCCTCCTCTTCGTGCGTGAGCTCTTCGCCTCGCCGCTGCTTGCGCAGCGCGCCGCCCGCCCGAAGGCCGAGGTAGAGATCGTCGAAGATCTCAGCGGAATCTTCGGCCATGGCGTCCAATCTATAGCCTCGTTCGATTGTGACGGCCAGGCTCCTCCACGTCTCCGACCTCCACGTAGGCGCGCACGAGGAACGGGACGTCGAGCAGGCGCTCGCCCGGCTCGTAGAGCGGATCGATCCGCAGCTCGTCGTCGCGTCTGGAGATCTCTCGCATCGCGGCCGCCGGGAGCAGCTCGAGCGCGCGGCGGCGTTCCTGCGGTCGCTGGGGCCGCCGGTGCTCGCGGTGCCGGGGAACCACGACCTGCCGTACACGCCGGCGCGATTCGTGCGGCCGTGGGCGGAGTTCGAGCGCGTCTGGGAGACGACCGAGCCCGTCGCGTCGTTTCCGGGCCTGCACGTCGTCGGGATCAACTCGGCGCGGCGGTTTCACCACCAGAGCGGCGGGCTTGGCGGTGGACGGCTCGAGCGCGCCGTCGCGCGGCTCGGCGAGGCGGAGCCGGACGCGCTGCGCGTCGCCGTCCTCCACCACCACGTCGTCGGCGCGCCGTGGCGCGCGGCGAACAAGCGCCCGCTCGCGCGTCGCGAGCACGTGCTCCACGAGCTCGCCGCGGCCGGCGCCGACCTGATCCTCGGTGGCCACATCCATCAGGCGACCGTGACCGAGCGGCACGAGTTCGAGGCCGTCGGGGCCGAGACGCGCACGACGGTCCTCGCGACGGCGCCGGGCTTCGGGCAGCCGCGCCCGCGGCGTCTAGGCGAGGCGCGCGGCCTCCACGTCTACGAGGCCGATTCCGAGGCGATCGTCGTCCGCACGTACGGCTGGAGCGGTGGCGACTGGACGCCGGCCGCCGAGCGACGGTTCCCACGCGCCTAGCCTCCTAACGGTGCTCGACGAAGCGGCGCCGCGTGTAGAGGAGCGCGACCGCGCCGATCACCGAGAAGACGAGGCCTGCCGGGTGGCCGATGAAGAGCCACGCCATCACGCCGCCGAGAAACGAGCCCACGAGGCCGAGCACGACCATGCCGGAAACGCCCAGCGGATCGTGGCCCGGCCGAGCGAGCGCCGCAACGATCAGGCCCACGGCAAACAGCGCGATGATGTACCAGAGAACCACTAGCGGAGCTTCTCGAGCAACCGGAGACGGGCGGCGTCGTACTCGGAGTCGTCGAGGACGCCCGAGTCGTGCAACTCCTCGAGCAGACCGAGGTAGTGCGCAGGATTCTCGGTCGGCTCGCCGGGATCGTCGTGCGCCGACGCCGCCGGCCGCGGCACAGCGACACCCGGTTGCGGAGCGCCGAAGGGCTGAGCCACGCCGATCTGATCCGGGTCGATGCCGACCTTCTTCAGCCGCTCGCGGTACTGCTCGACGCCGAAGCCGCGGTCGGGGAAGCGGTACGCGTCCTTCCCCCAGAGCGGCCGCTTCTGCACGAAGACCCGGTACACGACTACGAGGCCGACGGCGATGCCGAAGCTCGCGAGCCCCGCCCACGACGCAGCCTTCCGCCCCCCGATCGCGAGGACGAGCCCCGAGCCGCCGAGGAAGCCGCCGAAGCCGATCGCGATCGTCAGCCACGCCGGCATCGGATCGGGTCCCGGCAGCGCGAACCGCGCTAGCAGGCCCGTAATGAAGGCGATGATCAGCGCGCCGATGACGGTCAGAGCCATGCGCGCAGGGTACTACGGCGGATGAACGACATCTAAGCGGCGGCGAGAGCTTGTAACTCGCGGCGCAGCTCCTTGATCTCGTCCCGGAGCTTCGCGGCGTACTCGAAGCGGAGCTCGTCGGCGGCGACGTACATCTCCTCCTCGAGCGTGACGACGAGCTTCTCGAGCTCCTCGCGCGACATGCCCTCGGCCTTCGACTCGCCGCGCCGCCGCCGCCCAGGGACGTGAGGAGCATCGAGCTGGAATAGCGCGCCGATGTCGGAGACGCCCTTGAGGATCGTCGTGGGCTCGATCCCGTTCTCCTCGTTGTAGGCGAGCTGGACGGCGCGGCGGCGGTTCGTCTCGCCGAGCGCGTCCTTGATCGCCTCCGTCTCCTTGTCGGCGTACATGAGGACGCGGCCGTTGATGTTCCGCGCCGCCCGGCCGATCGTCTGGATCAGCGACGTGCGGCCGCGAAGGAAGCCCTCCTTGTCGGCATCGAGGATCGCGACGAGCGACACCTCAGGCAGGTCGAGCCCCTCGCGTAGGAGGTTCACGCCGACGAGCACGTCGTACTCGCCGAGCCGCAGGTCGCGGACGATGTGGATCCGCTCGAGCGTGTCGATCTCCGAGTGAAGGTACCGGGCCTTGACGCCCGACTCGAGGAGGTAGTCGGTCAGGTCCTCGGACATCTTCTTCGTCAGCGTCGTGATGAGGACGCGCTCGCCCGCCTGCTCGCGCTGGCGGATCTCGCCGAGGAGGTCGTCGATCTGGTTCTTCGTCGGGCGGATGTCGACCTCGGGATCGACGATCCCCGTCGGGCGGATCAGCTGCTCCGCGACGACCTTCGAGTTCTGGAGCTCGAACGACCCCGGCGTCGCGGAGACGAACACCATCTGCGGCGCCTTGCGGAGGAACTCGTCGAAGCGCAGCGGCCGGTTGTCGAGCGCCGACGGCAGGCGGAAGCCGAAGTCGACGAGCGTCTGCTTGCGCGAGCGGTCGCCCTCGTACATGCCGCCGATCTGCGGCACGGTCTGGTGCGACTCGTCGATGAAGACGACGAAGTCCGACGGGAAGTAGTCGAGGAGCGTGAACGGGTGCGTGCCGGCCGCGCGGCCTTCGAGGATCCGGGAGTAGTTCTCGATTCCGTTGCAGAAGCCGAGCTCCTTGAGCATCTCGAGGTCGTACTCCGTGCGCTGCCGGATCCGGTGCGCCTCGAGCAGCTTCCCCTCGTCCTCGAACTTGCGTACCTGCGCGTTCAGCTCGGCGCGGATGTCGTCGACGGCGCGCTCGACCGTCGGCTGCGACGTGACGTACTCCGTCGCCGGCCAGATCGAGAGGTTGTCGAGCTTCGCGAGCACCTCGCCGGTGAGCGGATCGAAGTGCGTCATCTGCTCCACCTCGTCGCCGAAGAACGAGATGCGGTACGCAGTCTCCTGGTTCGCCGGTTGCACCTCGACGACGTCGCCCTTGACGCGGAAACGGCCGCGCCCGAGCACCGTGTCGTTGCGGACGTACTGCGAGTCGATGAGCTTGCGGAGGAGGACGTCACGGTCGTGCTCGGCGCCGGTCTCGAGGTAGATCATCCGCTCCTGCCACTCCTCCGGCGAGCCGAGGCCGTAGATGCACGAGACGGACGCGACGACGATCACGTCGGTGCGCGTGAAGAGCGACGACGTCGTCGAGAGCCTGAGGCGCGCGATGTCGTCGTTCCGCGAGCTGTCCTTCTCGATGTAGAGGTCGGCCTGCGGGACGTACGCCTCCGGTTGGTAGTAGTCGTAATACGAGACGAAGTACTCGACGGCGTTGTGCGGGAAGAACTCGCGGAACTCGTTGCAGAGCTGGGCCGCGAGGGTCTTGTTGTGGGCGATGATCAGCGCCGGGCGGCCGATCTTCTCGATCGTCCACGCCATCGTCGCCGTCTTGCCGGTGCCGGTCGCGCCGACGAGCGTCTGGAACTTCTCCCCCGCCGTCAGGCTCGTCGCGAGCGTCTCGATCGCCGTC
>Ga0265338_10009752_pt1 | contig 11391 bp, 13 predicted proteins | sample 42126metaG_FD_193579 | JGI IMG/M metagenome (GOLD analysis project Ga0265338, IMG submission 193579) | Rhizosphere microbial communities from Carex aquatilis grown in University of Washington, Seatle, WA, United States - 4-21-26 metaG | ecosystem: Host-associated > Plants > Roots > Rhizosphere... | reverse complement strand
GGTGGTGCAGACGGTGCTAGTGGCCCGGGCCGTCCACCATCTCGGCGAGCGGCGCAGCACGGTGGTGGGGGCGACCCTGTTCGTCGCCGGCCTGACTCTCTACGGCCTGGCGCCCACCGGCATGGCCTTCTGGCTCGGAGTCCCCTTCGGCGCCCTGGGAGCCATCGCCGGACCGGCGTGGTCGGCGCTCATGAGCCATCAGGTGGGGCCATCCGAGCAGGGCCGCCTGTCCGGCGCGACCGCGTCCCTGCAGTCCCTGAGCCAGATCATCGGGCCCGTGCTGTTCACCGGCGTCTTCAGCGCCACGATCCCCCACCAGCTCGGCGCCCACCCGCTGCTGCTCCCCCAGGGCTCGCCCTTCTACATGGCCGCCATCGCCATGGCGGCGGTGGCGGTCCTGGCGGTCTGGACCACGCGGCGCATGCCCGCCGCCTCCATCGCCCGGGCCTGAGGGCTGGACCCCGCGCGCGGCGGCGGGGATAAGGCCTGGATGGGCCCCCGATCGATCAGCTCGACAGCGGTTTCAGCCCTGCGCTGGCTGCTCCTGCCCTGGTGGCTGGCGCAGGTGTTCACCGGCGAGAAGTCGTTCTGGCCCAATCCCATCCTGGGCAGCCTGGCCCTGAACCGCCGCGGCCTCGCCGTCTGGCGTGGCCGGCTCGCCCACCGCATGACCGCCCGGCGCCGGCGCCGGCTGGAGTCCCTGATCCCCGCCGCCGATCGGCGCGCCTTCGAGCGCGACGGCTATGTGGTGAAGCGGGAGCTCTTGCCGCCGGGGGCCTTCGCCGCCCTCACCCTCGAGATCGCGGCCCTCAGCGCCGCGGCCGGCGAGTTCAAGGAGGGCGACGCCATCACCCGTCGCATCCCGCTGACCCCGGAGCTCCTGGCCCGGTTGCCGGCCTGCCGCAGCTTGCTCGAGCATCCGGCCTTCCGGGGCCTAACCCGCTATGTGGGCAGCTTCGACGCCGAGCCCCTGGTGTTCATCCAGACCATCTTCACCCAGGTCGACGAGGGCCAGGCCGACCCCCAGACCTCGATGCACATCGACACCTTCCATCCCACCATGAAAGCCTGGCTGTTCCTGGAGGACGTGGCCGAGGAGGACGGCCCCTTCACCTATGTGCCCGGCTCGCACCGCCGCACCCCGCGCCGCGAAGTGTGGGAGCGCCGGCGCAGCCTGCAGGCCTCCGATCCGAAGACGCGCAAGACCGGCGGCGCCTTCCGCATCACCAAGCCCGAGATGGCGGCCCTGAGGTCGGCCAAGCCCAAGCGCTTCGCCGTTCCGGCCAACACCCTGGTGGTGGCCGATACCTATGGCTTCCACGCCCGCCGGCGCAGCACGCGGCCCTCCATGCGGCTGGAGATCTGGGCCTATAGCCGCGGCGCCCCCTTCGCGCCCTGGGCGCGGCTGGACCTCTCGCCCGCCCGCTTCTGGCGCAGCCGCGCCGCCATCATCGGCCTCGGCTTCATGGCCCTGCGCCAGCGCCTGGGCCTGCCGGTGCGCGGCTTCCGGCACGTGGCCCAGGCGACGCCGGGCGCTCCGCCGGCGCCTTGGACCTGATTCGAACCGAATGGCGCTCCGCGCGCTCCGCCGTGATAGAACCCGGCGGGGGCGACCCAGCTCAGGAGCCCAGGATGAAACACCGCGCCTTGTTGACTTTCGTCGCCGCCGCCGCCTTCGGCGCGGCCCACGCCGCCTCGGCCCAGCCCCACGCCTCGGGCAATGACAGCTGCTTCCGGCTGAGCATGCTCTCGAGCACACGGGCGGACGGCGACCGGCGCATCTACTTCCGGGTCGGGACGAACGACTTCTACCGTATCGACCTGGCCAGCCGCTGCGCGTCGCTGCCTTACGAGGGCAACCATCTGGTGCTGACCCCGACGCCCGGCCAGGACCTGATCTGCCGGCCCATCGACCTGGACCTCAAGGTCAGCGAGAACGGCGTCTCCCAACCCTGCTTCATCCGCAGCATCACCCGCCTGACGCCCGAGCAAGCCGCGGCGATCCCCAAGAAGGTGAAGCCCTAGCGGTTGAGCCCGCCGACCCTCCGGATGGTCATCCGGCGGTGGAACAGCGGCATGGCCGCCACGTTCCCTTGATCGGTCAATCACATCAGGGAGCACCACCATGGGCGACGAAGCCATGAACAAGGTCAGCGGCGACAAGGCGAGCCTCGCTTCCGGGATCGATCCCGGCGGCGTCGCGCCAGGCGGCGACGTTCCTTCGGGTGCGAAGTCCAATCCGCAGACTGAGGAAGACAGGTCGTTCAAGGCCGGCCAGGTCGACAAGGCCGGCGGCGAGGGCGATCGCGTCGACACCGATGGCGATGGTCGGACGCGGGATCCCAAGGACACCCGGCCGAGCGACAACGGAGGCCGCGACGCGCCTGTCCAACGCTGATCGGCGGCAAGGCTGCGAGGGGCCGGCGCACAGCCGGCCCTTTTCGTATCGACCGCCGGGCCGCCCCTAACCGGCCTTCATCCCCAAGACGTCCATCATGTCGTAGAGCCCCGCCGGCCGGGCCGTGACCCAGCGCGCCGCGGTCAGGGCGCCCCTGGCGAACAGCGAGCGGTCGCGGGCCGAGTGCGACAGGGTGATGATCTCGTCCTCGGCGGCGAAGACCACGCTGTGCTCCCCGACGATGCCGCCGCCGCGCAGGACCGAAAAGCCGATGGCGCCGGGTTTGCGGGCGCCGGTGAGCCCGTCGCGCCCGCGCTCGGAGACCTGATCCAGCTCCACGCCCCGGCCCTCGGCCGCCGCGCGGCCCAGCATCAGCCCGGTGCCGGAGGGGGCGTCGATCTTGCGGCGGTGGTGGGCCTCGAACACCTCGATGTCGAAATCGGCCGCCGGCAGCGCCGCCGCGGCCTGGCGCGCCAGGCCCATCAGCAGGTTCACTCCCAGGGAGAAATTGCCGGACTTGACGATGGCGATGCGCCGGGCGGCGTCGGCCACGCGCTGCTCGTCCTGGCCGGACATCCCGGTCGAGCCGATCACCAGGGCCAGGGCGCCATGCTCCGAGGCGAGCCCGGCCAGCTCGGCCGAGGCGGCGCCGGTGGAAAAGTCGACGATCACATCGCAGAGCCCGAGCGCGAACGCCGCGTCGGTCAGGACGCGGCCATCGACCGCCTCGCCGGCGGCGTCCGGCCGGTCGAACAGGGCCGAAAGCTCGAGGTCCGGCTGTTCGGCCACCAGGCCCGCGACCACCCGGCCCATGCGGCCCATGGCGCCGGCCACGCCGATCCTGATGACCCTTCCGCTCATGGCCGACCTTTAGCTGGCCGGGCGCGGGCTTGCTAGGCGGGCTTGAGGCGACTGTCGGCGGCGTCGGAGAGCTTCTCCTTGCGCCGGATCTTGTCGAGCAGCTGGGTGGCTTCCCACTTGCGGCCGCTGTCGGCGAGCGGGTGGCCGGGCCGCGGGGGCGCCTGCAGCGCCTTCTCCAGGGCCTGGATGGCCTTGGAAGGATCGCCCTGGCGATAGAGGTAGTCGCCGTAGAAGTAGTTGGCGTCCAGACCCGAAGGGTTCGCGGCCAAGGCCTTGTCCAGATAGACCTTCGCCTTGCGGGCGTCGCCGAAGCTCACCGGAAAGCCTGGCAGTTCGGCGAACAGCGAGCCGATGTTGGCGTAGATCACGCCCGCGCCGATGGCGTTGGGATCGATCCTTGCGGCCTGCTCCAGCAGCACATGCGCGCGGCCGACCAGCTGCAGCGAGGAGAAATTGTGCCGCGCGTCGGCCTCGCAGAGCAGGGCCAGCCCCTGCCACGCCAGAGGTTCGGCCCGGCCGGGGAACTTCCTGGCCAGGGCCTCGGCCTGGGCGGCCAGCTCGCGCGCCGCGGCGGCCTCGGCCTTCGGGTCCTTGATCTCGTAGTTCACATGCGCCCAGGTCCGCGCCAGGTCGTCGAAGGCGTCGGGCGTCCCCTGGGCCAGGGCCGGCGAGGCCAGGCAGAGCGCCAGGCACATCAACGGAGCGGCCAGGAGTCTGGGGGTCATGGATCCTGCTTCGAACGGCCTATGGCCTGGGGCAGCTGCAAATGCGGCGCCGCGATAAGTGTCGGCGCGGCCTAATAGGCGGCCATGTGAGGCGAAATCCGGGCAGGGCCGGGGAAATTCCAGGTCTAGGTGGAGACGCCTGCGACCATGGTCAAGGTGATGGCGAAGATGTCGCAGAACTGCAACGCCTCAAGGACGGGGGCTTCCCCAGGCTCGACACGTATCGCCGTCAACGCTTCGAAGGGCTCGCCGTTGCACAGGCCCTGCCCGGACCGCACGAACACCAGGCGTCTGGCGGGACCGGCGTCCAGGGCCAGACGCGCGCCGGTCTCCAGCTCCAGGAACTCCAGCTCCAGCCCCCGTTCGGGGAAGCTCGCCAGCCGCCGCCGCTTCACCCCGGGCGCGGCCGGATCGCGCCGCCATGGGAAGGCGTCGGGCCGCATCAGCACCGGCGCGTTGTACCGGGGCTTGGGGTAGTCGATCGGCCGGCCGGTGACATGCCGCCAGATGGCCTCATAGGCGTCGAGGTTGGTCTGGCCGTCCCCTTTGGCGCGCCGGAACACCCCGCCCTCGAACACCCCCTCCTCGGCCAGGGCGCCGCGGGCCTCGCGCAGCTGCCGGGCCGAGAGATAGCCCAGGCCCGAACTCCCGCCGACCTGCAGCACCAGGGTCTTGCGGTTGGGGCCGCCCTCCTGCGGGCCATAGGGCACGCCCTCGGGGAAATAGCCGACCTCGCCCTCGTCCAGGCGCATATCCTTGCCGATGGGGATCGAACCCTCCAGGCACAGGCGCACCTGGTCCCAGGCATGCCGGTGGCGCGGCGCATAGTAGTCGGCGCCCTCGTCGGCCAGCACCCAGACGAAGTTGTCGGGCGACCCCTCCTCTCCCTCGAACAGCACCTTGTGGGCCATGCCGCCCTGGCGGTGGGCGGCGAGGTTCTCGCCCCAGGCCATCCGCGCGCCGTGAACGATCTGCACCTGCCGCTCCCTTGCACTTGGCGGTTTGCGCCCGCGCGCCCTTGATCGCAACGCCCCCTTGCCCTTTAAGGCGCGCGACTCTCGACAAGGAACCGACCATGGCCGACGCCGCGGCGCCCAAGAAGGTCGTCCTCGCCTATTCCGGCGGGCTCGACACCTCGATCATCCTGAAGTGGCTGCAGGAGCAGTACGGCTGCGAGGTGGTGACCTTCACCGCCGACCTTGGCCAGGGCGAGGAGCTGGAGCCCGCGCGCCGCAAGGCCCTGCTGATGGGCGTCAAGCCGGAGAACATCTTCATCGAGGACCTGCGCGAGGAATTCGTCCGCGACTACGTCTTCCCGATGTTCCGCGCCAATGCGCTCTACGAAGGGGTCTATCTGCTGGGCACCTCGATCGCCCGGCCGCTGATCGCCAAGACCCAGATCGACATCGCCCGCCAGGTCGGCGCCGACGCCGTCTGTCACGGCGCCACCGGCAAGGGCAACGACCAGGTCCGCTTCGAGCTCGGCTACTACGCCCTGGAGCCGAACATCCGGATCATCGCGCCCTGGCGGGAATGGGACTTCAAGAGCCGCGAGGCGATGATCGAGTTCGCCGAGCAGAACCAGATCCCCATCGCCAAGGACAAGCGCAACGAGGCGCCCTTCTCGGTGGACGCCAACCTCCTGCACTCGTCCTCCGAGGGCAAGGTGCTGGAGGACCCGGCCGTCGAGCCGCCCGAATACGTCTATCAGCGCACCATCGCGCCCGAGTCCGCCCCGGATCAGGCGAAGATCATCAGCATCGACTTCGAGCGCGGCGACGCGGTGGCCATCGACGGCGAGCGCCTGTCGCCGGCGGCGCTGCTCACCCGGCTCAACCAGCTCGGCCACGACAGCGGCGTCGGCAGGCTGGACCTGGTCGAGAACCGCTACGTCGGGATGAAGTCGCGCGGCGTCTACGAGACCCCGGGCGGGACCATCCTGCTGACGGCCCACCGCGGCATGGAATCGATCACCCTCGACCGGGGCGCGGCCCACCTGAAGGACGACCTCATGCCCCGCTACGCGGAGCTGATCTACAATGGCTTCTGGTTCTCGCCCGAGCGCGAGATGCTGCAGGCGCTGATCGACAGGAGCCAGGAGCTGGTCACCGGCCGGGTGCGGATCAAGCTCTACAAGGGCAACGTCACCGTCATCGGCCGCGAGAGCCCCTATTCCCTCTACGACCAGGACCTGGTCACCTTCGAGGAGGGCAAGGTGGCCTACGATCACCGCGACGCTGGCGGATTCATCAAGCTGAACGCCCTGCGCCTCAGGGTGCTGGCCCAGCGGAACAAGCGGGTCCAGGCGCCGGAATAGCCCGTCCGGCCGCCCGAACATGACCAACTGTTAAGGTGACGCCACGCCGCGGCGGGCGCATCCTCTCCGCCTCGCCAATTGCGCTCAGCGGGGAGGGCGCTTCATGCGACGTCTGATCCTGATCGCCCTGGCCGCCGGGCTGGCCGCCGCCCCGGCCGTGGCGCACCAGCGCGACTCCGCGGCGCTGAACTGCCCCGCCACCAGCTACGAGAAGCGCGCCGAGGCCATCGAGGGCCGGATCGAGGCCTTGCAGGCGCGGCTGGACGCCCTGGACTCCAGGCTCGAGGACTTCGCCTCCGATCGCCAGGACGCCCTGGACGAGGCCAAGGCCCGCATCGAGGAAGCCGCCCGCGACCCCTCGCTCAGCCCCGATCAGATCAACCGGGAGGTGGCCAGGGCCATCGCCCGCGCCGACGCCAGGGCCAAGACCGTGACCCGCTCGGCCACCGCCGCCCATGCCGAAATGGCCTCCGTCAGGGGCCGGATGCAGTCGCTGGAACAGGAGCTGCACGCCCTGGCCCGCAAGAGCGGGGCCTCGCCCGAGGACGACGACGGCTAGCGGTCGTTGCGCTTAGCACTGCCCCCACCGGCCTAATCGTGGCAGTTTGACGGACGTCTCCGCAGCCGTCCGCGATGAGCCCAGAGTCCAGAGCCAGACCATCCGCTTCCGGGCGCCGACGCGCCGCCGCTCCCGAGCGACTGCGCATCCTGCTGATCGGCGAAGGCGCCACCCTGGCCCACGCCGCGCGCCCCCTGGCCCTGGCCGCCGGCCTGCCCAAGGACCGCTGCCAGGTGTCCCTGGCGCTCCCCGAACGCTACCAGCGCTGGGCGCCGGCGGATGTGGAGATGCTGCCGCTCCAGGCCCAGTCGCCCGAGGTCTTCGCCGAGCGGCTGAGGCGGGCCCGGCCCCTCTACAGCCAGGCGCGGCTGGAGGCCTATTTCGAGGAGGACCTGGCGCTGATCCAGGCCAGCCGCGCCCAGGCGGTGGTGGGGGATTTCCGCCTGTCGCTGGCGGCCAGCGCCCGCAAGGCCGCGATCCCCTATGTCTCGATCTCCAACGCCTACTGGAGCCCGGACCGGCCCCTGCGTCCGCTTCGCCCGGTGCTGGACAGGTTCGCCGGCTGGCCCGCGCCCCTGGCCGAGCTGGCTTTCAGGCTGCTGGCGCCCGCGGTCCTGCGCTGGCATGCCGAGCCCCTGGACCGGCTGCTGCAGGATCACGGTCTGGAGCCGCTGGGCCGTGACATCCGCCGCGCCTTCACCGAGGCCGACGCGATCCTCTACGCCGACCTGCCGGCCCTGTTCCCCGACGTCCCCGAGACGCCCCGCCATCGCTTCCTGGGCCCGGTGATCTGGGAGCCGCCGTCCGAACGGCCGGCGTGGTGGGGCCGCCTGCCCGAGGACAAGCCCTTGGCCTATCTGACCCTGGGCAGTTCTGGCGAGGCCAGGCTGATCGGCGATCTCACCGCCTGGCTCAAGGGGATGGGCTATGCGGTGATCCTGGCCACCGCCGGCCGGGCCGAGCTGCACGGCGACGACGAGTCCGTATATGTGGCCGACTTCGTGCCCGGCTACGCGGCCTGCGAGCGGGCGGACCTGGTGGTCTGCAACGGGGGGTCGCCCACCACCACCCAGGCCCTGTTGAAGGGCCGGCCGGTGCTCGGGATCTGCAGCAACATGGACCAGATGCTGAACATGCGCGCGGTGCAGTCGCTCAAGGCCGGCTTCGGCCTGCGCGCCGATGCGGTGAGCCGCCGCGCCTTCGAGGCCGCCGTGAACAAGCTCTCGGGCTTCCGCGCCATGAAGGCCGCGGCCAACCTGGCCTCGGGGGTCGAGCTGGCCGATCCGGCCGAGGTCCTGCTGAACACCATCCAGGCGCTGCTCAAGGCCTAGCACCTCCACGGCCGAGCGCGGGCGCGGCCTCCCTCGCCATCCTGGCCAGCCGACGGTTGATGGTCGCCACCTCGAAGGCGCGGTCCTCCGGCAATCTCAGAACCTGGCCACGTGGGGAGGATTTGGGGGAGGTCCCGGTCGGCCAGGGCGCACCCGGTCGCTCGAGTCTGGGGCCAACGCCGACGCTCATCACCAACTCCTGGGCGGAACGCACGGCGCGACCCGCTAACTCACACGCCCGCACCCAGTCGTGTCAGTCTGGAAAAACATGGTTAGCGGAAAGTTAACGACCGCTGGAGCCGCCCTGCCCGCCGTGCCAAGCTCGGCCTAGGGAAACGTGGGGAGGCTCGCGATGCGGCTCGATCTATGGGTGGTGATCGTCACCCTGCTGGCGCTGATGGTCTATCTGTGGACGGGGATGCGGGTCGGCCGCGCCCGCTACAAATACGAGGTCAAGGCTCCGGCCACCACCGGCCCGGAGGCGTTCGAATGCGTCTATCGGGCGCAGATGAACACCCTGGAATGGCTGCCGGTGTTCCTGGTCTCCATGTGGCTGTTCGCCTGGCTCTGGGACAGCCGGATCGCGGCCGGGATCGGGCTGGTGTGGGTGCTGGCCCGCATCCAGTACGCGGTGGGCTACGCCAGCGACCCCGCCAAGCGCGCGCCGGGCTTCATGGTCCAGGCGATCGCGGTGATGGTGCTGTTGGCCGGAGACCTGGGCAAGGCGATCTATTCGGCGGTGACGGGCGGCTGAAAGCCGCCCCGATCAGCGACCTACGCCGCCAGCCGCTCCGCCCCCAGCACCACCGTGGTCATGTCCACCCCGCCGCCCTCGGTGACCTCGGTGATGAACGCCGGCGCCTCGTCATCGCCCTGCACGGCGGCCACATAGAGCACCGGCAGGAAGTGGTCGGGGGTGGGCGCGGCCAGGCGGGCGGCCGGGTCGTCCAAGGCGCCGATCAGGGCGGCGTGGTCGTGATCGCGGAAGGCGGCGGTGATCTTCCGGCGGAAGCCCTCCGCCGCCGGGTTGGGCGGCGCCCGGCCCGAGCGGTCGTAGATCCTGAGGTTGTGCACGATGTTGCCGGTGCCCATCACCAGCACCCCCTCGTCGCGCAGGGGCTTCAGCCGGGCGCCCAGCTCATAGTGCTCCCTTGGCGTCAGGCGACGGTCGAGGCTGAGCTGCACCACCGGCACGTCCGCCTCGGGGAAGGCGTGCATCAGCACCGTCCATGCCCCGTGGTCGAGGCCCCAGCGGTCGGTCTGGGCCACCGGGACCGGGGCCAGCAGCTCGGCCGCGCGGGCGGCCAGTTCGGGGGAGCCCGGCGCCTGGTAGCGGAAGCGGTAGAGCTGTTCGGGGAAGCCGTAGAAGTCGTGGATGGTCGGCGGCCGGTCCATGGCGGTGACCGCGACGCCCGGCTGATACCAGTGGCCGGAGATCACCAGGATCGCCTGGGGCCGGGGCAGGCGGCGGCCGAGATCCCGCCAGGCGGCCACATAGGGGTTGCCGTCCTCGAAGGCGGTCATCGGGCTGCCGTGGCCGAAGAACACCGCCGGCATGCGATCTGGATTGCTCATCGCCGCTCCATCACCTGAACCCCCCCGATATGACCACCCGCGAGCCGCGAGGGAAGGGCCTGGCCCACAAGCGCCGCCGGCGCTCCTGCCCGGAATCTTGGCAGCCTTGCTGTCCCGCTGCTAACAAATTGATTCAGCTCGCGTTTAGCCAACCTTGGCTATTGTCGCGGCCACGTCATCGATGAGACCCTGATCTCCAGCGTGATGAGTCGGAGGCGAGCATGAGCGCCATCTATCTGCCGGCCAGCGATCTGGGCGCCCAGCTCAGGGGCCAGCGTCTGACCACGGCCGAAGTCCTCTACTACCTGCCCGACCATCCCAGCCTGTTGCAGAGCTTCCTCTGGCAGACGCTGGACCAGGCCCCGGACTTCCCGCGCATCCAGCAGTTCCTGGATTTCTGGCGCCGCGAGATCGACGCGGTGATCCATTCCGTGCAGATCAGCAGCGCCACTCAGATCACGCCCGGACGCATTCGCCCGGTCAGGCATGTTGCGAAGCTGAACTAGACAGGCCAAATCTGCGGTACAGAGGGTGGCTGGGGCGACGCGTTGACACCTCTGTCGAGAGGAATTGCGCCTATGAGACGATTTGCGTTCGCGGCCGCGGCCCTGGTGAGCCTGGGCCTGGCGGCCTGCACCACGCCCACGCCCTATCAGGCGGCCGCGCCCAGCCAGTTCGAAGGCGGCTATGGCTATCGCGACTTCAAGATCGACGCCACGCACTGGCGGGTCACCTTCTCGGGCAACAGCCTGACCTCGCGCGAGACGGTGGAGAAATACCTGCTCTACCGCGCCGCCGAACTGACCCAGCAGCAGGGCTTCGACTGGTTCCAGGCCACCGACCGGGCCACCGACAAGAAGACCAGCTTCTACGGGACCGATCCCTACTACGGCTCGCCCTTCGGCGCGGCCTACGGCTGGGGCTGGCGGCCCTATTGGAGCTTCGGCGGGCCCTGGGGCTGGCGGCGCTGGGATCCGTTCGGCGGGCCCTGGGGCGGCGATGTCGACATCGAACAGGTGAACCGCTTCGAGGCCTCGGCCGAGATCGCCATGGGCCACGGCCCGGCGCCGGACGGCCAGCGGGTGTTCAACGCCCACGAGGTTGTGCAGAACCTCGGCCCCTCGATCGAACGGCCCAAGGCCTAGCATGAGGCAAGGCGGAGTCCGGTGACCCTGGAGTCCGCCTTTCCATGGATCTCGGCGGCGGCGGCCATCGGCGCCTGCGTGGTCGCGCCCGAAGGCCGCTGGGCCCGGGGGCTCAGGACCACCGCCCTCGCCGCCCTGGCGCTCTATGCCTATTTCCGCTGGATCACCCCGACCTCCGTGCCCCTGGCCCTGACCTTCCAGGCGCTGGGCCAGGCGTTCCTGCCCCAGGATCGCCCACGCTGGCGGCGTTGGGCCGTCCTGCTGCCGGCGCTGGGCTGGCTGGTGCTGGCCAACCTCTATCGCTCCACTGGCGACGGCCCGGGCGTCTTCATCGGCGACGCCTTCAAGGCCGCCCTGTTGGCCGCCCTGGCCATCGGCGCCGGCTACGGCCTGTGGCGCAGCTGGCGCTGGACCCCGGCGCCGCGCGCCGGCTTCGCCGCCGAAGCCGCCGCCCTGATCCTGATGGGTCTCATGAGCCTG
>Ga0265338_10009751_pt1 | contig 11391 bp, 7 predicted proteins | sample 42126metaG_FD_193579 | JGI IMG/M metagenome (GOLD analysis project Ga0265338, IMG submission 193579) | Rhizosphere microbial communities from Carex aquatilis grown in University of Washington, Seatle, WA, United States - 4-21-26 metaG | ecosystem: Host-associated > Plants > Roots > Rhizosphere >... | reverse complement strand
TACGGTAGGCTCGAATGACGACGTCGCCGGAAAACGCCGCAGCGCCCGTGCCGTCAACAACAGTGCCACCCGCCAAAACGGCATCCGTGCCCCGTTTCATCATTTACTTCCTTTCGCATGGGCTATACATTTTGCAGCCAATTCAACAATTCTGCGGTTCAGAAAATCAATATGCCTTCGATCTACATCGTGCACAGTAAGCGTAGCGTCCCGCACCGACGTATCTGAAAGAACGCCCCGCGCTGCAAGCAGGGCCTTTTCCGCGTGATGAAAGAACTCCAGGCTCTGCAGGCTGTAGGCAATCTGAGGCAATACTCCCTGAAACAGTTCATAAGCTGATTCCTTGTTTCCAGCGCGCGCTTTCTCCCAAACCATCTGCAGCAGGTCTGAAACAGCCAGTCCCGGCACGACTCCGCATATGCCGGCATCCATCAGCTCAAGCATGTATGTGCCACCCCAGCCATCCACCACGCCCACTCCTCCATTCGTCGCCTCGAGAATGGACTGCACTTTGGCCGACATCATCGGTTCTTCCAGTTTCAAATACCGAAAATGTCCGTGCTGCCTGTGGAGAGATTTTACAAATTCGGTGCTCACCGTCACGCCGCCAGGGTTGAAATCCTGGATCATCAATGGAACCGTGATTGCCTCCAGAACGCGGTCGAAATACCGGAGGATGTCGCGCTCCGGGAGTCCGAACATTCGCGGAACCGCAATCGCAATCGCACTGGCTCCGTCGCGCTCAAATTCCCTGGCTGTCTCCACTACATAACCCGCGGAAACATGGTTGACCTGTGCGATCACCGGCAGCCTGCCATTCAAGTTGCAAATAGCGCGATTGACCAGCTCGAACCGCTCCACATCGGCCAGCTTATAAAACTCGCTCGCAAAGGCCGGCAAGCAAACACCGCAAACCCTGGCTCCAACAGCAAAGTTCAGCAATCCCGGGAGTGCCGTCCAATCTATATCCCCCCCTTCTCTAAATGGGGTCGGAATAACCGGGACTATGCCATCGATCGAGAATACGCTCATTTTGCATTCGCCTGGCGCAAACGTTGCTTCTCTTCATAGATCGTCACCAGAAAGCAGCTCATGAAAATCAGTACACCGCCCGCTACCAGATTGAGTGTCAGCTTCTCCTTTAAAAGAAGCGCTGAGAACAAAATCCCGAACACCGGAAGCAGGTACACCGAAAGCGCCGCCTTCATAACTTCCACAGATTGTATGACTGAGAAATACAACAACATCGAAATGCCAAGGCTGAACACCGCAATCAGGCACAGAGTCAACCATATCGACGGCGGCAAGTGAGCAAGCTGCATCCATCCGCTCCAGCTTGTAAATGCTCCGATCAGGAGGAGTTCGACGTCTGTAACAATAAAGCTCAGCGCGAGCACCTGCGCTGGAGACAGTTTCGAAAGAGCGCGCTGGCTGTACGAGTTGTTGAATGCGCTTCCCGCGCAGCTGACAAGCACCAACAAATTGCCTGCCACATATTCCATTTGAAACAGCCGGGCATTCTGGATGTCTTTCGCGGAGATCATGCACACGCCCAGAATCGCGATGACAAATGACCACCATCTTAACCTGGTCATCTTTTCATGAAGGAACAGGGAAGCGCTTAGGGCCGTCAGAACAGGCACCGTTAGTGACAGCACGCTGGCATTTGAGGCGAGTGTCCTCTCTACGCCAAGCACCACGCAGAGTTGCGCGGGAAGAACTCCTAGCGTGCCGAGCAAGACCACATCGATGAGTGCGCGCCGATTTTCCTTGCAAAAGATATCACGGTTCAGCCGGGCGAATGGCGTCACAAGAAGCGTCGCAAGCGCAAGTGGAATCAGCGTCACCAATACCGCGCCGAGTTTCTCGGTTGCGAGCCGCGCCCCGGCGAACTGGAAAGCCCACATCGCGTTGACGGCAATCAGCGCCCCGAACGCGAGCCAGGGTCTCTGCGAGAAACGCTTGACGGGAGCGCCGGATACGCCGCCAGTGATCTGCGAATTGATAGCTTCCATTTAAAGCGATACTACGAATGCGGCAGGTTGGCGTCAACAAGGACGGAGTCGTGCAACAAAGTTGCGTCCATCGGGCTGAACACTGCTTCGTGCACGGCCTCTCGCCCCGGCAGACTATTCATTTTGAGCAGTCGGGAGCGCCAAGTCAATAGGTAAACATTCCAAAAGAGCCAAATTGCGAGTCCGGGCCGATCAATCGCTCAAATGAGACGATGAGAAATGATCAAAGTAAAACAAGACAAGTACTATTTCTTAGGGTGTTCAACTTTGCCGCCTAAATGCACCGTGCTGCGCGCATCGTAAATGGGCCGTTGGAATCGGCCCTCCAGACAACGTTTGCCGGACTCCCAGGCCACCGTAGCAGAGTTTCTAACGTCATTCCCGGCTTTTACTGTCGATCACCCGCGGCCCAGTTGCCGCAACACCAAAGCTCGAAGCGCCGTCTGCAACTGCTGCACTCCGCCGCTCAACAACCTGTCGATCCGTTTCCGTTCTGCTCGCGAAGGCTGCACCTGTAATCTTTTATGCCAGCCCGTGCTTTCGCGATAACCTTCAAGCCGGGTTCGCAAAAGTGCCAAGGTTGTTTACGAATCCACGAAGTCACGGTACTACTCAACACAGAAGTGATGCATCGGGCTACCGTTGCGTCACGTCGCTTCCGCGGCGTAACCCGGTCCATTTCTGCTCTGGCGCACAGCGGCGATTGTTCAGTATATTGAACGAAACTTGACCATCTCACAAAGTTTTACTTGCACTGTCAATTCCCCCGGGTGTCAATTTGTGAGGAAGCAAACCGATACCGCGGTCGGCTACATGAACTTTTCACGGGACCGGCTCAGCCATGCATCCGGGGGCGAGTAAGTGGAGCTTGCTATTCAGTACCTGTCCATTGAAAACTCCACTTCCCTGCTAAATTCAACTCCGAGGGTACACGATGACCATCCGCGCCGCGTTCCGGCTCTTGCTTCTCAGTCTGTTCAGCCTGTCGGCTCGCGCCGCTGCGATGGCGGCGCGGAATGCAGAGGTATAGTTTCTGATTTGCGGGGCTACTCCAAGGGCTCTGAGATGCGAGTTCGCCTCTTGGGCGGGGTTGCGTATCGAAGGGAGGACTCATTGCAGAAACAACGGTGCGGGAGGCCCTTGAGCGTCCCTAGGATCACGCTGGCGTTCGTGCTGGGGATCGCCGTGACAATCCACATATGCTCTGCCGCAAGCACGGCGGCGGGAGAAGAGATAAGCTCGACGGCCAAGGCGGAAAGGGGTGCGCCTCATATATTGGTTGGAGCCGGGGACGTCCATGCCTCGTGCGCTGACCTGTCCGAGGCGCGCGCCACGGCTCAACTGCTTGCGAATACGCCCGGCACAATCTTCGCCGATGGGGATCTTGCATCTCCAGATGCAAGCCTGAGAGACTTCGAGCGATGCTACGGTCCTACCTGGGGCCACTTCAAGGCCCGCACTCGGCCGGCAATCGGCAACCACGAGTACGACGCGAAGGACGCCGCGGGGTATTTCGGCTACTTTGGACCGCGTGCAGGGTCGAATGGCAAGGGGTACTACAGCTATGAACTCGGTTGCTGGCACGTAGTCGTGCTGAATGCCAACTGCTCCGAGATTCCCGGAGGATGCGCTGCTGGCTCCCCCGAGGAAACATGGCTGCGAAGCGACCTCCAGGTACATCCTGCGCATTGCATCGTTGCCTATTTTCACCAGCCGCTTTTCAGCTCGAGTGAAGTTGGAAACGATCCGGCCGTGAAGCCGTTTTGGGAAGATTTGTATCGTGCGGGAGCAGCATTGGTCATCAATGGTCATGCTCACGACTACGAACGCTTTGCTCCCCAGGATCCCGACGGGGTTGTAGACCCGACGCGCGGCATCCTTGAGATCATTGCAGGGACCGGCGGAAAAGATCACGCGCACTTTATTCATATCGATCCGAACAGCATCGTACGCGACAACACAGCTTTCGGTGTACTCAAACTGACCTTGTACCCCGGAAGATACGATTGGAAGTTCATTCCTGCTGCGGGGTTCACCTTTACCGATTGGGGGAGCGGCTTATGTCACAGGCCATTGACCGACAACAAAAATCAGCAGCGAAACGCCGTGGGCGGGAGCGTGAAGTGAATAAGATTATTGTGAGACACCCCGAGAAAACGACCAATACCGGGGCTTAGTCGTCCGGGATCCTCGGTGATGGGTGGCTCTATGTGAGCGGAGGCGCAGCACTGGACCTGAAAACCGGGGCCGGACCGGCATCTGGAGGAATCCACGCAGGTAGTGTTTCAAAAGGGGAGCTGAACATCGATTTGCTACGAGAACTCTTTGAAACGGCCAAACACCTCAAATCCCCGCCTTTGCTGTTCGGAAAGGCCTCGCGATTCGTGCCTTCAATCTCGCTGAAAACGAAAAGGAAACCTACACGAAGTCGGCCGTTTCAAAACCTATGGACTTGGTCACTGCCCCGATTGAACGGTCAATCAACACCGCTGAGAGAGTGCCGACCTCTCCGCTAGCACTCAACGCGCCTCATCATTTGGAGAAGGCTGGACCTAAATGTGATTTCTCGGCCATGGTCATTTGCCCGCTCTGGAATCGGATGCGCTCTGTGGCGCCGTGAGAAAAGGGATCGCAAAAAGCGAGGACCACGCTTAGGAGGATGAACGACCTTAACTCCATCATGTGGCCGTGTCAAAAAGGCTTAGCTTCTCAAACACCCCCGCTTCCAGGAACGCGAACTTCTGCGCTCATGTCCCCTCGATGAGCGACTCGGCTCGCCAGGGAAAGCCGAGAGCTCCTTCCCGATTGCCGGGACACGCGCGAATCCCCGAAGCTTGCCGCCATGGTCCCCGATCCGAACATCGGTGATTAAGTGCTCACAGAGACCTGTGGCAATGAATGCCCTGGATGACAATGGCAGGCTTCCGGCCTTGTGAAGGGTTGTGGCCAAGGCTCGCCGGAATGCATAAGGCCCCCACAGAACGCACTCTTATATAATTCCACCGACATGCCGATTAAGAATCGTTTGAAACATAATGCGTTCGTTATATCCTTTTGTGCGTTTGCCTTGGGCATTTGCTTTGCAAAACAAAATGAAGTGCTAGCCCCAACCGGTGGGCCCGATGTGACCATACCGCCGCCGTCGAGCGCAGCAGTGCAAGCGCAGGTGATCGACCAGAAAGAGGAGCCTTCCGTATCGAAGTCAGAGAAGCTTCGTTTGCTTCGCAGACGCATCAAATACGTTTTTGTGCTTTTTCAGGAGAACCGGTCTTTCGATTTTTACTTTGCCGGGTATGCGGGCGCAGACGGTCTCTACGCCGGGCCCAATGGCCCTTATTCTCCGGCCCAGGTGGCTGGCTTTACGCAGCAGATTGTGAACACAGACGGAACCGTGGGAACAGTTACGCCCTTCAAGATTCCGACTACGATTGTCGATGCCAACGGCAAGACGGTTCAGATCTATCCTGCGGACATTGCATCGGTGAACCACTCGCATGCAGGCCTGGCGCGGAAGATTGCTCTGGACGCCAATGGAGTGGCGCAGAACACCGAGTATGCGCTGACCGAAGAGGGCGTAACGCTGACAGACGACAAGCCTTCCAAAGTGCCTACTCTTGAGCGCAAGCAGTTTGGCGAGCTTGTGATGGGCCACGTTGATTGCGATACAGCGCCGTTCCTGTGGCGCTATGCGGATCGCTTCACGCTGTTTGATCACTTCATGGATACGATCATCGGCCCGTCCACACCGAACGCAATCGCCGTGATCGCTGGTCAGGGCGGCGAGACACAGTGGATGCTGCATCCGGAAGCGCGCGCAACCGGCGGACAGGGCAACGCCGCCTCAGTGCCAGTCGTCTCTGATCCGCAACCCTATTGGGGATCACCAATTGACATCCCAAATCGATTGCACGAGCCTCAGGCGACCGAACCGTTCGATGACGTTTCGAAAAACCTTACCTTCGCGACCCTGCCCCTTTCCTTCATGGGCACCGAGATCAAGAAGACGACCGCTGCGGACTTCGATCCCAAATTTGATCTTCCCGATGTTCAAGAAGACATCGATAAGATTGCTGGACACGGCGTTCGTGCCATCAACTGGGGCTGGTATCAGCAAGGCTACGATCACGAGAAGAACGATGGATCCGGAAACGCGTCGCACGATGGGTACGTGGCCCATCACAATGCGCCCCAGTACTTCGGGTATATTGCAAACAATCCACTGACAGCCACGCATATGCACGGCCTGAGTGATTTCTTCAGCGATATCAAGGCAAAGCGGCTGCCTTCTTCCGGCGTGTTCTACATTCGCGGCGGCTACGGCAACATCGAGAGCTGGAAGCCTATGGATCCGAACCCGAAATTGGCGCAGGTCTTTTTCGGGAATGACGACCATCCGGGCTACTCGGACTCCCAGATAAGCGAGGCACTGCTTGCCCAGGAAATCAACGCGATCGCTGCGAGCCCTTACTGGAGCCAGAGCGCCATCATCATCGCGTATGACGAGTCCGACGGCCTGTATGACCACGCGCAGCCGCGCGTTCGCTCCTATGACCCTGCTGGGATACCCCTCGAGCAGGGACCGCGCATACCGGCCATTGTCATCTCTCCGTATTCTGTGGCGCATAGTGTTTCGCACGAGCCGACGGAGCACAGCTCAATCATCAAGTTCGTCGACAAGTTGTTTGGCCTGATACCGCTTGCCGATCTGCCTGACGAGGAGCGCGCTCGCCAGATAGGCGCGGAAAAGTTTGGCCAGCCGAACCTGGGGCCGGCAGACGATAAAGTGACCGGCGTGGGCGACATGCTTTCCGCATTCGATACACTGCGGCTTCAGGGCAAACGCGCACCGCTGAGCGCAGAGTACGCGAAGATTCCGCAAGCGGAAATCGGCAGCTTTCCGCACTACGGCGGCAACGGCTGCAAGCAACTTCAAATCACACCTACGGACAGAAACATTCCAAACCCGGTGCCGGCGGACTTTAATCCGCGCCCGGACACAACGCCTGGCATTCCCGCAGCCGGCAATTGGACGCCGTAGTGCGACAGTTCTTAAATTACAAAACTCTCCCCCTAGCGTTCGTCGTCCTGTGCTTCCAAGTGCGCGGGGCCGATATGTCAACCACGCTCGCGCACGTGCGAGCAAGCGGAGTCTTGCGCTGCGGCATCGACGTGGAGCAGGCGGAGTATTCAACCTCCGACGATCATGGCAATCGGCAGGCCTTTGACGCAGATCTGTGTCGGGCAGTCGGCGTAGCCGTGCTTGGGAAGAACGCGCAAGTCACGATGGTGCATTTTCCCGACGACCGCCTCAGTGTGCAGGCGCTCACCAATGGCGACATCGATTTTATCGCCACGCTCACCGACGACTTTACGCATAGCGTCGGCACGCACATCGCATTCACGCGGCCCGTGCTCTGGGATGGCGTGGGTTTTCTTCTGCCTGCCAACAGCCAGGTAGCGCGCATGCGACAGTTGACCGGTAAAAAGATCTGCTTCATCGCCGAGACTACGGTTGAAGAAAGTGTACGCGCCTGGTTTGTCCGCGAACATCTCAGCTTCGTTCCGTTTCCATTTCAAGAAGAAGGCGAGATGCAGGCCGCATTCGCGACAGGAAACTGTGGTGCCCTGGCCGGCGACCAAACGCGACTTGCGCAGCTTCGCGCATCTCTCGCCCAGCATCAGCAGCATTCGCGATTGCTGCCCGGCCGGATCTCGAAAGATCCTTTGGCCTCTGCCGCCCTCGATAATGACTCGCAGTGGGTGGCAATTGTGAATTGGGTCATGGAAGCTTTGGTCCAGGCCGAGGAAAGCGGTGTCACGCAAGCGAATGCGGATCGGATGCGCACCCTCGCCACGCCACCAGAAGGCGGAGATCCCACGCTTCGCTTTCTTTTGGGCGGGTCACACGAGATCGGCACCACGTTGCAGTTGGAGAATGATTGGGTGGTCCGCGTCATCAAGGCCACGGGGAATTATGGCGAAATCTATGAACGCGATTTAGGCATGACTTCAAGCATGAGGCTTCCGCGCGGCGAGAACAACTTGCGTGCAGGCGGCGGCGTGATGATAGCTCTTCCACCAAAGTAGCATTGCCCAGTGCCTGAACCATAAGATGAGCGAGAACGGAGCTTCAAGACCGCGCTCGCCCATCCCTATGCAGTAAAGGAAAAGCGTTCTTTCCATCTGCTTGTCGCATCTGGCGCTCAATGATAAGAAGGCTTTCGGCGAGTTGCTTCGATCGTAAATTCGTAACGAAAGATATTCAATATCATTGCTTCAAAACCGAGAGGATTGGCTTTCATCGCCCAACCACGAGCACGGAGAAGGCACCTCGAACCATCTATGGTCGAGGTTGCGGCTTTCCAGGCTCCGCATTGGAGCGCGGCCCGAATTCGGCTGCTGAAAGATATATAGCCAAGCTCATTCCCTTTCCGGTTGGAGACGCCACCGATCTAATTCAACCTGTGAAGGACGAGATCCGAATTGCTCGACCCCTCGCAGAAGTGTTGCCACCCACGGCGTTGACCCGTGCCATCTTGGTTGCAACTACTGTCAGCAGTTCCATTCATCATTCCACCATCCAATAAGCACAAGAGTTTTGCCCGTAGCACTTCCGGAGACCTGCAATTGATTACAGCACCGGAAGTATAGCGTTTCTGAAATTGCGTTTTTCGCAGGCCTAGATGCTCCGTTCAGTTCCGGCAGCCATCTGAATATGCCCAGTTGATGCCTGCCAAGCATCACCCTTGACGAAAAAGGTCTTGGACGCTTTTGAAATTTTGGCGCAATCTCTGAATTTATGAGTTCCAAAAAGGACTGCACTATGCCAAGGACAAATGGCCTAAATCGGAAAGCACCCGCATCGGTTGCGGTTGCGCCAATGGACAAGTTGCTGGTCAGCCAGGAAGAAGCAGCGCAGCTTCTGTCGATCAGCAAACGTTCGGTCGAATACCTTACTGCACAGCGGCAACTGTCGACCCGCCGGATTGGAACACGAGCGCTCATTCCGATCGAAGAGGTGCGGAAGTTCGCACGCTCTGACCATCCTGAGCGCATGGCAGGATAATTCGATGGCGATGCACCTGACCCTTGACTTTAAGGGTCCGGTGCCAATAGTCTCGCCTTGAGGAACTGCGATATGCAGGGAATCTCGGAACGCATCAAGGGTAGCGGCATCTGGTGGATTCGATGGACCGGCGCGGACGGCAAGCGGCACTTTGAAAAGGCCGGGACACACAGCGCGGCAAAGACACTCCTTGCCAAACGACGCCAGGATACGATTCTCGGCAAGAAGCAGCCCGAATTGCTTCGCGGCCGGGCGCTTACCTTCAATGACCTCTGCGATGATGCGATCAAGCACAGCGAAGCAGAGAACAGCGCGAAGCAAACCTACGAACTCCGTTTGCGCATCGAGCAGCTTCGCCCCGTGTTCGGGTCTCGCCCAGCCGATTCCATCCGCAAGAATGAGGTCGTGGAGTGGCTAACAGAGCAGGCCGAAGAGCGCGAGTGGGCGGCCACGACCCGGAACCGCTGGCAGGCAACCTTTTCGCTGATCTTCCGGGTCGGAATGGACAACGAGAAGATCGAGCGGAACCCGGCGGCTCGCATCCGCAAGAAGACGGAGGGCGGCGGACGGGTTCGGTTTCTGTCCGATGCCGAGGAGAAGCGTCTCCGCGCCGCCATCGAACGACGCTTCAAAGAATTCCTGCCCCATTTCATGCTCTCGATTCATACCGGGATGCGCATGAGCGAGCAGTATGGGCTTAGCTGGAAGCAGGTGGACTTCGAGCGCCGGCAGCTTCATCTATTCCAGACCAAAAACGGCGATCCCCGCACCATTCCCCTGAACTCCATCGCCTTGGCTGCTCTCAGGGAGCTACAGGCGGGGCAATCCGAGTCGGGAACCGAGCTGGTGTTTCTTTCGGTACGCACGGGCGATGCCCTGCAGGGATCGCGCGGATGGTTCTCGACAGCGCTCGATGATGCGAAGGTGCTTGATTACACGTGGCATTGCAACCGCCATACGTTTGCCAGTAGACTTGTTATGGCCGGAGTGGATCTGCGGACGGTTGCAGAACTGCTTGGGCATAGGACACTTCAGATGGTCATGCGCTACTCACATCTCGCTCCGGAGCACCAGGCATCGGCTGTAGATCGGCTGGTTCCTGCCGAGGGACGAGTGGTGACTAAATCGGCGACTGCCAAATCTGCAGCAAAAAAGCCTAAACAAACCAAAACATTAACTCATTGAAATTAAATGAGTTATAGTTCGGAGAGGTGGCAGAGCCCGGTTGAATGCACCTGACTCGAAATGAGTTTTTAGCCTTCCTGCAACCAGCTGCAATCCACCGCAATAGATCTCATATACAGTTTAGTTTCAATGGGTTAAAGGAGCATGCCTTTTGCACTGGATCGCAGTCTCCCGCAGTATATCCGGGTACAAAGTGCCATCAAAACTGCCAGTAGGATTTGTGACCATACAGTGGGTACATCACCGAGCCACAAGTCGTAAGTCCGCGTCGCGCTCTGAGCGTGGAACTCAATGGTGAACAGCTAGGATCGTGCGGATTCTGGCGGAACCGCCTTATCTGATCCACCGAACGGCAGAGCCGGATTCCATCACAACCGTTTGCGGGTTCCAAGCGAGCAGCGCTCTCTCGGCCCAGCGCAGCAGCGTCGAGTCGACTCGCAGGCTCCAGAGTGCAACGATAATTGCAATAGCTCCGGCTTGTAGCGACTTCGGCTTTCACGGGCACAAATATATTTCTTGAAGGTCAGGTTTCTTTCTCGTATAGACTATATGCTGTACTCGTCGGGTTGAAGGCGAAAACATCGGTGAGTGGACGTTCCGGTCACCGATCCCAGAAAGCCCCTGGGGAAAACAATCCGTATACGGCGAGAAGCGCTGGGGTTAACGCAAGAACAACTGGCGGAGAAGGCTGGTCTGCATTGGACGTTCATTTCTGGAGTCGAGCGTGGGATACGGAATATCAGCATCTTGAAGCTGCACGGTATCGCCGTTTCGCTCGGAGTTCGGCTACGCGACTTGGTTGACAAGTGCTGAGAAGCACTGAACCCGGTCGTGTATGCCTTGCAAAACTGTGTATTATGGTTGGCACTTGACGCGGGGGAATTGGCTCGTTGCGAACAGCCGCACATGAGCCAATCGCAAGTATCTCTTGCGCGTTGCATGACGTTGCTTTAGGTTCTCGGCCAACTGAATCACTCAATCATCGGTTATCTCCCCCTTTTCAGTTCATTGAGGGCTGGTTTGCCCGTTACCGCTTGAGATCACAGGTCTCGCAGGTTCATGGGGGATGAGAGATGACGTCACAGTCATGCCGGAATTCAGCAAACAAAGATCATTATTTGTTAT
>Ga0265338_10009750_pt1 | contig 11392 bp, 15 predicted proteins | sample 42126metaG_FD_193579 | JGI IMG/M metagenome (GOLD analysis project Ga0265338, IMG submission 193579) | Rhizosphere microbial communities from Carex aquatilis grown in University of Washington, Seatle, WA, United States - 4-21-26 metaG | ecosystem: Host-associated > Plants > Roots > Rhizosphere... | reverse complement strand
ACGACAGAGACGTCCGCCCCGCCCCCCCCCTCCGCAGTGTGACAAAGAAGGCGAATCTGTTCGAATTTAATAAAACGATGCGTTTGTCCCGGAGCCTGCACGGTGAAAGTGTACAATCAGGCAAACGGCGGGCCGCCGCCGTTCTGAACGACGTCACGCTGTTGGTCTGGGAGCCTTCGTTTTCACCCGAAGTTCTCGGAACCGATCGTGAGTTGCCTCGTGGACAAGCCACGATAGCGCGCGTTGCCTCTGCTCTGCGGTGGACCTGCGCCGTCTGCTCGCTCGCGTGTTCCCTGCTCCACGCCCTCTGCTATTGCGTCCCATGGCTGTGGTCCCTGCGTCTAGACACGGGGTCGGCGGACGCCGGTGCTTCCTTCCGACTGCTGCTGTCGGGAACGCTCTGGTTTGTGTTTGCCGTCTGCGACGCGCCGATGATCCTCTACCTCTGCGCTGCCCCGAGCCGATACTGCCGTTGAGACGGAACTGCTCGCTCTTTGTGCGCTTCCCTTGGGCAGCGACGCGCAGCGTGGTGCGCTGGGCGCGCACGGATCGCATCGGCAGAGACGAGCGGCTCATGGTGTTCGCTTGCTCCTGGTGCACCCTGGTGTGCGAGACCGTGGGGTTGGCTGCCCTCTCGGCGGGCGGCACCCTGGGCGAAGCGCACGCCGCGCTCCGCTTTCTCTTATCCGTGTGCCTGCTGCTGGCCGTGCCCTTGCAGGGCTGCGTTCTGGTCATCCTGACTGCGGGACTTCGCTATGGCTCGGCTCTCCAGAGTCTGCCGGCCGTCGTCCTGCTGGACGCCCTCTCCCACTCCTGCCTCTCGTGGCTCTCGTACTCGGCGCTGTCGTGGACCGCTGGCGCCACCGGCGGCGCTGTGGTGGCGTGGGACGCAGCGGCGACGCAGGCTCTGGCCGTCGTGGCCTGCGCGGCTTGCCTCCTCAGGGTCTCGGTGTACCCCGCGGGGTTCCTGGCCGTGCGGCGCCTGGCCCTGCGCCACGGAGCCAGCACCAGCTGGGGACGGTCGGCCGGGACAGTCGGCCGGGACGTTTGGTCAGGGGTCGTCGGTGCCCACGCAGGAATCGGCGTCGTCCACACTGGGAGCCTCGACGTCGCATTGCGATACGGCGAGTGGCGCGCACAGCAGGCCGCTGCCGACGGGAAGGCGACCACCGGCGACTTTTCCCCCGAGCTCGTCCTGGGAGTCGGGGATCTGTCCGGCGCCGAGCTCCACGCCTTGAGCAGTTACGCGTCGGCCGGAATCGTTCCGGCTCGGCCGCGGGCAGGTCTGCGCCTCGGAGGAGTTGTCACCGTCGACCCGGTCGCTCCGAGCTGTCGTTTGACCGACCCTGCGCGTGCGTCCCGGGCGTCGCCTCGCCTCCTTTTTGTCGAGAGGAGCTCCTCTTGCCTCTGCTCGTCCGCCGCATCGTCCAAGGCCCCTCCCCGGTCGGGCGCGGAGACGCCAGCGATGTTCGCGTGCCTCGAGACGGGGACGCGGACGCGACGGCGACGCGCTTCCAGACGGCTGCGCGTTGGTTCGGTCGCACCACGCGGCTCAGCATGTCCATCGCCATGTGCTGGCCGTTCGTGGGCCTCGCTGCTTGGGTCACAGGGAGCCGGCGGCACGGCTCAGACGACGACGGGCGCCACCCTCTGCTGCGAGAGCTGCTGTCGGTCGGCGCGCCGCTTGTACTGCTGGGGTGTGCGGCCTGGGCGGCGGCGATCCTCGCCTCGGCCGCGACCAGGTGGTGTCCGCCGGTCCGCCGCAGCCTTCGCGCGGCCGAGGCAGCGATGGCAGAGAGCGGAGCGTTGGTGGTCCCGGCCGCCGGCCACCGGCTGCCACCTGCCTGGCACGTTGCAGACTTCGTGCAAGAGGAGATTCTCCGCCTGTGGCTCGCCGAGGACGGCAACCGGCTCGGCCGTGCGCTGCCCGTCGCGGGCTTTCCGAGAGTCCTGTGCGCGCTGACGCGCGATTACGTGGGCCCACCTGTCGACTGGGAGCTCGCGTCAGACGTCACCCTCGAGCAGCTGAACTGGGCCGCCTGGTGTGAAACCTAGAGCGCGGATCGGAGGATTTTACCTCTCGTGGCGAGGAAAGGGACAGAGAGAGAGGGAGAGAGAAGAGAAGATGTGCCTTTTTGTTCGAAAAGAACTGCGACAATACGGCAGCGATCTGTGCACGCCAAGGAAACAGTGGCGGATGTAAAAGATTGGCAAGCCCCAGAGAGCGTGACCACAAATAACCACAGCGGGCAGGCACCTCCCACGTTCCGTGGAGAGGGGAGGGCCGGGGGACGTGTTGAAGAGCTAGCGATTCTGAGAATTGATTCTTAGGAGAGACGGTGGCTGCAGCCGCTCTCTCTCTCAGTACTCGAGAGAAATGCGCGCAGCGCATCCACCCATCAGTCTCGCTTCTTCTGAGTCGACACCGCATCGGGGAACAACGACAAGACGAGCGCATTGATCGCTCCCACAACGCAATCGGGGGCCCGCGGCGTCATACGGCTGTGGGCCCTCACAGGCCCTCGTCTTGGTTGATCGGTTTGGACGGCAGCGAGGCGCTCGTGTCGCTCCCGTTCTTTGGCATCGCAGCTTGCTACGCTGTCCATCAGAGCCACCAAGGGCGACTCGTTGCCGCTCACTCACGCTTTTTTATCCCTCGTTGCTACTACCGCGGTGGTGAAGAAGATTATCCCTCTTGTACTAGTAAGATCGTACTGCCACTGCAAGAGATAGAAGGGTGGGTGGGTCGCCGTCGCTCCGGACCCACCTGCCCACTCGGCACAGCGTCTAACGGGGCTCTCCATCCATATCTCACTCAGTCTTCTGGTTCCTCGCGGGAGCAGTTGGTTTCCATCTCGACTTTGAGGATGAGCTGGCCTGTTCCAGGTGCCCAGCGGTTCCGCACCATCTCCGCGATAATCGCTTGTGGTTTTTCCGGTCGGCGCAGGACATATGTACTCCACCGTTACGGTTCTGCCTTCTTCCTCTTGTCCTCTGACCCCATATAGCATGAAACCTTGCCGCAGCAGCAGATCCTGCCAGCGCCGCGCTGCAGCTTCGTATTTCTCGTCGATCACGTGGTGGAGATTATCCGGCGTGACGTACGCAAAACTCTCCAAAACCCACGCGGACTTTTTCATGTTCTTGACTGAGGCGGTTAACTGTATTTTGACCTGGCATAATGGGTGAAGACGAAAGACTTCGCGGATGGCTCTCACCACAAGTCCTCCGAAAGTGGAAAGGTCAGCGCGGCTCCCCGGAGCAACGTATCGGCCCCGTGCGGCGACACGAGGAAAGTCATCTCGGGCATCCGCGCCTGCATGTCCTGTTGGGACGGACAGTTTTTCCCGTGCAGCAGCACGCGGCGCAGCTGCGGGAATGCTTCGCGCAGCTGGGTCTGAATCCACCCGACGAGCCGTTGTGCGATGGCCTCGGCGGCCTGCCCAGCCGTCGCTCTGTCGTCGTTCGCACGCGACGCGGCGGCGGCCGCGGCTGCCTCCTCGCCGCCGACCAGCAAGTGGTGCTGTCCGTCCGCGCCTCCGGTCGAGGCCTGCAGCTCCGTCAGCCGGAACTCCCGGTCCACTTCGTCGCCGGTCACGTCCAGCGGATGCTCGGGACGCCGCATCGACCACACAACGCGGTGATCGTGGATCACGTCGACGATGGCATTGTCGACAAAGTGGCCCACGTGGATCACGGCCAGAGGCTCCGCTCCGCCCGAACAACCGGCTCCAGTCGCCATGAGCAGCGTCGGGTGGACGCATCGGAAAGCACCCGTGAACACCCAGGAAAAGGCTCGGAACGGATCGGCACTGGGATACACGGTCGACGTGACGATGAGTTCGTCGGCGACGTGGTGGGCCAGCAGACTCTCCCATAAGCGAGCGTCCCACCACGGAACGTACTGGAGCTCAAAGTCCACGTCGGCGCGCGATCGCCGTCGCGTCGCCAAGCAGTACTCGATCGAGGCGGTCCACGGATCGTCGATCTCTGCGGGGGCCCACAGGACGAGCGGGACGATCAGCGGCGGCTTCACCTCCTCTGGCGCGTCACCCGGCAGCGCCCACACGCGAACGTTGGTGGTGCCCACGTCGGCCACCAGTCGTCGTACTCGCCGTCGCCCGGCCGCGCGCTCTGCCCGCACCACGGCGGCCGCGTGGTACTCGTCCGGAACAGCGCGCGGCTGCCGCGGCAAGACCGACAGCTCGCCCCGAAAGGCCGCCGGGCGCCGCGCGCGGTGGAGACGGCTCCAGCTGCCCCCGGCACGGGCCCACTCGCGCAGCGCGCGACACGTTTCGGCCAGCCGGCAGACGGACGCTGCGTCCGAGAAGGTGGCCGCCCAGTCGAGAGCAAACGCGCCGAGCGACACGAGCATCGCGGCCGGTCGGTGCTTGGCCTCTTCCTCGACGGCCCGCAGAAAGAGGGCCGTGGCGCGCTCGGGCTCGCGCAGCAGCGAGGCCAACACGCTCTCGCGGAAGTAGTACCGGACGCGGCAGTACAGGGGATCTCGGCTGAGCAGCTGGCGCTCACGGTGGAGCGAGCCGAGGTCGAAACACCGCCTCTGGAACATGACGTCGGCCCGCCGGATGAGCTTGCTCCCGGCCGTCACCTCGGCGCCGGCGTGCTCGCGCGAGTGCAGGAACAGCAGCGCGCTGCCCGCGCCGGGACGCACGGACGCAGCGGGACCGGCAGCGTAGAACAGCGTGTGGCCGCCCGCGTACTCGTCGTCGCGGCTGAGGTAGATGACCACGGACAGGATCGAGCAGCGATCCGGACGGCAGAAACGCACGTCCCTGTGCCTCTCGAACCGCTGACCGGCCGAGTAGCGCGACAGGCGCAGGTACGGGTTGACGCAGACCGGCGTCCACACGCCGTCGGAACCGAAGCCCGAGGGCAGCATCCTGGCCTTGAAGCTGTCGGAGCACTCGTGCTCCAGGACCGGCGCCAGCCTCTCCCACAGACGTCGGCGACGTGCGGGCACGAAACCATCAGCCTCTCGCTGTTGCGGTAGGACTCGGGGTACTCGTTCTTGGTGTCGGCGAACCCGCAGCGCTCGGCCTCGCGGCACACGGCCGCGACCTCGGCGTCGCAGAGCAGCTCGTCCAGCAGCAGCACGTCGTCGTCCAGCACCGTCGTGGTGCTGCCGACGACGACTCCCCCGTGGCGCCCAAGGTTGTTCTCGCCGGACGCGTCGCCGCCGTCACCCAGATCACCGCGGGACGTCATCGAGTGGAGCAGACCCGTCTTGGGCCAGTCGTCGTGCACCTGCGCCATGATCCTCTGCTTGTACGTCTCGGGCCTCGTGTCGTGCCGGTCGACGACCAGGCACTCGAGCTCCGACGTGGTCTCCAGCTCGTAAATGCGCAACCGGTCCGGCTGGACGACGATGCGCGCGCACTGGTCCCGGCTCGGCAACCCGAGGAGAGTGACGAGGGTGTTGTAGCAGTGGTGCCCCACTGCGAGTCGGTCGCGCTGGTTCGCGGCGGCGACCGGAGCGGTGGGCGTCCACCACCATGGCCAAACCACCAGACAGTCTCCGCCGATGTACATCGACTCGTCCGGAGAGAGCGTCAGGGCGAAGACAGTCACGTCGCGGAGAACGTAACATGGGTTGCCGTTGCCTTCGACACCCTCCGGCTGCCGCCGGTCGGAGAAGTACCCAGGGGGGTTGGTCTCGTCTTGCATCGGGCTTACGGCCAACGCACTTCACGATACCAGAGAGAAGCGCGGGACGGGCGACCAACGTAGACACACACGTCAATCACGCAACTGCCAGAGTTTATTCACCTCGCGGCTTGCTTGTTTTGTTCTCTGTTCATTCGATAAACGATCGGCTGTCATTGGCGCAGTGGAACCTCGGTGGCCGCGCATGGCCGGTCCCGTCGCGAGTCCCTGCGATGCGATAGCTCGCTTGGTCGAGTGCTACTGAGCGGAGTCGTCCTCTTCAGGCTCCCAGCGTCCTACGGATTGGACAACGTGAAGGGCGGGCGGGCCATCTTCAGGACGAACGGATCACGTGCCAAGAATGGCGCGAGGTCCTCGGTCGCCGTTCTGTCGGTGCGTCCCAACCGCGATTCTCCGTGGGACAGCGAGACGTCTGAGCTCTTCTCCCTGCCCTGTGGAACCAAGCGGACGAAGCTGCTCGCCGTCGCTTGCGACAGTTCCAGCGACGACCTCTACCCCGTCGTTTCTCAATCGACGCACCGAGTTTCCATTTCGTCCCGCCATGTTCAGTGGTGCTCGGCCTCGCCATGCACGAGCGCTACGTCGCCGTTCTCCAGCGCGGAACCGTGTGCGTGTGCGCCTGGAGCCCCGCCTCTCAGTCGCTGGGTCTGTTGTGGGAGGCGTCTGTGCCGCTGGATGTCGAGTCTGTGCGGTTCGATCCGGAAACTGGCGTCCTTTACGGCAAAGGGAGGCATCTGTCGATCGTCCGGGCCCAGGCCTTGAGGCGCCGACGCGATGAGCCAAGTCAAGGCCGAACATAGATTTATCATTCGTTCCCACCTGCGAGTATCTGTACAGGCACTCACTGTAGACGTCACGCGTCCTGGGGGAGGGGGGGCGGGAGAAGGCGCGTAAGTGCGGGCGATCAAGAGAGTGAAGAGGTAGACCCCGCGGGAACGGGCTGCGGAAAAAAGGGTCCTGGAGTTTTAATCTGCGCCGTCCAAGCACCCGGGATATGTAGCGGTATCCGTTGATTCGTGAACGGATCGAACAGAAGGCAATTCAGCGTCCTCTTCGCCCACTTCGAGCGTCAGCGATGGCGGCCGGTCGATCGTCGTGGAGCCACTGTCACCGCTGCTGTGCACGACGACGACCGTCGCGGCGGCGGCTGCCTCGGTGCCGGAAAACGCGCACGTCCACAGACAGCCACCGGACGTGCACAGGAGCAAGACAATCGCGAGCCAGAGAGGACACAGCAAGAGCCAACCCCACTGGAAGGTGGCCTGCGCCGCGCAGTCGGCCACGACGAACAGCTCCCGAGAGAGGAGCGCCAGGAGCGCGGTCCACGCCCCGCGCTGCTGCTGCTCGGCCGCGTCGCGGTCCCTAACCGCGCGCCCGGCCACGAGCAGGAGCCAGAGGGTCACGACTGCACTCTTGAACAGCCAGGTCCAGATCAGGCGGTCGTGCAGCCGATCGACTGTCTCGCGCAGCCTCGCCCCCGACCAGGGTCCAGGCGCGAAGGATACGCAGAACAGCGTCGCGATAACCGACAGCTCCCAGAGCCTCAGCACGAGCACGGCCTGGTTCAGCCCGGCGACAGCCCTCGCGCGCAAGCATCGACGGACCAGCGCGGCCAACAGGCCCAGCAGCACGCCGGCCGCCCCGACCAAGTAGGCGTCACCCCAGCCGACGGTGACACCACCGCCGCGGTCGTAGTTGCTGCTCATGCAGGCGTGTACACACAGACAACAAAACGACGTTGCTTTTGCGCGCGTACCGAGACCATTCGATCAGAACGACGGCGAGTGGCTCTACAGCAGGTGCCAATCATGATTGCGCGATGACCCATACGCGCGCCTATGGCATATCATCACCCCACTACTCTCTCGTAACAAAAGAATCGACGAGAGTAAGATGGCAGACGCGTTGCCCCAGCTGCTCCACTCAAGAAGAAGCGGCACCCCGGCGATAGTGAGGACGAGGATCAGATCGACGCGGCCAAGCGATCTAAACGGTCAGACACGACGCCGCCCCTCTCCTCCGTGACGGCACCGATGACTTCGCCGGTGCCGACCGGCAGGAGCGACGAAAAGAGCGACTCGTCCCTTGGATCGCCGCCGTCCTGGCTGCATTGGTTGGTGGCGTGCGACGGGGAAGTCCCGGCCTGCTCTGCCACGAAGCAGCTCCTGGCTGACCCGTCCGACGTGTGTTGGCTGGCTCTGCTCGAGACTGGGAACTCGGACGCGTTCCTGACAGGGCCCGACACGACCGGGCTGGAGCAAGACGAGGTCGTCATGAGCAACTGGCGCGCGCGTATATCGGCCGAGTTCGTCGTTAAGCGGCACGGCTTCTTTGGCGACGCTCTGGACCCAGAGTCGCCGGTCCCGCGGCGCAAGTACGGCGGTCGCATTCTCCGCGACGTCGGCAGCCGCCACGTGCGCCTCGCCCGGGTCCTGAGGGCCATCGACGGGGCCACGGTGGTGGTGGAACCGCCCGCCCCTGCGTCGCCTGCGGCGGATGCGGCGGATGCGACGGACCGGCGGATGCGGCGGCGCAGCTCCTGGTCGGCGTCTACATGGGCAACGTCGCAATCGCCGAGGAGGCGCGACTGCACCTGGAGGCGCGGCAGCGCGAACAAGACGCGTCGCTCCCACCGGGCGACGAGGCAACGCGCGAGCTGGCGGTCACCGTGCACCCGCTCGAAGTCGAGGACGTACAGTCGCCCCTCGCAGTCGAGCTTCGACTGCACACCGTTGGAGTACAGCCGTGTGTGCCTAACAAACGCGGCGTCGCGAGCCGTCGTGGAAATCCAGTCCCCGTCATCCGCGTACGAAGTGCAGCACGTGCGTCCGCAGTTGCCGTCGATTGCTGTCACCTGATACACTCTGGGCTTCCGAGGCAGCGGTTTGCGCCATGACTCGACCCCGTCGTCCAGTCGGGCAGGGTGCCCCCATCCCCACCGACCAACAAACGCTTCGAGCTGCCGCCAGCGAAGCAGAAGGCCTGCACACCGAGGCCGGTCACTTGGAGTCGCGCGAGTGGTTTTCCGTTTCCGGTGTCGAACACCACGATCGACTCGCGGAAATGACTGCCCAAGGCCAGCCGGGTGCCATCGTGGCTCACAGCGACGAGAATGGAGCCCTGCACAGTGTCCTGCAGCGACACCGAACGCAGCGGGACGCCGTGTATGAGAGAGAGAAGATAATCGGTGACGATTTGCACCAAGCCGGTGGGCCACGCGCTCAGCGCGTTCAACCGCGGCGTAATGAGGTCGCACTCTGCTTTCGCCGTCGCAAGAACAGCTGAGCCGTCGTGCCCGTACGAAGATCGACGGCGGACACTCACGATTTCACCACCGCGAACACAAGCGATCGGGCCGCACGCACCGATCGTGAACGGTGCACCATGTGGCCGACCTTGTGCGACACGGATGACGACGAGGAGGAGGTCGAGTGCTCGAGGCCTGAGGGCGACCACGGGTCCGGTGACGCGATCCTCCCCGACGTCGCTGCTGTTGCCACGGCAGATCTCTCTCCAGAGAGCGCCGAGGGAGCGCCGGTCGGCACGCTGTGGCTGAACGCGGAGACGCGCGCGCGCGCCGACCTCGAGAAGCTGGCGGAGGGTGCCTGTCTGCGCGCTGCGCTGTGCTGCATCTCGCTGCGCGCTCGGCACGACCCTGGGTGGCGTGGCCGTCTCGCGTGGTCCGACCTCGAGCGCGAGTGCAAGTCGCCGTTCGCGCACGCTTTGCCTTGGCGGACTGCGGCCGCGCCGTCCGCGCTGATCGGAGTCTTCTGGAAGACGCTCGCCCGCGCCCTGCGCGTGCAGCACCGCGTCGAGTGCTGCGCGGCCGCGGACGGGATCTGGGTCCTCGGACCGGTCGGCACCCGCGAGCCTCCCAGTGCCGGGGTGCTTGCCGGGGCTCTGGGCGAATGCATCGCCGCAGAGGCGTCAGCACGTCCACGCCTGGATCTCGCGCGTGCGCTGGGCAGGAGGACAGCCGCTTCTCACCCCGGACCGGTTCTGGACTGGCTCGGGTCTCGGGCGTCGTCGCAGAGCGACGACGCGGAGCTCGCCGCCCTGTTTGGTGAGCTGTTGACAGCGTCACCGGCGACCGGCACCTACCGCGAGATGCTGCTGCTGTGCGCACGCGCCGGTCGGTGGACCGGGGCCGGTGTCGATCCACCGTCACCAGGTGAGCCGTGCGAGGAAGGGGCGAGCAGCACGGCAGAGTAAAGAAGACAGTTTTTTTTTGGTTCCCCGGAAACCCCATCCCCCATGACCCGAAAACCGTGAAAACGGCCCGGGTCGGTTCGGCGGTTAGCTCGTGATGCTGGTACGGGTCCGTGTGGCGCAAGCAAGCGTCGCGGAGGACGGGGCGGTCGAGATCCTTCCCGACGTAGGGCTGCCCGCCCGCTTTGTTTTTCGGTACAAGGGCCCCGACTGGGGTTTGCTACTGGTGTGGATGGACTCGCCTCACGGCGACGGCTCGAGCGCCCATGGCCAGCGGACGCCGGCTGAGTACTGCCGGATCGTCTCTGCGCCGTCTTCCGATGGTCAGCGTCTCGTGGGTCTCTGGTTCCGGCGCGTGAGTCGCGCTCTCACCGCGATCTGCACGCTCGCTTCGCCCGATGGCAAGTCCAAGGCGAGGGCCGACTGGCTGGGCTGCCGCTGGGACATTGATGCTGCGGCATGCGGTCTGCCGGCTAACCGGCTGGACCTCGGTCGTTACAGACGGAAGCTCCTCGATTCGGGGCAGCTCGCTTACTCTCGGCAAGGCCTGATCTTGAACCCGCGGGTCGCCTTCCTGGAAGGCGAGTGGTGCACTTCGGCCGAAGAAATCCAGGTGGCGTGTGCTCGCCTGTGTGACGCCTCCCGACCAGCTGCTCAACCTGCTGCTGGCCCAGCCGGACCCGCTTGCTTGACAGTCCCCGAACGCGATTGATTGCCTCCGTCCTCCCTGTAAAATTTGGAACTGCGGTTCTTTGGCAACAAAGCGGCATCTGTACGATGCTGCCTCATCCTCACTGGAGTTGCAGTTCCTCGAACTAGTACCATTCATATCGCTCCCGGCCTCCACCCGCCCACCACTTGAGAAAAGAAAGCTTGATCGTTCAGGCAACGCGACCAACATGACAACCGACCACCAGCCGCTAGTTGTAGACCTCGCTTCCGTCGACCAGCCGTCGCCTACGCACCGACGCGAGCGCAAGGTTGTGCGTGTGGACAAGAAGACTCACGGAGGATGCGACGTGCACCACGTCCGTACAGACGCGCCGTGGAAAGACCGCGTCTTCATCGAGACGCTGGAGCTCAAGAACGAGGATAGCTGGACTGCGTTCATCGACGCACTGCTCTCGGTCCACTTTCACGTCGCCGCGTACTTTGCCATTGGTTACTTTGGGTGCGTCGTCGATCACGCCGTCGAGTTTGGTGGTTTGTCCGAAGTCGAGATTGGTCGACTCGCCGGGGTGCTGGACGAGCACTGCTCGGTCTGCGACGTCGACGTCTGGGACGGCACAGACGAGTACAAGTTCCTCAAGCCGGCCGGCGTTTCGACGACGCCAGAGCCTGCGGCCGGCGGCACGACGTTGCCCTGAGACCGAAAGCCACAGGAGACGCCCCTGATGTCCCCCGTGGTTCCTCGAGTAGAAAGGACTTGCGGGGGGGGGGGGGGGCGGGGCGGCGGGGGGGCGGGGGGGGGGGGGGGGGGGGGGGGGGGGGGGGGGGG
>Ga0265338_10009749_pt1 | contig 11392 bp, 10 predicted proteins | sample 42126metaG_FD_193579 | JGI IMG/M metagenome (GOLD analysis project Ga0265338, IMG submission 193579) | Rhizosphere microbial communities from Carex aquatilis grown in University of Washington, Seatle, WA, United States - 4-21-26 metaG | ecosystem: Host-associated > Plants > Roots > Rhizosphere... | reverse complement strand
CTTTTACGGTTAATATAATTTGAAAAGAGTCTGGAGCGTTTTCATTAATTATAGTTTCTTCCTTTATATACTCCCACATTCCTTGATATCTAATATGCGGTTTTACTAAAAGTTTATTTGAGCCGTCTTTTATAATCTCTACCATAAAATAATTCTCTAAATCCTGAGCTCTGAATATAATTCCAAGATTTTCAGCAAGTGGATGGCAAAATTGCAGCTTAAATTTCATCTCAAAATTTTTCCATACATATTTTTTTAGAATACAGCCTGCTCTTGAAGAATTAATTCTAAGTGCTACTGGGTTAGCTAAAAGCTTGGGTCTCCCATTATATATCCAATCTTTATTCCAACTGTTAGAGGTAAAATTATATGAACTTCTTCTCTTTTTTAAATTTTTAAACCGGTTATGTAGCTCTATAAAAAGTACCGAAGATAACACCCAAAATATAAACATTAGTGCCCTTAATGGAATTACCAAATAATCTGTTTGTGGAAGATTCTTTTGAATGTCTGCAAGATAACTGATAAAGAATAAAGGTAAAAGCTTTACAAAAAAAGGTATATAAGCAAAAACTACAAACCAAACAATCAGTAATAAATATATGCGACTATTTTTTAATATGTTTAATTTAAATAGATCAAAAAAATCTTTAGTGTTCATTTTGTGAAGCTAATTATAGCAGAACTTTTGGGGCGAAGAAATTTATACTTATAAATCAACTGTTACACTTACCGGGCAGTGGTCGCTGCCGAAGACATCTGCGTGAATTTGTGCTTCCTTAATAGACTTTTTTAATGACGTAGATGCAAGCCAGTAGTCAATCCTCCATCCCACGTTTCTTGCTCTCGCGTTTGACCAGTTTGTCCACCATGAATAATAACCATTTCCTGTATGAAAAAGACGGAATGTATCGATGAACCCGGCATCAATAAAATGTTGAAATCCTTCTCTTTCTTCATCAGTAAAACCATGCTTTCCACGATTTGGCTTGGGATTCGCGAGATCATCTTCTGTATGGGCGACATTCAAATCCCCTGAAAAAAGTACCGGTTTTTTCTTCTCAAGTTCCTTCACATGCGCGAGAAATGTCACGTCCCATACATTGGCACGAAGAGAAAGTCGGCTCAAGTCGTCTTTACTATTTGGCGTGTAGACAGTAACGACGAAAAATTTTTCAAACTCTACAGTAATAATTCTCCCCTCTTGAGTCAAATCGCCGTATATGTCACGCATATCCGGGATATTGTTAAGTGCTTTAGAAAATCCATATGTCACGTTAAGAGGTGGTATTTGAGTAAAAATTGCAGTCCCACTGTATCCTGCTCTTTGCGCAGAATTCCAAAATTCCTGATATTCAGGACGATCGATAACTGCTTGTCCCTGTATTGCTTTTGTCTCCTGTAGACACAAAATATCCGGATGATGCTGTTCTATAAATTTTTGAAATAAACCTTTATTGATGACAGCTCGTATACCATTTACATTCCATGAATAAAGCTTCATACTTTCGTTTTTTGCATGTTTACCGTTACTGCCTCTTGGATAAGTGTTCTTAACGCAGTTTCATCTACGGAATCATTTTCAAAAAAGTCTATAGCTCGAACAGTTTTGCTATCAAGACGCGTGTTAAAGAGTTTCTTTGGATCTTTTATATGAGCGCCCTTAGGAAAGGTTAATCTCACTGCGTTCTTAAGGGTATCTGCAACACAAAGAATTCCATCATGGGACCAAACAGGAACGCCCTCGGGTTTTGAAGGCTTCTTCCACTTTACTTCTTCTACCAGCTGGGGATCAGCGTCATTAATTATAGTGCGGAGTTGTAACAACTTTTTACCTCGCCAATCATCAGTTTTTTTGATTATTTCATCTATCTCTTGAGAGGGATTCATAAATTTATTATAGCAAAACGGAATTTGATATCCTGAGCTTGTTGAAGGACTAAAGCTGGGACGGTGTGATGACTATCCCGCATTCTAAGAATGACATATGGGACAGATTATACTGTAGGACTAAAACAATTAGATTAATATGAACTTTTTGTTGAAGAATCTTTTTTGCCTTTTCATACATAACGGAAAAAACTTTTATCCATATCCGGCTGCTGTCAAAAATCCAATCACGGATAATCGCCAAATATCTCCTATTGAGCGGCTGACGTAGTAACTGTTACTTCATTCGAACTGTCTGAATTATTGAAAGCTGCATCTTTGGCTTTAACACTGAAGATGTAGGTAGTTGCAGGAGAAAGACCCGTAAGAGTCATACTTGTTGCCGTCGTTGAGGTGAAATACGCATCGTTGTTAAAGACATCATATCGAACTACCCCCACATTGTCAGTTGCTGCTGTCCAATTCAATGTAACCTGTGTTCCCGAAACTCCTGATGCGACAAGATTTATCGGAGCTGTTGGTGGCGATGTATCGAAAAACGTACTCATTGAAACAGGATAATTGTGAAGAAACCCTAGCAGTGGATCGTTGTCTCCAATACTAAAATTACACCCCGTTGGAGTGCCTCCTGTTAAATCCCACGGCATATACCCGGCAGCCCCTGCTATAAATGCTGCATCTATTTTCGCTTTAAATTCATCCATACGAGTAGATAAACTGACGCAACCGGTTGCATTATCTCCGCCAATAATACCCGCTTCTTCGATAATCAATGGTTTATTTATCTGTTTCATTTGATTCAATCGTTCTTGAAGACCATTCCATGGATCTCCTGGCATTGGTTCATTGTCCCGATCATAATCATGATACGTTGCAACATCAATTCCCGGACCTGCATGGATATACTGATAATCACCATAGACAGCACCGCATTGCCCATCGCCGCCGACGCCTGAGCTGACTAAATGATTTGGATCAATACTTTTGATTGTTGTTCCTATGTCATCGAAAAAGGATCGCATTGCTTGACTGGCAGCAGGTTCATCACATGTTTGATGGGCATAACAGGCAGTACCCGTACCACTCTGACAATTTGCTGCTTCAGGTTCATTAATTGGCTCCCACATAGCAACAGCTGGTGAATCTTTATACCTCGCGACAACTAATTTGACGTAATCCAAATATGGTATCGGTGTCAGACCATTTCCATAATCATTGAATGCTTGCTTATACCCACTTGTGTACCAAGAAACGTCTCTCCAGTGTCCATCATCACATGCACCCGCTTGATCACCGAGCACTAAAATTAATTTGATCCCGTCTTTCTGAGCTGTGTTAACCACCCTATCTAGTCCTGTCCAATCAGTTTGTTTGGTTGTCACATTTGTGGTAATTCCTCCCTGAAAAGCCCACACTCTCACCATTGAATTAGGACGCAATTGAGAAAAGAAAGCATCTAAATCATTCACCTGGCTGCCGCATCCAGCATTGGCTCCCGCATAGGTTCCCAGATTAAAAGCGTTAACGCCGATAAATTGATACGGTTCTCCATTAAGGTACAAACTTGTGCCTTGAGCACTAACATAGGGCGATGCAGCATACGCAGATTCAAGCGGCGCAACTCCTGTGAGAATTATGCTAATGATAAGTAGTACTGAAAGAAGGAAAAAAACTTTCCGGTAAAGAATGGGCATGCATAATTAGTATAGCATAAATATTATTTCAATCTAATTTTTTTAATTTTTCTTTAACACCTCTCTGCTTATCTTATGTTAGATACATATGAAAAGAAAAATATCCATTGTTTACAAAACAGGACGCAAAAAAATTATTTTATTGCTCTTAATTGCTTTAATTATTGCATTACTCAAAACTACGCCGACAATTACTTATGCTCAAGGTTTGATACAATTTGTAGCAGAAGTTGGTGTGCAACCATATTATAAAATTCATACGCAAGGAAATATTCTTTACATCAATACAAATATGACTCTTTACGTAAACAATAAACAAATCACCTATTACCGATAATAAGATAAGAAACAATATAACAATTTGATCATTTAAACATATAATTACATTAATAGACTTGCAAAAAATCTATAGTTTTTTTTCTCTCATCCAATGTCTTATCTGCACCATCTTTATAGATTTTTAATAAATCTTCCAGCTTTTTGTTGTTACTAATGACCGAAGAGGAGTCCAGTTCCTTCTGTGCACTTTCAATATGGAAATAAATATTCGAACAAACTTCCTCAATTATTTCATGCCAAAATAATTTCTGTAGTTTAGGAATTACTTTTTTTAGTAATAGCTTATTTGTCGTTATTATTTTCTTCTCTTTTGCTTTTTTAAGAAGGAGTGCAACCGAAAATGAAATGTGCCCTCTGGACAGGTCTTCTTCCCAATCATGAGCATCATCGTGCAGTTGTTTTGCGATGAGATAGTGTATAAAAAAATTATAAAGAGAGATAAACTCTTTGTCAGTCTGTTTATATCCCAATAATAAAAGTATTGTTAGTGGACCCAAACCATGCCCTAGAGACTTATGGGCAAGTTGTTCAAGATCGCTGAATTCAGGAAGTTTTGCTATATCAAATTCTATTTCATTGTCTTTAAGAGGTAATCGACAATGTGTTACTTCCCAAAAATTTGCTTTTTCAATAATATCAAGTACACTATGAAAAAATGGAGAAATAGATTTGTTTGTTGAGAAAGCTGTATCAAAAATCAACGTTAATCTTCTTAAACAAATATTAGCCAAAGGAAGAAGTTTCGGATTTCCTTCTTCATCAAGAAAGTCATCATAAATTGTATAAGCGAGCCAACCCAACACGTTTGCCTGACACAATAAGATAATATCTTTTTTTTGCATCTTTTCCCTGTTTTTACCTAATGCTTGGGAAAAAAAGTAAGGCATAAGAGGGATTTGTTTCGCATTATCTTTAGATATAAGTTTTTCCACGAGTAAATCCTTCACTCCAGTAAGTTCCTTAGTATGAAACTGCAATAATTTACTATTTAATATTTCTTGTATATATATTTTTTCATCATTGTTTTTCACCCGCGCTTTTATTTCACTCATATGCTTCATAAACAAAGAAAGTCCTGTGAGACAAAACGCTGTTGTAAGTGCAGGTGAACCCGCATAATACGTCTTACCTTTTTGTGCAGGATCAATACAAAATGCATATGCTTCCCAATGATTCTTGTTCTGTTGTTCTAAAAGATATGCAATACTCTTTTCTAATTTTTTTGGAGGGAAATTTCCGTTGAGCAAAGCAAGTATAGCAAGGGATGTATAGAGAGGATTTTCCCAGTATCCTTCCTTATTTTTTTTTGTGAGAAGTATTTTTTCGATCCCCTTTTTGTCTGCATAAAAACGTGAAAGAAAATAAAGACACGGATATAGAGACGGATAGTATGATGATTGTAGCTTTTCTTTCTGAAAACGTTTCTTGAAAAATAATTGCAGATTGGGAAGTTTAATGTCCTGCATCGAGAGAAAATATGCAATATTACTATTTACAACAATATCCACATCATCCCATCCTGATGTCTTTTGTGAAACAAGCCACGTCTTATATGGACCTCCTTCTTTTTCTTCAACGCTTGTCAATAATTGCACGATATGCGCATAAGCTGAACCGGTAATCAATTTATTATCAAACAAAAAAAGAGAGTTTAAGGCGCAGAACGTATCGTCAAGATCGTCCGGATACGGCATTTGGATAAGTTCTTTTGAAGATTTTGACCAATAATTCCATGACCAATGCTCACTCTTTTGCGAGAGAAGAAAGTCAGCCGCCCTTTTTTTTATTTGATACAAAATCGGTGTATCAGAAATCTGTGAAAGTACTTCCAAAATAACTGACGTAGTAAAATTTGTTCTGTACGAGACTGATTCGGTAAAATCATCTGTTTTACTTGATGAAAAACTGATAAAACCTCCGTCCTTTTGTTGTTGTTGAGCAACATAGTGTAGGTTTTTTTGTATTACTTCTTTATCAATTATCATAAATGCACTTCGTTTGCAGGAAACGATAATGAAAATGTTGTACCTTCTGATGGTTTACTTTTTACTAAAATATTCCCATTAAAATCTTTCTGTATGATTTCCTTTATTAAATAGAGTCCAAGTCCCATATGACTCGTTTTCTCTTTCGTTGTAAAAAGCGGATCAAAAATTTTTCCGATATCTTTTTTATTCATACCAGCCCCATTATCTGAAACAATTAAATATATATTTTTCCTTTCTTTATGAAGTTCTACTTTGATAATTTTTTTCTTTCTCGTCTTTTTTATATTTATACATGAATCGATGGCATTACTTATAAGGTTTGTAATAATTTGGTTAAACTTTAACGGATTACCATAATATTCAATTTTTCCTTCACTTTTATAAAGAATCGTTACTTTTGCAAAATTTGCATTATAGCGAAATAATTTTATTACGTCCTCAATTTCTTCAGAAAGAGAAAAATTTTGTTGTTGCTTTGAATCTTGTATTTGTTTACGCGCTATTGCGATAAATGCTTCCAGACGTTTTGTACCATACATGGCACGTCGTAAATATCTTTTAATATTCGGGGCATTATTTTTTTCAGCAGTTTTACTTTCTTCACTAAGATTTTCCAAACTGAGAGAAACAAGATTGAGAGGAGTCATCAGATCATGAAAAAGACCAGCTGCAAGTTTACCGAATTCAACAAAATGATATAACTGTACAAATTTTTCTGCTTCAACTTGCTTCAACTGTGCTGTCCGTTGCTCCACAGTATCTTCCAATTTATCTCTCTCTCTTTGTAAGGCTGCTTCAGAATTCCTCGCTCTTTTTAGCGATTTTTCTATTTCTCGATTTGAAAGCCAGGAAACAACTGCGATAACACCCAACATTACAGCATACGTAACCGTATCTTGAAGATTAATTTGTCTATGCTTCCATGATTCCTCTATATGATATATCCCTCTTATTTGAAGATAAGATATCGTACAAATAACGATTGCACTTGCAATACTTATAAAAATACCATCCATCGATGAAAGCAACATGCCAGCAATAACAATAATTAAACCGTAAAAAAGTAGGGAGATAGGCAAATCGGCCCCTAGCATTAGACTAACAAAAGTATTCAAAATAAAAAGTGAAAATACAAAAATATAACTGACTCTTATACTTTTTGTTTCTCGTGATAAATAGAAAAGTAAGCAATAAAATAATGAAGTAATACCTGTAATCAACGGACTATTACCTTTATAATACTTTATAAAGAAAACTCCGTAGACATTATTCAAAAATGCGATGAGAGCCAAAATGATAATCGAAATTAATAGAACTTGTAAAAGAAAGCGCTTTCTTGCACCTTCACCATCGGAGATAATAATTTTTTGCCGCATTAGTTCGAAATATATACCTATTTAATAAAATATATTGTCTAACAGAAATATTCCCTCAAAAATTGAGGGAATATTTTTACTCTTGTATTATAACAAATCTGGCAGTAGAGATTGTTTTATATAATACTATTCTCCTCTCCACCCCAAGACAACATCAATTGATTAGCAGCCAAAGCTACTTCTTCTAATTTGTCTTTGTTTCTTGCTTCTTTTTTTGTTAAGACTTGCTCCAATATGAGTTTCATTTTTTTCACCCCCTTTCACAATTCCAATTTATAACCCATCCCGTGAACCGTTTTTATTAACTGTTTTTGAAATGGCTTATCAATCTTTTTTCTTAAATAGTTCACGTGAACATCAACAACATTGGTAAACGAATCGTATGAACTGTCCCAAATATGATCCAAAATCATGCTGCGGGTTAACACCTTACCTGTATTCCTAACAAAATATTCCAGCAAATCAAATTCTTTTCTCCGCAAAATAATTTCCTTCTTTTCTCGAGATACTGTTTTATCAGTAAGATTGACAGAAAGATCGCCTATTGAAAATATATTTGAAGATATTTGATTAGGGCGGCGGCGCAGTAGCAACCTAATACGTGCCTTTAGTTCTTTCATATGGACTGGCTTTACAAGGTAATCATCACTACCGCTGTCAAGCATCAAAACTTTTAGATCAATTGCGTCAATACCGGTAAGCACTAACTTAGGAGTTTCCAATTTTCTTTTTTTTAGTTCCGTTATTACCTCAAGTCCATTTATATCAGGAAGCATATAATCAAGGATGATAAGATCATATTCGTTTATAGAAAGAGACGAAAGACCTTCCTCCCCTGTGTAAGCAAAATCAACAAGATAATCATTCTTCAATGACATTTTAAGAGCTCTTGCCATGTCTTTGTCGTCTTCAATGATAAGTAGTTTCATATAAAGACAGATTTTATAGTTAACTTACTTTATTGTATCTTTATTTATTAAAGACTGTAAATATTAAAAAAACATTAAAAAAATGGCTTCTTATCCCGTGCAAAAAAATATTCCGCCCACTATGAGAAGTCGCTGCAGAAAATACTGTTGCAGTGATGCCGCGGGTGCAACTGATGTTTTCGCCAAATGTAGAACTAATTAAATATACATTAAAAAATACTATACTCTCTCGTTTAATCTGTTATTGTTAGTTTCTTCCAATCATTCAGGGATCTCGATAAATATATTTTCAGCAGTAATTTCGTTGTTTTGAAATAAATTATTTCTACTATTTGATTTTTTGCTCAAGGCTTTCTCTTCGAGAAAATGATATTCTATTTGCTTCTCTGCACCCGCAAAGTTAGTCTTCGCGATGATTTCCAATGCTTTATCTTCATATGGCTTGAAACTTATTGGCAAAATATTGACAAGTTGTGATGCAAGATATTTCTCATCAAATAGTAGAGTCTTTATATATCCCAGCCGCATTAGATACCAAACTGCTATGAATAGTGAACAAGGATATCTTTTAATGCGGATATAATTAACTATCTGTTCCTTAATTTTTTCATCTGTTATGTTTTCAATTACTTCATCACAAAGAGGAATTAATTGCGATTCTCGGAAGATAATATCTGGTTGAGCTCCATGGTCACTTAACCATTGGTTAAATCGTCTGTAATTAAAAGCAGGATTTGGAAATGAATAGTCATCAACAAGTACAACTGATAGAAATGATTTTCTCTTTTTTTCTAATCTTGTCTTTATTTTCTTTAAAACAGGTATTGTGAATAATTGTTCTGCACCAACAGAACTATTTGTATAAATATGAGCGTATTCTATTGAAAAATCTCTTTGTTTATTCGCCTGTTTCTCTCTCAATTTGCCAAAACCCATAATAAGAGAATTTCCTGGCCGGAATTCCATTTTTGTTTTGTCTAACTTTGATAAGTTCATAGCAGGGTCTAAAACACCTTTTATATCCGATACTTCAACATAGACTGCCGGAAAATGTATTCCCGCGTACTCATAACCCTTTGAATTTCCTACATACGTTGTCACTACGGTAGCTTCTTGCTTACCAGAACCTAAAAAACAATTTACAGCCTCTTCAAATTTATTTCTATCGTTTGTGATAGATTCAGCCGTAGTATTCATTGAGATGTTATTATATCGTCTCTTGGGAAGATCAAAAATACTACTTTTCTCTATAATTACTTTATCTCGTAATTGTTGTTGAAAATTTACTCTTCCATAGGTTTTAGGATCTATTTGTATAAGTTTATCTATCCATTGCTGCCACATCTTATCTAACTTTACACATTGTGCTTGTAAATAAATAATATTTTTAGCACCCAAGTCCCAAACATCTATTTGAGCTGCATAAGGCAAAGCTGCAAGAATGGGATAGAGATTTGAGCTTGCACCAACTTCAAGAAATCGCCCACGAGGACGATTCTCATTATAAAACGCAACCATATCTCTTAAAACCTCTTCGTCTGTGAGACTTATTTCATTAAAATTTATATCTCTATATTCATAAGGATCAAATTGATCCCAAATACTATCTTTATCTATATCTTCAAGGCAATATGTACTATATTTTGTAATCCCCATAACAGACAATATAGACAAAATAAGGCCAGTAATGTAAACTGTTCACCATGATGAACAACAAGCCCGCTCTTTTGGAATTACTGCGTCAGTTGAATTTGGATGACGATGAAGCAAAAATTTATCTAGAACTTTTGCACGGAAAACTCACGCACTTGCGTCTCAGCGCAATCACGGGAATTAATCGTACCAAGGTGTATCGAATTATCGACAGTCTTGAAAAACGAAGTTTGGTTGCGAGGCATACTGATGACACCGGAACATTTCTCTTTGCCGCTGATCCAACAACGCTTGAAGTAGCACTTGTAACCCAGGAAGAGAAACTTAATCAACAAAGGGCAATATTTGCTCAAGTCTTACCAACACTCGAATCAATAAAATCTAAAGATACAAGTTCTTTTTTTGTTCGGACATATGAGGGCGTAGATGGATTAAAACAAATGTTGTGGCATGAATTAAAAACTCAAGGTGAATTACTTTCTTTTGGTGGTCCGACATTAGAAGCTCTTATTCTAGATCATCATTGGGCTGAAAGGCACCGTGCGCTTAGTGTCGCGGCAGGATATCGAACAAGACAAATTCTTAATTCTGATATTGATGTTTCGACCTATACTGATAATGAACAATTTATAGAGAATTATGAGTGTCATCATATTTCCAAAAATATCGTTTATTTTAATGAAGAAACTATCATCTATAATGACACTGTTGCTACCTATCATTGGCGGGAAGATCACAGAATTGGTGTGGAGATTGTAAGTGCATCATATGCCGATATGATGCGGAATGTTTTTGAGTATTATTGGAAAATTTCGAGTAAAACAAAAAAATAAAGGTATTCAATATGAGTATCCCAACAGACAAGTTCATGAAGCTAATTCTAGCAGAATTAAAATTCTCCTGGCTTTTTAAAATGAAGCCTATTAAACTCAGCAAATCCACCGTTTAAGATGCTGCCTTGTTGAAGTCCTATCGCCCAACTTTGAATATCATTAGAAATTTTTTCTGCTTCATTTAAAGAAACAACATGTAATGTTGTTCCTACAGAAACTGATTTTAAAAGATCTTTGATTATGTCGTCCTTTGCTCTATACCCTATTATATAGATCTCTTCTGCATCACCCATTAACTTTTTACCTGTTTCGATAATTTTTTCTTGAAAGCCAACGATATGACTGTATTGCTTTTTGGCAACGGGTAAAAAAATCAACGGATAAAAATATTCCATGCCTAAATTTGACCAGACATTAGCGATATCAGTATTACTAAGTGCTTCTAAGGGAGGATCTATTACTTTAAGATTTTCAATTGGGATTGATCCATTTGTAAAAAATTGATTCATTGCCATATCAATTCTTAACTGGATATCATGATTTGTTGGCATAGGTGGATCATTCTCTCTTCTACCTAATAACCAGTTTATAGATCCATGAGGTTTTACAAAATTATAGTTCAAATAATCGTCGATGTTTACAAAATTTCTGTTAAATACTTGCTTAAAGGCTTTATCTAAAAGCGTATCA
>Ga0265338_10009748_pt1 | contig 11392 bp, 10 predicted proteins | sample 42126metaG_FD_193579 | JGI IMG/M metagenome (GOLD analysis project Ga0265338, IMG submission 193579) | Rhizosphere microbial communities from Carex aquatilis grown in University of Washington, Seatle, WA, United States - 4-21-26 metaG | ecosystem: Host-associated > Plants > Roots > Rhizosphere... | reverse complement strand
GATATGGAAACTTCAGTTATACCATTCCAACATATAGTCCAAATACCAACTACTCAGTCAGATTAGATTTTGCAGAACCATATTGGAATGCAGCAGGACAACGAGAATTCAACGTCACCATCAATGGAACGCAAGTTCTTAACAACTTTGATGTTTATCAAGAAGCAGGAGGAGAGAATAAAGCAGTAGCTGAAACGTTTACCACCACATCAGACAGTAATGGACTGATCCATATCCAATTCAACTCAGTAGTTGATAATGCCATGGTTAGTGGTATTCAGATCTCTCAACAATAATCCTTTTGTGCTTAGTTATAAGCGAATTGTAAAAATATTTATTGATTGACAACTCGATCTATACATGTAACACTAAAGAAGGCGATTGTTACATATGAGAAACATTGTGAAGAGCATGAAATGGACACGAGGGAGAAGTAGAGTTGAGAGACCTACTAATACAACAAAGTATAATTTAGCCTTGAAACAAAGAGCCTTACATTTGCCCCTAAAGTTTTTTAACTCCTTCATAGGGAAAAAGTAGTCTTAAGGCTAAATACGGAAATAATCGCAAACCCTGAAACTTTATACACTTTCGTTCTTGATAAAAGAGGAATATCTATATAAAATAATTATGTTACTTATTTGTAACAATTAAATTGTAGTAGAGCTTCTTTATATGGATAGTATTATCGGATCAAAACTAAGAGATATATTTCGACTATTTTTTATTCCATTCATCGCCTTTTTCATTCTTATTGCGATTACGCTTTATGCGTGGGACTTTACCAATAAATCGATACAAGAGCAAAAGGAGATAAAATTTGATAATGATGCAGCTATTTTGGACAGTGCAATAGATACGAGATTCTCGGTTTATGAGACAGTTTTTTATGATATAAGAGGACTTTTCTCAGCGAGTAATTCGGTAGAACGCAATGAATTTGTAACGTATCTTCATACGAGTAACATTGCTAATAGATTTCCAGGATTCTCGGATATCTCAGGAATTAATTTCTCACAACATGTTACAGCAGCAAACAAAGATGCCTTTGTTCAGAAAGTCAAAAAAGATACTTCACTTGTGGCAACAGGGTATCCATTTTTTGCGATAAAGCCTCCAGGCGATAGACCTGAATATTATGTTTCTACCTATACATTGAGTGCAACTTCAAGTGCCGTCGCAAGTGCTTCTCCTGGGTTTGGATTAGATTTACTAAGTATCCCTGGACGAGCGGATGCACTGAAGAAAGCTGTTGATACAGACATGCCGGTTGCAAGTACCGTTATACCACTGTTGGGAAATACACCCGGTCGAAAAGGATTTGCTATCTATCTGCCTGTTTATGGAAATGGTTTGCAGTTCGGGACTATTGAGCAAAGGAGAAATGCAATATTGGGTGTTATTAGTGGAACATTTGATGCAAATAAGCTTTTTGGTACTATTCTTACTGAGAACAAAATTCCAAATATAGCGATGGCAATATATGATACGCAAGAAACAGCAGATCTGAGCAATAGAAATCTTCTCTATAATAGTAATCCTAATGCCAGGCGAAACGATTCTTCAAGTATAACCAAGATAATTCCATTTTCCTTAGGGGAAAGACAATGGACTATTCGGTTTACTACTCTTTCCGGTTACGGACTAAATACTGAGGAAGAATTGCTGCCATGGTATGTTTTAATCGGTGGAATTCTCTTTAGCTTTTTATTCTCTGTTGCATTGTATTTGCTTATGAATTCTCGAGCCCGAGCGCTATCACTTGCGGCAACAATGACTCGAGAACTTGCCCAAAGCGAAAAAGAATATCGTACTATTTTTGAATCGTTGCAGGATGTTTACTACAGAACGGATAAAGAGGGGAAAATTGTCTTTATCAGTCCCTCAATAGAGCATTATATTGGATTAAATCCAGTAGAGGTTGTAGGTCGGAACGCGTCTTCGTTTTATTTTGATAGAACAGAAAGAGATAAATTACTTCAAGCCCTGCAGAAAACAGGATCGGTAACGGACTATGCTTTAACGTTAAAAGGGAAGGACCAGAAACCATTTTTTGTGTCTCTCACTGGTCACTTACTGTTAGATAAAAACAAAAATCTCATTGGATTGGAAGGTATTCTGCGAGACGTTACTGAGCGTAAGAAGATTGAACAGCAACTGGAAATGCGTTCGAAAGATTTAGAAATAAGTAAAAACCAAATCGAAGAAGAGAAATCAAAAATGGAAACGTTAATTCAGACACTGCCAGTGGGTGTTGCTGTATCAGATTACCCATCGGGTTCTATTTCGATGATTAATAAGATGGGAATTACCCTTTCGGGACGTAACGTGAATCCAAATGAGTCAATGGATACCTATGCAAAATTACTATTTAAAACAAACGGTATATTTTATCCACTTGAAGAGCTTCCTCTTATGCTTGCAATCCAAACAGGACAATCAGTGACAAAAGATGATATTGTTTTGAGTAAACCTGATAAAACAAAAATACAACTTCGCGTAACTAGCGTTCCTGTAAAAAATGCTCAAGGGAAAATAGTAACAGTAGTAAGTATCTTTGAAGATATAACAAAAGAAAAAGAAGTTGATAGAATGAAGACTGAATTTATCTCTTTAGCAAGTCATCAACTTCGTACTCCCCTTTCGGCGATGAAGTGGTTTTTGGAAATGCTTCTTCATGGTGATGCTGGGGAATTAGTACCAGAACAAAAAGAAATGATAGTTAATATTGATGAGTCCAACGAGCGCATGATTGAGTTGGTAAATTCGCTACTTAACGTTTCACGGATTGAATCGGGAAGAATTATTATAGAACCTGTTCCAACAGATATAAAATTGTTACTTATTGGAGTGCAAAAAGAAATTCAATTAAAACTCAATGAGAAAAAACAAACACTTTTAATAAGCGTTCATGACAATCTGCCAACGGTAAATCTTGATGCCAAACTTATCCGGCAAGTATATATGAATTTACTCACCAATGCGATAAAGTATTCACCTGATAAAGGAGAAATAACAATATTCGTTTCTAAAAAGGATGATCAATTGATTTCTCAAGTTAGTGACAATGGATATGGGATTCCAGAAAAAGATAAAGCGAAAGTATTTGGCAAGTTCTATCGAGGAGAAAATATTGTTAAAAAAGTTACTGATGGCAACGGACTCGGGTTATATTTAGTAAAAGCGATTATCGAATCATCTGGAGGGAAAATTTGGTTTGAAAGCCATACGCCAGAAGAGAAAAGCCTGCCTGCCGGCAGGCAGGGAACCACGTTTTGGTTTAGTCTTCCTATTAGCGGTATGATTGCAAAAAAGGGAGACGTAAGTATTGATTCTTAGATAAGAATTACATGCAGAAATGATATGAGTACACAAAATCCAATAATAATGGTTATCGAGGATGAAGATTTGTTGCTTCAGGCAATCACAAAAAAACTTAGTTTAAATGGGATAACCGTTATCAGCTGCTCTAATGGTGATCAAGCGATTCTTTATTTAGAAAACCACACACAACTTCCTGATGCGATATGGCTTGATTATTATTTGAAAGATATGAATGGATTGGAATTTATGAGTAAGTTGAAAGAGAAGTCTCAATGGAAGCATCTGCCTGTTTTTGTGGTGAGCAATTCTGCAAGTCACGACAAAGTGAATAGGATGCTTGCCATCGGTGCAAAAAAGTATTTATTGAAAGCAGAATATAGACTTGACGATATAATAAAAATGATGAAAACATTTATTATTGAATCAAAGATATGAAAAAAATTTTTGTTGCAGAAGATGATAAATTTCTTGCGAATGCATATCGCTTAAAACTTACAAAAGCGGGTTTTGAGGTAAAAATTGTGAGAGATGGACAAGAGCTTCTTAATCTTCTTGAAATAGCCATTCCGGATCTTATTATTTTGGATATTATCATGCCAGTGAAGGATGGATTTGTGACCATGCAAGAATTGAAAGCAAATAAGAGTTGGAGTACTATTCCTGTTATTGTTGCTTCAAATCTAGGTCAAAAAGAAGATATTGATAAGGCGATGAATTTAGGGGCAAATGATTTTTTTGTAAAAAGCGATTTATCTTTAGTTGCAGTTATTCAAAAAATTAACGCTTTAATAAAACAAACTCCTCCTTCCGCTTGAATATGTTACAAAAAAGTAACATAATATATTCATATGTACGACAATCAAGCACTCTATAAAGCATTGCAAGAGTTACAAGTGATTAATGTTTCTTCACTGAACGCTGCATTTGATGCATCACAAGATCAAAAAAAGCCGCTTGGAGATATCCTTCTTGATAAAAATCTCATTTCAGAAGACGATCTTGGCAAATTTGTTGCAGATCTCTTATCAATTCCCTTTATACAACTTTCTGAAATTGCCATTCCTAAAGAGATCTTACTTATCATTCCTGAGGTCGATGCAAAACAAAATCGGCTTATTGCTTTTAAAAAAGATACAAAGGGGTTGCATGTTGCAATGGAAAATCCAACGAATAAAGAAGTTATTGATTCGCTGCAAAAAAAAATAGGAATTCCTATAATAGTTTATTTAACAACAAAGCGTGATATTACTAAGACATTAAGTCGCTATTTGAAGGATATTGGCAAAGCATTTGAAGAGGTAATTAAAGAAAATGTTACGCAATCCTCAGGGAACAAGCACGAAGCATTGGAGCCACCGATTGTTAAGATCGTCGAAACAATTATCTCTTATGCCTATGAAAATAATGCATCAGATATACATATTGAGGTAGGAACGAAAAATTCGCTTGTCCGTTTTCGTATTGATGGTAAATTGCACGATATTATTCATTTTCCGTTAGATATTCATACGCAAATTGTGATGCGAATAAAAGTTATGGCCGAGATTCGTACTGATGAGCGTCAAATACCCCAAGACGGAAAAATTGTACTTACTATTACTGACAGTACCCTTGATATTCGGGTCTCAACAGTTCCTGTACAGCGGGGAGAAAACGTTGTCATGAGATTGTTATCAGAGAGAGATCAGCAGATTTCTCTGCAAAGCCTCGGTTTTTCTCAGAGTGCATTAACAAAAGTAGCAAATGCGTATCAAAAACCATACGGCATGATTTTAGCTACCGGTCCAACAGGTTCAGGAAAAACAACAACTATGTATGCAATTCTCAAATTATTGAATAATCGAGATGTGAATATTATGACGATTGAAGATCCAATTGAGTATGACCTGGAAGGAATTAATCAAATTCAAGTGAATACAAAGGCAAATTTGACCTTTGCTACGGGACTCCGCTCCATACTCCGTCAAGATCCGAATATTATTCTTGTTGGAGAAATACGTGATAATGAAACTGCTGATATTGCAATAAATGCTGCAATGACAGGTCATTTGGTGCTATCTTCTCTCCACACTAATGACGCAGCAACAGCAATTCCAAGACTTTTTGATTTGGGAACTGAGCCGTTTCTTATTGCTTCTACAGTCAATAGCATTATTGCGCAGCGGTTAGTCAGAAAAATTCATAATGTTTGCAGAGTAAGTCAAGAAGTGAATTCAGAAAGTGTAAAAAGATATATCGGCAAGGAAATTATAAAAAAGATATTTGGTAGTTCTTCAAAAATACGATTGTATAAAGGCAAAGGATGCCAACTGTGTCGCAACACAGGATATGAGGGACGTGTGGGTATTTTTGAAATTATGGAAATAAACGATCCGATTAAACAGGCAATTTTAGAAAAAAAGAATGCCGCTATTATTACAAATTTGGCGATAAAGAATGGTATGCAAACTATGCTCGAAGATGGTTTGGAAAAAGTTAAAGAAGGAGAAACAACTTTGAACGAAGTATTACGGGTAACAAAAGGATAAATGAAACTATCTACCCAAATCCAATTATTTTCTCAAGTATCTTTTTTAGATAAGCTGCTTTTTACTAAGCATCTCTCCATTATGATAAAAAGCGGGATTACCATTGTTGAAGCCCTTACTATTCTTAAAGATCAAACAAAATCAGACGCTTTCAAAAAAATACTTATTGCAGTTCTTGGGGATATTCAGAATGGAAAATCCTTAGCAAAATCTTTAGCAAAGCATCCGAAAGTATTTAATACCTTTTATGTCAGTCTCATTGATGTTGGAGAACAATCAGGTACGCTTGATGAAAATCTTATTTATCTAGCAAATCAACTTGCGAAAGATTACGCATTTAAAAAAAAAGTACGAGGTGCAATGATGTATCCGATTATTGTTTTGGCTGCTGCTGGGATTATCGGTATGGGCATCAGTATTTTTGTATTGCCACAATTAATTAATTTATTCTCTGGTTTTGATGTTGAATTGCCGCTTACAACACGAATACTCCTCTCGTTTGCACAAATTATGCAGGATTTTGGGATTATTATTGTGTTTGGTATTATTGGATTAATTTTTCTTTTTCGCTTTCTTGTCACAACAAAAGTAGTAAAACCTTTTTGGCATGGGTTGCTTTTGTCATTTCCCATCTTTGGAAAAATTGTGCAAAACACAGAATTGTCCACGCTTACACGTAGCCTGGGTATTATGATAAAAAGCGGCTTGCCGATTACAAAGGCTTTAGAAATCGAGGCAAATATAAGCCCCAACATTGTTTTTAATCAATATAGTAAACGAATGCTTTCTGGGATAACCAGAGGTCATTCTCTTTCTCAAGAATTAGAATCTCACTATTATACAAAAATACCTCTCATTGTAGTAAAAATGATTGCTGTTGGAGAAGAAACCGGGAAATTGGATGAAACACTTCTTTATCTTGCGGATTTTTTTGAAGAAGAGGTTGATGACGCGACAAAAAATATGTCAACTGTGCTGGAGCCGTTCATGCTCCTAGGCATTGGACTTGTTGTAGCATTCATTGCCCTTGCTGTTATTTCACCAATTTATCAGCTGACCGGATCTATTAAACCGTAACAATGAAATCACGAATTATCAAAACAAAAAGAGAAGATGGATTTACCATTATTGAACTTATTATCGTTGTCGCACTTATTACTATCATTTCCGCAATGACTGTTGCGTTTTATTCTCGTTTTTTGACACAGAATGCAGTGGCGAATACGGTAGATCAATTGGTTGGTGAATTCAGGAAAGCACAATTATATAGCATGATGGGAAAACAAAATGGTACTTGGGGAGTTGCTTATAACTCCAATAAAATACAGTTATTTCAAGGTAACACTTTTGCAACGAGGAATACCGCATTTGATGAATCATTTAACGTAAATACAAATATTGCCGTTACCGGCTTTACGGAATTAACTTTTACCAAAGCAACAGGTACCCCAAGCGCCTCTGTGACAATTACCGTCGCTGGTAACAATAATTCAAAAACAATTACGATAAATTCGTTAGGAGTAGTAAATAGATAGATGTTCAAATTATTTTTCAAAATAAAAAAAACGACAAACTTTCAAAGCGGTTTTTCTGTAATAGAAGTGATGCTTGCTGCGGCATTGTTTGTTATTTTTTCAAGCGGCATTGTAACAGTTGTTTTGCAAGGATTTGACGCGAATAGATTGGGCGATGAAGAATCAATTGCGAGTGAGTATGCCTCAGAAGGTATCGAGGCGTCAAAATCCATAAAAAATCAAGCATTTACCAACATAGTCGATACTGCTGGGACCGGTGTGATTCGTAATGGCTCAAGTGTCTGGGCTTTTAGCGGGGCAAATAATACTTTTGGTAAGTATACGCGAGTTATTACGGTAACAGATGTTTTACGTGACGTAAGTGGGAATATTGTCGCAAGTGGAGGAAGTTTAGATCAGAATACGAAAAAGGTTACGAGTATGGTTTCATGGAACGTCAGTCCGACAAGGAATGACTCGGTTGTATTATCAACATATCTAACCAATTGGCGTAGCGGATATGGTGGCATGCTTGTCTTTGGCAACGGTGGAACGACAACTGATGCTGTGCAGTATCGAACGTTTGATGCGAACCTAAACACGTGGAGTACTGCAGCAACAGCGTTTGATGTAGATACAGGAACAACAAATAAGGCACTGCGGACAGTAAGACTCTATGCATCAAAAACCCGCAATGAAAAAATTGCAATTTCGCGTCATTACAATGGTACTGCACAATTTATCTATGCTACCATCTGGAACGGGACGTCTTGGGGGACACCAACACAACTTTCAACTTGGACGGCTACAACATTTTTGGATGTCCTCAATTATGACGGTGCATACTTAAATGACGGTACGTTTATGGCAGTTTATTCTGATAATACCAATATTCCCAAATATCGCATCTGGAATGGCACGTCATGGGGAACGCAAGGTTCGCTTACTGCGCTGACGACAAGTCATACGCCTGTTTATATTACCGCTGTTAACAGATCAGGTTCCAATGAAGTAATGACAGCCATTTTTGACAATGGCGCAGGTACCACAACAGCAGGGAATACGGTTACTGAATATTGGAATGGGACAACATGGTCTGCAATAACAATCCACGCAACCGCTTCTCCGACAAATACTACTCGGTTTGTTGACTTTGAATGGAGTCCCAATAGTCCGACGACGGGTATTTTGGGATATGTTGATTCGACAACTGATAAAAATATGACAATCCGCTTATGTACCGCAAGCGGCGGAGTATGCACGTGGGGAACAGCTGTAAATTCTGCTACAGCCCAAACAAATACCATGGGAGCACTCAACATTGAACCTCGTCCTAACGCCAATGAATTCCAAGCCTGTGACAAAGATGCCGCAGCAACACCGACAGTTGTTTGTTACAAAGTTACTTTTAGTGGGACGATACCTACCATTTCTGCACCAGTGATAGTTGCGGCGGCAACAGATACCGGAATTCAGAGAAGTTTTGATATTGATTGGAAAGCAATTGCTGGGGATATCATGCTTGCTGTTTACGCTGATAATACAGCTGCACCTAAATTCAAAAAATATACAGCTGGAACGAGCACATGGGACGCGGCAGCAACGACAATCAGCACGACTGGGTTTACTCCAGGTGTTTTCAAATTGATACGAATTGTTCCACAAGATCAAGGAGACGATATGATTGCACTGATGTCAGATGCGAATTTTGATCTTTATAGTATTTTTTGGCAAGGGTCGGGAAATGCCATGTATACAACTCCTGCAAGCAAAGCAATTAGCCAACACGGAGTGAACGGCTCTGCAACGACTGATTATTGGTTTGATTTTGCGTGGGATAAATTTTAGCAATGAAAAGAATAAAATTACAAACGATTACGATTTTATATCAGAAAGGTTTTACCTTTATAGAACTCCTTCTTTATCTCGCAATTGTGACAATTATGATGACTGCTCTTATTCCCTTTGCCTGGAACACAATTGAAGCAGGAGTGAAAAACTCAACGGAGCAGGAAGTGTTCTCAAATGCGCGCTACATTAGTGAACAATTAAATTATCAGATTCGTAACGCAAGCGGCATTAATTCGGTTTCTGCAACATCGATCTCGCTTGCCACTTTTAATGCAAATACAAACCCTACGGTTATTGATCTATCTGCTGGAAATATCCGAATGAAACAAGGAACAGGGGCTGTTATAAACCTCAATTCGGCGAATACTACAATTTCCAGCTTAACGTTTACTAATTACACATCAGCAGATAACAAAACAAAAAATATTCAGTATGTCTTGACGATAGCTGCAAGTTTTCCAAGTGCTGGACAACGACAAGAATACAACGAATCAGTAACAATAGAATCAAGTGCAGAATTACGAAGTAATTAGTATGAAAAAACAACAAGGGTATGTCGCTCTTATTATGGTTCTCACAATTTCGGCAGTCGCGTTGGCAACAGCAACATCTGCTGTTCTCCTTTCTATTGGAGAAGCACAATCAGGACTCGCATTATCTAATGGGGAAAATAATCTTAATTTTGATGAAGGATGTATGGAAGATGCGCTTCTCAAATTTAGAGCTTCTGCAAGCTATGCCGGAGGTACGATTACTCGTCCTGAAGGAACATGCACGATAACTGTTTCAAAAAATGTAACTGTTTGGACGATTACTGCTACGACAACCTCGACAGCATATAAACGAACAATTCAAGCTGTAGTAACCAGATCAAGTACCATTACAATTACTAGTTGGCAAGAAATTTGAGTATAAAATGCTACTTGACAGTAATAAGAAAAACACATAAACTGACTATATGTTACAAAAAAGTAACATATAGAGCTATGAATTTTTACTCTAAAAGAAAACATAAAGGATTTACACTCATTGAACTTCTTATTGTTATCGTTATTATTGCCGCACTCGCTGTGACTGTCTTCGTTGCACTAAATCCTGTAAAGCGTCTTGCAGACGCAAGAGATGCACGACGAACTGCTGACGTTGAAACAATTCTTACTGCGATACATGAATCTATCGTTGATAATAAAGGCGCTTTGCCAGCAGGGTTATCAACATCTATGGCAGAAACGCAATTGGGGACATCAGCAACTGCATGTGGAATCGTACAAGCAGGATGTAATTCCGCAACAACTGCCTGCTTGGACCTCACAAGTGCATTGTCAAAATATCTTAAGAGCATCCCTGTAGATCCAGGAGCTACATATAGTGCTGCAAAAACAGGATACACCGTAACAGTTGATACGAACAACATTGTTACCGTAAAAGCTTGTGGGGCAGAAGGCTCACAAATCTCCCAATCTCGATAACACAATTGCTTTTCAATAATAACTTCGATTTATCTACAAAATCAAAGAAGCCTGTTGACACGGGCGGAATAATCATTTAATCTAGTGTGGATTACAGATCTGTAACTAAAATTTCAGAGCACATCAGTTAGTTGATTCTATATAGATCTTCTCGTAAAACGTACATGCATATAAAAACGATTCTTCATTTTATTTTTATAACTATTATGTTATTTTTTTTTACAACGAGCACAGCGTTGGCATTCCCAACGCAAACAATTGCTGCTACAAATCAAAAACTTGGTGGTTTAAATTTAGACGGATATTGTCAAAATCTTGGTAGTGGTGCCAACGCAGTTGTTACAAATCAAGTGTGGACATGCGGAAATGGCGGAACTGTTATTGTTTTGACCAGTGCCTGTCAATGGCAATACAGAATAAACAATGTGTCTGCGCAACAAGATATTCCCGGAAATCCTTATTCATGGTCTTGCTACGAATCAAGTGTAACTCCGACACCCACTCCTCAGTCAAGTTTGGGAGGATTAAATCTGAATGCATATTGTGCAAGTTTGGGAAATCAATCGCAGGCAACAACTGCAAACGGAGCATGGTATTGTGTCGGTTCTTCTCAAGCCATTGTTTTGACAAGCGCCTGCCAATGGCAATATAAAGCAAATAATGTAACTGCGGTACAGGGTATTCCAAATAATGTCTACTCGTGGTC